>Ga0210051_1000426_pt1 | contig 38741 bp, 27 predicted proteins | sample CryGey092014_all_FD_185464 | JGI IMG/M metagenome (GOLD analysis project Ga0210051, IMG submission 185464) | Groundwater microbial communities from aquifer - Crystal Geyser CG23_combo_of_CG06-09_8/20/14_all (SPAdes) (version 2) | ecosystem: Environmental > Aquatic > Deep subsurface > Groundwater...
AAAGAAAATCCACCCTGTTTTTGCAGCTGTTCAGCCACAGCCAACAGCGGAAAGACATGGCCGGCTGTTCCCCCGCCAGTTAAAACAATTTTTTTTAGTTTATCTTGCATGTTGAATGTGTTTGGAGATATTTAATAAAATACCGACGGCCGCCAGCGTTACTACCAAGGAAGAACCGCCGGCGGAAATAAATGGCAACGGCACACCTGTGAGCGGTATGATTCCTAACATGGCGAATAAATTGATAAAAACCTGAATTAAAATCCAGCTTGTCAGCCCAACCGATAGCAACTGTGAAAAGCGATCGGGGGCATTTTTTGCTATGGCAAAACCTCTCATCCCAATAAAAGCAAACAGCGCCACTACCAGTCCTGCTCTAATAAAGCCCAGTTCTTCCGCAATAATGGCGAAGATTGAGTCGCTGTGGGCTTGCGGTAAGTAGAGATATTTTTGGCGTGATTGCCCAAAACCAAGTCCCCAAAGACCGCCGGAACCGATAGCCAACATAGCTTGCAATATATGATAATTGGCGGTTAAAGTTGCTTTTTCTGGACTAAAAAATGTCAAAAACCGCGCCATACGGTAGCTTTCAAAACGGATTAAAATTGCCCCTAAAATTCCTGTGAAAATAACGGTCAATGATAAATGCGACCAGCTGGCACCGGCGGTGAAATACATTACTACGGCGGTTAGAAAAATAATTGACATTGTTCCCATATCTGGTTGGATAACAATTAGCCCACAAATGAACAAAACCAATAAAATAAATGGTAAAAAACCCTTGATAAAACTGGTAATTTCTTTGCCTTGCTTATCTAGCCAGCAGGCAAGATAAATGATAAAAGTCAGTTTCACCACTTCAGATGGCTGGAAAGGCACGGGACCAAAATGAATCCACCTTTTCGCCCCGCCAAAACTGGCGCCAATCCCAGGAATAAAAACAACTACTAACAACAAAATACTGATAATTAAAAACCAAATGGAATGTTTTTGGTAAAAACGATAATCAATATTGGTGGCAATAAGCCAGACAACGATGCCGATGCCAAGCGAGACTAATTGTTGATTCAGATAATGAAAATTGCTGCCGAATTTTTCGAAAGAGGTTACGACCGAAGCTGAAGAAATCATCACCAAACCAAACAAAACCAAAATAAAAACGCAAAGCGCTAAAATATAATCAATTTTTGGTCTTTTGACTGTAGGTCTGATACTCATTTTTGGCTCATAATTGCTCTTACTTCTTGTTTAAATTGATTGCCCCTATCAATATAATCTTTAAACATATCAAACGAAGCGCAGGCTGGCGAAAGCAAAATTACATCGCCGCTTTTAGCTAATTTATATGCCTTCTCAACTGCTTGTTTCATATTTTTAATGTGAGAAATTATGGTTGGTTTTTGGCCCTTGTTGTTCAAAATAGCGTTTTTTATTTCGCTGGCCATTTTGCCCATTAAAATTACTGCCTTGACATTACTTTGACACTTCGACTCCCTGCTCAGTGTCAGCCTCCTCGAGTCTGAGCCTCGGAGTCGAAGCCCTGAGCGAAGTCGAACGGGTTGACAAATTTTTTGGGCCAGTTGGTTGAAATTGGCTTTTTTATCGCTGCCGCCCAAAATTAAAATTAAAGGTTCGGAAAAAGCAGCAATGGCAGCGGCTGTCGTATTGGGGTTGGTTGAGGCGGAATCGTTAAAAAATAATATGCCATTTTTCTGGCCAATTTTCTCCAGCCGATGCGGCAAACCGACAAAGCCGGTGACAACTTGAGAAATGGCGGAAGCTTTTGCACCGGCCAAATAGGCGGCTAAACTAGCAGCGCAAATGTTTTCCAAATTATGCAAACCACGCAACTGGATATCATAAGTTTTAGCCACCGAAATTTTTTCTCTTCCAGTTTTCAACATAATTTCACCGACCCAGCCCCCACCGCCAAAAATTTTAGACCAAGACACATAACAACCCTGAGCAACGCTTTTGGTGCGTGAAAAAAAATAAACTTGCGCCTGCGTTTGCGCCCCAAACTCAAAAGAGGTTAAATAATCCGCACCCACTACCGCAAAATCATTTTTTGTCTGAAAACGCACAACATTTTTCTTAGATTCTACATACTGGCTGAAACTGCGATGGTAGTCCATGTGGTCTTCTTTAATATCTAAAACTACGGCAATATGGGGCGATTTCTCTAAATCCTGCAACTGAAAAGAAGACAGCTCTAAAACCACCCAATCGCCTCTTTGCACCTCATTAATAAACTCAATGACTGGCTTGCCAATATTGCCGCCCAACCAAACTCTTTTGCCCGATTCTTTCAACATGGCATAAATTAAAGTCGCGGCTGTTCCCTTGCCCTTTGTGCCCGTCACACCAATAATTTGCCCCTGGCAGTTGTCAAAAAAAAGCTTGGTGGCAGACGAAATTTCTATCCCAGCTTTCCAAGCTTGCTGGATTTCACGCGTTTGGAAAGAAATGCCGGGGCTTCTGAAAACTATAGCAAAATCGGTGAGATTTTTTAGATAAGTTTTGCCCAAGCGGGATTTTAAGTTTTTGTTTTCCAACTTCAAGGCAGGATTTTGATCGCATATTGTCACCTGCGCTTTTTGCTTCAAAAGCCATTTTGCCAGCGCCTTACCTTCAACACCATAACCCAAAATAGCAACTTTTTTGCCTTTAAAATTCATTTCACCTCTTACTCTAATATAACAGAAAAAGCCTTCTTTCGGAAGGCAGTAATTTTAAGTTTTGAACTCTAAATTTAAAATTTTTAGTTCTTACTTTTAAACCTTCTTTTTTTCAAAAACCAAACCAAGAAAGTCACTAAGGTAAGGAAAAATAAAGCTAAGATAAGGTCAAAATAGATATTTGAGAAAGAATACCAGGCAGGTTTAACACTTAAAGTTAAAAGATGTTCTTTTTCAGTGGTGTAGTCATTTAAGGTGACTTGGGAATAGATATTGTGAGTGCCAACTTTGAGCTTAGGCAAGGTGATGCTAAAATAACCTTTTTCATCTGCCTTGGTGATTAGAGTTTGCTCTTTAGATTGAATAAAGAGGGTGATTTGAGCATTAGGGTAGATTTGACCAGCTAAAGCCAAGGGAGATTTGTCGGTAATTTGCAGGGATTGTTTGTCTTGAAGAGTGAGAGTTTTGTTTCCAATAGTGATAGTTAAAGGTTTACCTGTTTGTTGCATATAGGCCAGTAAGGGAAGAACTTTGGCTTGTTCACCTTCTGCTTCAACACCTTCTTGGGTTATTGGTGGTCCAAAACCCGTGTTTTCTACTTTGAAATCAAAAGAGGTAAGATTGCCAGCTTTATCAGCCAGTTTGAAATGGATAGTACTTTCACCTTTCCTTAGATTAATAATGGTGTAGTGAAAGTAGCCGGCTTTATCTAAGTTAACCTTCCATTTGGTTTGGGAATTATTGACGGTGAAATAGAGTTCTTTTAGACCGGAGAGAGTTTTTTGGTCTTGGGCTTTGCCCGCAAGAACAATTGAGCCAGTATCGGTGGTAGTTTTGTTGGCTTTATCTAAAGAGGGTTGGGAAAGTTTAAAAGTGGGGGGCTCTAAATCAAGATATAATTTGTCAGAAGAGGCAGAGGAAACTTTGCCAGATTTATCATAAGCTTTAACTTGGAGCGTGTGAGTGCCTGAGGGCAGATTGGGTGTGTAGGTGGCAGAAACTGGATTGAACCCTCCATCATTAATATTAATCTCGTATCTATCAATGCCTGAGCCAACATCAGTGGCAGTAAATGTCAAGGTTGGGTTTGAGTTAGCCCAAGAAGAAGGCAGATTAGAAATAGTCACCGCCGAGGGTGGGCTTACATCATAAGTAATCTTTTGAGAAAATGTCTCTGTTTCAAATTCAGCTTGATCTCGCAATTTAAGATAGAGGGTTTTCTCTCCTTCACCATCAGATAAAGTAAAAGTAGGAGAAGAGGAGTATGTTTGCCAAGAAGCACCAGAGAAATTGCTGCTCTCTGAAATTAACATTTGATAAGCACCTTGGGAAGATAAAGATAGGCCTACCTCACGAGCGTCTGCATACAAGGCATTATTATTGATTGAAAAAGAGGAGTTTTGAGGACCTAAGTAGTAGATGAGGACGCGGCGGTTATTGTATTCCCCCACAAATAGCCTTTTACCATCGCAGAATAGGCCAAGCGGGCCATAAAGTTTTCTCTGTGTTGTACCTGAGGTCTTCGTGGTAAAATCAGGCTGACCTATTACTATATCCGCAGGGGCATAATTAGAGGTAGGGATAGAATTGTAGATGAGGACACGGTGGTTACCCATATCAGTAACAAACATTCTTTTGCCATCAGAGTATACACCATAGGGGCCTGAAAACTTCTGGGATGTCGTTCCTGAAGTACGAGTGTTAAAATCAGGTTGACCTATAACTATATCTGCAGGTGCTCCATTGGTAGTGGGAATAGAGTTATAGATAAGGATACGGTTATTAAAGCCGTCCGAAATAAACAATTTACCATCGAAGTATATCTCATGCGGACCATAAAATTTACTCTGAGTTGTTGCCCAACTGCTAGTGTCAAAATCAGGTTGACCTATAACTACATCTGCAGGAGCGTAATTAGAGGTAGGGATAGAGTTGTAGATGACGACACGATTGTTATTACGCTCAGCAATGAATAATCTTTCGCCATCTGAAAATATATTACGTGGGGTATTAAAGTCCCTCTGTGTCGTACCTAAAATAGCAGTGTTAAAATCAGGTTGTCCTAGCACTATATCTGCAGGGGCATAATTAGAGGTAGGGATAGAGTTGTAGATGAGGACACGGTGGTTATTATAATCCGCAATAAACAGCCTTTTGCCATCGTAGAATACATCAGTTGGGTCTTTAAGGTTGTTCTGTGTCGTTCCTGAAGTACCAGTGTCAAAATCAGGTTGACCTATAACTACATCTGCAGGGGCGTAATTAGAGGTAGGGATAGAGTTGTAGATGAGAACGCGATGATTACTGCCATCCGCAATAAACAGCCTTTTGCCGTCGGAGAATACACCACCCCCGTTCTATTTAAAGTGCCTCTGTGTTGTACCAGCAGTGCCAGTAGTAAAATCCGGCTGCCCCACCACCACATCCGCTGAAGTATTAGTATAAATTGCGGCTTGGGTTGGTGGGGCAGGAGGAGCTATAGAAAGACTAACAATTATGAGAGAAAGTGAAAGACAATATATAATTAAAAAAGTCCAATGGGCTAGTTTTGAAAAAGGGTTGAGGTGCCAAGAATAGTAGGGTTTACATTTTGAACGGCAATAATGATGCCAAGGAGCGAAAAAAGAAAATAGGGTTTTCGTGCTTTTTTGAACTTGAATGATTTTTTGGTCAATCTCCTCTATCCGTCCTAACATAAAAAATCCCTCCATTTAAGGATACCACATAACCTATAGAAAAATCAAAATTAAAATTTAAAATCCAAAATTTCTAAAATTTCAACATTTTTTAAAATTAACTTAATTTTGCAGGTTCAAATTCGAAATCGTCCAACGATCGTTGGTCCTTTATTTAGATAACAGGTTTGAATTGGATGTTGTTTTTAGAAATTGAAAATTAAAAATTGATTTCTTATCCCCTGCCAATTATAGCAACCACAAAGCCAAACACCGCCATCACCGCGCCGATAATCCAAAAGCGCATCGTCACTTTTGTTTCCGGCCAGCCCATGGCTTGAAAATGATGATGCAAGGGCGCCGACAAAAATAATTTTCTTTTGAAAACTTTGCGCCAAAAAACCTGTAAAATTACTGAAAGCGTCTCCACTACAAAAACTAAGGCAATTATCGGTAATGCCAAAACCGAGTTGGTCAGCATCGCTACCACGCCTAAAGTCGCTCCCAAAGCTAAGCTACCCGTATCCCCCATAAAAAAGCGAGCCGGATAAATATTAAACCATAAAAAAGCCAAAAGAGCGCCAGAAATTGAGCCGCAAAATCCAGCTAAGCCAATTTTGCCTTCCACAAAAGCTATTCCGCCAAAAGCCAAAAATGCCAACGCTAAAAGTCCGCCGGCCAATCCGTCTAAACCATCGGTGATGTTCACCGCGTTGGCGCAGGCAACAATGACAAAAATAAACAAAGGAATATACCAAAGACCAATTTGCAAATCGCCCCAGCCAGGAATATGAATAATGTTCCAGTCAAGTTTGTAATAAAACCACCACGCGCCTAAAGCGGCAATCATAATCAGCCAAATTAATTTGTGGCGGGCGCGCAAGCCCCCACCTTCCGGCCCGATGCCTTTAATATTTAACAAGTCGTCCACCAACCCTAAAATGCCGGTGGTGACTAAGGCAAAAAGAGGCAACCAAGTTTGACTGCGCGATAAATTTAAAATCAGCGTGATGATTAAAACTGTGCCCCAAACTAAAACCCCGCCTAAAGTCGGCGTCTTTTCTTTTTCCTGATGTAAGCTGGTAAAAACAGGGGTTGAACTCGCCCTGATGTTTTTGTAGAGCCGAAATTTATACAATATATCTGTTAAAAATGGCGTCCAGGCCATGGCCAAAATAAAAGACAAAAACGTCAGTAAAAAAATTTTGGAAATGTCAATGTTGTCTAAAATAATCTCTTCCATTTTATGCCTTCACCAATGGTTTAGCTTTCCAAGATGCGCTTTGCCTAACTAATATTTCTTGAGCTTGCTTTGGGTTAGCCATCAGTTTTTCTACGGCCTGTTCCATACGCATACCCTGCGAGCCCTTAATTAAAATTATATCTTTTCGCTGGATTTTCTTCAACAAAAATTCGGCTGCTAAAAGCGGGTTGGAAAAACAAAAATCCGGTTTGGCTGCTTTAACTGCTTCGCCCACTGCGACAAAAATATCAGCTTGCTGTCTGATTTGCTCGCCAATTTGCTGGTGCAGCGCAATTGCATCTTTGCCCAACTCCAGCATATCGCCCAAAAGAACAATTTTTCGTTCAGCTTTCAACCTACTCGCTTGCTTTTGCAAGTTTTGCAAGGCATAAATGGTAGAGGCCGGATTAGCATTGTAGGTGTCGTCTAAAATCCAACTGTCATTTTTGCCTGAGATTAAATTGAGCCGACCCGCCAGCGGCTTGATCTGCGTTAAAGTTTTTTCGATGTCTCCCCTCTTGATACCAAAATATTCTCCGACAATTTGACAAATTTCTTCTTGAGCGTTATCCTCACCAAATAACTTAACCTGTGCTTGAGTCCTTGAGCCCAGCTGATAATTTTCGACATCATTTCTGGAAACTACGGCCAGACCGTCTTTGGGCAAAACTTCTAAAATTTTCCTTTTCTCTTTAGCAACATTTTCTAAAGTTTGGAAACTTTCTAAGTGAGCGCTGGCAATGTTGGTAATGACAGACACCTTAGGTTTAACAAAAGTTGTTAAATAAGCCATATCACCGATTTTATCGGCGGCCATTTCCAAAACCAAAACTTTGGGATAGGGTAAAATTTTCAAAACATACAGCGAAAATTTCAAGAAAATCCAGCAAATTACCGCTGAATATTCTAAGCCCGAATAAGTCCTTTTGAAATGAAAAACCGCCAATGGTAAACCAATTTCATTATTCAAATTGCCGTACGATTTGGAAATATTTTTTTTAAATTTTATTTTTAGAACTTCAAAGAGCGCTTCTTTGGTTGAGGTTTTGCCGGCGCTGCCGGTAACAGCTACAATTGTAGGTTTTTTCAATTTCAAAAGAGCGGATGCATACATCCGCAAAATTGCCTGTAAAATTTTAAGTAATATTTTTTTCATTTTGAGGTGAAGCCAAGAAACAAGGTTCTGCCAAGTGTCAACGAGGCAGGTTCTTATTTTGAGGTGAAGCCAAGAAACAAGGTTCTGCCAAGTGTCAACGAGGCAGGTTCTTATTTTGAGGTGAAGCCGAGAAAAAGGCCTTGCCTATTTCGAACGAAGTGAGAAAAAGGCTTTGCCTATTTCGAACGAAGTGAGAAAAAGGCCTTGCCTATTTTAAAGCGAAGCCGGCGGCGTTGGAGGAATCTGGTAATAACTAATTAACCAATCCGCCAACTGACCAAAGACGGGCGCCGCTGAGGATTCTGCCCACTCCACATTTTTCGGTTTAATAAATTTAACTAAGATTGAAATTTGAGGGTTGTCAGCTGGGAAAAAACCGGCGAATGATCCAATGTGCGCTTTTTCCTCATAACCGCCTGACGAGTTGGGAATTTGGGCTGTGCCGGTTTTGCCCGCTATTTTATAACCTTCAACCCCAGCTTTTTTGCCATGACCTTTTGCCACCACCGACACCAACATAGCGGTTAATTTTTGGGCTGTTTCCTCTTTAATCACCTGTCTGACTTGTTTAGGTTCGGTGATAATTTCTTTCCCGTCGTATCTTACCATTTTATCAACAATATAAGGTTTCATCAACTTGCCGCCGTTGGCTATAGTTGAAATAGCCGAAATCAGCTGCACCGGGGTAACTGCGATACCCTGCCCAAATGAAATAGTAGCCCTGTTGATATCGCGCCACTGCTTTAAATCCGAAACTTCTCCTTTGGCCTCCCCCTGCAAATCAATTCCTGAAGCATCGCCAAAGCCAAAATCACGCACATACTTATATAAGTTGTCCTTGCCTAATTTTTCGCTCACCCAGACCATTGCTACGTTGTCAGAGTTTTCTAAAACCTGAGTCATAGTTTCTCGCCCAAAAGCTTTATCTTGAGCGGTGTGAATCTCATAACCTTGTACAGTGGTCATATTGGAAAATACGCCTTGTGTGTCTGGCTCAACTGTGCCAGTGTCTAAAGCCGCCGCCATCACAATCGGTTTAAAAACAGAGCCTGGCTCCCAAGATGATGCAATGGCCGGATTGCTAAAAACATTTTGTTGCTCTTGCGGCACTTGGTTAAATTGATTGGGGTCAAAACTTGGCTGTGAAGCCATGGCCAAAATGGCCCCAGTTTTGGGATTTTGAACAATAATGGTGCCGCCCTCCGCGCCGTATTGTTTGATACCTTCTTTCAATTTTTCTTCCACCATATATTGAATATTATGGTCAATGGTCAGCACTAAATCGGTGCCGTTTTGCGCAGCTGTTTCCCCTTCAATAGAAATAAACCTGCCTTTGGTATCTTTCTCGGCTAACAAATTTCCAATAAAACCTTTTAATTCGTCGTTGTAAAATCCCTCCAAACCATAGTTGCCTTGCCCTTCAAAATTAACAAAACCTAAAATGTGGGCAGCCAAGGAACCCTCTGGGTAATAGCGGTCTTGTTCGGTTGCGGTGAGCACACCAGTGATATTTAAAGCGGCTACCTGGTCAGCTTTGTCCTTGTTCAAATGTTTAGCCAAAGGCGGAATGTAAGGTTTGTTATTATTTATCTGAGCGAAAATTTCGTCTTTGGACATGCCTAAAATTGCGGACAATTTTAAGGCAGTATCCTCACGATTTTTGATATTTTTAGGCACGGCTAGGATTTGATATTCTTGAATATCGGTGGCCAGCGGAAATAATCCTTTATTTTTGGCTCCAAGTTCAGAGACAGTAGTCACCCCTTCTTTGGCAAATATTTTGCCTCTTTTGGCTGGGATATCCTTTTGAGTAAAATACTGATTTTTTGCCATAGCCAGATAACTTTTATGCTCTAAAACCTGCTTTTGGAAAAGACGGGCAAAACAAACCATTGCCAGCAACAAAAAAATAGCTGTTATAAATATTAAACGCCTGTGAAATAAATCAGTTTCTTTATACATTAAATTCTTTGAAAAACCTAATTTCACTTGCGGAAAGGTTCCAAATTCATATTTTGAGTGCTATTTTTAATTTCGTTTAAAGATTTTAGGCGCACCGCTTCAATTTGCAATCTTTGATTTTCTGCTTCAAGTTTGGCTTTCTCTTCCTGGGATTGCTGCAGTTTGTAATTGGAGGTTGCACCTAAAGTAGTTGAGGCCAAATAGAAAATGGCGGCAGCTGCCAAAATAATCACCGTAATAAATTTCAAAAATACAGGTCCAAAATGAACTTGCCTGCCAATTGTTCTTTTGCGCATTCCCGGCACTAAAGCGTTGGTTCTTGTGATAAGCATTAACCCTCCATTTTTTGTTTTTCAGCCACTCGTAGTTTTCCGCTGCGGCTTTGGGGATTGATTTTTATTTCCTGCAAACTTGCCCTAACAGGTTTTTTGGTGATAATTTTTAAGTCTTTTCTGGCCTTGAAAAATTGTTTTACGATTCTGTCTTCGCCGGAATGAAATGAGATGACGGCCAGCCGGCCGGAAACTTTGAGTAAATCTGCGCCAGCCGACAGTCCCTGTTTCAAATTGTCAAATTCCTCATTTACTTCTATTCGCAACGCTTGAAAAACCTGCGTCGCCGGATGAATCTTTTTATGTACCTTTTTCACTGCTTGAATAATTTTGACCAACTGAAAGGTAGTGGCAATTTTTCGCTGTCGTCTCACCTGCAAAATTGCTTTCGCGATGGGCTTCGCAAAACTTTCATCGCCGTAATTTCTGAAAATATCAATTAATTTTTCCAAACTGTAGCGGTTGACAATTTCAGCGGCGCTTTTGCCGGCCTGCGGCACAATCCTCATATCCAGCGGTGCGTCAATCTGGAAAGACAAGCCGTAGTTTGGATTTTTAATTTGATAAGTAGCCAAACCTAAATCAAAAAAAATGCCCGAAAAATCTCGAAAATGAAATTTTTCAGCGATTGATTTTAAATTTTTAAAATTGTCGCCAGCAAAGCTAACTCTGTCTTCAAATTTGGTTAATTCGGCTTTTGCCCTTTCAAGGGAATATTTATCCCAATCAATAGCTAACAACTTTCCAGAAGGAGAAGTTCTGTGTAAAATTTCTGCGGCGTGTCCTGCTTCTCCTACGGTACAATCTGCAAAATCTTGGTTTGGTTGGGGGTTTAAATATTCAATTACTTCTTTTAAAAGGACGCTTCTATGCTCTATCATCTTTTTTCCACGCACACTGTAAGATTGAATAATGGTTATTAATATATTTATCGGCCAGTAGCAGGACTGGATGAACCCGATAAAGGGTCCCCTCCTTGATATTTTTGTTTTTAAAAAAACAAATGTTTTTGTTTTCGCCTTTACCACATAATTCCGCAGATTTCGCTTCGCGAAATTTACAGGATTAGGGTTTAAGGGCAACCCTGCTACTGACCAGATATCTCATTATTAAATTTTCAATTTTCAATTTTCAATTCCGGAAGAGCTTAAACACCTAAATTGGCCAAATGCTCTGAAATTGCTTCTGTTTCCTTATCCATCTTGCCTTTATATTCATTCCATTTGGCTTCATCCCAAATCTCAATACGGTTATAGACACCGACGGCGCAAACCGTATTTTTCAAACCAGCATAATCTCTTAAATAGCCGGGTAACAAAATTCTCCCTTGCCTGTCAAACTCAACCTCACCGGCCCCCGAAAGCATTAATCTGGAAAACGCTCGGGCTTTAATGTCAGAAATTGGCAGTTGCGATAATTTTTGAGCCAATTTGCCCCATTCTTCTTTGGGATACACAAAAAGGCAATTATCAATTCCTCTTGTCACAAAAGCATCCTTGCCTAAAATCAGCCTAAACTTTGAAGGAATAGCCACTCTGCCTTTGGGGTCGATTACATGATGAAATTCACCAATAAACATTTTTTATATTATCCACATAATTTATGACTTGTCCCCACTTTTATCCACAATACACCACTATTTTAACTCTATCTCCCACATTGTCAAGTATCAGGTTTTATAAGAAGTAAATTAAAAATTGTCCACAGGTTTAGAGCTAACTAAAATGACGGTCGTCTCTAAACTAAAAACACCGCCATAGGCGGAATATAATAGGAAAATTCTAAGCACCAAACCCTAAATCCTAAACAATACTAAATTTTCCAATAACCAAAATCCAAAACAAAAAGTTTAGAACATTTGAACAGTGTAATTTGTTTAGAGTTTAGGTTTTACTGCGATCGCAGTAAAACGTTAACATTCGGGACAACGTGGATTTGTTTGGAATTTAGAAATTGAGATTTAAAATTTGGTCTTTTAATGTGTAACCATCAACAGCCTAATTTCTGAGCAATATCTCCTTTTATATCAGTAATTTTGATTCTTCCCTGCTTCATTGAATCTCTATCTCTTAAGGTTACTGTCTTATCCTTTAAAGTTTGAAAATCGACAGTAACACAATAAGGTGTGCCAATTTCGTCTTGTCGGCGATAGCGTCGGCCAATTGAGCCTGTTTCGTCATAAAAAATATTCCAGCAGGGCTTTAGAGCCTGATAAATTTCTTGGGCGACTTGTGGTAGTTTCTCCTTGTTAACCAAAGGGAAAACAGCTACTTTAACAGGAGCCAGTAAATTGGTAAAATGCAAAACAATTTCGTTTTCGCTGGCGGCTTGGCTGGTGGTAGTACGGGATTTAGTTTCTTCAAAGGCCTCACAAATCACAGCCAGCGCTAATCTCTCAATACCCAAAGTTGGTTCAATAACATAAGGCCAATATTTTTCTTTTGAATCTTGGTCAAAATACTTTAAATCTCTACCGGATGCTTTTTCGTGTGACGATAAATCAAAATCAGTACGGTTGGCTACTCCGGCTAACTCTTTCCAACCAAAAGGGAAATTATAATTTATATCAACTGTCCTTTTGGAATAATGAGCTAAGGATTTTTTTGGGTGTTCAAATAATTTCAGATTTTCTTTTTTAATGCCTAAATTTAAAATAAATTTTTGCCAATCAGCCAGCCATTGATCAAAATATTTCTCATCTTGACCAGATTTCACAAAATATTCAATTTCTGCAATTTCAAACTCACGTACACGAAACAGAAAATCTTTGGTATTGATTTCATTGCGGAATGACTTGCCGATTTGAGCAATGCCGAAAGGCAATTTCAGCCGCGAAGTTTCCAAAATCTGTTTAAAATCAACAAACATTCCCTGAGCAGTTTCTGGACGTAAATAAGTTTTTGTTGACTGATCCTCTACCACCCCAATATGGGTTTTGAACATGGCATTGAAAGATTTAGGACTGGTAAATTCATGCTTGCCGCCTTGCTGGCATTTTTCATCTGTTAAATCATCGACTTTGAAGCGCTGATGGCATTTTTTGCACTCAACTAACTGGTCAATAAAGCCTTTTTCATGGCCGCTGGCCTGCCAGACTTTATTTGACATAATAACTGACGACTCTAAACCAACAACATCTTCTCTATCCTGTACAAATGTTTTCCACCAAAGATTTTTAATGTTATTTTTAAGCTCGACGCCATAGGGCCCAAAATCATAAAAGCCGCCTATTCCTCCATAAATTTCCGAAGAAGGCCATATAAAACCCCGTCTTTTCGCCCATGACACAATTTTTTCCAGTTTGTTTTCGTTTTCCATCACAATTTTATTTTAAAGTTAATCTTAAAAATTTACAACTTATATAAAAAGCAAGGCGCTAATTTGAATAGATATTGAGTGAGTTCTTGCTGAAGAAAACCGTCCCGCAGGCTGAGCGGGCATGGCTCCGCCGATGAGGCGGGGAGCGAAGCCGAGGTACCGAGCGGCGTTCGGCACGCTGGGACGAACGACCGCGTGTTTTCGTAGTAAGAACGAACGATAATTTATCATATATAATATGAATTATTTATACACCCTCGGCACCGAGGATGGGATGCGCGCCACAATTTCATGCGGGATAGTATCAAGTTTTTCAGCAATTTCAAAAACCGTAAGTTCATCTTTCCCCTGCCTGCCGATTAAAACAGCTTCATCGCCGCTTTGGGGAAAAATATCATCTGGAACTAAAACTATGGTTTGGTTCATACAAACCCTGCCGATGACCTGACAGCGCTTGCCTTCAATCAAAACCTCGCCAAGATTTGATAAATCCCTGGCAAAACCATCGGCATAGCCCACCCCTAAAATAGCAATTTTGGTCGGCTTTTTGGTTTTATAAGTGCTGCCGTATCCCACTAAAGCGTCTTTTGATAACTGTTTAACCTGCATAATTTTTGTTTTAAAGGAAAGAGCAGCTTTTTGCCCCTGCCAATCCGGCGCCAGGCCATAAATGGCAATACCGCATCTGACCATATCAAAATAAGTTGTCGGCAACTTTAAGGTGGCCGCCGAGTTAGCAAAATGCACTAATGTCGGCCTTTCAATGCCTTCTTTTTGCAATTGGAAGAGCAAATTTTGAAAATTAACAAGTTGTTTTTGGGAATAAACAGAATTGCTGGCGTCAGCCAAATGGGAATAAATCCCCTCTATTTTTAATGCCGAGAGAGTAACAGCTTGCCTTAAAAGCAAAACTGCTTCTTTTTCCATTTCTCCCATCCGATTCATGCCCGTATCCACTTTGACATGGCATTTTACACTTCGATTTTGCCTTGCAAGATATCTAGACGCCCCCCTCGCATAACTAACGTTATACAAGGACAATGTAACATCATAATCTGCCGCCAATTTTAGTTTATCTATGTCAACATAACCCATCACTAAAATCGGGCATTGGATTCGATTCCCCCTTAAAGTTAATGCCTCGTCCAACGAGGCAACCATCAAATAATCCGCGCCGCAATTCCAAGCGGTCTGCCCTACTTTCACTAATCCATGACCGTATGCATTGGCTTTGACAACTGCGCCAAATTTAACTGCCGAACCAATTTTTTGTTTGAGTTTAGCAATGTTGTGTTCAATAGCTTTTAAATTAATTTCAACCCAGTTGAGCATCCTACTCCTTTAAAATTATTTTATCTTTTCCAAAAATCCAGCCGAAGATAATTTCTTTTCAAGAGTGTAATTTAAAAATAAGGATAAAATTCTCTTCATTTCTTTTTTAACTTCTATACTTGCCTTAATTTTGGAAAATTTATCCAGATCTTCTTGAAGCATTAAGCGTAGTAGTTTAATCGCGGAAACAGAAATTTCAATCGCTGTAGGATCTTCTTGCCTGCAGTCAATATCAAGCACACCGCCCTCTTTTGGCGAGAAAAAATTTCGTGTTGGCTTAAGTTTTTCTTGACAGTGCATACAGCGGCCAAAATGCGGCCGGAAACCGAGGTATTTTAAAAGATTTATTTCAAAATAGCGGAGATAAATTTCATCATTTTTTAAAAGTATCTTTTGCAGCACTTTCAAAAGCAGATGGAAAATTTTTAAATTTGGTTCATGCTCTCCGGTTGTTTTGTCAACCAATTCGGCGAGATAAAAAACAGCTGCCGTTTTTTTTAAATCCTGGCCTAAAATTGGAAAACATTCTATCGTCTGCGCTTCAATAATCACATCCAAAGTTTTTCCTTCAGCCAAAACTAAATTAGTGAGACAAAACAGGTCTAAATGACCGGCTAGTCGCGATAATGTCTTTCTCACTCCTTTGGCTTTGGCCCGCACTTTGCCGAATTTATCAGTAAAAATAGTTAAAATTCTGTCCGACTCGCCAATATTATTTTTTTTAATAATAAGTCCGTGGCATTTAAATGTGGCCATTAATTTCCTTTTTAGTTCAGAATTATTAAATTAAGCCGCTAGGCATTGCTGCATTTTCTTTTGAGCTTGCTCTAATTCTTCGTACGTGTTAATGCCCAGCCATTCGTTTGGCTCTTTCATTATGAAAGATTCAATTTTTTTGCCTTCTTTCACGGCAAGGCCGACTACATCCGTCAAAAAATATTCGCCGGTAATATTTTTCTTCACTTTTTTTAGAGCCGGCCAGAGGAACGAGGGTTTAAAACAATAGCAGCCGCAATTAACTTCTTTGATTTTTTTCTGGGTGGCCGTTGCTAATTTCTCCTCAATAATGCCCAAAATTTTGCCGTCTTTGTCCCTTAAAATGCGACCTAAACCGGCAGGATTATTTCTGACTAAAGTCAACAAGCTTAAATCGGCATCGTCTTTTTGATGAGCTAAAATTAAATTTACCAGCGTTTCCGGTTTGTAAAAAGCCGAATCATCGCCATTTAACACCAAAATTGTCGCGGTTTCCGGCAAAATTTTATCTTTTGCACACATTACTGCATGACCCGTTCCTAATCTTTTTTGTTGCAAAGCAAAATCATATGGTGGAAACTGTTTTTTAATCACTTCATATTTAAAACCAACGACAATCACCGGCTTGATTTTAATTTTTTTCAGCGTATCCAAAATATAAGAAATTATTGGTCGGCCGGCCAAGAGATACATCACTTTGGGGATATTTTTAGCGTTAATGCGCGTACCCTTGCCAGCACCTAAAATAATGGCTTGAACATTTTTCATAATAATCTCCTCTACTTTTGGCATCCCGGACAAAAATGGGCTGTCCGGCCGCCAATTTTGACGGTTTGCACCTTACCTTGGCAATGATAACAAGGCAGTCCTTTGCGTTGATATACCTGTCTTTTTAATGCATATGTTCCCTTTTCGCCCGTGGTTCGGCGATATGTGTCAATGGAAGTGCCTTTGGCTAAAATTGCCGCCCTTAAAATCTTCAAAATACCCTCATAAATTTTTTCAATATCTTTTTGGTTTAAATCTTTAACTTTTTTTAAAGGATGAACTTTAGCAAAATATAAAATCTCATCTGAATAAATATTGCCGATGCCGGCGATAAAGCTTTGGTCCATCAATAATGGTTTAATTTTGGCGTTTGGTTTTTGGGCTAACATTTGCTGAAATTTTGCCAGCGTAAATTCTTTTGATAACGGCTCGGGGCCGTACTTTTCCTTGTTGATGGCTTTTTTCAAATCCTCTGTGCCAAATATTTTCACCCAGCCAAATTGCCGCAAATCGTTAAATAACAGCCGACTGCCATCGGAAAGTTTGAAAATCACATGAGTATATTTGTTAATCCTTTCGCCAACTTTGGTTTTGTCCTTGCCCGCTGGCAAATAAATAAGCTGGCCGGTCATTTTAAGATGAAAAAGCAGGTTCAAACCGCCACCAAGTTTGACAATTATAATTTTGGCACGACGGCTAACAGAGGCAATTTTGGCGCCGATTATTTTTTTAATGTCGCCCACAACCATTTTGGGTAAATTATAATTTACCTCGGCGATTTTTTTGCCGACAATTTCGTTTTTTAATTCGGAAACAATGGTCTGCACTTCCGGCAATTCCGGCATCTAAATCTCCTTTTCTATATCAAAAAAGCAAAAATCTTTTGCTAAATATATTATAGAGCATATTACATTGACAATGAACGCTTTTGTCAAGTATTTATTAAAAAAACAATTGATTAAAAAAAGAAAGATAGAAAAAGGTGGGTATAGTTTTTAGATCGAAGTATATTAAATTAAAAAAATAGAAAAATCAAAAGGTTTAGAAAAATCGCATAATAATGCTGGAGCATTTCTATGCGATAAATTTACCACCCTTTTTACTTATTTCTACTTAATAGATTTTTTACTTTTTCTCCTGTTTCTCGTCCCATATCTCCTGTCTCATTTCTCTATCACCACTATTACTTTCTCATTTTCCTTCAGTCCATCCTGCCAATCGGCCGCGGCGGTGTACAAAACCTTTTCATCATAAACATAGTCATAACCTTTTCTTGTACCGACATCCATCGCAATAAACTTGTCGCCATCATATCCTTTAACCACCAACATATGATAAATTGGGCCGGGCTGACGATAGTTGGGATTATACAGTTTGCGGCCAGCCGTCGGCACAATCACCGGGTTACCAGCGGCAATTTCTTTTTTAATATCCAAAATGGAGATATTTCTTACCGCTTTGACATTTTTATAGCCCAAATAATCTTTCGCCAGCTGCGCAATTTGTTCTGCACCCAAATCAAAATGCCCGTCCCAATTTTTCAGCTGCCAAGCCACCATGTCCTGGATTTCCCGCTCGCCTATTGCCGAATTTAACGGGGTATTTTTCAGAAAATGGTCAACTACAATTAAGGAGGCCTCTTCACAGGCATCCTCACGCAATTGGTCCCAATGGGCGTAAGGCGCCTGCGGTACAAAAGACATTTTTAAATTGGCTTTGGTGGGCAGAGATTCTTCTTGTTTGCTCTCAATTTTGGGCGGCTCTAATTTGGTCGGATTTTGAACTGAAGTTTCAGCTTTTTGCTCAGTCGGTGCAGGATTTGCCGCGGGTACTGCTTCGTTTTCGCCGGTAGTTTTTGGCTTACAACCAACAAGAAAAACAATTAAAAACAAAGTTAAAATTGTCAGGCCGATTTTTTTCATGGCAAAAACTCTTGAGCGCGCAATTTACGGTGATATTGGATGGTAAAACGATGCGCCTCATCTCTAATTTGCACAATTTTTTCCTTGAGCAATTTAATTTTGGGCGTTTTTTTTGAAAAAAAACAAATCCGCTTTTTTTCGTTGCGGCCCTTTGGCCACAGCAATGATTGGAATTTTCAATTGATATTTTTTAACCGTTCAACGATATGCCAAAATAGGTCTTTTGAAAATTTCTAAGACCTTACTTTATATACTGACTTTACCAAAAATATATTAACAGAAATTAAAATTTTTGCAAGTATTGAGAAAACTAAACTTTTTCCAAAGGAATATTAACTGAAACAAATGGTTTTTCTTTGGTCGTGGTGATAATTCCTTGAGTGTAAATATTGTGGTGCAAACCATCATTTTTAACCTCAATTTTAGCCAGGAATTGATAACCTTCTTTTGAAACCTCAAGGAAATATTGCCCTGGCGGAACTAAAAAGCCAAACCGGCCTGTTTTATTAGTCACCTTTATTTCTTTTAATTCTTTGTAAGAAGTATCAAAAATTTTAACCGTGGCTGTCTCAATTGGTTTTTTGCTTTCATAGTTATAAATTACTCCCCAGCTAACCTTGGCAATTCTTCTTTTAACTTCTGCGTAGATAAGTAGGATATAAATAATAAGAAAAATAGGGGTGTAAAATTCGAAGAAGAAAAGTAGAGATAAAATGGCAATAAAGATACCAACTATCAGAAACGGTAAAGTGATATTGGAGATAAAAAGACGAAAAGGTAAATTGGCTTGATAGAAAGCTTTCTTAAAAATATTTTTGTTTAGCTGTGCTTTTATTTCTTCATAAGACATGGGATCAATAGGGATATTGGAGTTGATAATGGTGCCATCCTTTTGACAGGTCAAAACTGCTCCGTGGTATAAGTTGGTGTAGATATCATCTTGAGGGGTGCCTGCTTTAATCAGCTTAGAGGCAAAGATAAAGCCGGGTTTGGTCACCGTTACAAAATAATCACCAGCCGGCACGGCAAAACCAAAACGCCCGTTATTATCAGTGACTCTGGTTTCTAAAAGACGACGCTGGGGATGAGAGAAAATTCGAACAACAGCTATAGAGATAGGTGCTTTGGATACCGCATCGTAAACTACTCCCCAAGGTTTTCTTTTTCTCTTCAGACCTAATCTTTCTAAAATTAGATTAAATAGATAATACAAATACCAGGGAATATTCCAAAAACCGCTGACAAATAAAATAGAAATTGTGGCGACAGCCACTACCGTTGGTTTTAAAACGGTATTGGCTAAGGGTAAAGTTAATTTAACCGCTAAAACGGTTTCTTGCGGAATAAACTTGGCTAATGCTTTTTCAAAAAAAGTTGGCGGGGCGGCTAAAACTTTCGCCCTCTGTCCTTCAATCAAATCATGCCAAAACCCTCCACTGATATAAAAATCTTTAACATTTGAGGAAGGACTTTTCATTTGATTTATATCTGCTAAATCTCCCCAGGCAGAATGGGAATCCTCGCCCAACAATCCTTTTACCTGTGGCAAAGTGGCTTGCCAACGACCATCTTGACCGACACTGGTTAAAACTGTTTGCTCACCTGGAGAAGCAATATTTAACTGCACAACGCCAAAATCAGCCGCTGTGCCTGAAATTTTCAACTCTCCATCTTCGACTTTGGCTTCTAAAATTACTGGGGGATGGGGCAAGATTTCAATAGTGTGTGAGACGCTACTGGAATTGCCGTCATTGTCTTGAACAATTAAAGATAAAGCATAGCGACCGGTAATTTGATAGGCATGTTTAGCTACGGCTTGGGTTTGTTCTTGAGCAAAGGCAGTGGAAAGAAAACTTTGTTTCTCTCTCGTCTGTTGTGTGGTGGTTTCTTTTGATACTGGGATAGGTAAAACAGGAACCAAACCTTCGTCAGCAAAATTCCAATCATATTTGGTAATCTGCCCATCGTCATCAAAAGAGCCGGAGGCATCAAAAGACACCTCTTGCCCCCTTAAAACCCATTTTGGACCCATAAGGATAGCATTGGGCGAAGCCGTTGTCACGGTTGGTTTAACAAAGGTAATAATCGGTCTTTGATTTAAGGTAACATTGTCAGTTTCATCAGTGGCAATAATGACAGTTTGCCCGGGTTTGGAAGAGGTAATATAACCGATAGTTAGCCCATTTGAATCAGTTAAAGAAGCCGGCTGGGTAATCAGATCCAAGGAACCTCGAGAAGAAGAAATAACTACCTTTTTGCCAGACACCGGATTGCCATTTGTATCCTTCAAAATGATGGTAATAGTGGCTGTTTGACCGATATTTAAGGTTGAGGAAGAAAATGTCACCGTGGAAAGAGAATCAGAAACGGTAGAGACAATAGCTGTCTCATCAGAAAGAGTAAAAGTAGCGCTTTCTGACCAAACACCTTCATCACCATCATCATCCCAAAATTTGACTCGCCAAAAATAGGTGACATTGCCATCATTTAAAGTGAGATTTTGAGAAGGTGTTGTCCCAAAAGCACCGTAAACGAGGTCTTGACAGCGATTGCCGGCTGTGCAGTTGGCGACACTGGTGCCTGAAGAACCTGAATCCCAGTGAGTAACAGACGCAAAACCACTGTCAGTTGAAACCTGAATTCTAGCTTTGTTGGCAATATCACCGCTGTCTGGATCGTTATAGATGGCGGAAAAAGCGGGAGTTATATCAGCCAAATCAGTGGGATTAGTCTGCCCTGCCTGGGCAGTATTGTTATTAGAATACAAGGAGGTTGGAGCAGTGGGCGCAGTATTAACCAGATAAGTAACAGTAAAATCATTTAGGGTTGGGGAATTGGTTCCATCGCCTTCTAAAAGCAACCTTAACTCTAACCAAACATTATTGGCTGTACCAGAAGAATTGATATTGTCAGAGGCGCCCGAAGCTGTAATCTCCGACCCCCACGACGCAGATGCCAGACCTACCTCGGTGGAAGCCGACCTGGTTTGGAATTTGATTAATGAGGAACCAGGAGTGGAGCCACTCCAAGAAAGTGTCCCCCATCTGCCTATTCCACCGGCATTTATCTTCAAATTAGTAATATTGCCCGAAAAATTGTATTGAACGGTTAGCGCATCTACTTCGGGGCTGGTGGTGCCATTGGTAGCTAAAACCGCTTTCCAGCGCAGGTCATTGCCTGTATTGGCAAAAGTTAGAGCACTATCCAAAGTAGCCGATTCCCAGTTTACCCCCCCATCGGCTGATAAATAATAAGTGACTGTTTGCCCATTTAAAGTTTGGGTAGCGGAAATTTTAGCGCCAGTTATCGTGTCCGTGCCGCTATTTACTTTCAGCGACTGACCTTGTTGAGAAGGCATATATTGGGATACATGAATAACGGCTACACTGCCGACCGCGTAGCCGATTAAATCGGAAGTAAAATAGACGGAGTAAAGGATGTTCGTGATACCAATAGAAACTCTAGACCAAGATTCGCCCGAATTAGTCGTCTTTAAAATGGTTGCCATCGCATCATCACTGTTCCCGACCGCATAACCGGTGGTTGCCGAAGGAAAGTGAACAGAATTCAAAGCGTTAGTAGTACCGCTGGTTTTGGCTACCCAGGTTTCTCCCGCGTCAGTCGTCTTTAAAATTGTGCCAAACCCACCGACGGCATAACCCGTTGTGGCGGAAGTAAAATATACCCCCGACAAAGTCTGGGTTGTACCGCTTGTCTTGGCTACCCATGTCTCTCCAGAATCAGTTGTTTTTAGAATGGTACCATTGTTTCCAACCACATAGCCAGTTGTTGACGAGGTAAAGTAAACCGACGAAAAATGCTGATTTGTGCCGCTGGTTTTAGCTACCCAATTAGTGCCGCCATCGGTAGTTTTTAAGATGGTTCCCAATCCACCATCCAGCTGGCCAACGACGTAGCCGACAGTGTCAGAAATAAAATAAACGGAGGTTAGATAGCTCGTTTTACCGCTTGTCTGGGGTGACCAGGATTCTCCCGAATCAGTCGTCTTAATAATCGTCCCAGCCTGCCCAACTGCATATCCTATTGTTGAAGAGGGGAAATAAACTGAATATAAAATATTAGTTGTACCGCTTGTTTTTTGAGTCCAGGTTGCACCAGCATCTGTTGTCTTATAAATGAGCCCATAGTCCCCGACTACATAGCCAGCTGTCGCAGAAGGAAAATGAACCCCCCATAAACCACAACCGTTTAGAGAACAATTGTCGAAACCCTTCAGTTTGGCTGACCAAGAGGAACCCGAGTCGGTAGTTTTTCTAAGTACGCCATAGTCCCCGACTACATAGCCGGTCGTGGCTGAAGGAAAATGAATAAATTTAAGATTTGCGGTTGTGCCGCTGGTCAGCGGGGACCAGGATTCGCCTGAATCAGTTGTTTTTCTAATTACTCCAGCATCCCCAGCTACATAACCGGTTGTGGCCGAAGTAAAGCTTACCGACAATAACCACGTGCTGATGCCGCTGGTTTTGGCTACCCAAGTTTCGCCCGCGTCAGTCGTCTTTAAAATTTTACCTTCCCCACCGACGGCATAACCCGTTGTGGCGGAAGTAAAATTAACTTTGTATAAACTCTGAGTTACACCACTTGTTTTACTCTCCCAAGTCTCGCCCGCATCTGTACTTTTCAAGATAGTACCAGTCTGTCCAACGGCAATGGCAGTACTTGAGTCGGCAAAAGTGAGACCGTATAGATCATTAGCAGTACCGCTGGTTTTAGACGAATAGTTAGCCCCGCCATCAGTCGTTTTAATTATTTTACCTCCATTGCCAACCATTACCCCTGTCGTCTCCGAAATAAAGTAAGTAGACTGCAAATCGACGCCTGCCCCAGTTACTTTCTTCGTCCAAGTTTTGCCACCGTCAGTCGTTTTTAGAGAATTACCTGATGCAGCAGAGATATAACCGACACTTGCCGAAGGAAAATAAACGGAGATTAAAACGCCATTATAACCATCGCTAGATCTAGCTAACCAGCTGGCGCCGCCGTCATTGGTATATAAGATGGTAGCCGACGTGCCAACAGCGATGCCGGTGGTCTCTGAAATAAAATAGAGTCCATATAAAGTGTCGCCGAACATTTTGGTCGTCCAATTATTTTCATTTTTTAATTTACCGTCGGTGGTGTTCCAGTCGGCATTGGTGTTGGTGGTATCTTTATAAGTGGTGGTGCTAAAGCTTTCACTGAAAGAATCAGGGTTGGTCGTGACCGAGCCAGCCGAAGCATCATCGGGATTGCCTGAGCCATTTAAAGTAACCCGGCTTTGAGTAGTCGGGCTGTTAACCGTTGATTTGTTATTATTAAAATCGTTATAAGTTGTCCAAGTGGCGCTGGAGGTAGCGGCCAAGGTCGGTTGGGGAATGATTGATTGAAAAAGTATTGTCGAAATAAGCAATAAATATAAAACTAAAGTCGCTATGTGGACTTTTTGATAATGCGGGTTTAAGTGCCAATTGTAATAGAACCGTGATTTATTTCTGAAATAGTGATGAGCGGGAGCCAACGGATAAAAGAGAGTCCTTGTTGAATTTTGAATAGCAACTATTTTTTGATCAATTTTCCTTTTTTCGTCTTCTAAACAGCTTAGTTTTCTCTTGTCTTGAGGCAAAAGCAAATCATCAGTTTTATTGTCTGATTTTTTACTCTTCCAAAACTTCTTAAAAAAATTACCCAGACCTGGCAGTTTCCCTCCTTTTTTCGCTCTCTAACTTTAATTATATCGCATAATAGATAAATTCAGTAATAAGGGGACGGTTCTCTTTTAACCTGATATTTAGGCGATTTATTACCAAAATTGCTTCCAGTTTGAGTTAAAATTTTTCAGTTTTATTGGCAGCGCCAGGGGGAATCGAACCCCCGTTTAGAGCTTGAAAAGCTCTCGTCCTAACCACTAGACGATGGCGCCAAATTTATCCTATCGCCCCGCAGGAGATAGGAACCCGAAGGGCGACAACCTCTAAGTGAGCAAGAAGTCATTTTACTGCTTCACTATTGACTGCTGACTGCTTTACTCGGCGCTTCGTGCCGCAGGCGGGCCCAGTAGGATTCGAACCTACGACGCACAGCTTAAGAGGCTGTCGCTCTGCCACTGAGCTATGGGCCCTAATCCGCCGCAGGCGGATAGTCAGCTGTTAACAGTTTAGTCAGCAGTAATCTTATTTATACTGGCATTTTAGCGACTTACTATTGACTGTATTTACTCGGCGCTTCGCGCCGCTGGTCGCAGACCATGAGCGAGCATTGAGCGAGTCGAATGGCGCCCCGGAAGGGAGTCGAACCCCCAACCTTCTGGTCCGAAGCCAGACGCTCTGTCCATTGAGCTACCGGGGCGAATGAGCTATTGGCTGTTAGTCGTTAGCTGTTAGCCGACATCCAGCTTCCCTTCTAAAGACCAATGACTAATGACCAATGACTAATGACCAATGACTAATGACCAATGACTAAAGACCAATGACTAACGACAAACGACTAATTTTGGGGTGGCTAAGCGGAGTCGAACCGCTGATTGCAGGGCCACATCCTGCCGTGATGCCGCTTCACCATAGCCACCATGTGATTAGCTATTAGTCGTTAGCTATTGGTTTTTAGAAAGGGAACGGATTAAGCCGTGCAGCATTTTGCCGACAGTTTCTGCTTGTCTTAAAACCTTAGCAATGTTTATTTTGGAATACAAGCTTTTAATTATCATTAACCCAGCAACTGTTTCATATTGTGACTTAACTGATATTCTAAGAAAAAATTTAAATTCTTTATCAGTCCCTGTGCCGCAACCTTCGGCTAAATTTAGGGAGATTGAAATTGCAGACCTGCGAAGTTGATCCGCTAAACCATATCGTTCAGACAGAGGTAATTCTTTTATCACGCTATAAACTAATTTTATCAATTTTAAAGATTCATCCCAAACTTTCAGCTTTTCAAATTTATACATCTTTTATGCTTTTTCTTAATGACTAACGACCAACGACTAAAGACTAATGACTAGATTGCCATATTCCTTGTTTTTTCCTATTGTCTAACGTCTAATGACTAACGACCAACGACTAAAGACTAACGACCAACGACTATTCATGGCGCCCCAGACAGGAATCGAACCTGTAACCTCCACCTTAGAAGGGTGTTGCTCTATCCTTTGAGCTACTGGGGCAAATTAGCTATTGGCTATTAGTCATTAGCTGTTGGTTTTAGATTATCTAACGACTAAAGACTAACGACAAACGACAAATTTTGGAGCGGGTAACGGGAATCGAACCCGTATATCAAGTTTGGAAAACTTGCGCACTACCATTATGCTATACCCGCATATTTAGCTGTTAGCTGTTCGCTATTAGTTATTAGAAATATTGCTAAGAGCTAACGACTAAAGACTAAAGACTAACGACTAAAGACTAAAGACTAACGACTAACGACTAACGACTAACGACTAACGACTAACGACTAACGACTAACGACTAACGACTAATTCCTGGTCGGAGTGCCGGGATTCGAACCCGGGATCTCCTGCTCCCAAAGCAGGTGCCTTAAGCCACTAGGCCACACTCCGAATTGACTAAATTATATCTCAAAAATTACCTCAAGTCAACATAGTTGTAAATTAACTTTTGACTGTCTCTAAACCCAATTCTCCTTTGGCTGACTTTTTGGTTGTCACTTGAAATGTGAGATACCTGCCCAACATTAATCTTGTTTGGGCGTCCAGCGCAGGAAAAGAGCTAAAGAAAATCGCCTGTATCGGCACCAAAACCCACTGGGCCAACATTTCCAAAAATTTGGCTTTTTTGTATTTTGGCGGTCTGGGCGGCAGCAAAAGAGTTGAAATGGAAGCAGAAATAAACAGGCCAAGCCAAGCTAAAATAAGCAAAAATCGGGCCACGACGGGAAAATTATAACCTAAAACCGTGTTTTTAAACTCGCCGCCAAACCAAATTGGCCACCAAGCGACAAAACCGATAAATAGTGAAGCTGTTGCCCAGGTAAAATTACCTTCAAAAAGGCGCCAGACTTTGACTGCTTTAGACAAAAATGGGACAGCTTTATTTTGTATTGACTGCAAAACAACTGGCGAGAAATGCTCTACTCCATACGCCCAACGTCGACGCTGTTGGTATAAACTTTTTAAAGTTTGCCAAAAATTTTCGGACAACACCGCGTCCATATAAACCGGTATAAACATTGGGACAACTTGATGGTTGCCGTCGTAGGCAAAATAGGCACGCCAAAATTGACCCGAATCTTCATTAACCACAGTAGTATACCAATAATTTATTTCAATTAAAGTTTTCATACTCATGGCGTGAGTGGAAAAATTCACCAGTCGCCAGGGTCTGGTCGCTTCCACCAACTGCCAAAATGAGGAAGAAAAAGCTAAAATTCTGGAGAGCGCCGGCGCTTCCCAGATGTTATTGGAATACAAAGGTATCGGTTGGTAACTGGAGAAATCACGGTTGGGGTTGATGACGTAATTGTAGGTTAAACAGGCAAAATATTTTGGGTGGAAGCGGCTGTCAGCATCAGCTGTGGTCACAATCACGTTGTCATAATTAATTTTCTTCCCGTCTAAAAATTTCCTAAGTTGTTTGGCCGCCCAGGTTACATTGGCTCCTTTGGCTTTAACCTCGCCGGCTATATGGTCGGGATGCTCCGTCACCAGAAAAGCAAAAAAATGCTTGCCAAATTCTTTGGCTAAAATTTCACCGTATTGCCTGGCGCGCAGTTTATCGCGTTCTTCGGTAGCCAAGACAAAAATGATTCTTTTTTGAGGAAAGTCGGCGGCGGCTGCAGATTGGATAGAGGCACGCAAAGTTTCAATTTCTTCTTTGTAAGTTGCTAAAATAATCGCATTATAAATCCCCCGCCAATCAATTGTGGTGCCTTCCACCTTCAAAGCCCGGCATTTGCCCAACCAATCAATTCTGATTTCCCGCTTTAAACTCCTGTATCCTTGAATCAAGTGGTAGCCGATAATCAAAGCTTTATAAAGCCAGTAAATATCAAAACACAAAATAAAGGTGGCGACTGCGCCGGGTATAATAAAAGATAAGATTAACGGCAAAATGAGTGCTGACCAGCTCAAAGCGCCAGGCAAGATTTCTAAAGTTCTGTGCCACCGGCGCAGTTTCGGCAATAATTTCAAATCAGAGACCGGAGAAATATAATTTTTTTTAGTTTCCATTTTACAAACTCTGATAAATGAATAAATATCTAAGGTAAACTAAGGTTAAAATTTGAATTAACAATGCGGTGCCCAAGAGTAAAAAACTAATAAGTTTATTTTTTTGGAAAGCCCAAAGTGCGACAATTATATTTAAAACAAAGAAGGCCGAAGCCAAAACGAAAGGCGTAAAATTATATTTTATCTTTATCGCCCAGAGCAGCCAGTAAACTGCCAGACAGACGCCGGAGGCACCCAGTATAAAAAGCATAGCTTTATCTTGCCAAAAAGGATTTCTAATAAACTCAAAGATTTTTTTCATCATTTTTATGAATTGTTTATCCCGACTTGTCCCGAGTGTAACCGAGGGAGCGCAGTCGAGGGATTTATCCCGAGCGCAGTCGAGGGAGAGCCAACGGCAGGACTTGAACCTGCAACCTGACGCTTACGAAGCGCCTGCTCTGCCATTGAGCTACGTTGGCATAGGCGACTGAGCGGTAGACCGGATTCGAACCGGCGGCCTCTTCCTTGGGAAGGAAGCATTCTACCACTGAACTACTACCGCACAACTTTCCCGTCTACCCAAGATTATAGCAATAAATTAACCTTTAGACAAGGAGGAAAGACCATTTCTGTGCTATTTTCAAAATAAACTCTCTTGCGACAACTCATCTTTTGGTAAAATAATTTCCACTTTGCCATAAACGCCATCATAACCCGGCTCAACTTTGATTTGGCCTTGGCGCATCGCTTTAATCCCCTCTAAAACTTTGGGCTGATTGGCGGTCAATTTTTCCAGAGGCGTGTCAACCAAAATATTAAATTCGTTGCCATAAATGTTAATTAATTTCAAGTATTCTTGCATAACCGCTTGGCTTACTTTCCCCTGCCCTAAACTAATAGCAATTACCTCCTGAAGCGGGACGAGTTTTTTAAAACCTGGAAAATTAGGCGCCTGGTAATTCTCGTCTCTGTCAGCTAAATCATCAACCCGGTGCAAAACACCGATGGTTAACGGTTTTTTGCATACCGGACAAATATTCTTGGCAGTTTTCGCTTCCTTAGGCGAAAGAACAATATTGCAGGCGCGATGGCCATCAAAGTGATATTTGCCTTCCTCGGGGAAAAACTCCACCGTGTATAAAATTTTTTGAGGATTTTTTGTTTTTAAGGCGTCCATAATCCCCTCGTAACTGGGCTCTGGCAAGTCAAAAACTGTTAATTCCCTGCCTAAATTTTGAGGTGAATGGGCGTCAGAGCAAGAAATTAAAGAAATTTTATCTAAAGCTGAAAGTCGCCAGTTCATTTGCGCGTCTGAAGAAAGTCCGGTTTCAATAGCGAAGATTTTATCAGATAAATCTTGAAAACATTCTTCAATCTTGTCAAAGCCGGATTTAGAACCAAAAATAGAAAACCACGGTGTCCAAGCATGCGCCGGGACAATTACACATCGAGGGTCGATATCAAAAATAATTTGAGCCAGATTATAGGCAGATATTCCAATAATCGGTCTGCCGTCGGCATAAAGATTGCCGACTGTTGATAACTTATTATTGATTTTCAAAACAGTATCAATTGATGGCGCAAAAATTAGCAAGTGAATTTTTCTGACTTTACCTTGCCAAGTATAAATGTTAGAAATCTCGGTTGTCAGGATAAAATTGGGACCTTTGCCATCTTTAAGTTTTAACAAGCCGTTAGGCAGCTGTTCAAGCTTCTTCTTTATTTCGGAGAACCAGAAAGGATGGGTAAAATCCGCCGTACCAACCAAATCAATTCCCTTAAAATTGGCCCATTTACTGATGTTATCCAAGTCCATATCGCGGGAGGTAGCTCGCGAATATTTGGAATGGAGGTGAAAATCAGCTACTACTCTCATCAAAACTCCAAATTAATTTTAGCACCAATTTATCCACTTGACAAAAATAATATTGTCTTTTACATTAAAGGTAGATTACCTTGACCTTCGAGGCAGCATGCTGGAAGAAAAATATTGGAAAAATTTAATCAACCAAAGTTTAATCAGATTTTTTATTCTGAGAGTATTGAAGAATATTGATCAAATCCACGGTTATCAATTAGGCAAAGAGATAGCTTCTATAACCCGCGACTATTGCCGGCCGGCTGAAAGCACCCTCTACCCCGCCCTCATACAGCTGCAAAAACAAGGCCTAGTTCAGTCAAAAACCACTAAAATCAATGGTAGAACCAGAAAAGTTTATCGGCTGACAGATAAAGGTAGAACAGCTTTCAGGATCGCCACCAAAGCTTGGAATGAAATCTTGCCTATTTTGCAGCGTGGCACTTTGATCTAAATGAGGTTCAAAATTACTTAATTTTAACTTTAACTGTTTTTGTTTTGCCCTTGGCGCTTTTGGGCAGTTTGATGGTTAAAATACCATCCTCAAAACTGGCCTGCGCTTTTTCCGGCATAACTTTGGCGGGTAGTGGTGTCGTTCGCTGGAAACTGCCAGCAGAAATTTCCTTTCTGTAATACTCTTTGCCCTTCTCTTCATGCTCTTCTTTCTTCTCTCCCTTCAAAGTTATAGAGTCATCATCGACACTAATTTCAAGCTGGTCGCGTTTTAAGCCGGGAATTTGCGCTTTGACAATAACTTCGTTGGCGTCCTGATAGATATCAACTGGAGGCATTTTGACGCCCATGTATTCCATTCTGTCAGGTATCATTTCTTCAAAAAAATCAGATATGGGAAATCTGCCCCACCCAAATGGCCTTAAAAAACGCCCATTATTGTCCTTAGCCATATTGCTCACCTCCCTTCCGATATCATTTTGAATATTGAAAATCTCCTCAACCAGCGCCCCAAAATTTTTAGCCAGTTTGAAAGCTAAAGATAGCGATGGCTCTGACTTGCCCGCTTCTAAAGCGAACAGTGACTGTCTGGAAATACCCAAAGTATCTGCCAAATCCTGCTGTGTCAGACGCTTTTGTTTCCTAAAATCCCTGACCCTACAAACTATTTTGAATGTTTTCAAATTGTCCTCTAATAATATCGTAAAGTAAACTTTACATTTGTCAATATAGAAAATGCAAAAAATTTTAGTATTAAAAAATCCTGGCACTGAGCTACTTTCCAAGTTCCTTGCGGAACAAGTATCATCGCCGCTGGCGGGCTTAACTTCTCTGTTCGGAATGGAAAAGAGGTGTTTCCCCGCCGCTAAAAGCACCAGGAAATTTTATTTTTTTGCTTACTATTTTGAGCCTGTTTCATCCCAGAAAAAATAAAATACTCGTCGACCAGTTAGTACTCCTCGGCTGAATCCCTTGCGGGACTTACACCTAGAGCCTATCAACCCGATAGTCTATCGGGAGTCTAAGAACTCTAATCTTGGGGAGGGCTTCCCGCTTATATGCTTTCAGCGGTTATCCCGTCCAAACTTGGCTACCCAGCAATGCACCTGGTGGTACAACTGGTACACCAGAGGTTTATCCGCTCCGGTCCTCTCGTCAAGTTTCTCCTTTATTTCTAAAGGCTTAGACTATATCTTCACCCTGCCACCGAACTTTAGGTTTATACCATTGTTCTGGTTGAATGAAGGCAGGGGTCGGCGTATTGTCCGATGTTACATCGAACCTTCCCTTTCGGGTCAGTCGTTACGGGGTCAAACCAAATATTTTTAACAGATCCTTGCGGGTTCTCTTATGATGAGATCGGTAGTTTAAATTTTGAACAGATTGAAGATAATCAATTATTTTTTCACAATCCTGTTTGCCTAAATTTTTACCTTTTACAAGTAAAAAATTCAAACACTTGATCATCTTTCTTGCTTGACGCTTCTTAAATCTAAGAAAAGGCAACAATTCTTCCAATATTTGCCCGATTTGTTCAAAACCGTTAATCCGTAATTCTGTTATGTTGTCGTTTCGTTTAGAAATATAACCTATATCCAGTTGCTTTCGAATCCAATATAATGGTTTATCATGATGACTATCTTGATAAAAACAGATTGTTGCCATCAATCTCCAACCTTTTTTGATATCCGAACGTCTCTTTACTTGGAGCATCAAACTACCATCACCATCAAGGAAACCTGCTATGTATGCCAAATTTAATTTATTTGGTCGACTTCCCACGGTATTACCCTTCTAATTTACGGTCCTCAAGCATATCATATATCCATAATACCATAAATTAAATGAGGGCTCCACCGTTATTAGCCGAGTTTTCAATCCATCTTACGATGGAAAGTAGCAAGGCGCTTTCGCGCTTACTAGGAGCAGCTCCCCTCAAAGTTCCAACGCCCACGGCAGATTAGGACCGACAGTCTGTTGCTTGATAACCACATCATTGCCTAAAATATATCTGTGGCGTCCCAAGATTTCTCTTGGAATCTGCATATTGCTATGCAGTTCGGACTATATCTTGTCGCCTCGTCGGCGACTTCTTCATATAGTCTCTGAGGATTCCCCGACGTATCGTCGGGGTCTTTCCTGCTGATAATCCCCACTGAAGAATTTTTACCAAATTTTGAATTTTACATTGTCATTTTGACTTTTGCATTTTGATTTTTGAATTTGGTATCTTCAGATACATGGGAGTTCCCAGCATATAGAAGAATTTTTAGACAGCTGTTATATTCTACTGTCTTGCGACGTTCTGAACCCAGCTCACGTAACGCTTTAATGGGCGAACAGCCCAACCCTTGGGAGCTACTTCACCCCCAGGATGCGTTGAGCCGACATCGAGGTGCCAAACCGCGCCGTCTATGTGGACTATTGGGCGCGATCAGCCTGTTATCCCCGGAGTAGCTTTTATCCGTTGAGCTCTGCCACTATCACAAATAAGCAGAGGATCACTAAGTCCGCCTTTCGGCCCTGCTCGACTTGTCAGTCTCGCAGTCAAGCACCCTTATGCCTTTGCACTTTCATCCCGATTTCCAAACGGGATAAGGGTACCTTTGAACGCCTCCGTTACATTTTAGGAGGCAACTGCCCCAGTTAAACTACCCACCTGACACTGTCCCCCGCCTTTTGGCGGGATTAGAACAACCGTTTGAACAGAGAGGTTTTTCATCTTTTGTCCGCCTTGCGGCGAACTCCCTCATAGCCTACACAGGCCAAACAATCATTCAATATCAAGCTATAGTAAAGCTTCCGGGGTCTTTCCGTCTTGCCGCGGGTAACCGGCATCTTTACCGGCATTGTAATTTCACCGAGTCCTTCCCAGAGACAGTTTTCAGACCGTTATGCCATTTATGCGGGTCGGAACTTCATCTTTTTCCATTATTGCTAATGGGATCAGACTATCTCTTCATCTTGCTATATGTCTTAGGAGCTCCTCTTTTGTATATTTTTTCTTTCCAGAGGAATTTATTTGATAGGCTAAATTTATCAATTCGCCTAATCTTTCTTTATTACGATGTTGATTCGTGTAAACCAACTCACAAACTTTTTTGAAATTCTGAAAATCTTTGTTTTTTATCCCTAACAGAGGATATTTTTCAAAAAAGGGAATTACAATTTTCATTAAATCTTTTATTGATCTGACTTCAAATTTGTAATTCTGATCTCGGCGCGAATACCGAATGGCACCGCACTGAAATTCAGAATGTATCGATTGTAGAAGCTTTAAATTTCTTTTATGTTGGCTTAATGCAAAACTTGGCCTGACTTCAATGCCAGTATTAAGTTTTGCGCGCTTCGAAAAAGAAATACAGAAACATCCTTCGCCTTCTACAAAGCCAGTAATAAACGAATTAACATCCATTTTGCTCCTTTCTTCCTTGGAACTCCATAACATATTTTGAAAAGCAAGAGCCAGCCGTATTATCCGACGGAAGGTCGGATATCATCTTTCGAATCAGTCGTTAGGGGGTCCCGCCGTTGCGGGACTTCCCACGGGATTACCCTTCGTTCTTAGGGTTTCCCCGTTTTTAGCTGGTATGCTGACGCGCTATCACTAACGCGTTCGGGCAAGTTTCCGATAAATTTACCCGACAAGGAATTTCGCTTAATTTTGTTACGATATTTCTATCGATGCAATGGTCTAATTTGCATTCTCTATGTCGCCATAGAGTTCAGACTATATCTTCTCTTCGATTTGCCTTGCGGCTTCACTCAGAGTCTGACGTATAGTCGTTGAGGATTTTAAAGACTGTAATCTGCTTTTAAATGTTCGCCTTTATTCATCTGGCCAATCACTTTGCAAAACCTTATAAAGTCTTTAATCTTAGCTGTTTGCAATTTATTCTGATTGAAAAAAGGAATTATCTTTTCATTTAAATCCTTCCTTGACCTGACGCAATAACGATACAAATGCTCTCTGTGATTATCATATCTTTTATTGATATAAACCTTACCGCATCGAAAAAACATTTGGATTTTCTCTAAAGCTTTAAGGCTTTTTGCTCCCTGAGTGATTACAAACTCAGGAAATATCTGATAACCACTTTTGGTTGTGGAGTTCTTAATTTTACTGACGGAAAATGTTCCCCCTCCATCAGTAAAACCCACAATCCAATAGGCAGTCTTTAATCTTTCCTGCTGATTGTCTGCATCATTAGCTTTTTTACTTGGCATAAATACCTTTCTATGGATACATTATACCATAGTAGCTACGGATTCACAGATTTTCCAGCATATAGTCAGATTTTTGTTCTACATCTCCGGTGGCACATCGGAGTTCGAACAGAGGTTTGAATACCTCACTAAGGCAGCAATCCTACCTTAGAACGGTTATAGTTACCGCTGCCGTTCACTCGGGCTTACGTTCAATCCTTATCGCCTTACGGCGACTCAAATCTCCCATGACCTTCGAGCACTGGGCAGGCATCACCTCGTATACGTCCCTTGGACGGTTTGCACGAAGCTAAGTTTTTGATAAACAGTCGCCTGAAAAACTTTTGCTGCGGCCACGTAAAAGCTTGCGCTAAACGTGGCAGCGCATATCCCGAAGTTACGCACGCTTTTTTGCCGAGTTCCTTTGGGAAGGTTAGCTCGTTCACCTTACTCTACTCGAGCCATTCACCTGTGTCGGATTGCGGTACGGTTTCCAAAAGTAGTAATCACAAAGCTTTTCCAGTCACCTTTTTGGCTAGTCCCAACATAACCGAATTTGAAACTAACCTCCAAGATGCGTCACTTTGCTATAGTCTTCTGGAAGTGCCGGAATATCGACCGGCTGTCCATCATCTTTTCAGACTTAGGACCGACTAACCCCCCGTCAAATTTTGTTGCGGGGGAAACCTTGAATATATGGTGAGCCGATTTTTCATCGGCTTAATTCGTTACTCATACCAACATTCTCACTTCTATACCGTCCACCCTGACTTACATCAGAGCTTCACCCAGTATAGAACGCTCCCCTACCAAACTGCGCTCCGCGCAGTAGCCATTAGCTTTTGGTCTTTAGTCTTTAGAAATTACTAACGACTAATGACTATCGACTAACGACTGCTGTGCGAAGCACAGCCTCCACGACTTCGGTAAAAACTTTGAGCCCCGTTAAATTTTCGGCGCTGCTCGCCAACCCTTCAATTGCTCTCAGGGTCGGATAGTGAGTTGTTACACACTCTTTAAAGGATAGCTACCTCTGAGCCAACCTTCTATCTGTCATCGGCAAACAACATCCTTTTCCACTTAAGTTTTTTTAGGGACCTTAGTCGGTGGTCTGGGCTGTTTCCCTTTAGTCTAACGAAGCTTAGCCCTCGTAGACTGACTACTTGCCCGTACACCTGCCATTCGGAGTTTGGTTGACATCGAGACTTTCGTCCCAATTATCATTCAGTGCTCTACCTGCAGGTTTGTAGCAAGCGCTATACCTAAATATATTTCGGGGAGAACCAGCTATCTCCGGGTTCGATTGGTATTTTACCCCTACCCACAGTTCATCTCCACTATTTGCTACTAATGTGAGTGCGGGCCTCCCCCCGCATTTCTGCGGGGTTCACCCTGACCATGGGTAGATCACCCGGTTTCGGGTCTTGTATGCAAGACTTAAAACGCCCTATTCAGACTCGCTTTCGCTACGGCTTCCCCATAAAAGGGTTAACCTTGCCTTGCATAGCAAACTCGTTGGTTCATTCTTCAATAGGCACGCCATAACGCCTCGCTACGCTCGACGTTAAAGTTAAAGCGCAAAACGCAAAAGTAAAAACTTATTGGAAGGGGTATTTATATAGTTATCTCCAGCAGTTTTACCTTTTTAGTTTTGACTTTTTACTTTAGCGCTGAGTGTAACGAAGCGCGCTGACTCCTTGTAAGCATATGGTTTCAGGTTCTATTTCATTCCCCTACCCGGGGTACTTTTCACCTTTCCCTCACGGTACTTGTTCACTATCGGTCACAAGCGGTATTTAGTCTTGGATCATGAGCGACCCGTCTTCCTGCCAGATTTCACGTGTCTGACAGTACTTAATCCGCCAAAGGCGGATAATCACCTAATGAATTTAAAGTTTTTTATTTACGGGACTTTCACCCTCTCTGGTGGTCCTTTCCAGGTTCCTTCAATTAAACTATAAACCTTTCAGTGATTTAGACTGTTCCCCGTTCGCTCGCCGCTACTAGGGGAATCGCAATAAAAGTAATCAAGTGAAGAAGGCAAATTTTATTTTGCCTCTTTTACACCTTCTACTTTTACTATCGCTGGAAGCGATTTTTGCTTTCTCTTCCTCTAGGTACTAAGATGTTTCAGTTCCCTAGGTTGCCGCCCCGACGATACGTCGGGGTAACGTGGGTTTACCACGTTGGGTTACCCCATTCGGACATCCCCGGATCAAAGGTTGTTTGCCACCTACCCGAGGCTTATCGCAGGCTACTACGTCCTTCATCGGCCGCTTGTACCAAGGCATCCTCCATATGCTCTTTATGAGTAAATATTTCTTCTGTTAAAAACAGGCTCGAAACAGTAAGCAATAATCTCAATTTTTAAGGAACGTTTTGGAGATACAAAAACCGCCTTTTACGGTGGCTACATTTAAGCATAGATTTTGATAAATCTAAATGCTTTTTAGTCGCCGTCCTCCTCTAAATTGTTCTGTCTTTCTTCCATAACCTTTATCTGTGGATAAATATCCACTCGTTTATCTCCATTAATAAATATAATACTACTTTGTATTTTTGTCAAGCCCTGTTTGAAGCTGCAGCCAAATTAATTTTAAAGCTTTTAGAGCAGCCGCCCTATCTTTGATTTTCCCAGCCAGCTGCTGTTCGCGCAGTTGGGCTTTGAATTGCCCAATCTGCGGCCCTTCGGCAATGTTAAGCTCGGCCATAATTTCATTGCCGGTCAATAAATCTTTTGGCGGCGTCACTTCAAATTTCAGTTTATGTTTAACTTCCTCAATTTTCTGCTCCAGACGCTCATAAGCGGTAAAATCGGGTTTACCAGAAGCCGGAATAGTCGCTGATACATCGGCTTGAGATAATATCAGCAGGTTATCGCCCCATTTTTTATTTTTTAAGAAGTATTTTTCTAAGGTTGTCCACTTCATCTTCTCAACACTGCCCGAAACGGCAATCATATGATTTTTAACCAAAAAAGGGACCTCTTGAAAATCTAAATCAAAAAGTTTAAGCCGGTTGATTATTTTTTCTGTCATTTCCGCGCCGAGGCGGTCGTGCTCATTGAACCTTAACCTGTCTGTTTCATCTACCGGCTGCGTTATAGTGTCCGGCTTGCCGATATCATGAAAAAGCATAGCCAACTTTACTTCTAATGAACAGTTCTTGGGTAATTTCTCTAAACCTATCAAAGTATGCTCAAAAACATCGCCTTCACCGTGGAACTGGGGCGGTTGAGGTACACCCTTGCAGGCCGAAACTTCCGGTAAAAGCAGTGGTAAAGCGCCAGCTTCATCTAATAATTTAACTGTTCTAACAGGATCTGCTTGTAGGCTTCGTAAAAATTCTTTACCCATTACTTCCGAAGCTACCCTTGTCTTTTCTTGGCCTTTCTCGGAATAAACTTGATTAATTTCAGTAATATTATCTTTAATCGTTCTCCACGTCTCTTTCTCTATCTCAAATCTCATTTGGCAGGCAATTCTAATCGCCCGCAGCATTCTTGACGGGTCTTCTAAAAACCTCTCCCCCGGCTCGCCAACAGCCCGTACAATCTTATTTTCTAAATCCCCTAGCCCGCCAAACTCATCCACTAATTTGCCGGATAACATATCAACAGCCATGGCGTTGATAGTAAAATCACGCCTTCTCAAATCTTCTTCAACCGGCAGATTATGAGTGCTGGCAACCTGGACATCCTTGTAGCCCAAGCCAGTCCAATGTTCAGTTCTGGGTAAAGCGACATCATAAGGTTCTTTAAGTTTCGTATCTTTCGGCACAAACTTAAAAACCCCAAAAGCGCGCGATTCCACTGCCGCTATTTTGCCTAATTTCCCCAGATAGGACTCGAGCTGAGCTTTTGGCACGCCGGTAATGATAAAATCAAAATCTTTTGCTTCTTTACCTAACAGCAAATCTCTCACAGCGCCGCCAACCAAATACACTTTCGCATCTGGAAGTTCTTTTGGTATCTCAAAAGCAAAAGCAAAAGCTTTATCTTCAGAAGCTTCCGCTAAAAAAGTTTCCAGCCGGTTTTCCGCCACATCTTTAGAAGCCATTTCTTCTCCCTGTTCGGGGCTCATTTCGTTTAGAAACATAACTCAAAAACCCCTCCGAAAAATAGAATTTTTTTAGAGTTTTAATTATTCTTGAAGATCTTTGCGCAGTTTTTCCAGAAAATCTCTTGCCACGCCTTGCCCGCCCAAGCCAAAGGCAATTCCCCCAGCGATAGCGATAAAGGCTACAATGCCGATGACTAATGTCTGCAGAAAGGCAGGCGCCACATTCAACTGATACAAAGCGGCGACGAAAGCAAAAATAATAATTGAATAACGGGCAATGGTGCTTAACGCTTGTGCAAAAGCAATGTCGCCGATTTTGACCGTGCTGGATATAACATTAGATAGAAAATGGGCCAAAACAGTACCGATAAGCAGAATACCCACCGCCGCAATCACATTAGGCACATACGCTAAAATGCTTTCCAAAAATAGGGTGATTGTCGGTAAATTCAGCACATTGACCGCCGCGATGAAAGCCACTAAAAATAATATCCATTTAACAGTGGCTGCCAAAAGACCGGTGGTATCCAATTTTGTGCCGCTTTTTTTGATTAAATCTTCCACTTTGGCCATCGCAAACAATGTCGGCAGCTGCAGAGCCCTGAATAGTCGGTCAAGCAGTTTCTCAACTAAAATTGCTACAATCCAACCGATGATTAAAATCAGAAAAGCCCCAACTAAATTTGGCAGAAAATTTGCCACTTTGTCCCAGATGCTCGTCCATGAATTGCCAACCTGCGTCCACCAATTTGATGACATAATTATCCTTTCAATTTAATTTAAACCAGATAGCTCGACCAACTACCTTCAACTTCAAAATAGCACAAAACTTTTGAAAAAACATTGCGGATGTCA
>Ga0210051_1000428_pt1 | contig 38729 bp, 30 predicted proteins | sample CryGey092014_all_FD_185464 | JGI IMG/M metagenome (GOLD analysis project Ga0210051, IMG submission 185464) | Groundwater microbial communities from aquifer - Crystal Geyser CG23_combo_of_CG06-09_8/20/14_all (SPAdes) (version 2) | ecosystem: Environmental > Aquatic > Deep subsurface > Groundwater...
ATCGACAAGCTGGAAGACCGGCTGAGTCGCGACTACTACCTGGGCTTCAACGTGTACATGCTCCGCACCATCGCCCTGCGGTACGCCGAAGGCGGCGAGGCGGCGTTGGACTTCGCCAAGGAGGCGGCGTTGGCGTGCCCGGCGATGCTGAGCAACAAAGACTTCCTGCGCGCCATCGCCGACGCGGCGCGCGTCGCCAAAGACCCGGAGCAGACGCTGCCGGCGGCGAAGCTGGCGTACGTGCTGTGCGACTTCAAGGAAGACGATATCAACCGCGCCACCGAGATCGTCTCTACCGCCCTCACCGCCGCTCAAGGCCCCGGCGCCGCGCTGCAGTTCGCCAAGTCGCAGGAGAACCCCGAGGTCGAGTCGCCGCTGAAGGACGTAGAACTGGTCAGCCTCGGCGACACGGACGAGCTGCTCAAGGCCGTCGCCGACGGCAACCGCGACGCGAAGATCAGCGTGCTCCTGGCGACGGGCAAGACAGCCGAAGCGCTGACCGAAGCCACCGAGCAGATGCGCTTCGCCGCCGGCGCCGCGCCGACCTACCTGGCCGCGGCACTCCGCAACCTCGCCCGCTGCTTCAAAGCCCACGACCTGAACCTGATTCGGGCGAACCGGTTCCTGGAGTATCACCGGACAGGGGAGGGGAGAATCCGTTGCCGGCGTTGGAGGGGGAGTTGGGGCTGGGGGAGGACGGCGAGGGGTAGCGAGGGCGAAGCCGGCAGTCAGGTGTGTGGTTCGCCGCGGGACTCCGAGGTGTCCGGCGTGCGCACGTCCGGGGCAAGACCCCTCCGCCAGTCGGCGCAAGAGATACGGCACTTCCACGCAGAGAGCCGCCGCCGCGCCAATCCGGCGCACACCCGAATTCCCTCTTGACAGCGCCCCCCCCGTGGTAGTATCCTGCCCACACGTTCGACAGGGAGCGGGCTTTCACGTGCAAATCGGCAATGCGGAGCGCAGCCCGGCCGATGCGAGCGTTTCCTGACGAACGGCACTGGCCGCGAAGCTGCTGATGTTCCACGTCTACGCCCTGCGCAACGCCGGCCGGTTCGACGACGCCCTGGCAGCCGCGAAGAAGAACGCCAAGCGCCGCCAGCGGCCCCCCCCAAGGGTGGCGTGTTCCCGCTGACGCCGACAAGGGAACTACACCACAGGAATCCGGGACGGCGACGCCCGTGCGACGACGCGTTTTCGTTCGCCTCCAGTAGTGGCAACTCCTTCAGCGGCCCGCGGGCGCTGCGGGTGGCCAGGCCGGTGCGGAAGGATTCGGGCGGTCTTCGCCGAACCTCCGTCGGGCCGCGCTCCTCGGCAAGCCATCGACCGCGGCCGTGCTCCCACGGCAACCGCGAGTGCACGTAGCCCGAAGGGCGCAAGCCCCACTTCCAAGAGGTGAGCTTCAATGCCAAGAGCCCTGGTCGTCTACTACTCCCGCACGGGGAACACGGAGAAGATGGCGCGCTGCATCGCAGCCGCCATTGCCGAAGAAGGCGTCGAGGTCGAGTGCAAGTCGGTAGCCGATGCCTGCACCGACGACCTGCTTGCCGCGGACGGAATCGTCCTCGGCTCGCCGACGTACTACGGCACCATGGCGGCCGAGATGAAGAAGCTGCTGGACGACAGCGTCGAACACCACGGGCAACTGGAGGGCAAGGTGGGCGCGGCCTTCACGTCGTCCGGTGTCCTTGGCGGCGGAAACGAGACCACCGTCACCGACCTCCTGCACGCCTTGCTCATCCACGGCATGGTCCTGCAGGGAGACTCGCAGGGATGCCACTACGGTGCGGTGGCCATTGGCGCGCCGGACGAGGCTGCGCTCGGCCGGTGCCAACGGCTGGGCCGAAGGTTCGCTCACCTCGTCAAGACGCTCTGCCGGTGAATCCAACAAAGGACGTTCACAACCGATGATTCTCGAGCAATTCTCACTCAAAGACCGCGTCGGCATCGTGACTGGCGGCGGACGAGGTTTGGGCAAGGTGTTCTGTGAGGCCTATGCCGATGTCGGCGCTGCGGTAGTCGTGGCCGAGACGAACCCCGACACCGGAAGACAGACGGAGACGGAACTACGGGAAGCCGGCCACCGGGCGCTTTTCGTCGAGACCGACGTGACCGAGCGGGCGAGCATCCAAGCCCTGGTCGAGGCGGCCCTGAAGGAGTTCGGCCGGATCGACTTCCTGATGAACAACGCGGGCATCGTCAAGTGGTGTCCGGCGGAGGACGTGACTGAGGCGGACTGGCACGCTGTGATGGACGTCAACCTCAACGGTCTGTTCTTCTGCTGTCAGGAGGTCGGGCGGCACCTGATCGCGCAGAAGTCAGGCGCCATCGTCAACATCGCCTCGATGTCGGGTTTCATCGCCAACAAGCCGCAGGCGCAGGCTTCCTACAATGCCAGCAAGGCGGCGGTGATCCACCTCACGCGGTCGCTGGCAGCGGAATGGGCGCCGCACAACGTCCGCGTCAACGCCATCGCCCCCGGCTACATGGGCACCGATATGGCGCGCCCGTTTTTCGAGGACCCGGAGTATGGCGGCGTCTGGATCCCGAGCATCCCGATGAACCGCCCCGGCAGGCCGGAGGAACTCGGCCCGCTCGCGGTCTACCTCGCTGCCGACGCCTCCAGTTACATGACCGGGCACACCGTCGTCATCGACGGCGGCTACTGCGCCTGGTAGCACACCGCCGCGAGGGCGGCGCCCGCGGTTGCCCCACACGAGAGAAGCCCGAGGCACATTGCCTCGGGCTTCTTCATTGGTCAACTGAGTTCCCACGACGCACAGCGCGCGCCGACCTCGTCAAGGGATACCTCGGCCTGCGGCGTCCCTCGGGTTGGCGCCTCGGGCTACGTTTTGGCGTACCCGGGGCCTACGACCAGCGGAACGACACTGCACGGACGTGGTGGCACGCGTCCTTGACGCCGGCCCACGCTTCGCCCAGCAGCTTGAACGGCTGCGGGCAGACTTTGGTCATCCAGTCGAGGGCAGTCGACGAAGCCTCGTCCGGGATCGACTGGTTGAAGATCTCGACTTCGGTCTTCATCTCGGCAGACACCACCGTGTACAGACAGAAGCAACTGAGCGCAGCGAGGATGCCGAACGCGGCTGCCCAGGTGTGTTCCCCGAGCCAGTCGCTGGTGCCCAGATAGGTGGGCGTCCGCACGACGATGATGAACACCGCCACAAAGAGCGCGAGCATCGTCAGCGCAACGATGACCGGTCGGTCGGCAAGGACCGGGGGGAGTTGGCGGGCGCCCACGAGGACGTACTTGTGGGTCTTCCTGTCTTCGTCCTCGTACTCCCGCAAGTTGGCCACATCCGCGGCGGCGGCAGGATACCGGGCGGAGTAGACGAGGTAGTACGCGCCGCCCAACGCCGCGCCCGCGATGGCGCCGAGCAATGTCACCGCAAAGTGGCCACCGAGCATGGACCAGATCGCTGCCACGCACCAGACCGACGCCCCGATGGCGTACATTACAACCAGCCGGCATTTCACCTGCATGAGCCGGATCAGCCCGAGCACAATCAGCGCCGCGAACAGGGCTACCGCCCCGATGATCGACAAGTAGGTCACCATCCCCACAAACCCAATCATCGCAATGACGAACACAATCCCTCCAACCACCGCTGCCAAGGCAATTCCTGCTTTATCCACGACACGACACCTCCTGTAGCATTCGAGACCGACGCAACGCCTGGGCGCCGGCCTCTATGAGAGCACGACGGGCTCTCCCTTTTCTGCAGATTCGAGAATCGCGCAGACGACCTCCGTGACTTTGAGACCATCCTCTCCGGTTACCAACGGCGGCAGATCCTGAAGGACGCACTCCGCGAAATGCCGGATGCTCGCCACCGCGAAGCCGTGGTGCTGGCCAAACACCTCCGGGAACACCATGACATCGGGGTACTCCGCACCGGCTTCGGTGAACTGCTGCATCATCCCATGGTGGCTCGGGTCGATGTTGACATGCCCTTTGCTGCCGACGAACTCGCACTTGAAGTCGAAGATCACCGGGGAGGCTTCGGACAAAATCCAGCAGTTCTCCATGACCGCGACGGCACCGTTGGTCAACTCCAGAGTCGTCATGAAGAAATCCGGCGTGTCGATCCCTTGTGGGGCCAACACATTCGACCGACTCACGGAGTACACCTTCTTCACGTCCGCATTGCAGAGCCACCGGGCCAAATCGGCCGTGTGACTGGCCAGAAACCACGCCACGGACGACTTCGCCGCCCAACTGAGCATTTGGGTCGGCACGAACAGCGTGTCGCTGAGCCGGAGATACAGCATCTGCGGCTCACCCAAGTCCCCCCGCTGAACGGCCTGCTTCAGCTTGTGGAAGGGAGGGTTCCAGCGGTTGTGGAAGTCCACCATCAGTTTGACGCCGGCGGACTCGCACGCGGCAATGATTTCCTTCGCGTCGGCTACCGTAGTCGCCAGGGGCTTTTCGACCAGAATGTGCTTGCCGGCCCGGGCGGCGGCGAGGCAGAGCGGCTTGTGCGCGAAGTCGGGGGTGGCAACAGACACCGCCGACACGTCCTCCCGCTCCAGCAACTCCGCGTGGGAGTCCGTGGCAAACGGGATGCCGTAGGCCGCGGCGAGCTTCTTCGCGCGGTCCCCATCGAGGTCCGCGACGCCGGCGAGATGCGCTCCCGGCACGGCGCGGTAGGCTTTGGCGTGGGTCTCCCCCCACGTGCCTGCGCCAATGATGCCGAATCCCACGCTCATTTGGTATCCTTTCCGGTGCGGAGGCAGCTCCGCCGTGCCCTGCCACGGTCGCCGGAGTGCTACCAACCGCGGCAGGATCACCCATTATACCTGACTGTTTCGGCCGTGACAAAGTGCTTTCCGGCGGTCCCAGCTATGCAGCCGACATTGAGCGAATTCGAGAGTCTCGCCGGCGACGCGTTTGACCGTGTCGTGACCGGCCTCGACTCCCAGACGTTGGAGCGCCTCAACTTGGGCGTTGCGGTCTCGCCGGACACGAATGCACAGCGGGACGCCGACGGCTCCGTCTCGTTCATCCTCGGGACTTTCTCGAACCACCCCGTGCTGGGGAGGCAGGTGGAGCTGTACTACGGTTCGTTCCTGGAAGTCCATCGCAGCCTTCAGCCGTGGGACTGGCAGGACGAGATCGAGGCGGTGGTGCGTCACGAGCTGCGCCACTTCGTCGAGGACCTGCAAGGCCGGCGAGACCTGGCCATTGAGGAGGAAGAGGAGCGGCGGTTTCAGCGCCTGCTTCGCCCGGCGGCCCGGCCGGCGGACTGGCGGGATGCTGCGCGAGCACTCGCCAAGCCGGCGTTGGCCCTGGTGGTGTTCTTGATACTGGCGTTCTTCTTCGCGAGATCCCTTACCGGCTAAGAGCCCATCCGAAGAGTGCCTGGCCGCTCTGCGGAAACTGCCGTTTCCGCCGGAAACGGCAGCGCGGCCAGGCGCTTTTCGGACAGGGTCTTAGCGCGCCTTGGCACGCGTCGACCTGCCGGTGTAGAATTCCCTCGGTGACGGCCCGCCCATGGATTCCTCGCTGCTCCCCCTCTTCCCGCTCAAAGTCGTCCTCTTCCCGGGGACGCTGCTCCCGCTACACATCTTCGAGGACCGCTACAAGCAACTCCTTGCGGAGTGCCTGGATCAGCAGTTCCCCTTCGGCGTAGTGCTCCTCAAGGAAGGCTACGAAGTGGGCGGGCCCGCCCTCCCCCACCACATCGGCACCGCGGCCCGGGTCCGGACGCACACGGTGCAGAAAGACGGGAACCTGAACCTCGTCGTCTGCGGCGACAGGCGCTTCCGCATCCGCGCCCTCGACACCTCCCTGCCCTACCTGCGCGGCGTCACGGAGTGGCTTGACGATCAGCCCGAGGCGCACGACTTATCGGCGGTGGCCGCCGCCGCCCGCGAGCTCTTCCAACGGCATGTGGAACTTCTGTTCGAAGTGATCAACCACCCGGCCGCGCACCTCTCCCTCCCTCGCTCCCCGCAGGCGCTGTCCTACTTCATCAGCGCTCGACTGCGCATCAGCCTGCTGGAGAAGCAGGAACTGCTCGAGCTGACCTCCACAGAGCAGCGCCTCAAAGCCGTCGCGCAGCTATTGGTCGGCCGAAATGCTACCCAGGAAGCGTTTCTCCCGCTCCGTCCAAGCTTGGGACCCGTGTACAGCGACATCGCCGTGCTGCTGGACGCCTACCTGTCGAACAACTGACAAGGCAGTCCATCTCCTCGCCTGACGGCACACGGCTTCCGAACGGCGGAATGGGTCTGTCAGCCTCGCGCCGAAGGAGTCTTACGCCCGGTCCTCAGGAGGTATTGACGTGCTGCGAATCGCGACTTCGGTGCTCATTCTGCTCTTGGTGCCTGCCGCCTTTGCCGGCGATGCCGGGGATGCCAACTGGCCGCGCGTCACCGCCATGAAGATGGCGAAAGCGCCAACCATCGACGGGGTCGTCGACGCGGGCGAGTGGGAGGGCGCGACGCCGCTGAGTGGACTGGCGCTCTTCCCGAGCGCCGCGATCGCGGCACGCCAACCGGTCATTCGCGTGGGCTGGAACGACGCCGGTCTGCTGGTCGCCGTCGAAGTGCCGCTGCCGCCCGGGCAGAAGGCGAAGGCAGCAGCCACCGACTGGGATGGGACGGTGTGGCAGGACGACTCGGTGGAAATCCACATTGACCACGCCCACCGGCATAGGGAGCATTACCAGTTCGTAGTCAACGCGCTCGGCACCAAACTTGACAGCCTCGCCGGCGACCTCAAGTACAACGCAGAGTGGCAGGCGGCAGCAGTGAACCAGCCGGGGAAGTGGTCGGCTGAGCTTGCCCTCCCGTGGGCCGCGATGGGCGGCGGAGTGCCCACGCCGGGCCAAGTGGACGGCTTCAACGTCGCTGTGAACGGCACGACGTTGGGCGGCATCCTCACTTGGAGTCCCGTTCGGACTGGGCTTCACGAAACGGCCCGGTTCGGGCACCTTGTCCACGGCGACTCCCTCACCGTGGGTCTAACGCAGCTCGACCCGGTGGATCTCGGCGAAGTGCGCGGGGTTGCGCTTGGGCAGGGGGAGGCCACGGTGAGCCTGCGGCTGCTGCGCCGGGCGAAGGACGGCAAGGACAGCAACGACGGCAGGGACGAGGAGGTGGACTTGGTGCGGCAGGTGGTCGCTGCCCCGGGGGCGTTTGCCGCGCCGCTCAAGATCCCTGTCGCGCAGGGCTTCCGCAAGGCGGGTACGTACCTGCTCGAGCTGACGGCAACCGGTCCCGGTGAGGCGCTGCTTGTTCAGCGCGGCGAGGTCGAGGTTGGTGCACCGGTCAGCCTTCTGGCGCAGGCGTTCCTGACCGAGGGGTACCTGAATGCTGTCGTCAATGCAGATCCCGCGACCTTTCCCGCAGCGCAGACTGACCTGTCCCTGTCGATCCGGGGCGACAAGGGCGTCGTGCTTGAAGAGAAACTAGCGCCGGCTGCATCAACTGGCACGGCTTCGGTCCGGCTCGAACGGTCCAAGCTCCCTGGCGGCAAGCTGACGCTCAAGGCCACAGCCACCAACCGGGAGACGGGGAGGTCGTTCGCTACTGAGGAGGTCCTGGATCGGCCGCTCACGCCGGTCTGGCTCGGCACGAAGGAGGGTCTCACAGATGAAGTGCCGGCGCCGTGGACGCCGCTGATGGTCGAGGGCGAGGCCGTGAAGGCGTGGGGGCGAACCTATCGCTTCGACCGGACGGCCCTGCCGGCGGAGGTGGTGACTCGGGGGGCGGGCGTGCTAGCTGGCCCGGTGGTGCTTCGTGGTCAGGTCGACGGCCAGCCGCTGGCATGGAAGGGGCAGCCGGCCAGGTTCACTGGGCGGAAGCCCAATGTGACCTCGCTGACCGGGCGGGCCGAGAGCGGCAGCCTGACTCTCACCGGAACCACCACCGTCGAGTACGATGGCATGATTCGCGTCGATCTCAGCGTGACGCCGACGAGGGGGAAGGCGACCATCGACCAGTTGACGCTGGAGATCCCCTTGAAGCCCGAGCACGCCCGCTACCTCTACCACTTCCCCGGACGCTGGGGCAGCGTGGACAACAGCGGCTTCCTGCCCAAGGAGGGTTGGGCGCACGCGTTCAAGCCCTTCGTCTGGCTGGGCGACGAAGACCGCGGGTTCTCCTGGTTCTGCGAGTCCGACCAGAACTGGCACCCAGCCGACCAGGACCGTGCCCTTGAGATCATCCGCGAGCCCACCCAGACCGTCCTTCGCCTCAACCTCATCGGCAAGCCTCTCCAGCTTGGCAGTCGCTCTTCAGCCGCCCATCCGCAATCCGTAGTCCGCAGTCTGGATTACACCTTCGGCTTTCAGGCCACACCGGTGAAGCAACCTGAGAAGACCGTCTGGGACTACCACCTCACCCACCACGGCAACTACGGACTGGAGTCTCAACCGGCGGCGCTCGGGGGCACAATCACGTACCCGGCAGACGGCCATCTGAAGACGGAGGAGGGCACCTTCGAGTGCTGGTACCGACCCGCGTTCGACAACGTCGAACGCGGCGTCCCGATGAGGGACCGCAAGCGAACGGGCAACCGCATGATCTTCACAGTCAAGTGGGAAGGCGAGGGAGCTGCGGGCACCAACTGCGGGCTGTACTGGAACGAACAAGTTCAGGGCCCTGTCGGCTGGTCGCGCAAGGACGGCCAGGTGACGCACAACCCGGCGGTGCCCTTCGACTGGCACGCTGGAGAGTGGCGCCACCTTGCCCTGACGTGGAGCGACAAGATCCGCGTGTACGTGGACGGGAAGCTCCGGTCGGAGACGCCGAACAACGGCTTCTTCCCCAAGCCTTTGGACGACGCGCACATCGAGATCGGCGGGCCGGCGGCCCTCGCGACCATCGACGAAGTCCGGATCCTGAGCGTGGCGAGGCCACCGGCGGCAGACCCCGGCGAGTACCAGCCCGACGCGCAGACGCTGCTGCTTGACCACTTCGAGGACTACGCCCGCCAGAACGTCAAGCCGTTGGGCGCCGCCGACGCCGTGATGACCTTTGGACCTGGCAAGTTCGGCCAGGCGCCAACCTGGGAGCCCCCGCAGGCAAAGACGCAGCTCCAACGCCTTGCCGAACTGGGCGTCCGCACGATCTGCTTCCACGAGCATTGGTCGCCCTATCAGTCGCACCCCTACGTGACCGACGAGAACCGGCCGAGGCTCCGCAGCCTCGTGGACAACTGCCACGAACAGGGGATCGGCTTGCTCCTCTACATGTCGCGCCAGTGCGCCGACAACGCGCCGGAGTGGGAGCTGTACTCGGAAGAGGCACTGCAGGCGCCGCGCTCGGGTGCGTATCACCGGCAGCCTGACCAGCGCGCCTACCTCGCCTGCTGGAATGGCCCATGGAAGGACTTCTGCCTCTACCATCTCGGCAGGCTGCTGGACGAGTTCGGTCACGACGGCTGGTACCTCGACGGTGCCGAATGGCCCATGTCCTGCGCCAACCGCCACCACGGGTGTGGGTACGTCGCCGACGACGGCACCGTCCACCCCACCTACGACCTCTTCGCCACCCGCGACTTCATGAAGCGCCTGTACGTCCTCACCCGCCAGCGCAAACCCCAGGGCCAGCTCAACATCCACAACTCAACAGTCATGGTCATCCCGGCCCTGGGCTGGGGAACCAGCTCCTGGGGTGGCGAGCAGATCGACGCCATCAAGCCGCCCGTGAAGACCCTCGACATCCTGCCCATGGACGCCTTCCGCACCGAGTTCATGGGCCGACAATGGGGGGTGCCGTCGGAGTTCCTCGTCTACGACGGGCAGCCCTACTACGCCCGCGACGTGCTTGCCTACACGCTCCTCCACGGTGTCCTGATCCGCCCCGGCGATGCCGAGAGCCTGAACCGCATTTCGGCACTTTGGAGGGTGCACGACGAGTTCCCGTTCAAGGACGCCGACATGCTTCCCTACTGGAGCAACGGCGCTGTTGTCGCGTGCTCGCCTGAAGGCGTCTACGCCACCGCCTACCGGCGGCCGAAGGACGGGCTGCTGCTGTTCGTGAGCAACCTCAACGAGGCGGACGCCAACGCAGCCGTGAAGCTCGATCTGGCGAAGCTCGGCCTGCCGGCGAAATGCAGGGCGTGGGATGCCCTGACCGGCGACGCCATGGGGACGGACGGCGGAGTGCTACGGTTCCCGTTAGCGGCGTGGCGGTACCGAGCGGTGAGGGTGAAGTAGGCTGCCCAGGGGGCTTGACTACGTTGTAGCGCCGCGGGCAGCTACCGTCTCTTCCTGAGCTTCCGATACGCTGCGTCGTGGAGATCGAGGTCTGCTACCACGATGGCACCCTCAGCGTGATCAATCTGGTACAGCACTCCGTAGGCGCCCACGTGAAGGCTGCACTCCGGACTTGCCTGCATCTTCTCGTGCTGAATCGCCCCAGCGTTCTCCCCGAGCCAGCGCACCCTCGCGGCCACGCTTCCAGTTTGGTCTGGGTGCCTCCGGGCCAGCGCGACCAATTGCCGACGTGCACGCTCCGTGAACTCGACCGTGTACCTCAAATCTCCACTCCGAGTTCGCGGAGTTCGTCCCACACCGCGTCGCCCCCTACGCGCTTCAGCCCGTGGAGCGGGACCCTCTGGAGTTCTTCCTTCTTGGCTCCCATCAACGCCCAGTCGCTGTACCGGAAGCGGAAGCCCACTTCGTCGACGAAGCACGCCTGCGCCTCGCCAGGCGAGTTGCCGGACTGCAGCTTGAGGTATACTCGCGAAGGTTAGGAATACACCGAAGCTATTGCACAAGTTCGACGCCTCTGCGTGCACAGCAGTGTGTTGGGTGCTCACCACACGCCCACGGGTGAAGTTCTGCGAACTTCCACTTCGGTGTATTCCTAACCTTCGCGAGTATAGCGACAGTAGTCCGCTTCCCGGTAGAAGACCAGCGTCCCATCCTCGGCCACGAAGCACTCCCCTTTGCGCTCTCGCCGCACGAGGCGATGCACAAGGCGCTCCAGTTCGCGCGCAGTCATACCGCTGACTGACTGGTCTGTTGTTGTCTCTGCCATACAACGTGTCTCCGGGTTTCCTGTACGGTTGAGGCGACACCCGCGAAGGCATTGTGTCATACGACGCCGGAGCGACTCCACGCGAAGTCAGTCTCCTACCCGACTCCCCTGGCTCGCAGCGCCACCAAGTGCAGCCCCAGGATCACCGCCCGGTTGAAGTTCTCTCCGCCCATGTATTGGCTGCCGTGGACGACCATCTTGGTCACCATGTCCTGCACGTGGGGCGCGACTTCACGCACCAGCTCCGGGCTCTCGGACAGCAGCGCCTTGTGGAACGCCACCGTCGGGAGACCCATGAGGAGCTTCGCGTTCACCTGCTGCTGTCGCCGCGACTGGGTCTGGAAGAGCTGTGGGTCGAACCTCCGGTACAGGTCGACCACGGTGGGCTGAGCCGTGAGCGTCAGACCGAAGGGCTTCAGCGCCGCCTCCGTCTCGCTGTCAGACCACCCGCCGGCCCAGTCGAGGCGGCGCCAAGCGCGCTCGTCAAACACGTTGCTGCGCAGCGCTCTTTCGGCCTGCGCCTTCATGAGACCCCTCACGGACGCCACCCGAGACCGGTCGGTCTCAGTGCGGACGAGGACTGCGAGCGAAGTGAAGAACTGGTTGCTGTAGAGGGTGTCGGCTTGCGCTGACTCGGCACTCCCAGCGCTCAGCAGCTTCCACCGCACCCCGCGTTGCTCGCGGCTGAATTCGTCGTACAGCTCGGCCCAATGCGGATCGTCGGTGGCGTCACTGATCGCGGCGAGATGGCCGAGGAGTGTGGCGGCGCCAATGACGGTGAGCTGCTTCCACCCGAAGCCGACGTGCGCCATGTGGCTGCCGTCTTCAACCATGAGCACGTAGTCGTAGCGCGCCATCCGCCGCCCGACCTTGGCGAGGGCGTCCGCAATGAACGCCCTATCCTCGGGGGTGCTCAACGTGCTGGCGTGGTAGCGCCAGAGCGCCTCGACGAAGGCGCAGGTCTGGTCACGCGAGGAGTCGGGGTAGTAGCTCTTGCCGTCGGGATGCGGGCCGCGGGGCACGAAGCCCGGCTCGGCACTGACTGTGCCGATGAGCTTCATGCCCTGGTAGACGTGCCGAGCCAGTGCCGCCAGCTCTTCGTCCCTCGTCGCGTCGTAGGCGTCGCAGAGGGCAAACAGGAACTGCCCGTTCTCCAGCGCCACATCCTGAATGCCCGAGCCGTAGCCGTAGGGCATCGGTTTGCCCGCCACCACGCGCTTGGCGATGTCCTCGGGGCTGGACAGCGCTGCGAGCCCCTTGGGACCGTTGAGCCGGTGATGGTAGCACAGCTTGGTGTCGGGGTGCCCGAAGCCTTCGAGGTAGTCTCTGCACAGGTGCTTGACCGATTCCCTCACAGTGTCCCCCTCGGCTCGCGTGACCGGCCCCGGTGCAACGACGCCGGTGACAATGCCGACAACGAAGAACGCGGTGCGACGAGCAGGGCGAACTGCCCTCACAGCCACCCCTTGCTCTGCCAGTGCCCAAACTGGAACGGACACCGATCCCCCCTCCGCGTCACCAGCTCCTTCATTCGCGGGAAGAATGCGGCGTGCGCCGCCGCCTGGTCGGGGTATTCCCGCTTCTCACGAATGGCCGCCACGAGGTTTCTCCCCAAGGCGTCAGCCCGAGCGAGAGCGGCTTCCTGGTCGAGCAGCGCCTTGGGACCGGCTGCCTTCGCCGCGGCAATGCCAACAGTCCGCGCGCCGCAGAGCTGCAGGAACTCGTTCTCGTATTCGGCCACTTGCTCCTCACCTGAACCGCCCGCCGTCGCCACCGCCGCGCCATACTTCCCTTCGAGCAGGAAGCAGTGAACGTGCACGCTGCACCGATCCATGAGCGTCTTCATCTGCGCGGTGACGGTGTGCATGTAGTTGGGGCTGCCCAGCACGAGCCCTTCGGCCGTAGACATCTTCGCGGTCAGTGCCGCAACGTCATCTTCGTGGATGCACGTTCCGTCGGCGTAGCACTTCGCGCAGGCGACACAGAACTTCATCTCGAGTTCGCCGAGGTTGACCTGCTCCGTGTCAGCGCCCGCCGCCGCGGCACCGGCCAGCGTCGCTTCCATGAGCAGATTCGTGTTGCCGCTCTTGTGGGGACTTCCCAGGATTCCCAAGATTCTCATTGTTGCTCGTCCTTTCCGAGGGCGCCCTTTGTCGAATGGCTGAGGAGTTCCACGTCCCTGGTCGTGTTCCTGCCGACCGCACGGGGAGTTTGCGCATGAACGACAGTATCCAGCCCAGTCCCAGACCCAACCGACGCTGGGTCCGGGAGCCCTTCTCAGGGCTCTCCCACCTCGCCGGCGCACTACTCTCCGTCGCCGGGCTCGTGGTGCTGCTGGTGCTGGCACGAGGGAGACCGTGGTACGTCGTCAGCTTCGCCGTGTACGGTGCGAGCCTGATCTGCCTCTACACGGCCAGCGCGCTCTACCACTCACTCCCGGTTGCTCCGCACCACCTCGATCGGTTGAAGCGACTTGACCACATGGCCATCTACCTGCTGATCGCCGGGTCTTACGGGCCGCTGTGCTTGACCTCGATTCGCGGCGGCTGGGGATGGAGTCTGTTCGGGATCGTGTATGGGCTGGCGCTCCTGGGGATTCTCGCCAGCCTCCTCTGGCGGCGGGCCCCCGAGTGGGTCCGGGTGGTGTTGTATACTCGCGAAGGTTAGGAATACACCGAAGCTATTGCACAAGTTCGACGCCTCTGCGTGCACAGCAGTGTGTTGGGTGCTCACCACACGCCCACGGGTGAAGTTCTGCGAACTTCCACTTCGGTGTATTCCTAACCTTCGCGACTATAAGTACGCATTATCCGGATGAACCGGATCTCCCTTAAGCATTTCCGATCTCCCTAACGGTCTACTGGCCACTATCCGGAGTGGTGATTCGTGTGCCTGCCACCCCCTCTCCGTGCCCATCAACGGTCGGGCCGTAGTTGACGGTGCGGTCCATAATACCCGCGACGGGAACGCAAGGCGGGGGGGGGCGCGTCACCCGCCACTTCTTGCGGGACCTCGCGGCTTGCAGCCAAGCGGCGCGCGAGCACTCAGGCTCGTGCCAAGCCTTGGGCAACCGTCGACGCCTCGCGAGCTCAGGCCAGAACCACCTCCACCGGGTCGAAGGTGGACTGCACCTCCATAGCGCGTCCCGACTCGGCCGCGTCCAAGATCGTGAGGCAGATGTCGAGAATGTGCGCAGCCTGGCGCCCGGTGCAGTGTAGCCGCGTCCCGCAGGCAAGTGCATCCGACAGGTCCACCAACCCGCGCGCCCAGTCCACGCCGTTGAACGGATCTGCAACGAACGGAAGCAGTTTCCACTCGGTCTCGTCGTTCGACCGGAACCTGACTTCGGCGTTGAACAGGAACGGGTTGCTCATCGACAGTGACCCTTCGGTGCCGTACACCTCGATTCCCGGCATGGTGCAGGCGCCGACGCTGAAACTGGCGGCGAGGCGACCGGGCATGCCGCTGGCATACTGCAGCAACGAGGTGACGTGGTCAGGCGTGGTGACGCGGAACGACTCGCCCGTTCGGGGACCGACGCCGAACACTCGCTCGGGGATCAGGATGTCCGCCGCTGCTCCTCGGACGCGGGCTACCGGCCCGAAGATCGACGTGAGCACGTTCAGCGGGTAGCAGCCAACATCGAGCAGCGGCCCGGCGCCCGGAGCCAGGAATGCATCGGCCGTGGGAATGCCCTTCTCGATGCGCGAGTGCATGATGTAGCCGACAGCTTCGATCGGCTCCCCGATCATGCCGTCGCGAACCGCCTTCCACAGCGTCTGCTGCGCCTCGCCAAGGATCACGAACGGCGAGCAGCCAAGCAGCAGCCCCTGCTGTTCCGCCAACTCCACCAGCGCGCTCGCGTCCTCGCGCGAACCAGCCAGGGGCTTCTCGCTGTGGACATGCTTGCCGGCCTCCAACGCGCGACGAGTCCCCTCTGCATGGGCGGTGTGGCTGGTGAGGTTGAGCACCGCGTCCACTTCGGGACAGGACACCAAGTCGTCCAGTGAGCTGAAGGCCGGCCCGCCGTACTGCGCAACGAACCCTTGGCTGCGTTCCGCAACGACATCAAAGGCGCCCGCGATCGCCACCTTGTCCGGGTGATCCGCAAGGCTCGTGGCATAGGGGCCGGCGATGCCGCCGCAGCCGACGAAGGCGACGCGAAGTGGTTCTCGGATAGACATCTCAGGTTCCTCCTCAGGGCAGAAAGCGAGCACGCTGCGCTCCACGCGGAGCCGACACTCCTGTGAACGTCCCTGCCAGACACGCTATTGGTCTGGGAGTTCGGGTATTGGCGACAACGAGAGGCAGGCAGGACCACCGGAGTTGGGAGCCCCGCGGGAGGTTAGGACGATTTGCCGCGGGCGCGTGCCGCCGGCGCAGCGGCTGGAGGACGTGTTCGACTGGAGCGCGACTCAGAACCCCGGCAGGCTCTCAATCCGCCACGCGTCCTTCTCGTGCACCAACTGGGCCATTAGCGCCTCGCCCCCGCTCGCCTTCAACTCGACGGTCGCTTGGTTGCCCGATTCGCTCGCGGTCCCGACCGTGTAGCCCTTGGCGGTGTACGTGGACGCCACCGCGGACAGGGCGGTGGCCTTTCCCTCGCGGAGCTTGCCGATGATGAGGTTGCGGTCGCTCTGGGAGTACGTAGCCCAGTCGGTTGAGTCGCGGGCGCCTTGCGTGTCAAAGGCGAAGCACGCAGCAGCCTCAGAGAACTTGCCGCCCTTCATGGCCGTATCGAACGCGGCCATCGCGCCTGCTGGGGTGCTCAGGTCCGCCTTCTTCGCGCACCCGCACACTCCGGCGACGACGGCCACTAGTCCGAGTACCGCAAGCTTGCGCACGTTACTGCCTCTTTTCCGTCGGCCCGCCGTTGAGGGCGATGGCCAGCACTTCCTCGATCCGGTCTGCAAACAGGAACTCCAGCTCGTTTCGAAGCGCCTCGGGGACGTCTTCCAGGTCCTTCCGGTTCTTCGCGGGAAGGATGATCCGCCGGATGCCGGCTTCACGCGCGCCCAGCACCTTCTCCTTGACGCCGCCGACCGGCAGCACTTTGCCCGTCAGCGTGATCTCGCCGGTCATCGCGAGGTCATGCCGGGCAGAGCGCCCGGTGGCGAGAGACGCCAAGGAGGTGACCATGGTGACGCCGGCCGAGGGGCCGTCTTTGGGGATGGCGCCGGCTGGCACGTGGACGTGCATCTCGTTCTTCCCGAAGAAGTCGGGCTTGATGCCATATTGGTCGGCGTGAGAACGCAGGTAACTGAGCGCCGCCTGCGCGGATTCCTGCATGACGTCACCAAGCTGCCCGGTAAGCTTCAACCCGCCCTTGCCGGCCATGCGGACACTCTCCACGAAAAGAATGTGACCGCCGTGCGCGGTCCAGGCCATCCCCGTCGCCACGCCTACGGCGTCCTCCCGTTCGGCCACCTCAGAGTAGAACTTCTCGGAACCAAGGAAACCGGCGAGGTCCTTCGCGGAGATTGTCCTTCGGGTTGTCTCCCCTTCCGCAACCTTGCGCGCCACCTTCCGGCAGACGGTGCCGATCTCTCGTTCCAGATTGCGGACGCCGGCTTCGCGCGTGTGGAAGCGGATGATCTTCTGCAGCGCGGCCTCCCGGAACACCAGGTGCTGGCGGGTCAGCCCGTGCTCCTTCAGTTGCCGAGGCACCAGGTACTTCGAGGCAATCCCCAGCTTCTCTTCCTTGGTGTAGCCGGGAAGCGCCAACACTTCCATGCGGTCGCGGAGCGCAGGCGGGATCGGGTCCAGGATGTTGGCAGTGGTGACGAACATCACCGTGGACAGGTCGAAGGGGACGTCCAGGTAGTGATCCATGTACTCCTGGTTCTGCTGCGGGTCGAGGACTTCCAGCAGCGCCGAGGCAGGGTCGCCGCGGAAGTCGGCGCCGAGCTTGTCGATCTCGTCCAGCATGAAGACCGGGTTGTTGGACCCGGCGTTGCGCAGCCCCTGGATGATCCTGCCCGGCAGGGAGCCGATGTAGGTACGGCGGTGGCCGCGGATTTCCGCTTCGTCGCGCATTCCGCCCAGGGAAACGCGGGCGAACTTGCGGCCCAACGCCCGGGCGATGGACTTGCCGAGGGACGTCTTGCCTACGCCCGGCGGCCCCACGAAGCACAAGATCGGGCCGCGCATGTCTTGCTTCAGCTTGAGCACCGACAGGTATTCGAGGATGCGTTCCTTGACGTCTTCAAGCGCGTAGTGGTCCCGTTCCAGAATCCGGTGGGCGGTCTTGATGTTGAGGCGATCCCTCGTGCTCACGGCCCACGGCAAGATCGTGAGCCAGTCCAAGTACGTGCGCGACACCGTGTATTCGGCGGCGGCGACGTTCATTTTGGCGAGCCGATCCAGCTCGCGGTCGGCGGCTTCCTTCGCCTTCTCGGGCATCTTGGCCGCGTCGATCTTCTCGCGAATCTCCGCGATCTCCCGCTGCTGGTCGTCGGTCTCCCCCAGCTCCTTCTGGATCTCACGCAGTTGCTGACGCAGGTAATACTCACGCTGCGTCTTCTCCATCTCCTTGCGGGCGTCTGACTGGATCTTCCCGGAAAGCTCCAGCACCTGAAGCTGTTCGTTGAGCAGTGTGGTCGCAAACTGAAGCCGGGCGACCGGGTCGGCCAGGGCCAGCGCCTCGTACTTCCGGTCAAGGGGGATCTCGACGTTTGCCACGACGAAGTCACAGAGCTTCCGCGGGTCATCCAGGTTGAGCGCAGTGACGACTGCTTGATCTGGCAGGTTCGGCGAGAGCTGCACGAACTTCTGGAAGAGGTTGAGGAGCGTCTGGACAGCCGCCTCCCACTCCACGGATTTTGGCGGGAGCGGCTCCTCCAGTTCTTCCACCGTGGCCTTCAGGCAGGGGTCTGCAGACAGCCATTCCTCGAAGCGAATTCGGGCGACGCCCTGAACAAGGAGGTTGACCTGCTTGTTGGGCATCTTCCACATGCGGACGACGACGGCAGCCGCGCCGATTTCGTACACATCGCCAGGCGTGGGATCCTCCGTCTGAGGGTCCTTCTGAAGAGCCAGCGCCACCATGTGGTCGCCCTTCAACGCCTGATCGACCGCTTCTACTGACCTGGGTCGGGCGACCGCCAGCGGCGCGCCCATGTAGGGGTAGACGACTTGGTCGCGCACCGCTACCACCGGGAGGATCTTGGGGATCGCCGGCCGGTCGGGTGGGCTTTGCTCGGCTTTTTCGTTCTGCGTCGTTTCTGGGTCCACAGGGCCACGCTCCCCGGAATGCAGATTCGCAAAGGGACTTGGGGCTTCCCACGAGAAGTGGACGAACGCCCCGTGGAGAGTGCTAGCGGCTCGGGAGGGCCGGCGCGTCGCCGCTACGGCTGGAACGGGCGCCGACTCAGCCTATCTCTACGCGCACCGGGGCTGGCTCGGCGCGCCGGACTTTGGGCAGTCGCACTTCGAGCAGGCCCTCACGGTACGTCGCGGTGAGGTTGGCCTTCGTCTCGATCCGGCACAGAATCGGGATGCTGCGCTCGAACGGCCCGTAGCGGATCTCAATCCGCTGGCACGAGGAGACTTCCGAAGGCTTCAGGGGCTTCCTGAGACCGCGCACCACCAGCCGGCCGTTCTCGAAGGTAAGTTCGACATCGGCCTGGCTTACCCCTGCTAACTCCACAGTGACCACGACATACTCGTCCGTCTCGCAGACATCTACGTTAGGCCGCCACCCTTGCGGGGTCGGCCAGTCGTCACCCGCCCCCTCCAGCATCGTCGCACGGACTCCCGAGTCAAGTGTCGGGCTGGCGGTGAACCAGTGCACAACGTGGGATCGGTTTCTGACTGCCATCACGACAACCTCCCGGGGCCGTGCCACCTGCGGAGGCTCGGCCCCAAAAACATGCCGACACGCGCCCTTACCGGCCGCAGCCGTCTGCTTGAACGGGCGCTGCCGGCACCTGGAGCGGCGGACCGTCAGCAGGCCCGGGCGACGTAGAACAGGCGTTCGGACGTGCGCCTCGGCTTGCGGAACGAGTACGCTTCGAACTCGCCGACTGGATCCAAGTGCGCCTCACGCAGCCACTGTCGCAGCTCGTCGCTGCTATGGCACCGCTCGCAGTGCCGCTCGCTGAATCGCCGGGGCTCTGCTTCGTCGAAGATCTCGAAGTGCATCCGGACCTGGCAGAGACGCGAAGTGGGATTGTACTCACTCTTCCAGACATATTTCAATTCTTCGTTGTAGCGCAGGTTATCCTGCGTGAACAGCTCTGCCTCGAAGGCGTATGCCGCGTTGACATCGAAGATGAAGCAGCCGCCCTCCCTCAGCACCGATCGCACCCCTCGAAACGCCGCCGCGACCTGCGCGGGCTCGGTCACGTAGTTGAGACTGTCGTACAGGCAGAGGGCCGCGTCGAATCGGTGAGGAAGCTGCAGCTCCCGGAGGTCGCGCTGGACGAACTCGACGGGGCGCGGGAAGTCGGTCAGCTTTCGTCGTGCCTCAGCCAACATGCCCGGTGAGTTGTCCACCCCGACCGCCAGGTAGTCGCGCCGAGCAAGCTCGAAGGTGACATTTCCGGTGCCGCAAGCAAGATCGACCACCGCCGTCGGCCGCACCCGGTACCGGCGGAACAGCCGCTCAACGTAGTCCACCCAGGCGCGGTAGGGAACGTGGGCCATCAGGCGATCGTAATAGGGTGCCAGTTCCGTGAACTGCGGCTGGAAGTCAGCGGCTTCGCCTTCTGGCTCGTCCCAGTTCGGAGAGAACGTGTTGTCTGCGAGCGCGCTCATTGTTTCGCGCGAACGGGCAACACGTAGGGCCCTTCAGGAATGGCGATGATCCTCGCCGCGGGGCCGGCCTTCGCCAGCGCTGCCGCCACTCCGGCTTCCACCGACTCTACGGAGGTGACGAAGCAGCGTTCCACCTCTGCGGCCGGTAACCCATCAGAGTAGAGCCACACACTTGCTTTCCGCAGCACCTTGGCGTGTTCCTCCAACTGCCACTGGTCGACGTAGAAGAAGTCGTCTCGCCACATGTCCTTGGTGAACTGCTCCATCGACTCGGTGTCGTCCAGCAGTTGCACGAAATCGGGGCTGCCGGTGCCCTCCGTCAGCGACGCCGCCATCACGATGGTCCCGCCCTGCTTCACCACCGGCAGAGCCCCGATGGCGCCCTTCACCGACTGGTAGACAGTCGTGTCGAGCGGGTAGCCGGCGCAGGAGGTGACAACCACGTCCGCCGGTTCGTCAAACTCGACGCGCACCATCTTGTTGGCTTGCTCGATGCCGGCTTGGTGCGCTTGCTCCAGTTCGCCGGCGAACACGCCCGTGAGGCGACGCTGCTCATTCAGCGTGACACACACGTTGAAGTCCACTCGCGCCTTTCGCGCAACCGCCAGCGAGAACTGGTGCACTGGGTTCCCCTCAATGATCCCGTTGGACGCCTCTGCCGGCTCCAGCATTCGAGGGTGGTGGAACTGCCGGATGGTATCCCTCGACGCGATGCCAGGGCAGATCAACTTCCGCCCCCCCGAGTAGCCGGCCATGAGGTGCGGCTCAACAAGTCCGGTGACGATCCGCAGGTCCGCCTTGAGGTACTCGCGGTTGATGGCCACTGGCGTGCCGTCGGCCAGCGTGCCCAGCGACTCCTGCTGAGAGTCGTCGCGAGCGACGTGATTCACGACTCGGTACGTGTGCGCCAAGTCGGCGCCGATCATCTCTTCCAGTTCGGCGCCCTCGTTCGGCCGGTGGAGTCCGGTGGCGATGAGCAGCGCAATGCCGGCCCGCGGGACCCCGCCCTCCTCAAGTGCCCGGAGGAGTGGCCCGAGAATCACCTTGTTGGGTACCGGCCGGGTGATGTCAGAAACGACGATGCAAGCGGTCTGCTTGCCGGCAGCCATCTCCTTGAGCGGCGGCGTCCCCAGCGGCTCTGCCAGCGCCAGAGCAACGGCGCCTTCGGCGTCCTCCAACACCGGCACCTGGTGCATGTGCAGGACGGCAGCAACTCTATCGTCGGGCAGCTCCACCGGCAATCCAGTGCGTCCGTAGTTCAGCGTGATGTTCACGGCAGTTTCTCCTCAGGAATGGTCAGACGGCGATTGTAGCCCAACGAGACTCCCCGGACCAAGCACCGACCGGTAACCGCAGAACGCTACAGGAGCACCCGCCGTCGGGTCGACCTCACTTCGGGACGGGCAGCGCAGTTGGCCGGCATGTCGCGGGTGCAGTTTCCCTTGGTGTTCGGGCGCTACAAAGTACCGGAATTCCGGTTGACGCCCGAGCAGTTGACCCGAGACGTGAAAGACGCTCAAGCGCGCACTTGTTACCGGTCTCTGACGTACTTCGCGAGCAACTCCTCCTCCGCACCCAGCGCGCGCAACCGGTCCATGGCCTCTCCATGCAGTCGGTCCGCCATGGCCGGGTCTCCGGCGGCGAGGTTGTGCTTCACCGCCGGGTCTTCCCGCAGGTTGTACAGACACCGCTCGCGCTGCCCCTGCCAGACGGCGTAGAGCCATTCACCGTTGATCGCCTGCGCCATGGTGTTGGTCCCGCAAACGGCGACGTCGCGCGTGCGTCTCGACTCACCTCGCGCCAGCGGCATTAGCGATTGACCGACGAACTCGGGCGGCGCGAGGAGCCCGAAAGACTCGAGGACCGTTGGCGTCAGATCCCATGGCTGGACGATCGGCTTTGCCCGGACCTGCTTCGTCTGACCCGGCAAGTGAAGGATCAACGGAATGCGGGCCACGCCCGGGAAGTGCGGGAAATGCTGCAGCGGCTGCTTGTTCGGTTGTCCGCCAGCCATGGTGCGCCCATCGGCGCCCAATGTCGCGGCTTTGCAGATCATCCCGTTGTCGCCGGGATAGTCGAAGTAGGCGCCATGATCGCTGGTAAAGACGACCATCGTCTCGCTGAGAATGCCCAGTTGCTCCAGGGCCGCCAGCAGTCTTCCGACGCACGCATCGACCATGGTGCACTCGCCAGAATAGCGCGCGCGCAGGTTCTTCAGCTCGCGACTGGTCATGCCCACGGACTTGCGGAAGCCATAGGTCGGCGCGTCGAACACGCGGCCCTTGAAGTCCGGGTCGTAGAGCTGCTCGTACCACTTCGGCGGATCCCACGGCTCGTGCGGGTCGAAGGTCTCAACCCACAACAGGAAGTTCTCCCGCTTGTAGTTCCGCTCCAGCCATTGCAGGGCGAGCTCGTACGTGCCCGGCGCAAACCAGTCGGTCTCCGCTCTGCGGTGGGCGCGGTTGGTCAGAACCTGGAGCCAGCGCTCCGGCGTGTAGCGGATCAGGTCGGGCGAAACGGGCCAGGCAGGCCCCACGTTCGCGTCCAACCAGCACGGATCGCCCTCCTGCCCGCGGTTGAACGCCCACGCCGAGTAGCCCTTGTAGACATTGCGGCCGTCGGTCACCGAGTTGGCGGTGTCGGTCACCAGCATCGAGGGGACCTTCTTCTCGCCCAGTCGCTCCGCCAACGTGACCTCGTCGTGCTCAATCTGCTTCCACCTGTTGAACGGCACGCCACGGTCCCCGCTCCCCAAGATGAGGTCGCGGCGATTGGGGATGGTGGGGAAGGAGCCGAGGTAAGCGTTCTCGAACACTGCAGCGCACGACGCCAGCTTCTGCAGATTCGGGGTGTGGATCCAGTGGTTGCCGTAGCAACTCACGTGGTCGCGGCGGAACGTGTCCGCCATGAGGAAGACGGCTTTCATTCAGCACTCCTCTCCAGTCAAGGCACCCCCAACGCACACGTTCGCCGCGCCGGCCCGCGGCTCCTGCGCGGCAGGCGGCACGTCCCGCAGGAGTCTCCCCCCAAGGGAAGTGCCCGACCCTCCGCAATACCTGGCGCGGGACACTTGACACGCGACACCCGGCACGTGACACTTGACAGCCGAAACCCATTCCCCCAGGGAAACACACCATGTCCAGCACTGATAAGTATGTCCAAGCAGCCCGCGAGGGCGTCGCGTGGCTGCACCAACAGCAGAACCCAGACGGATCGCTGGGCGATCCTGCACACGTCGGTATGTACTGCTACAAGAGCGCCTACGCCCTGGGCGTCACCGGGCACGTGGTGGAGGCGAACCGGCTGCTGAGCTGGTTGAAGGAGGAGATGCTCGACACTGACGGCGCGCTACGCGACGGCGCGGGCACGGGAATGGCCACGTACCGGATCACGTGGCTTGCGCAGGGCGCCCATCGCCTTGGCCGCTTCGACGTGTCTGTGCCACTCGTCCGGTGGCTGCTGGACCGACAGGCGGAGTGCGGTGGGTTCCGCAGCAATGTTGAGGCGGACCACGTTGAGACAATCTGCACTTGGGGCGCGATGGCACCGGTGTATGCCGGTCACCTTCATGCCGGGGCAGCCACCGCCGAGTTCATGGAGTCCATGATCGACCAGCAGCCCCACCCGGCCAAGTTCTACCTCTCGATGACGTTGCCCGGACAGCTCCGCACCGGCGAGGGGGCGGGATTCCTCGACATGACTGCGCCCGGGCAGGGCTACTACCACTTCGGCATCCCCATGCTGCTCCTCGCAAGGCTCTACGGGGCCACCGGTGAGGACGCGCACTTGAGCACAGCTCTGAAGCTGTTCGAGTTGACTGAACAGTGCGCCGAGGACGCGTACGCCCACACTTCGGCCGGCAAATCGATGACCGCCGCCGCCGTTCTCTACTCGCTCACCGGCGAAGAACGCATGCGCGACCGCGCAGTACAGCAAGCCGACTTCCTGCTGTCGATTCAGCAAGCCGACCGGTCCTGGACGGTCGCCGGCAACCAAGACGTGGGCGTCAGGATCGACGCCACCGCCGAGTTCGCCATCTTCCTGACCGAGACGGCCGCCGCCCTGGCCGCAGCCGGAGTACGGTAGGGCAGCGCCGCCAAGCCCCCTACGTGACACTTGGCACGTGATACCCGAAACCTGCCCTCCAGGAGGTCCCCCATGCCCAAAGACACCCTCGAGACCATCATGAAGCGTCGGAGCATCCGCACCTACAAGCCGGAGCCCATTCCCGACGAGGAGCTCGACCTGATCCTCGAAGCCGGCCGCCAGTCGCCTTCAGGCGGCAATCGGCAGCCATGGCACTTCGTCGTCGTCAAGGATGCCGAATTGAGGAAGGAGGTAGCCGCAGCGTGCAACAACCAGCACTGGATGGCAAACGCCGCGGTGATCCTCGCCGCCATCGGCCTGCCCGAGAAGAGCCCCCGGTGGTCGGTGGTAGATCCGACTATCGCCTTCCAGACGATGATCCTTGCCGCCCACTCCCTGGGCTACGGCACCTGCTGGATCGGCGCTTACGATGAGGCGAAGGTGCGCCAGTTGCTCGGCATTCCGCAGGATGTGCACCTCATCTGCCTGACGCCGGTGGGTGTGCCTGACGCCTACCCCGAAGCCCGCCCGCGGAACCCGCGGACCGAGGTCTTCTCGCTCGACCGGTACGGGAAGCCGTATCCGGACTGAGCGGAGGCGCCGCCTCGGAACAAAGCTGGGGGCACAGCCTCATCCGCCCTTCCACTGCGCTTCCCCGAACTTCCACAGCTCGTTCTGCCACGCGCGGTGCAGTCCCATCAAGTGCGAGACCTTCCTCCATCTCTGCGGGGCCAGATTCGTCCGCTCCGTCACGTCTTCCGCCAAGTTGCTGACGAACACCCGATCTCTCGGCAACACGCGGTCTCGCCGGCCGCACGGGAGTCCGTTGACGACCAGTTTCCAGTCACCTTCGCGGACAGCCCATTGGGGGGCTGCTTGCCAGTGGAACACCTGGTGTGAGGGCGGCGCACTGGGCGACATCAGCACTGGCACAAGGCTCCGCCCATCCAGCAGACGGTCGGGGAGGTCGACGCCGCACAGTTGTGCAATGGTCGGGAACCAGTCCACGCTCACTGCGAACTGGTAGCGCACTTCCCCGGATGGGATGACGCCGGGCAGGCTGGCGATGCAGGGCACTCGAATGCCGCCTTCCCACAACGTGAACTTGCCTCCCCGGTACGGTCCCGCGCTCCCTCCGCCCCAGGAGGCCGGCATCTCCGCAGAATGCCCATTGTCGCTGGCGAAGATGACGAGGGTATTCTCGCGTAGACCCAGTTGGTCAACTTTGGCGAGGACTCGCCCGATGTCTGCATCGACGGTGGAGACCGACTCGGCGTAGTTCCTCCGCGGCTGCGTGAGGCTGGCGTAGCGCGCCCGGTACGCCTCTTCCCCCTGATAGGGGTAGTGGGGCGCGTTGAACGGGAGGTACAGGAAGAACGGTCGCTCCCTGTTCTCCTCGACAAACCTGATCGCTTCCCGCACGACCAGGTCGGGAAAGAACTTGCCATCCTCCCACACTTCAGTGCCGCCTCTCCAGAGGTCGTGGCGGTTGGGGTCTGACCAGTGGGAGAAGTGGGAGTAGTTATCGATGCACCCTCCCCGGAACCCGAAGAACTCGCCAAACCCCTGCACAGTCGGGCTCAACTCCGGTCTGTCGCCCAAGTGCCACTTCCCGAACACGGCCGTGCGGTACCCGGCGCCGCGCAACAGTTTGGCGAGGGCGAGTTGCATGGGCGACAGGCCGTGATTGCCGGAAGCGACGCTGACCACCCCCGCCCGCTGCGGATAGCGCCCAGTCAGCAGTGCCGCCCGGGACGCCGAGCATATGGGCGACGCGACGTAGAACTGCATAAACCGAGTCCCCCGCGCTGCCAATGCATCGAGGTTGGGCGTGTAGAGGTCCTTCGCGCCGTAGCAGTTGACGTCCACGCTGCCCTGGTCATCGGTGAAGATGAGGATGACGTTGAGCCGCCGGTTCTTTGGCTCACGAGCACAACCGAGACCCGCCCCGGGCAGCAGTGCTGCCGAACCCAGTATTGAGGTGTCCCGCAGGAGCGCGCGGCGATTCACGCGGCGTCTCCCACCCTGGGGGGACCATAGCAGATGGCACTGCCAGCCCGCCTGAGGGACAGGACACGAGGACCCGACCCCCGAGGGTCCGGGTCGCTCCCGCCGTTCTCCGGAAGCACCCCGGCGGACACCAATGCCCTCAGCACCGGCGCCGAGCGGCCGCGGATGTGGGCATCGTCGCCCGTCAGTTGCCGGGTGAACAGACGCACTTCGGCCGGAGTGAACCAGCCAGCCGCCCGGTTCCGGCAGTCGCCCCACCGCCCCACGAACGCGGCTGTCAGCGAGCACGCTACAGCCAAGCGCAGCGCGAACCGTCGCGAGCCTTCTCGCCTCATGGACGTCACCTCAGTTGTCTGTTGGCGCGGCTCGTCTGCCAACGAGCTGAGGCGCCGGCACAGGTCTCCAAAATCCAACCGAGAGCATAACTCCTTTCAGGCGCGAAGTCCATCCGCAAGGCTCCGGTTTCTTGGTTCCTCACGGAGACGGTCCGCGTCGTGTCGGGCATCATGTGTTGCCGCCCTCTCAGGGACTCGGCCGCACACCCCGGGAGGGACCGGAAAGTCGCCCGTGGACCGCGTTCCGACCCGCGCTACCAGCGCGGAGAAGTGGCGGGTCCGGCAAGGAGACCGCCTCGTCTGGTTGCGGCTGCACGCCCCTCCTGCTATGATACGCGCACCAATAGCGTAGGCACGGTGTCAAGCCTCTGCCCGCCTCTGGACATGCAAGCATGGACCACTTCCCGATGAACGACCTCCAACGCTTCAAAGCCGTCTGCCACTTCGACAAGCCCGACTACGTGCCGCTCTTCGGCTTCCCCGGTGCGCCGGGCATGTCGGGCGGCTGCATGAGAAAGACGCATGAACGCCTGGTCGACACGGGCATGCCCGAGTGGGTCGATGGATGCATCAGCCTCGGCGAACCGCGGCAGACCGAAGTGTGGGAGCGGTACTGGGGCACCACGGCACCGGTAGGCGTAGGCGTGCTCCCCACCGACGACTACGGCAGGGGGATCAGGCACGAAAAGCGGGTCGAGGACAAGTGGGAGGTGATTGAGGCAGAGTCAGGTGCGTACACCCGTCAGGTCCTCGAGAACGATGTCACCTACTCAATGCCGGAGTTCATCCGTTACCACGTGCGTGACCGCAAGTCGTGGGAGTTCTATCGCGACCGCACCACGCCGGGCGAACGCTGGTCGACCGACCGGATCGACGAAGCATGCCGGTGCTACGACGAGCGGGTTCGGCCGGCGTGCGTCTCCGTCGGATCGACATTTGGCCTGCTGCGCGGCCTGATGGGCCCGTACGCCGCCTCGACCGTGTTCTACGACGACCCGGCCCTGGCCCGCGAGATCCTTGAGTGGCAGCTCCAGAGCTTCGAGACGTACACCGTGCCGGTCATCGAGCGCATCCGCCCGGAGATCCTCGGCGCCGGCGAAGACTGCTGCTTCAACCACGGCATGTTGCTCAGCCCGCGGCACTTCGACGAGTTCTGCGCGCCCTTCTACCGGAAGGTGTGTGAGGTCGCCCGCGACTGCGGCGTGGACATGGTCTCCATTGATACCGACGGCAACGCAATGGAGTTCGTCGGCGTGGTGGAGCGGTATGGCGTCAACGCGATCTACCCGTTTGAGGTCAAAGCCGGCAACAATCTCTTCGTCCTGCGCGAACGGCACCCGCGGTTCCTCCTGCTGGGGTGGCTGGAGAAGGAGTGCGTCAACGAAGGCAACGACCACCGAATCCAGCCCGAGATCATGAGCAAGGTGCCTCCCCTGCTGGCAACAGGCGGCTACTTCCCCAACGGCGACCACGGTCTCCAGCCCATGGTGACCTTTGAGAACCTGTGCAAGTTCATGACGTTGCTGCACGACGTGACCGGCAACCCGGAAGGGGAGTTCCCGCGGGTCAGGCCGTAGATCGAGGGGACCAGTGACGCCTGCAAGCCCTCTGGTGGACGAGTACGTTCGCCCTCGATAGCCAATTGGCACGTGGTGTCGGCCCACAACCAGAGACAGGAACTCGGAGGCAGCCGTCAGTGCCCAGACCCAACATCCTTCTTTTCACCACCGACCAACACAACGCCGAGATCATGGGCTGCGCGGGCAACCCGGTCGTGCAGACGCCGCACCTCGACGAGCTGGCCGCCAACGGCGTGCTGTTCACCAATGCCTTCACGCCACATCCCGTCTGCACGCCGGCGCGGACCAGCCTCTTCACGGGGCAGTATGCACGGCGCCATGGGGCGCCAAACAACATCAACCTGCGGAGCGACGTGGCGCCGCCGCGGCCGCAGAACCAGCTCCCTGCAGAGGCAGTAGCGTTCCCCGCGGTGCTGGCGCGACACGGCTACCGCACGAGCCTGTTCGGTAAGCTGCACACGGAGCAGGCAGGCGGCAAGGACTTCGGACTGCAGCTCATGCGGCTGGCGGAGGGCAAAGGGCAGTTCATTCGCTATGGCGCGCCGCCGGATGACTACCGGCAGTACCTGAAGGCGAAGGGCTACGACGACGCGGCAGGGCGGACGTGGGAGCTGCCCACCTACGCGGGCGACGGCTGGGTCACCAGCCCACTTCGCGAGGAGGACTACATCGACACGTGGACGGCGACTGAGGCGGTCAAGCACCTGGAGCAGGTCGAGGAGCCGTTCTTCAGTTGGGTGTCGTTCAGCGGCCCGCACACGCCGTGGGACCCGCCGGAGCCGTATGCGTCCATGTACGCACCTGAGGACGTGCGCTTCCCGGCGCGGCGCCCAGGGGAACTGGAAGAGAAGCACCCCCACTGGGTAGAGAGCCTGGCGCGGACCATTCCGGCCACGCCGCCGACGTCAACCGGTGCGAGCCTGCCAGTCGGCCTCAAGCAAGCGTACGACCGGTTCTCGAACGATCAAGTCCGCGCGATGATCGCTGCCTACTACGCCGAGATCTCACTCATCGACGCACAGGTCGGCCGACTGCTCGCCACGCTCAAGCGCCGTGGCTTGTATGGGAACACGCTCGTCATCTTCACCGCAGACCACGGCGACTATCTCGGCAACAACTGGGCGTTCTTCAAGTACGGCGCGCCCTATGACTCGCTGGCGCGCATCCCATTGGTCATGAGCGGTCCCGGTTTCGCTTGCCATGGCGGCCGCCGCGACGAGCTGGTCTCGCTCGTCGACCTGGCACCGACCATGCTGACGGCGGCGGGCGTCCAGTCAGTGGATCCCTTCGACGGTCGCCCGTTGCAGCCGCTCGTCGCCGGTGACTGTCGTGACTGGCGCGGCGACATTCCCGTCTTCGCCGGCAACGTGAATGGGCTCATGACGCCCGAGTGGCGGTACCTCCGCTGGCACGACGGGTTCGAGGAGCTGTACGACCGACTGGCCGACCCGCACGACCTGCACAACCTGGCGGGAAGACCGGAGCAACGCCAGGTCTGCGCTGAGATGGCAACACTGTTGGCACGTGCCTAGCCCTGTTTTCCGCACGAACGGGAGGGGGAAAGCCGGGGCGCCTCGTGTCTGGATCTGGGGCAGGGGACGGCGGTTTTTGCGTGGATCCTGTGAGGTTTGTTTCATTTTGAGGAATCGTTGAGGAGCCCAAGAACAGTGTGCTTCTCCCCTCCTGTCGAAGCCTTTGCAGCAGCCACAATCGCGGCCCCAGATCTAGCACGAGATGGGTAAGGTGTTGGGCGCCCTGGAGGTAGTCCGCGCCGACTGTCGTCGCCTGGAGGTGGCGGAGACGGTGGACCGGCTGTGTCCCCTGCGGGCAACGGAGGGTGGTCTCTCTCATGGACAAGTGATCGAGGCATTGATCGCCAACCGACTGACGTCGCCGCTGCCGCTCTATGAGATCCAAGAATGGGCGCGGTGCTTTGCAGTGGAAGAGGTGTTCGGCATTTTTCCGGACCAACTCAACGACGATCGGCTCGGGCGGGCGCTGAAACCGGAGACGTGGCCGCAACTGGATTATGTCAGCGAACGCGAGCGCAAGAAGCCGCCCGAGGAGCGGATTCAATACTGGGGAACCGAGCGCGACTGGCAACTCATAGGTCCTCACACCGGCGCCGCGGTCACCTTCCGCAAACTGTTCATTCTCAGTAGCGAAGAGCGGGACGCCGGTCGGAAGAACCGAACACGGCAGCGGGAACGGGAAGCGCGGCGAAACCTCCCCGCCGGCGACGGCAAGCTGGGCGGACTCCTTCCCGAGAACCGGGCGGCCCGCCCTACCGGCCGCAACACCCTCCGGAAGCTGAATACCCAGACCCTGATCCTCTCCAAGATCGACGATCAACTCTACAAAGAACGCGGACCACTCACCGACATCCAGAAGCGACTCCTCCAACTACTCGGCGTGCAGTTGATGAAGTTCGGCTGACTTGGCGAGCAAGGCGACCTCGGCCCGCCTCGTGCGGAAAACGGGCCGAGGGTGGGGTTTCATGAAGCACGCGGTTTGTCAGGTTCGGCTGAACGAAGCGGATGCCCGTTTCTACACCGCGCTGGCAAGAAGCCTCTCGTGAGACGTGTTCTGGAGGCGCAAGGCAGACAGGCTGGGGCTGGGGTCCAAGCAGGCCCCAATTCGGCGGTGCAGGGGTACCAGTGCCGTGCGTTCAGATTGGGGGGTTGCTGTTTCTGCTGCGCGGGTCTGCAGCTCCCGGTGCGTCGATAGACCGACAGGCCAGGGGGAATGCAAGCCCGACCACTTTCCGCTGCGCGACGAAGCGCACAGAGCACATGCACCGGCCGGCAACTTGGCTGACGAAGAGCTGCTGCTGCTCGATCCAACGGCTCCGGCGGACCCCTGGGTTCTTGTGGTTCGATGAGAGTGGGCCGGTGGAGCCGAATCCGTTCTGCTGCATCAACTACCCCTATCGGCGTGCCACCGCCTCAATAGAGCTGTACCACCTGAAGCACACAGATCTCGTAGAGTGGCGGGAGGTTCTGTGTTCCGACATCCATCGCAGCGTCGAGGATGCGGATAGCTGTCTTGCGGTGTACGACGCGGGCGACGGAACGGCGAGACGAGTTTTCGGGAATACAGTCAGGGGCTTGCGAGAGCGGCTTGCGCCAAGCGCGCCCTACTCGGCCGCCGCGCGCCATGTTGGTGGGGCTCCGAGGTGCGCATCCGGTTGTTGAGGTCGTTCTTGCGGCGAGTGGATAGCCCTGCCGGGAATGCCGTCACCGAACAGCAGCATGCCAGCGCCGGCGGTCCGCCACCACTCAGTCGCATTGGTTTTGCACAACCTGCATTGCGCACAACACTGACGGCTCACAGCGCCGGGTCTATCTCGTTCGCAGGCTGGCCGGCGGCTTTCGCATCGTAGACGAAGGGGGCGTTTCTGCCCGGCTGGGCGGCCAGATCATCGAGTTCGGCGGTCGAACCGGTGGGGGCCCCCTGTTGGGCGTGCTGCCAGTCGCCGTGCCACTCGGGGTCGGTCTTTCGGTAACGGTCGATGTTCGCAGTCGCTCACAGTCGCCCTTCGCCCCATTGCCTTCCTGCCCGATTCCAGCGCACAATCGGGCCAGTACGCCGTGACCACGGCGCCCCATCTTGCTCCTCTCAGGAGGGAGCTGTATATGAACGCGTTTCGCGTCGTTTCCGTCGCATTCGCACTGTGGCTCAACCTGGGTCCGGGTCTTACAGAGCCTGACACTCCGTCGGCATTCAACTACCAACGGGCCGAACGCCTGCTGCAACAGAAGAAGCCCAACGAGAAGCAGCTCATGACGCTGCTTGGGCAGGCGAAGGCGCTGCTGACTGATCCGCCCAAGCTGGCCCGCGCGCTGGCCGAGAACAACGTAAGCGCCGACTATGAGCTGAGCGCCAAAGCCCAGACCGAACTGCGGAAGTTCGTTGAGGTTGGCGGGCAGGTGAGCAACAGCGGCGGTTCGTTGAGCATTGGAGACGACGTTATCCGGTGGAAGGCCAGCACCAACCCCAACGACCGGGTGCTGGGTTCTACGCTGGAGGTGTTCGGCGGCGTCCTTCCCAATGGCGGCTTGGTCAAGCACGTCTTCAGCATCGAGTTTCAGTACGCCGACAACCGCAAGTACCTGGAAGCCATGGGGGTGGACGCCGGCAATCTGCCGGGGGCACGGACGGCACTGAAGATGATGGATGGTGTACTGGGTCGGCACTCCCAGGACGTGCCCGCCGGACAGTCGCCACCGCCCGGTGTGATCGAGGGGGTCACTGCGGAACTGAAGCAACTGCTCCCACCCATCTTCGTCGCGCAGCAACAATACGAGAAGGTCACGGTGGGGCAAGGCATCATTGTGGAAGACGTGACGGGCAACGTCTCCGTCAGCCACTCGACCTTCGAGCGTATCGGGCCGGGGCAGACGACCGGTCAAGGAGTGCAGTTCTCCGAGACCTCGTTCTCTGGTGGACTGAGCGCCAATCTCACCGAGAAGACGAAGGCCGGGGTCGAGTTGGCCCTGAAAGTCTCCACCGATCCGGAGAAGGCGCCGGACCCAAACAAGGCGGAGCTGGTGACGCTGCTCGCCCAAGGGCTGGTTGGTGAAGTCGCGAAGCGAGGCATCGACCAGTTCGCGCCGGTGCTGCAACCGGAGCGGATTCAGCAGGCATTGGCGTTGCTGGACAAACAAGGCCAGCCCCAGACCGCCGACCCAAGCCGCTTAGTCGCTGTGGCGGATCCCAAAGTTGGCGGTGTCCGGCTCTACTACGACCCCGGCATGTTGGCTACCGACGTCCCTCCATCGGCGGTCGCCCGGGTCCTCGATCGTCTGCTGGACCAGCAGCAGCAGGGGCACGAGAGCTTCGTGGTGTCGGCGGCGAGCGGCGAGTGGCGCCTGCAGGCCGTGTCGATGCGGCAACTCCTGGCCGATCCCGGTGCGACGACGTTGGGGACCCTCACCCGGGTGCGGGGCTTCGTGCAGAGGAGCGACGGCGACTTCCTCGTCTTGGGTGAAGTCGAACCCGACGGCGCGCCCATTGCGTTGGACCTGTTCGTTGCCGCCTTGCAGGCCATCTGGCGGAGCGGCGAGTTCCCCTTTGTTTCCCTGGATCCTGACCCGCTTGACTTTGGCGGCGCGCAGAGGGTACGCGTGGGGGGCGTTCCGGCTGCACTTCAGAAGTCGGAGTTTGTCCGCACCATGCTGGAAGCCGACTACGCCCTGAAGCGGATCACCTTGGGCGAAGACGTGCTGGCGGTTCCCGGCTACCGCAACACCTGCGAGTTGGCGGCCGCCACCCCGCCGTCCGGCGAGGTCATGTCCCGCTTGTGGCTGGTGCCGATGCCGTCGCGCACCGCCGACGTCTGGGAGTGGTCCGCCGCCGGTGCCACCGCGGTGCTGTTCGACTCCCGCGTTCAGGTGCTTACCGAGACGATGAAGCGCGTGCAGGACTACCTGCTCGGCGCCGGCGAAGCTGATCCGCTGTGGCAGGCGGAAGCCGCCGGTTTCACGGCGCACTACGCCGAAATCGCTGGGCAGCGGGAGCAGTTCCGCCGGCTGGATGCTGTCTTCGACGTGGCGAAGCTCTGCGCCATTCTCAGGGATCGGAAGGTGGTGGACCCGCTGTTGATGCGCCTGGCCGAACGGCCGGTCCCGTCAGTAGAGATCCCGGACCACTACCAAGGCATCGGCCTGAAACAGGTCGAGGGCACTCGCGTGGTGGTCTCCGGTGGCGCCAACAGCCGCGTTCGGCTGAACCCAAACGCTTACGCGAAGACCGAGGCGTTGGCGGCGCTGCTCGCCGTCGGGGACGGGCAGGAAGTCGGGCTCGTGTATCCCACCACCGTGGGGCTTTCGACAACCGAAGCGTTGGGTGCGGAAGCGGAGATCGTGTTCAACCGCGGGGTGGTGGCGTTCTCCAAGGGGGACTACCTCCAGACCGAAAGCCTGATGACCATGGCGCTTCAGCGCGACCGCGAGTTCGCCAGTGCGCGGCTCTACCGCGGAATCGGGCGCTACGCGCGCGGCGAGAGGAAGTTGGCGTTGGCCGACCTCGACCTGGCCACCAAGGCCATTCCCGAGGCACAGGCGCTTCGCGGCCTGCTTCGGGCGGGGCTCGGCGACAAGTCTGGGGCGCTGCAAGACGCCGCAGCAGCCGCCAAGGCATTCCCCGACAACGAAGCGGTGCTCACTTGGAACAGCAGCACCTACGTCTACACCTTCGACTTGCCCAAAGCGGAAGCAGCCACCGAACGCCTCCTGAGCATGAACCCCGTCGATCCCGATGCCGCCGCCACCTGGACCATGCTCGAACTGCTGTACAAGCTTGGCCCTCAGCGCGCCCGGGAGCGGGTCGAGCAGATCCGCAGAGTGCCGCTGCTCCTCTACGACACCTACTCCGACGGCATCACGGCCCTCCAGCGTTTCGCGCTTGGCGAGAGCATCGACAAGCTGAAGCGCTGCCTGGCGATGATTGACGCTGCCACTGGCGACCCGGCGGTCGTTGCGCTCCACCTGCAGGAGCGCGCGGAAATGGGGCTGCTCATCGCGCTGAGTTCGCAGAGCAAGCTGGACCAGAGCCTGGGGACGACCGAGGGCGAGAGCCCCCTCGCGGTGGCGCGTAGCTATGCCGACGCGTTGGTGAAGCGCCATCCCGACTGGCCGACCGTCTATCTGTTGCGAGGCATGTTCCTGCCTGACGCCGACATGGCGCAGCTCCTGGCAGTCTTTGACAAGGCGCTGCGCTACAAGGGCAACGCCGACCCCTTGCTGGAGGACCTGTCGGCGCACCTGGGCACCAACCCCACTTTGGCGTGGTTCGGGATCAGCCTGTTCTATCAGGCCAACGAACAGGGCCGCAGCGGGCCGGAGTTGGCGACGCTGCTTGAGAAGATCCTCCCGGTGATGGGCAAGGGCCCGGAAGTGCCCTTGCTCAAAGCGCTCCGCGACACGTACCTTCTGCCCGCGGAGTTCGAGAAGAAGCTGAAGGCCGCACTGCTCAGCTTCGGCGACCAGCTCCCGCCAGAGGTGCGTGATGCCATCGACAAAGGGGTGAGCGGGCAGGCGTTCTTTGATGTCTTGGACAAGTTCATGCCCGACTCAAAGATCGACGAGAATGACCCGCGCGCCAAGCAAGTGAAGAAGGCCTTCGACGACGGGCTGGCGAACAAGCTGCGCCCCCTGCGCGCCGCAACCCAGGCGCTCCCCGAACGGATTCCCAACGAACCGGTCACCGTCTGGTCGGTTGGTGTTGCGTCACTGATCTACCTGACGATGGAGTTCGAGCAGGGCGACCCCGCCATTGCCACCGACGCCGCCCTGAAGTGCCTCCGCCAGACCGACGTGGACGAACTGCCTCACGCTACGTGGACGCAGGTCGGCGTCTTCCGCATGGCCCTGCTGGGCATGCTTGGTGAACGGTTCCACCGGCAGTTCGAGCAGGACCCGCGTTGGGAGAAGTTCAAGACCCAGCTCGGCGCCGGAGAGGTGGACCTCCTGCAGATACGCAAGGCGCTCGACGGCGCCAAGGCCGACATCCGCAACACCGTCCTCCGTGCCGGCTCGCCCTTCGCGGTCGCCTTCGTGGAGTTCGGCTTCAGCGGCAACAACACCGCCCCCGTCGAGCGCGAACTACACGACCTCGCCACCGAAGCAGTCCCCCAGGTAGTCGACCCCGCCCGCCGTGAGCGCGAGCAACACGAGTTAGACGCCTGGACCGCCCAACTCAACCCCGCCCCCAAGGACCGCGCCGACTTATTGGGCAGCCTGCTCACCAGCGTAACCCGCCCCGCCGACCTCTACTGCCTGAACTTCCTCACCACCGTCTTCACCGCCGGCTCCCAAGCAGTAGCCCAGGAAGACCCAATCGCGGCGGCCGAGATCGACCGCGCCGTCCTGCAGATCCAGAGCCGGATGCGAGGGCTGCAGCTCAAACGGAAGGGGCATGACTGGGGGAAGTGGGGGAAGGAGGGGTAGCTGAGTCGCATAAGGCGCCGCAAGTGATACAATCGGGCGTGAGGAAGTCAAGCCGGAGTGCGACTTCGTTAGGGAGGGACCCCGGTGAGCCGAAGCAATGTCAGCCTGCCCGATGACGGGATCGCCGACTTCTGCCGTCGGCACCATGTCCGCAAGCTGTCGCTGTTCGGCTCCGTGCTGCGAGAGGACTTCACGCCGGACAGCGACGTAGACGTGCTGGTCGAGTTCGAGCCGGGCCGCACGCCGGGTTACTTCCGGCTCTTCGATATGGAAGAGGAACTTTCCAGCATGGGCGGCAGCCGCAAGGTGGACTTGCGGACGCCGCAGGGCCTGAGTTGCTACTTCCGCGATGAAGTGCTGGCCGAAGCGCAGGTGGTGTATGCCTAAGCGAGACCCCCCTATCTTCATTCGGCACATGCCGGACTATGCACGAGAAGGCATTGATTTGGCTGCCGGTCGAAGCCGCGAAGACCTCGACGAAGATCGACAGCTCCGCTACGCGCTCACCCATGTGATCGCACTCATCGGCGAGGCAGCAACTCTGGTCCCGCAGGAGCACTGCGAGCAGTACCCGGGCATTCCGTGGCGCCAAATCGTCGGTATGCGGCACAAATTGATCCACGGATATGCCACCATCGAGTTGGACGTGGTCCGGTCCACGGTCCAACAGAACCTACCAGCCTTGGTGACCCAGCTCGAGGACGCCCTCGGAACTGAGCCGGACGCCTGAGTCAGCAGCGCGCCTTCATCGTCACCCCCGCGGTCGAGTAAGGCTGCTGAACATCGCCTGAGGAATGGTAACCGACGCCGCCACGTGGGAGCCGATCCCGGCAATCACCCAAGCAGCGTCCAGGCAAACGTAGCCGCCGTCGAAGCAGCCGAAACCGACGCCTCCCAGAAGGAAAGCGCCGCCAGAACCGCCCACAACGACGCCCGCGAGACCGCCGTCCGCCTCCACACCCTAACCGTCGCCTACCGCACCCAAGGCCTGGCCACCTTCCCTAACGGCTCGTCCCAATGGGTGCTCTTCAACAGCCTCCCCGCCACCACCCCGAGGCGGAGGCATCCGTCGGGGGATGACGGCGACGGAAACGGGGAACCGGTGGCGCCGCCGAGTTGAGATGGGGCTGGACGGCGAGCGCGGAGGCGGCTGTTGACGGGGCGAAGTGGCTGTGCTATGGTTGCCTTGCCGGCGGCGCCGAATGGAGCCGGACGGGCTGGTGTAGTCGGCGGCCCGCCAAAGGGCGTCCTCCGCACGGTGATGCCTTGGCAGCCAGGACCCGGCAGGACACCGTTCGGACTGGCCACTCTTGGTTGCCCGAAGGAAACAGCATGAGCGAGACAGTATTCACAAAGGTTGACTATGATCTCGGCTCAGTGGTCAAGTACATTGGTCTGGGCGAGATCGGCCTGCCGGACATACAGCGCCCCTTTGTCTGGAAGAACGCCAAGGTGCGGGATCTGTTCGATTCCATGTACAAGGGCTACCCAGTGGGGTACTTGCTCTTCTGCCAAAGCGCGCTGGCCGACGCTTCCCGGACGATCGGCACCGACAGCAAGCAGAAGCCGCCTCGCCAGGTGATTGTGGATGGACAGCAACGCCTGACTTCGCTATATGCCGTCACCAAGAACATTGCCGTCTTGCGGGAGAACTTTGAGAGCGAACGTATCCAGATTGCCCTCAATCCGCTGGAAGAGAAGTTTGAGGTGGCCGATGCGGCTATACGTCGTGACAAAGCCTTCATCCCGGACATCTCCGTGTTGTGGAGTGCGGATGCCAAGATAACCAAGATCATTCGGGACTATCTTGAGAAGCTGCAGACGGGCCGTGCGATAGGGGAAGCCGAGGAGTTGGCTATTGAAGACCGCATTCTCAAGCTTCAGGGATTGCTGGGCTTTCCGTTTACGGCTCTTGAACTGGCCTCTGATATTGATGAAGAAGCGGTGTCGGATGTGTTCGTGCGCGTCAACAGCAAGGGCACACCGCTGGATCAGGCTGACTTCATTCTGACCCTGATGTCGGTGTTCTGGGATGAAGGGCGCGCTGCCCTAGAGGGGTTCTGCCGTGAATCCCGCAGACCTTCGAAGGGCAAGGCGTCGCCGTTCAACCACTATATCGAGCCTTCGCCCGATCAGTTGTTGGGGGTCGGCGTGGGCGTCGCGTTCAAACGCGCCCGGCTGAAGCATGTCTACTCGATTCTTCGGGGCAAGGACCTCGAAACCGAGGAGTTCAGTGATGAGCGCCGGGAGCAGCAGTTTTCACTGCTCAAGGATGCCCAGCAACGAGTGCTGAACCTACAGTACTGGCACGACTTCATGAACTGCATCCGCCAGGCGGGTTTTCGGAGCGGCAAGATGATTAGCTCCCAGAACAACCTCCTGTTTTCCTACATGCTGTATCTGATCGGCCGAACCGAGTACCAAGTGCCCGAGTTCGATCTGCGCCGCGTGATTGCCCGCTGGTTCTTTATGGCGGCGGTGACCGGACGCTTCACCGGCTCTCCTGAGTCGGCCATGGAGTTCGATCTGGCCCGGCTTCGTAATGTGGACACTGGGGACGGCTTTCTTCGGACGCTCAGTCAAATCTGCGACATCACTCTCACTAACGACTATTGGGCAGTGTCGCTACCCAATGATCTGGCGACCTCGTCACCGCGCAACCCGTCGTTATTTGCCTATCACGCGGCGCAGGTGCTCCTGGACGCGCGGGCGCTGTTTTCGAAGCTCAAGGTCGCCGATCTGCTGGATCCGGCTATGCAGGCCAATCGCGCCGCCGTTGAACGTCATCACCTGTTCCCTAAGGCTTACCTGGCGAAGCAGGGCATTGCGGCCATCCGCGATACCAACCAGATCTCCAACTACGCGGTGGCGGGTTATGATCGGAAGTTGTGGATCGGGCGAGGAAGGTGGTGTACCCTCCAAGTTGTGAAAAGCCGGGTCGGAAGGCCCGCAAGGAGGATACACCGTGTTGGAGTTTACGTTACTGTCCCAGGAATGTACAG
>Ga0210051_1000430_pt1 | contig 38697 bp, 51 predicted proteins | sample CryGey092014_all_FD_185464 | JGI IMG/M metagenome (GOLD analysis project Ga0210051, IMG submission 185464) | Groundwater microbial communities from aquifer - Crystal Geyser CG23_combo_of_CG06-09_8/20/14_all (SPAdes) (version 2) | ecosystem: Environmental > Aquatic > Deep subsurface > Groundwater...
TGTTCTTGGGTCATAATCGGCTTTTTATCCATGATACCTTTGCAGAATCGATTAGGTTTACGTAATACCTCACGACCTACCCCTCTATGATTTCTGCAATGAAACACGTCAGGCAAACAATGTGTAGTTTTCATTCTTTGTGCAGAAAAAAATATATTTTTTCATCATTTACCCTCGTTGTTCCCTCACTCCGAAAAATGCGCAAACCTTTCGCGGGGCGACAAGGTTCTTGAGCATTCTTTGCAGAAAAAAGGCTAGCAAAATTGTCCTTCGACAGTGAGAAGGACCACGTCTTTAACGGTTGACAGTGTGACTATGCTCTTCCCCAACGCGTAGAAGCCAACAAACTTTTTTGGCAGTTGAAAAATCAAGTTCTCTTCCATTTCTTTGACTGGCACCTTCGATTTTAATACAGCAGTCTCGTCCCATTCTGGAACTGGCTTTCCAGAAACACCAATCGTTAGTCTGTCTAAACCGTAAACATATGCATTGCCTTTCCATGAAGCATTATCAAGAATATCCTTGGCAACGCTGAATATGTCCGGAGAAGGCTTATACTCAACAGCTGAGATCAACTTTACTCTTCGACCCGCTTTAATGAAGCATTCAACCTTGACCCTACCTTTTTTATGAAGCCGTTTCACGCTGCCATCGACTTTACCAACACCCCAGCCGGTCTCTAGGGCCAACTCGTAAAGAGAAAGCCTAGGATTCTCCATAATGACTTTGAGCAAAGCTTCGTCTGTGTCCTCCCCAATCTGCTTTCTCTTTTCAGTAGCTTTCTCGTATGGTTTCTCCAGAGATGTCAAAGTCATTTTTCTCATCTTTCCATCGTTAGTTTTATCTTCTATTCACTACTACCTAGATGTATCGCGCTACTAATAAAGATTTCGAATATTCTAAATCAGGGTCAATAAATGCAACGCTTTCCGACAAAAAAGAAGCTGAAGCCAGTCCATGTGGATCCGCGAATCTATCAACGCACCATGCCTAGGCACAGACGCTTCATCAACCAACAGTGGCTGGAAAGCCTTGTCTGGTGGACTCCTCGCTCTGAACGAGAATATGAAAGCCCAGACCATTTCAAAATCACTGCTTACAAGAAGACAAACGGAAAGGTTGTAAGAATCACTCTACGAGTACATGAGAGAAAAGAAGACTTCTGGATAGGAATAGTGCATACAGAAGATAAAAGACACACTAGACAATGATGTGAAACAGTGTTAGGAATCACGCAGCAATACTAGCTTCATTCAAAGCATCAAATAAAAGCCAATCAAAAGCCAACTCAAAACATCATCAAACCTCCTCAAAATCACAGACTTTGTTTGGTGAATAATTTTTCTGCGGAAATTGTCAGACAATTGCTAGAGGCTTCCACTAAAACCTATGTTTTTCCTGAAACGACTCTCGGGTCAGCTTCTTAGCCTCGAAAATTACAAAAATCTGGGTATGGAACTCCAGCTATAGTGTACACTATTGTTTTCCGCTTAGTCGCCACTTACGCAAAAAGCTCCGCTGAAAAAGAGCATTAATAAACTGTGAAGGGAGGTCTGTTTGACAGATGTTTAAAGTAGCGAAACAGTCAATTTTAGGTGCGATTTCACTGCTAAAAAGAATACCCCCCTACGATTTTTTTAACTCTACAGCGTTATCGTCTCCTTTTTGCTTGAAATTTCAACCAAACAGACCTACCCCTATCCCCCTCTAGTCTGAACTATTACCGTGTGTCTAGTCTGAACTATAATGCAAAAAATGCCCAGTAAACAAGAGCATAAATGAACTACAAAGGCAGGTCGTAGGGGAAAAGCTGCTTCCACAGCGACAAAACCGTTTTCCGACAACACCATACTCGGCAAAAGCGGCTTAACCAGTGGGAAGCCGGCGAACACATTCAGCCGGGCCGTACAGCCCCCCAAAACAGTGAGCCCAACCAAGACGTGAAAACCTACACAGTCAAAGCCGTGACCACCAGAGAAGAAGCCGAAAAACTTATGGCTTTAGGCTACGAGTTCCATTATCACACACAGGACGGAGTTGACCTGTTCCGCAAAAAGGTGATAGGACTTGACTGAGATAGATACAAGTGACTTGAGCAAATACGTTGTCGGCTACGATGAAAAGACCGAGTGCTGGAAGCTGAGTTTCGGATTACATTCCGTTGAGATTCAGAACACCTTCGCTGAAATGTTTCCTCTGTGGGCTGGAAGAGTATTGATCACAGCAGATAGCGAAAAATGGGCTTTAACAGCAGCAGAAATTGCAACAGGCTTTGCAACAAGCGTCATTATGTCTCCTGCTGAGGCTGGCATAGAAAGCATGGTGCTAGCAGATAAAACTCCAGACAATCGAGTAGGCGTTTTAATCCAAATATACAACCGCAACAGGTTTGAATTGAAAAACCAGATGATACTGCGCATAGGACAATGCATAATGACTTGCCCAACAACCTCAGCCTTTGACGCAATGCCCAACGCCAAAAGAAAACTGAAAGTCGGCAGAAGCATACGACTTTTTGGTGACGGATTTCAGAGAAAAGGTTTGGTTGGAAACAGAAAGGTCTGGAAAATCCCCGTGATGGAGGGCAACTTCATTGTTGAAGACACTTTCGGTGCGGCAGAAGCAGTAGCTGGCGGAAACCTACTCATCCTAGCCAAAGATACGGCCTCTGGACTTAAAGCAGCAGAAGAGGCAGCAAAAGCCATCAAAACCAAGGCAAGTGACGTTATTTTGCCGTTTCCAGGTGGAATTTGCCGTTCCGGCTCGAAGGCTGGCTCCTTAAAGTATAAGCTTAGAGCATCTACCAATCATCCTTTCTGCCCCGGATTAAAAACGCTTATACCAGATTCGCAACTGCAGGAAAACGTGAATTGTGTTTATGAAATTGTTATTAATGGCTTAAGTGTTGAAGCGGTTAAAAGGGCTATGGGTGAAGGGGTAAAGGCTGCTGCAAGTGTCCCAGGTGTTGTTAGAATTTCAGCGGGCAACTACGGCGGAAAGTTAGGTCCATACAAGGCGTTTTTAAAAGAAGTTCTAGAAATAATATAGCCTTGTTTTCCCAAACTTTTATTTGATGCCTTACAATGTAGCTTTAGGCTAAAATGCTTTAGTGAAAACAGTTGAGCAGCAAAAAAAGAACTTCGTTGGAACTATTCCGATTAAAAAAGACACTGAATACGCTAGCCAGCAAAGAGGGACGTGGAACAGAGCTTGTTTCACTTTATGTCCCGCCTGGAAAACAAATAAGCGAAGTTACGAACATGCTTAGAGACGAATACGGCACAGCTTCAAACATAAAATCCACAACCACTCGCAAAAACGTTCAAGACGCCATCGTGAAAGTTCAACAACGGCTCAAACTCTTCAAAGAAGCCCCAGAAAACGGACTTGTAATATTTTGCGGTGCAATTCCACAGAACGGAGCGGGAAGCGAAAGAATCGAAACCTATGTGATTATACCGCCAGAGCCGATACACATATACCTTTACAGATGCGACGCAAGGTTCCACACAGAACACATGCAAGAGCTTCTGAGAGAAAAGGAAACCTATGGCATACTTCTCATAGACGCTTCAGCAACCACACTTGCAACGCTTCAAGGTAGAAGACTCGAAATAGTCAGAGAATTTACGTCTGGCGTGCCCGGAAAAACTCGTGCTGGAGGACAATCAGCCAGACGATACGAAAGGCTCAGAGAGATGAGGCTTCAGGAATATTTTAGGCGAGTTGGTGAGCATGCTAACGAGACCTTTTTGCCAATTGAAACCCTGAAAGGCTTAATCATTGCGGGTCCAGGACCAACGAAATACGACTTTGAGAAGGGCGACTACCTAAATTATATGCTGAAAGACAAAGTCATAGATATAATCGACACGGCTTATGTTGAAGAGCAAGGCGTGAAGGAAGTGGTTGACAAAGCTCCAGAAATCATGCGGAAAATACGTTACATAGAAGAAAAACAGATAGTGCAACAGTTCCTCTACGAGGTTGGACATGACACTGGAATGGCAACGTACGGCGAAGAAGAAGTACGAAGGGCTTTAGAAGCCGGCGCAGTTAGAACGTTACTGCTTTCTGAAGGATTAGACGTCATACGAGTCAAAGTGAAATGCAACGCCTGCAGCTACGAAGAACAGCAAACCATGAAAAGCCAAATGCTAACAAGTTTTGAACAAAGCCTCTTCGGAAAACCGTGCCCAAAATGCAAAGCTCCGGCATTAGGAATAGCTGAAACGCAAGAACTAATAGAGAATTTCGCCCAATTGGCAGAATACACAAACACCGATATAGAAATGATCTCTGGCGAAACAGAAGAAGGGCAAATGCTAAAAAATTCTTTTGGCGGAATAGCAGCAATATTACGGTTCAAACTTCAAACAGAGTAAAAATCATCACTTACGCAACAAAATACGTTCTGCCTCGCTTTTTCTAAAGCCTCTTATTAATAGCTTCTTCTGTTTAGAAGTAAAACCAGAAACAAGCTCCACTTTACTATGGAAAAGCCTTGAAAACTCTTTTACTAGTTCTTTGTTAACTTTTCCCTTAACAGGCGCTTCTACGCAGAAAACCACAATTTCGTCTCCTTCAACTACAATTTTGAATTCCTTAGAATTTGGTTTCACGTTTACATCTAAAATTACGCCATCTTTAACTTCATTGATTCTCATAGAGCGCTCACGCAAATGTTAGCATCATTACATAAAAGCATATTCAAACAAAACAATTTCTGAGGAAAAAGCTAAGCAATAGGGCATCTTTACAAGAGTTTAGGTGCCGAGGATGAAGAACCCATCATTGTATTTAAACTGGTATATTCATGTACCAAATGTGAAATACGATTTTCGTTCCAGTGGTCTAGGGTATTTTAAATATAATTTGGCGCTGGGCTATGTTGACTTAAGCATTAACTATGCATACGGAAACCCTGACGCTGCTAAACAGCTAGCCCAAAGGTACAATGTTCAACCGGAAAATGTTTTCATTTCCAGTGAAGGCGCCTCAGGACAAAACAATCGAATAATTAGATGTCTGGCAGAGAGAAGCAAAAGGCGAAATGAGGCAATTGTGGAATATCCAACCTACGAGCCTCTATTACGGCAGGTGCAAGAGCATTTTCCACGTGTAAAAAGGCTGGAAAGAAACGAAAACGAATCTTATGGACTTGATGTCGATGCTCTTCAAAAAATTGTTTCAGAAAAAACTGGCTTGCTTGTGTTAACGAATCCGCACGCACCAAGCGGAGCAATATCCAACACCAACGAGCTAAAAGAAATTATGACCGTTGCTTCTGAAAACGGCTTTTACGTCTTATGCGACGAAATTTACGCTGAATTTGATAGAAATGCTATACACACTATTTTCTCTGTTAACAAAGATTTTGGCATAGTCACAACAAGCTTCACAAAGGCTTACGGCCTTGGAGGATTAAAACTCGGTGTAGCCATAGCTAAGGAAAACCTTGTAAACGAACTATACACAGACGTGTTGAACACCGTCGGAAATAGTCCAAACATCGTACAACTCATCGCAGCAGAACTGTTAACAAATGGCAGAGAACACCTTGAAAGACACAAACAAAAATGGACAAGCCTCAAAAAAGAAACAGAAGGATGGTTGAACGAAAAAGGGTTTGAATATTTTCCCAACAAATCTGGCATAACTTATTGGGTGAAAGTGTCGATAAAAGACACGTACAAATGGATAAATGACCACGCAATACCAAAATATAGTCTAGCCCCAATTCCAGGCACTTTCTTTCTCTTCAAAAACAACTGCAAACTAATAAAATCAAGCATGATGAGGCTAGGCCTAGGTAACATAAATCCGGACAAGCCAAACTTAACGGAAGCTTTGGAAGTTCTAGAAAAGGCATTAGATACGTACAACCAAACATAATTTCATAAACTCAGGCGTAATACTTTTTCTGTCAATTTTCAACTTTCAACAATTTCCCTAAAGCCCAACTGTACTTCTTTCTCAAGGTTTTAGAATACAATTTCTCTAAATTGAAGTCTACCTTGGCAGCCCATTCTGCATACACTCTTGGATCAATGTAAGACTTAAGAGAAGTCCCTAAATTATACTCTTTTGTTTTATTTGCCAGTTCTATATCAAGCTTGGTCTTCTCAACTCTGTTAGAAACGGCATCTGTTTTCTTCCCCTGTCTACTTTTCTCTTCCAACTGAATCTCGAGTTCTTTAAGCCTAGCCTCTTTCTTAGCCAATCTTTCATTAAAATTTGCAGGAATCATTCTTTTATGATTGGCTACCGTAGCTCCTTCCAAGTTAGCCATCTTAACCTGAAAAACCTTTACGTACTCAGCATCCTCTTTTTTGACACCACAGTTATCTAAGTATTTTTCAACAACTTTCGTGGTTCTCCACGTTCGGAACACTTTAGCCGTTAACCCATCCATTCTCTTTGAAAGAAACCTAGAAACCTTCTTAGAATCTATCCCTTCGAAGAGATATTCCTTGCATATTTTAGAATAGTGTTCAATGTTAGTGATCAAAATTGAAGGCGCATTTATGCTTTTAACCCATCTTACTGAATCTTTTCCTAAAAAGTCGAAGTGCAAGGTATCGCGTTCTATTTTAATATGTTCCGGCCTTAAAGTTATGGCTCCAACAGTGTCGGCTTCTCCAGGATCCTTTTCATCACCTACTCTTAGGTTTAATGTAAAGATAAGCCAGCACACTGTAGCTATCCTTCTTCTTTCGTCATCTTTGGCGTCTAAATTCTTCACGATGTGTTCTTCGATTTTTGGAATTTCGTTGCCTAACTGCCCTGCCTTGTCAAATTTCTCATGTTCTTTCCTTTGTTTAATGAAGGCAGAATCCGAGAACCAGACGTATTTGATTTTTCCAGAAAGTTTGTCTTGCCATTTAGCTATATACATTTTTTCCGGTTCCCAGACAATATCCTTCCAGTTACCAGGCGGTTTTGGGCCGTCTGCGGAAAGATTCAGGATTATGTCTTCTTCTTTTGGTCCCTCTTTCCATTTTCCTCTTCTCGGATGACTTCCTCTTCCAGTAAAGAGACATGAAGGCTCTGCAGCCCAGTTGGCGATCTCTATCTTTTTTCCATCAACAATGGCGTAACCAAACTTTTTCTTGAACTCTTCTCTTCTAACTTTTCTTTCTCCTGCAAGTTTCTTTTTTTCCTCTTTTGTCATTGTTAATTTAGCTGATTTTTCCTGTTCTAGATGTCTGGAAATCTCGGAAAAATCAATCTCTTGGTGTTTGATATTTTTTTCGTGTGGATCATCATTATCCATTTTATTTATGTATTCGTTTTGAAGCTGCTCTAAAAAAGTTAATGAGGGGTTTTCCTTTCGTAATTGTTCCAGAAAATCTTGAAAGAAATTCTTGTAAAAGACTTTGTCAGGAGGAGCGGCTGATTGTTCTTTCTTTACTAGGGCTATTGCCATTTGCTCGCTTTTGGGTTTTAGTTTTATTGTGTGCTCTTTGATTCTGATGGCGAAGCCTTTGTAGTCGTACGGTGCAACGTAGATTCCGTTGTGCTGAAGACTTTTCAAAGTATGCTTCATCTATTCCACCTAAACGGAAATCACAGTGTCTGAAAGCATGTATGTTTGAGAGACTTTGTTTTTCACTTGTTTGCTTCCTTAAAAACTTTATTTACTAATTGAATCAGACACATAGTCCGCTATGTCTTTAGCTTTTCTTTGTTCTTGCAGCTTTTTGTGTAGAAGCCCCACAGTTTCTCTATCAATGTATCCTCTGTGTGGACGGAATCCACCCGAGAATCCTTTGGGAATATGGCAGAGTTCGTGGATTATGGTTTTCTCTTTATCTGTTTCGGATAGTTTATCGTATCGTTCAGAAATGACTTCAATCACATACGCGGGGGGAAGATTGAGAACTTCTTGCCATATCTTGCCTAACCCATGAATGCGAGCGATCGTGCGCTTTGATTCGGAGCCCATGCTTCTGACGCAAAACACGAACTGAGGTACTACATGGAAAAAGTCCAAGGTTTGTGCAATTTCGTCAGCCAATCTTTTTACGTCTGGGGCGTCCTCATATCTTATTGGCATGATTTTATCACCTTTGGATTTTGTCTAATAGAGCACACATCCTACAGATATAGTCTTGCTTCATCAGGATTCAGCTTCCTTTTGACATGGCTAATAACAACTTTCAAAAATTAAGTGGACTGGGGGGATTAGAACCCCAAACGGGTTCAAGTCTAATTATGGACCGGGGGGGATTTGAACCCCCGACCTCCTGAGTGCAAGTCAGGCGTTCATACCAACTGAACTACCGGCCCATCTATGCGTTTCTGAATTGCTTTCACATCTTGCCAATATTTAGGTTTCGTTTTGAAATAAGATTTAAAGAAGACAAAACTCGTTGCCACTCAAAAGAAGCCTCACAGAAAAGCCATTTGCAAAAACGGCAAATTCTTAATATAACAAATTTAACAATTTTCATCATTCTATTACACTCAAACTAAAAATACTCGAAATCGACAGATAAGCCACAATGTGGCTATTTTAATGAAAAAAGCCAATGCATCTTTCAGGAATGTTTTCTTCAATCTGAGCGTTTTTCAATTTCTAACATTTGTTAGAAGAGGCGTATTCTACACTTTCATGATAAATTATCTTTACACACTTATGCAATCAGCAACATTAACAGCCGCGCTTGGAACACTAAACATGGTGGCTTCTGCCTTAGGTCAGAACCTGCTATGGGGAAGAATAAGCGACCGCTACAAATTAAGGACTAAACTAATAATGACTGGCGAATCAATCGCAGGATTTGCCTATATAATCGTGTTTATCATCCACAAATCCCTAATTCAGACTGGAGACCACTTCCTCGCAGGCTTAGCAATAATTTTCGGTTTATCAATCCTAGAGTTCTTTTGGTCGATGTCAGACGTTGGATGGGCAACGCTGCTAACTGATGTAACAACTCCTGGAACACGTGGAAGAATCATAGGCACATTAAACTTTATTGCTTCTCTAGGCAGAATGGTCGGCATACTATTCGCGGGATTCCTCTATGCTGATGGTGAAGGCTTCAAAAATGGGACCATCTTTTACATAGTAACCATTCTGCTGTTCATTGGCGCGGCAATGATGGCTTTGATGTCAAGGCATACTGCTATGAAAAGTGCCACGCAAAAAAATCTAAGTGTAAAAGAAAAAGAGGAACATAAAGGTAAACTTACTGACGAAAATGAAAAAACATACAGTTGGTTTCTAGCATCCCTCATAATAATAGTTTTAGGTGCGGCTTCAATCAACCAGATATTCCTCCTCTTCATAAAGCTTACAGAAGGATTAAACGCAAGCGACCCTGAAATGAGCCTTATACTGGGCACTTGGACCATAGGCGGCATGATTGCTAGCATCGTATTGGGAAGATTGGCGGATAAGGTTGGAAGAAACAAAGTCATGTTCTTGGGACTAATCCTAGCGGCAATCACGCCCCTGCTTTATGGTGTCGCTCTAACTGTTCCTTTGATGGCTTTGATTTATGGATTAAACGGTGTGTCATTCTGGACCATCCAAACCGTGGGCTTTGCCATCGCAGGAGATATAATTCCAGAGCATAAAAGAGGGCGTTTGCTCAGCAGATATAATGCTGTAATGGCTATAGGTTGGGGACCAGCGGGATTTCTGGTTGGTGGGCCACTTGCAGATATTCAAGTTAAAATCCTAGGATTGCCCGCCTATACAGGCTATTTGAACACTTTCTTTACTTCATCAATCATAGTGATTCTGGGAACAATATTATTTGCTGTAAAAGTTGCAAAAATGAAGCTTGAAAATACCGTTTAAGTTTTAAACCAATCCCTATAAAAACAACACATAGTGATGGCGATGCTGCAATTTAAAACTGTTAAAATCGAAGCGCTAGAAAACTGCAATGTAATTTTGGGCATGGCGCATTTCATCAAAACGGTTGAGGACCTATACGAGGCGCTAGTCAATGCTGTCCCTAACATAAAGTTTGGGATAGGCTTCTGCGAAAGCTCCGGACCTTGTTTAGTAAGGCACGAGGGAAACGATGAAGAGCTAAGGCGGTTGGCAGCGGAAAAAGCCTTTGAAATTGCCTGCGGCCATAGCTTCATAATTTTCTTAAAGAACGCCTATCCAATAAATGTTTTAGACAAAATTAAGAAAGTGCCCGAAGTCTGCACAATTTATGCTGCTACTTCAAATCCCTTAGAGGTTATAATTGCGGAAACGAAGCAAGGTAGAGGAATAGTAGGTGTAATTGATGGATTAAAGAGCAAAGGCATAGAAACCGAAGAGGACATAAGAGCTAGAAAAGAATTTTTGCGGAAAATAGGCTACAAGCTTGGATAGATAAATATCGCATGTGTTATAAAAGACAAGCAGTGCAGGGTGCAATTGCCTTTGATGTTGCGTTGTCCCGTGGAATTATCGACTCATGAATGGTATAAATTGACTTTGATTTTATGTTTCATCTGTGCGCCATTAATTTTTGCTGTAGTTCAAAAGGAATTTTTTCTTCAATTCTTTCAGCCGCGTAAGCAACAAGCTGTTTAAACTGTCTTTCTGTTAGGACATTGCGTGCCCTTGACAAAATTTCAAGGCATACTTCTTTAAAAACGAGATCGGCGCAGCCCATTTTTGCGTCGTCAATTAATTCTTTGCAAGTTTGAAGGACTTGTTCGCTCATGGCAATTCCACCCTGCAATCAGATACTTTAAGTGTAAAGCATTAAAACTCTTATGAATTTATAAACAGAATTAAAAATCCATTTTCTGAATGGGCAGTGCTACATGTAATTTCTTATATTTACCTAAGGATTGCGAATCGCTTGCATCGAAAATGTTAGGCGAATCTAATCAGAGAGCACGTTTGAATAAGATAGTGATTATTTCTCCCAAACATCGAGAGGAGGCTTATGATCTGGAGGTATCGGTGACCTATATTTCTTATTGCTTATTCTTTGTCCATGTTCCTCTCTTGCTTTGGTTAAGGCACCGCCATTTGTCAAGAGATCAATAACTGTAGCAGCCATCACCTTTGCTGCAAATATTAATGACACATGTCCAATTCCAACTCCACTTTGCGCTACGGCTTGCCAAGAATGTGCAGGTGTACCTAAAACCCAAGTAGCAGTGCCAAATTCTACACTGGGTGTTTGCCAACTCACGTCGGCTACATCGGTGCTACCGTGGCTGACTTCACCTTCACCCCAAGGATCAGGGACTTCATCGTCTATCAATTTATCCACAAGTCTCTCCCATCCGGGACGCTTAGATTTCCTTAATTGCGCAATCTTCATTTCAGAAGTAATTGTCTTAGCAATTTCCTCTACAAACTTTAAATCTTCATCACTGTATTTGGGAAGCCCAATTTCTTGCATGTTCTTAACGATCAGCTCCGCGATGGTTCTGTTAGGAATTACATTATAACTTCCTTCAAGGAACTCTGTTTTTAACTCGGTTCTTGTCATAATTGCTGCTCCTTTTGCTATGTCAAGAATCCAATCGTATATGAATTCCATCTGATCTCTTTCTGGTGCTCTTACGTAGTACCAGCTTCTAGCGTATGGTGGCACAATATTCGGCTGGTCTCCGCCCTTTTCAATTATATAATGTATTCTTGCGTCTTGGATTATGTGTTCTCTAAGATAGTTTACGCCCATGTTCATTAATTCCACTGCATCCAATGCGCTCCTACCCTGCTCAGGAGAAGCACCGGCGTGGGAAGCCTTGCCATAAAAGTGAAACTTAACTGAGTTAATAGCTAGGCTACTTATCAAGGAAGCTTCATTCATGGTGTTTGGATGATGGCTAATTACAGCATCTACATCGTTAAAATATCCATCTCTAACCATGTACACTTTACCTGAGAAATTCTCCTCAGCTGGGCATCCAAAGAATTTGATGGTGCCCATTATTTTGTGTTGTTCCATGGCTTTTTTTACTGCTATCGCGGCTGCCATGCCGCTTGATCCGTGAATGTTGTGTCCGCATCCGTGTCCCGGTTTTCCTGATTCTAATTGTTCTTGCCATGGAACCTTTTTCTGCGATAACCCGGGTAGTGCATCGTATTCGCCCATTATTCCTATAACTGGTTTTCCTTCACCCCAAGTGGCTACGAAGGCTGTTGGCATGCCTGCGATTCCTCGTTCAACCTTAAATCCATGTTTCTCTAGCTCTTCTGCTAGAAGCGCTGAAGACTTAGATTCAATTAAGCCCAGCTCAGCAAACTCCCACACATTGTCGCTTATTTCAATAATTGACTTCTTATTGTTCTCAATCCAATCAAAAGCACATTCCTTATCAGCAGACATGAATGACACCTAGAATATACAAATAGAATGCCCATCTGGTTTTTATGATTTTCTGAGGCTTTACTCTACAATCCAGAAATGAATGCCGCCTATTGATTTACTCAGACAAAAACTATTTAGTGCGGCTTATGCATCAAACTCCAACATTAAGACAACATCGAGGTGTTCTTGTGAGCATAGAAAATAATACACGTACAATTGATGATGGGAGAAGGCAATTTCTAGAACAAGAAAAAAAGCAAAAGGTTAGGGATGCCTAATATGGACGTAAAAAGTGAACTTCGCTTTATCGGAGTTGTGGAAAAAGCTGGGGAACAAGAGGCTAAAGTACGCATTTTCCCTGAATTCTGCGCTGGACTCAAGGGCATAGAGGATTTTTCTCATCTAATTATTTTATACTGGATTCACTTGCGTGACAACGAAGAGGAAAGGCGAACCCTGCTGGTTTTTCCGCGGCGGCATGCGGTGAATGTGGAAACGGGTGTTTTTGCCTGTAGAAGCCCATCCCGCCCAAACCCAATAGGTTTATGCGTAGTAGAACTGTTGAAAATTGAAGAATGCCTTTTAACCGTTAAGGACCTTGATGCGTTGGAAGGCTCACCAATAATTGACATCAAACCCTACATTCCAAAGGCTGATTCCATTCCAAACGCACGAGTTCCAGAATGGACTTTACAGGGCCCTAAAACATGAAAGAAACGAGTCCAGGCTGATTATTTACTTAAGATTAATATGCGTCAACGAATCATAAAAAAGCGGTGGATAAAATGGGTGTCCTCATAAAATGGTTGGCTCACGCCAGCTTTCAGATTAAGGCGAATGGAAAAATCATCTATGTCGACTTGGAGAAATATGGCGAAGCGACTGAAAAGGCAGATTTGATATTGGTGACGCATTCTCACACTGACCACTGTGATCCAGATAAGATCAAAAATGTTCAGAAGGAGGACACCGTGATTATTGCTCCTAAAGACTGTGCTTCAATAATCGGTCGAAATGTTAAGACGCTTAGGCCTGGAGAAGAGACAAGTGTTGATAACATAATGGTCAAGGCTGTTGAGGCGTATAATTATAAGCGTTTTAGGTCTCCTGGAAACCCTTATCATCCTAAGGGGTTTGGAGTTGGCTACTTGATAAAGGTAGAGGGCAAGACGATTTATCATGCTGGAGACACGGACTTTATCCCTGAAATGCGAAAGGTTGGTCTCGTAGATGTGGTTTTGCTTCCCAGCGGAGGCACCTACACCATGGACAATGCAGAGGCTGCTGAAGCTGCAATAGCAATTAACCCTAAAATTGTTATACCCATGCACCGTTGGGACACAAATCCCGAAGAGTTTAAAAAGAAAGTGGAAGCCAATTCAAACATCAAGGTTATGGTTTTGCAGGAAGGCGAAGAGTTTCAATTGGCTTAGAGCGCAAGCAACGGTTGTTCATTTCCAAATTGGTTAAGTGAAAGAGTGCGGGGGATGGGGTTTGAACCCATGCAGCCCTACGGCAGCAGGTTTCTTAAAACGTTGCCACCCTTTGTCTGACTCGGGCAGGTTGTTGCATTTGGCAAGTTTTCCTAAGCCTGCCTCCTTTGACCAGACTCGGACACCCCCGCAACTGCAAAGACCCAAATGCTGAATCTACATCCTCTTTTATATTATTTGACCTAGAGACGGAAGAACCAACATACTTGTTCCTGTTTAAAGGGGTGCGGGGCACTAGGGGAAGAGTTTGAGACCGAAGCTCTTGAGAGGGCTGAAATGCTTCAAGTCATGGGTGTACAGTGCTGTTTGGTTGTTTATGGCAATTGCGGCAATCATGGCGTCTGTTCTTCGTATAGGTGCTCCTCTGCTTTCTGCTTCCAACTCTAGCCTGCTGGAGAGGATTGAATCCTTTTTTGTGTAGTTCAACACTGGGAGGAGCAAGATTTCTTTCAAGGGTTTTGCATATTTTTGCAGGCCGTAGAGGATCTCATGCAGGTTAATGGCCGTGGTGCTTATGTCTTCTCCGCTGTGGAGGATAAGTCTGAGGGTTTCCTCGCCTTTTTCAGACTTTTTGTCGAGTATTTCTATTAGTACATCTGTGTCTATTATAATCATAGTCTGCGTTCGGTCCTTGAGGCGGAGATTTCGGATATCATTTTTTCTTTTTCCTTGAATTCCACGCTTGCCCTCAGCTTTGTTAAGGTTTCTAAAGGATTCTTGTTTTCAACAAGTCTCTCAAATAACTCGCTGAAACTTTCGTCCTTCTTCTTGACGGTTAATAGCTTTTTGTACACTTCGTTTCTGATGGTTATTGTTTTTGCCAATATGCCTCACAAGGTGAAGGTATGTTTGAACATGCACTTAAACATTTTCACGCTAGGAAGCTGGAAAATCTGGCGTTCACCAAAATAGCTGTAACTTCCTATCCTTGAATGGTCATTGCCGCTCTCTTCTATGCCATTTAATGTTTGAGCCTCAGGAATCCTTAAAGCATAAAAAACTGTTCCATCACTAATATGTGTGCGTGCGCCTCGGTAGCCTAGCCTGGTGGGGCATCGCCTTGGTAAGGCGGCGGTCGCGGGTTCAAATCCCGCCCGAGGCTCTTACGCTAACAAACCAATGCAGGACAGGGTTAAAATATCAACCAGCCTAGAAAGGTACTTGAAGAATCTTCAGCTTGAACAGTTATTTAGGAAGCTTGGCGCTTCCAACCCAGAAATTCTCGCCAAAGAAATAGAACATTTCACAACCAAAGAAGCCGAAAAAAGAGACAAAATTGTAATCAACTATTTCGGAGAGAATGGAGTAAACCAAATAGTTAGCACTATTACAAAAATTCTGCTTGTATCACCAAAGCTTCCAGCAAAAGCTAAAGTACTGGATGTGGGTGCTGGTTCGGGCTTTTTCACAGTTAAAATCGCCGAAAAAATACATGCCGAATTCCCCACGGTTTCTTTATACGCTATGGACCTAACTCCGGCAATGCTGCTTTCATTAGCAGAGAAGAAGGCTAACATAACGCCCTTCATAGGTATAGCGGAAAATATTGAGAGCAGTATAAAAGAGGCAAAAAAATTCTTCAACATCCCATTCAAGTTTGATGCAATCTTCTCCACTTTAATGCTTCACCACAGCACCCAGCCAGAAAAAGTTTTCAAAAGTCTCAAACAATCTTTGAAAAGTAAGGGAAAAGCCATGGTTGTCGACCTCTGTGAGCATGGATTTGAAGAGTTTAAAACGGAAATGGGCGACGTGCATTTAGGTTTTAAGCCAGAAAACATCTATAAAATGGCTAGAAAGTATTTTTCAGAGGTTAAAGTTGAGAAATTGCCTGGAATTTGCTGCGAATGTTCAGGACGTTCAGCAGAAATTTTTGTTGCCACCATGCAGAATCATCCATAAAAATCCGATTGTTATAATTTATATATCCATAAAGAACAATGAAAATAGAGAGAGGCGAACACGCTCTTGCCCTTTGACGAATCCCTAATATACGCAATAATTGTGATAGGGGCAATTATCGCGTGTTCAATAGTTATTTACGCCATGAAAAAACGTAGCAAAAAAGAAGAAAAACTTTTGGAGGAAGAAAAATTAAAGGTGGAGTCTAGGGGTTTACCATTTAAAATCGTTAAAAGTGTATCTCCGGAGGATGCTGCCCGTGCAAGAGAACAGCTTAGAATATTGGATTTAGAAAGGGAAATTTTAAGCGATGCCATTCGACGACTTTATGAGGCTCATGCAGAAGGAAAAATAACAGAGGAAGAAAGGGAAAGACTGGCGCAAACATATAAGTCTCGAATGATGACGGTGAAAGAGGCTATTTCAAAGGATGAATCTCTAGTTGCTTTACATGAACTTGAGGCTATGCAGGAAGACCTAATAAAACTTTTCAGCGAACGCTTCGACGAAATAAGCACAAAAGTTGAAGAACTACGCTCAAAGGTGGAGGCAAAAACAATAAAAGAAATAACCATACCAGCAGCAAGAGCGCAACCAACTTCAAGACCTGAAGAAAAACCTGAGGGTGAAGGAAAGGCAAAACGAAAAAGAAAACCACCAGCAGCCAAGCCAAGCCCGAGGACAGAGGCGGAAAAAAGAATAGAGGAAATTAGGGCTGAGGTGGAAAAGGTTTTAGAAAGACTGGGGCAGATGGAAATTGAAGGCTAAGCAGGATTGGATTGAAAAAGAAAAGAAGAACGCGGCCCTAGAAGCAGTTAAACATGTTAAAGACGGTTTTATTGTCGGTTTGGGAAGCGGAAGCACAGCCGCATACGCCATTGAGGAAATAGGAAAGAGAATAAAACATGAAGCATTACGTGTTTTGGGTGTTCCAACGTCCTACCAGGCTCTTTTGTTGGCTGTTAAGCACAGAATCCAAATAACGACTCTAGAAGAGCATCCAACACTAGATTTAACAATAGACGGAGCAGACCAAATAGACGAAGAATTAAACTTAATTAAGGGCATGGGTGGAGCCCTTGCCCGAGAAAAAATTGTAGCCTTTGCATCAAAAAAACTCGTCATTGTTGCAGACGAAAGTAAGAAAGTCAAGGTTCTTGGGGAAAACAATCATCCAGTGCCAATAGAAGTTCTACCTTTTGCAACGCCAATTGTGATGCGCAAAATAGGAGAAATTGGCGGAAAACCAATTTTAAGAGAAGGAACAAAGAAGGTTGGACCAGTCATTACTGACAATGGAAATGTCATCATAGACGTAGATTTTGGAATTATACATAATCCCGCGGAGCTGGAACGCAAATTAAAGTTTCCAGGAGTTGTTGAGACTGGTCTTTTTGTTAAAATGGCAAATGTGGTGTATCTTGGAAAACATTCCGGCGTAGAAAAATTGGCATAAAAAAATAACTAGGCTTAACAATTTTAACTCTTATATGTAGGGGTACTGCAAAACTTAGATGGACGCAGTTGCGTTACGCCGGGGTAGCCTAGCTTGGTTTGGGCGCCAGACTCATAATCTGGAGAGCGTATATATAAGGGGGCTATAGTGCGCCCAGAGGTCGCGGGCTCGAATCCCGCCCCCGGCACCAGAGCAGTTAGCGAACAACAATTATTGATGTAGCATCTCTCGTTGATACTTCAAGCTGTTCAGCAAAACCCCTTCTTACATAAGCGTTTTTTATGACTATTTTATCGCCTGCTTTAAGGTTTTTAACGATTTCTGCGCGTTCTCGCCATGCTGAAACCCATGTTCTGCCAGTTTCATCTTTTAATTCAAAGGTGGCGAGTTTCACAAGCTCTCCCTTAGATGTTTTTACATCCCTAAGAATGGGTTTAGTGACAACTTCTCCTTCAACATTAACACTGTTTGAACCTTCTCTTAGATCGGCAATTTTTAAAAATTCTTCTTCTGGCATGAGTGTTTCCACGTATGTTCCTGCATCAACATGAATTTCTAAGCCTTCACTTATCGCCTTTTTCACCTTCGCATTTACTACTTGCAACTTGACATCTTTCTTTATTACCTTCTCAAGTTCATTCGCTTTCTCGTTCCAAACAACAACTGGTATTTCGCCTGTCTCGTCCACCAGCACAAACCGCATGACTTTTCCAGAGCTTGAATCCTGCCTTTTGAAAGTGGATGCTGAAAACAACTCTTTAACCGCGCCTTTAACGCTTACTCTTTTGGTTTTGTGGGCTCGAGTTATTTCTCCGATTTTTATTGTAAATTTGCCGATGGTAGGGTAATCTTTTGCTTCCACGTCCCGTGGGTTGATTTCAATTTCACTCTTTTCTCCAATATGTAATTCAACTCTTCCACTCCAGTCTTCTCTTGTGTACCCGTGAGAAAAACGTATTACCTGTCCAACCTTTATCTCGCCAGATTCTATGAGGCTTGTCTTATCATCCCACAAAACAACTTGCAATATGCCGCTCTGGTCAGCAACAAGCAAACTCGCAACTTTCCCACTTTTAACTCCCTTAAAAGCTTTAGGAGGAAAAACCGCAACAACCCGCCCAATCAGGGTAACATCATTTAAACTTAGAATCAAATCCACTATAGAAAGCGTAGGAGTTAAAGCTACATCTTGTGGAATTTCCACGCTAAACTCTGCAGCAATCATCCGCAAAAGAACCGCGTCTGAAATGAAACCGCCCGTTTTCCTTTTCTCCATCTCCAACTTCTCTAAAATTTCTTCTCTCGAAATTTCCGGACGCCTCGAAAGTATCTGCTCAATTATTTTTTCAGTCGACATTTCAGCTTCGATACCGCTGAAGGTGAGGATAATGGATGCTATAAAGCTTATTAAAAACTGTTATCGTGTATTAAATGAGTTGAGAGGCGCCAAATACATACATGGATGCGGGGACGCTTCAAGGTTTAGGCATAGCCTTAATATTCGCTGGAATGCTTGTCATCTTAGTTGCAATCTTTTTGCTCTTCCTCTCAAGCATTAAAGGGGAGGAAAAAGTCAAGGGTGGCGGAGCCATCATCATTGGACCTTTTCCAATAATTTTTGGAACAGACAAGGAATCAGTTAAAACGGTTTTGCTGCTTTCATTAACGCTTACGATACTTCTCATAATAGTAATGGTCATATTCTACTTAGTGTTTAGGTGAGTCCTTGGATGGGAAACTGCGAAAAAATTGGAAAGTATGCAAACGATAAGTCAAATAGACCCCAAAAATTCTTAATATTACTCATTATAGGATTTTTCATAATTTTTCTAGGCATCATAATTCTGATGGTTGCTACAATGCTTTACAGTGAGGGTTCAGCAAATTTTGGCGGTGTTATATTTATATGGTTTATCCCGATAGTTTTCGGTGTGGGTCCAGAAGCCACTTGGATGATTATATTTGCTATAATTCTTGCAGTTTTAAGCATCGTAATGTTTCTAATATTACGCAGAGAAATAGCGAAGGCAAACGCTTAGGCTTTTTAGCTTGTCTTCTCCTCTTTACCATAATACGCATATAGAAATATTAAAACCAACGCAACGAATGTTGCGGTCATAAGGACATATTTGAGTATTTCAAAGTATGCACCTATGTCCATGGAAACGTTCTCCTTTACCCCTTTACTTCTGAGTTTAAATATTTAAGGAGTTGGTTTTTTCCACTCAGCCATGAGAGAGTCGTAAATTTCGTCATGGTCCTCTATAGTTTCATACCATTCCAAATTTTTGGCTAGTTTCTGTGCAATAAGATGGTAGCACAGGTGCACTTGCTTGTCCAAGACGCGAAAGTAAAAGTCGTCGCATGTGCAGAATTCAGCTTCAGGCATTATTAGGTAGTCACGTTCTTTTCCAACAACAATCCAGATAGTCTTGCCGCTTGGCTTAAAAACATACTTTTTTACACGATTTTCTTTTAAGGCTTCAAAAGCCCTAGTGAACCGCTGACCAAAAATTTCGTAAAGTTTTGTCAAATTTTTACCTGTTAATTTGCCCTCTGCCTTTGCTTCTTTGCATATGACGTTTAGTATATCGATCTCGGAGTTTTTGTCCATATGGGCACAGGCTATTTCGGAAAAGAGTTAATTACGATTTAAAAAATGTGGAACGTTATTCTATGTTTATTGGTTCGCCTTTCGGTTTCTTTTCTTCTTTGGTTTTGGGCAGTGTAATTTCTAAAACTCCATTTTTATATTCTGTTTTGGCTTCTTTCACTTTCACTTTTGCAGGCAATGCGATGTCCTTGTAGTATTTGCGCTGTTGAGTATCAACTGATATTGTGAGCGCCTCTTCCGTTCCATGCACTTTTACGTCATTTTTCTCTACGCCTGGTAGCTCCACCACAACATGGATTTCTCCGTTTGTTTCGATTATGTCCACAAGTGGTTCACGTTCTTCCTTCACCTGAGGCCCTAAGCGACTTGGCTTGATGTTTCCGAATTCGCGGATTTCAGGTTTTCCGTCAGGGCCTATTTTTACGCTGTAGCCGTATACGAATGGGCCCAATTCCCGTACTGTTGAGCCGTCTGGAAGTTTGCGTTCTCTAACATAGTCTTTTGGGACTCGTGAAGTGAACGTTTTGAATTCTTCTTCCATCGTTTTTTCCATTTCACGAAACATTTTGTCAATGTCCTCGAAATCCCAGCCTCCTCTAAAGAAAGGATAGCGCCTCTTTCTAATCCAGTCTGGGTAATCTTCATCTGATGGCATTTTATTTCACCTTGTTATTGTGAAGAAAGCTATTATCTATAAACCTTATGCTGAAAAAACTGTTAGCTCAAGTTTTTGAGCTGATTTAAAGTCCCAAGAAAAGTTCCATCAAGAAGATAAGTTTCCGCGTTTTCCATGTCGACTGATTCTGAACGGAGAACTGGACCAACAATTCTTTCACTTTCTGCTTTCCCAGCAAATTTCCTTCCGTTTAGCGGTCTGCCTCCTAAGAAGTCGTTGAAGGAAGGCATTATGAAAAGCTGCGAGGTTTTCGGCTTAGTCTTGTAATGTTTTAATAGTGTTTCTTCGGCATTTTTTTCGATTTTTATTTTATGTTTCTGCAATAGGACTTGAGTCAGTTTTGTTCTATTGCAGTTTGCTTTCACCCAGACTTGCTTTGTTATTCTGAAACCTGCTGGGTCGCGGAAGGCTACAACTGGATGAACATGCCCCATCACCAAAGTTTTGCATTTCAGAAGAGACGGTGACGGCCACCTGTGTCCATGGAAAAAGCCAACTTCGCCTATTGCCATGCCAGTGGAGGGCAAGATTGTTATGTTTTCTGGTAGTAATGGTTCAAGGTTTCCGTCGTGGTTGCCTCGGATTATGAGAATTTCTTTTGTTTGCTTTTTTAGCTCGTTGAAGAAGTCGGGTATGTCTTGCCATTCGCCTATTTCTGCCGTGGCAACCGTATGTTTTACGTCGCCCAAAATCAACAGCTTTTCCGGCTTGTGCGTGGATATTAGTGTTGTTAGTTTGGCTAGGAGTTTTGGCGTTTGTGTTGGAACATGTATGCCCTTTTGTGAAAGGGATATTTCCCATCCTATGTGCAAGTCAGCTATTACTATTGTTCGTGTTTTCTGTGTTCTTATTAGTGCAGCAGGATTTGGTGTAAGTAGCTTTAGTGAAGTTTTCATTTTGTTTCCTTTTTGGTCTTTATCAGGTTGAGTATGGTTTTGTGGATTTTTTGGTTGGCGGCTGCTATGAAGGTTACGTTTTGTTTTGGGTCTAAGTTGATGGTTAGTGTTTTTCCTTCTGGTGTTGTTATTTTTGCTCCTGCCTCTTGTATTATTAGCCATGCGGCTGCCATGTCTGTTGTGCGGAGTTTTCCGCGTATGTCTATGAAGGCGTCTGTTGTTCCGTCTGCCACGTAGCATAGTTCTAGGGCGTTGGCTCCAAAGTGGCGTATGTGTTTTGTTTTTTGGATTAGGCTTGTTAATTGTGGGATTATTTGTTGGATTTTGTAGGTGTTTATGTCCATGCCTATCACTGCTTCTTCAAGTGATATTTCTTTTGATGGAGTTATTTTTTTGTTTTCGCGGTAGGCTCCTTCTCCTTTTTGCGCAGTGTATGTTACGTCATGGTATAGGTCTGTCACCAGTGCCGTGTGTATGGTGTTTAGGGTTGGTTTTGTAGATACTGCAATGGATGTTGCATAGAAGGGTATGCCCCTCATGAGGTTTGTTGTGCCGTCTATCGGGTCTGCTATCACATAATGCTTGCAAGGAGTCTTGCCATATTCTTTTACGCCTGACTCTTCGCTTATGAGCGTGAATGAGATTTTGTGATGTTTTAGTGTGTTTATTATGGCGTTTTCTGCTGTTAGGTCTATTTGTTTAATTGGGTCGCCGCCTGCTCCTATGCCTAGGTTTGGTTGTGGTTGGTTTACTGTTTTTAGAAGTGGGGTGATTTGTTTTTGTATGTTGTTTTTGCATTGGGTTAGGATGTTTAGCCAGTTGGTTTGTTTGGTCATTGGTGGTCGCTATTGTTTTGTGTTGTTGCTTTTTGATAAAGGCTTTTGTGGTTTGTATTGTGGTTTCCAGTGTGGTTTTTGGTGGTTCTTTGGCTTCGATTATTAGGTCTTTGTGGGGGGCTATGATTTTGTCTAGTGGCATTTCCGCTATTTTTGGTTTGGTTTAAGTTCTTGTTTTGTGTTGGTATTTTGTGTTGTTGTCGATTATGTAGAAGGTGTGTTCTTGGCCTTTTGTTGCGTGTAGTATCGGTCTTGCGAGGAGTTCCGCTGTTTTATTCGTACGTTTCAAAAACTGTTTGTAATTTTGCTTCATCAAATGTTATTTTAAACTTTTTGAATATTGTTTCTCTTCCGATGTGGCGTGGCACTTCGTCAGAGTTGGCGAATGCTACGTTTGCGTCAAACTGCAAATCACCTATTTTCATGCGCGTCTTATGGATGTACGTTGGTAACATAACTTTACCTATACCCATGATAGGTCTATACTGGCCTTCACCTAATTCGAGATTTAACAATTCAGCATCGCTTCTTGTGAATAGGGAGACATCTGCTCCTGAGTCCACATAGGGGTAAAAAAGGAACCATCCGCCTCCTTTTGATTGAAGATAAACATGTGCTATGGGTCTGTGAATGACGCCTCTCCTTGTAAGCTCCGCAACATATTTGAATGCGTATCGCTTCAAAGTATGAGTTCCTCGGCTGGGCAGATGTAGTGAAGGGCTATTTGGCTGGTTTTTGCGTTAGGATATTTCTTTAGGGCGTTGGTTAACGCTTCTTTAGCTGTGGTTCCCGCGGCGACTATTTTGCCCTTAAAGATTGCAACGTGCTTTCCCCTGTATTTTTTGTACTCTTCAATGCTTATTTCAGGTGCTTGATAAACGACTTCGCCCATTCTTGAACCCTACTGATATAAAGAGCTGAGTTATTATTTAGGTTTATGTCAGGATTCTCATTTAAGCGTATCAGCCTTAACGAGTTTAAGTTGTGCGTAGAAGGCGTCAAGCACTAAGCGTATTGTTTCATTGATAATAGATTGTCTTTTAGATTTGGCGAAAGCTTTGAAAAGGATAAATTTTCTGGCTCAAACGAAAGTTTATGTGTTTGGAGGAAGTTTTGTTAGGTTTTGGTTTTGTGTTGGTATATGGTGTTGTCAGAGTGTTTCCGGCTTTATGCGTGTTAGGCCCGAAACTTTGTCGTATGCTTGGTCGAATGAAATAATTTTTCTGTCTAGGTTTAGTGCTGTGGCGGCGTAGTGGGAGTCGAAAAATGTTAGGTTTAGTGTTTGTCTTAGATATACGCTTGCAACTGCTATGTCTGGTGTTAATGATATGTACTCGACGTTGGGTAAGGCTGCTATAGCTGCTAAGTGTTCTAGGAGTTTGTGTTCCATTTTTTCGCTTCGGTAGATTAGCTCCATTTCAATTAGGCTTACGCTGGAGATTTCTACTTTGATTTCTCCGTTTTGCAGTTTTTGGAATATTTTCTCGGCGATTTTGTGGTTTGGGTCGTATTCGTTTAGGTAGGCGAAGATTATGTCGTTTTCTAGTAGAGGCATGTGGTGGTTAGCTCCTCTTTTTTGCTTCTTTTTCGGCTGTAAGTTCAGCTTGTTTTCTTAGTTCTTTGAATGGTTTTTTGATGTTAAGCGCACCGTGCAGGGTTTGAAATGGGTCTGATGGTAATGGTATTATTTTGAGGTGGTCTCCGGCATTTATGATAAGTACTTTCTTTCCCATGGCTAGTGATTCTCGGATTTTTTTGGGCAGTGTTAGTCTGCCTTTACTGTCTAGTTCAGAAATTGTCATTTTCCCACCTAGTATTACTTTTATTATTTGGTGGGATATAAGGATTTTTGAGTTCTGTGGTGGGAAATTATACGTCTTGGCTGTCAAGATTGTTTGGTATTGGTATTGTGTGTTGTCGATGATGTAGAATTATAAAGGCTTTGCTGAGGGGTATTGCCGTGGTGGTTAGGCGTTTATGTGTGCGTGCGACGGGTTTAGGCATGGCTGTATGAAGGGCGTAGCATTTGACTAAGAAACAAGTGGTTCAAGACTAGACTAATGGTCTAGCCTAAAAGTTCTCAACACTTTATAAACAACTACCACAAAAACCTCCCAACAATCAACACCAGAAGGCACAAACATTGTCAACAAAACTTGAAAAACTATTAGCCTCATTAGACGACAACGTCTGGCACAATATAGACGAAATAGCAAAAACCCTAGAAATCCAACAAGACAAACTCCAACAAATAATAAAATTCCTAACAGAAACAGACCTAATACAACACAACCCAGCAACAAACCAAATAAAACTAAACCAAAACTGGAAAACACTAATCATAAACCAAAAAGAAACAAACCCAGAAACACAAACACAACCAGACCAAACAGCAGTCGGCACAATAATAATCCCACCACAAAAAACCCTCATAATCCAATGCACACGCATCACAAACCTAACAGACAACAGCCTAGAACTAGAAATCCGCATAAACAAAAGACTAAACGAAATAGCCATAAACAAAATCAAATAGACAACTGCATCTCTAAAGTCAAGGGTCTTCCAGACTAAACATTTCATTTTTCCCATCGACTATCAACTTAGCTTTTTCTATAAAACTCATTCCAAGCAATATCTTCACCGGCGCCGGGTCTGGAATTTTATGCACGACGACCGGAAGCACATCAGCTTTGATGCCAGCAACTTCTATTCCCTTCAGAATCCTAACCGGAGTTTCTATGATCCCCGAAGCCGTAACCAAAGTCGCCCTTGGATACTCTCGGTTCACTTCAAGCTCTAAAAGATCAGCAATTTCAGGTGGAATAACCGTAAAAGCTGCTCCAGTGTCAATTATAGCATTTTCGAAAACGCTAATCTTTCTACCAACAAGTCTCACTCTAACTAAAAGCCGCCTAGCTTCAATTTTCATGTATCCACCTAAAACAGAAACTCGTACTTCTTTTCTTTCTCGGTGAGCACGTAGAAAATATAAACTCCATCCAAACCTTTCCGTTTAATTTTCCTCACTAACTCCTCATGACTTTCAGAAACCGCCACAACTTCTCTTCCCTTTACACCCACCCATTTCCCCGCAAACTTCTTCTTTACCCCATCCAAGAAAATCTGTTCAGATTCCATAAACTACCCCAAAACAAAATACTTCTGCAAGTTTAAATAGTTTTATTAAGCAACCTTCGAATAAACAAAATCAAATAGACATCAAATCATTCGCCTTACGCAAAACCCTAATCAATTCACGTCCCTTATCCGAAGTTTTGTATAAAACTATACCCTCAGGATTAGAACCCACACGCTCGATTAAACCAGCATCCAACAACTCCTGCAAATAACGATTAAACCGCATAAAATTCAAATTACAATGATACATAAGCCTAGTCTTATTCGCACTCCCCAAAGCCTCGCTCAGAATATCGCAAATAACTTCAATACGACTTCTCCTTCGCCTATCCCTCTCCATTTCACCCAACTCTAAATCGAAATCTAACACAAGCAATAATAAGATAATAATAAACCGCTAATAAAACTAACTGCATACAATCTTCTAGAAAAAAGTTCTAAAAATAGCATAAAACTCGAAGAAATCGTTCAAAGATTCTTAGCCAAACCTCTACTTCACAAGAGCTTTTAAACCTTTATACGATTTCAAAAACTCCTTACCCTTATCAGTAATCTCAAATAAGCCGTGATTAGAGCTGACATCTCCAGCTACCACACAGAGAAGTTCCTTCCCGAGCAGGAAATCCAAATAATTTTTTAACTGTCTAAAACTCATATTACAACGATACATCAGATAGGTTTTCCTAACCCCACCATAAGAAGCTTCTAAAATGTCTGCAGTAATATCTAAACATCCACGATTGCTATTACCAATGCGTCTCTTAGTTTGAGCTAACAAGCCTATCAACTCATCCCTTAAAAAGGCTGCTAAAGCCCCCCTTCTCCCCAAAATATACTAATGAAAACACCAATTTAAACGTTCTGAAAATGTGAATCCTTTACAGAAAAATGTGGAAAAAAAGCAAAAATAAAGAAAAACTTTTTGGCCCTAAGCTATTGCAGTTTTTTTAAAATCTTCTCACAGTCAGCATCTTTCTCTAGGAAAATGCTTATTCTATTTTCGCCAACGATTAAAGAGAGCACTTTGACGCCTTTGCCTTCAACAACTATGTCCTTGACTGCGCCCAAATCGAAAAGCTTAGAAAGTTCTTCACCTGCGTCCAGGGCTGAAGATGAAATAATGGCGTAGTCAATTATTTTTGTTGGATCTTTAAGGTCTATTGCCGCTGAAGTGGAGTTTCTGAGAATATAGCCTACAACACCATCGTAAGTCTTAATTTCATCAAGGTTTGCCCGTAAATTGTTCACAGAAATAGTCTCCTCAACAGTTACAGGTTCAGCCACGGCTGCAACTTCTTGAAAACTCCTTTTTTTCTTAACCATAACGCATAGCCTCCATCACTCAATTATCGGTTTAGCCCTCACGAGTTCGCCTTTCTTAATTTCAAGGGCAAGCTGTACCTTTTCAGGCACTTGTATCATGCCTTTCCCTTCAAATTTTGAATCTTTGATGGTTTTGACCTTACATCGCATCGTTTTTCCATCAAAGGTTCCGATTTCAACTTCCTCGATTTTTCTGCCCTCATAGAGTTCTTCCCATTGTGATAGTATTTCACTGTCGATGCGAACAGTGTCAGATGGAACCAATAAACCACCGAGGTTTTCAACTATAAGCTGGTTTACAGGAGGTTCCGAAAGCAATGGTTCATGCTTAGTTTCAGCCTCTACTGTTTCTTTAGGCTCTTCCATCACGGTTTCTTCAACAGGCTCTTCCATAAGCTCAGGCTTTTCAAATTCCTCATCCATTGGAATCTTAAGTTGATGCTTTGTTTCGGTTAAAGGTGAATTGCTTTTGAGGGGAGTAGGGCAGATTTTCTCTAGCAACCGTAGAACAGTTGGAATCAGGACTCGGGTTACAGTGTTCACATAGTTCATATCTGCTTTTCTTGAAGTAACTGTGACGAAGTAAAGATCATTCAGCCAAGAAACATTTACTCTACCATTACTGCCCTCAATGGTTATGCATTCAACACCGCCAATCGCATCGGCCTTTTCAAATACACCGTCAAAGGCATCTACAACATGCACCATCGTCTTTTGGGAAGTGTTTTCGTCTCCAACTATTATTTCGCCGTCTTCCCTGAACATGAAGGTGTTAGTTATGCCTGGGCACACGTTTCGAATTTCGTTTAAAGCATTTTTTAGGGCAAATGTGTAGACTTCATTATCCATAACTTTCACTTCCACAATGTTGTTATTTTACGATATTTTGAAGAGTATACGCTCAGGGACGCCGTCATTTTCTACGACTAGATACCTTAGACCTTCAGTGTCCCCAAGCTGATCCAGCCATTTCAATGCTTCGCGGGTCTTCTGCAAAACCAAAAGCCTTTCCTGATGACTTCGCACAACCTCTTCTATTGCTGTTAATTCGTGGAATGGGTTGGCATCCAACACTATGCTTAGGTTGCCTATTGTGATTTCGCCAAGGCTTTCGGTTGAAGCCTTCTTGCCCGCCAGTTTCATGACAACTTCACGGATTTTCTTGGATTTTTCAGCTAGGGCTCTGATATCGTCTAATCGGCGCAGATACTCGCCTAACGTGCTTTTCGTTTCGGATATTCCTTTTTCAAGGGTTTCAGCTATTTCTTCTGCTGAAGCGTATTCTTTTATTTCTACTACCATTTTTTGGCACCTCCAAATAGGAAACAATAGAGGAAATGGAGAGAGGCTTTACTTACCCTACCCCCAATCTCAAACAAAGGATGATTTTGGAAGTTTACGGTGCAGCGGTGGTTGTGTACGGGTACTTGTTGCCGCTGGTTGTGAGGATTGCATAGGTGTACTTGTATCCTGAAGTCCAAGCGTGGTTGTCTATGGTTATGTTTCCTGATGCACCCTTGGCTAGGCTTTGGTCTGATCCGAAGCTACCGCCCCAATGTGATGGAGTGTGAGCCACATCATCAATCGTGATGCTGGACACTGTCAACGTGTTGGCACCAGTGTTTGTGACAGAGATTACGGTGTTGTTGGCTGATGGGAATGTTACGCCGGTGATTTTCAGTTCTTCCGTCTTCATGAAGGTGAAGGTTAGTGCTCCCATCCATGCTGCTACGGCAATGCTGACGGCGACTGTTACTGCAATAAGTATGATTGATGCAACTACGGGGCTTAGGGCTTTCTTACTCTTCAATATTTTCATTTTTCTTTCTATCCCTCCTTTTTGGGGTTATTGTGTATTTTAGAGGAGACTGCCAATTTAAGTCTTACGATTTAATACACCATATTAATTATTTGTAAAACAAAACTACAAAAAACCAAAAACAAACCCTTAGCCTAACATCTAAGAAACCATCAAAAAGGAAACTGTACAACAGCGGCGCGACATTACGCTTAAAGGCTTAAACGCCTAATTTGTCAAAAAATTCCAGTAAGAGCCTAGCGACTTTTTCGCCGAACTTTGTTTTAACATAGTACTTCTTCAGGGGGTCTATGCGTTCGCTTTTAGCCAAGCCCAATTCTTTAATCTCAATCATCCTAGCCCTAAAAGTGCCATCGCTGAGGGTTAAACCATTACCACGCATAAACTCTTTCGCTTCCTTCCATTTACCACGATTCATGTGAAGCAGGAAAATGCAGTCTATGGCGTGATCCTTCTCAAGCATAGCCTTGATAGCCGCAAATTTAGGTTCTGTTAGAATGCGTTTAATCTTCTCCTCTTCTCCACTTTTAGTCATACACATTCAACCTACTGTTTCTGCCTTCTGATTATAGCTTGATCTATTTAAAAGATTTAACCTATATTACGATTCGTGACATACTATAGGGGAAAACAGTTTTAGTTTTGAGTATTATTTTTGCCTTTGGTATGAAGATTCCGCATATTTTGTTTAGTAGACCCACCCCTACTAAGTAGACCCCACCCTACGCAACCAAAATGAGAAACAGGCTGAAATAAGACTAAAACAGAAAAAGAGGGGATTTTGCGGGAGATATCCACTACGGCGTCTGGTACGATTTATGGCTGATTATTCCGCTTAACATTATAATGGGCGGTGTTTTGTTTACGTTTTCAGAAATGTGCATAGGCTTAGGTTTTGTCCTTTGCTGATTTGACTAGTCAAAAGAAAATTTTATTGTGTGTCATTATTCATCTGGATGGAATTCCCAGAAATAGTTTATAAGCAACTGTCCGTGAGTCTAAAAATGGATGAAGGTACAAAAGACCGCATGCCCAGCGGGTAACGTGGTCTCCAGAGGAGGCAATGTCCGTGCAACAAAATTAACGGCATGCGACACCGGACCTCAAATTTTTTAATGTCGTATGTCATAAAATGCCAAAAGTTTTAAATGAAAGAATTGGTTTTAATTTCTTCCATATGGTAAAGAAAGTTACCAATCACTTATTTCGAATACTCGCCCTTTATAGAACAGATTATGCATTAACTCTGCATATACGGGCAATGGCCAAAAAACTTAACGTAAGCCACGTAACCCTCTTACCCTATTTAAGACAACAGGAAAAAGAAAAAATTCTCCTCTCAAAAAAGGTGGGGAAAAATAAAGAGTACATCCTAAACCCAAACAACAGTCTAACAAAGCACTACCTTACAATAACAGAAGAACTCATAACAATCGACTATCTAAACAAAAACTTCCCGATAAAGAAAATCTCAGACGCCATTTCAAATTTGAATTTAACAGGACCATTGATTCTTTTTGGCAGCTATGCCAAAAATTACGCAACTGAAGCAAGCGATATAGACTTATTTCACCTCGGCAAACTCGAACAAGACAAGCTTTCTGAAATTAAAAAACAAGGGAAGATATATGGAAAAGAAATTAACATCAAAGCGTCCAGCATTGAAAATTTCGCCGAGGGTCTGCTAACAGGCGATATTTTAATAAAAGAAATAGTCCAAAATCACATCATACTATTCAACCCAGCCCCATTCGTCAACCTCTTATGGAGGCAATACAGTGAAAGATAAAACAATACTTTGGTGTTTAAAACGAAAGAAAGGCATCAGAGTAATTCAACCTAACGAAAACCTCACAAACGCTTACCTCAAAAAGGCAATAAGCGCGTTAAACACAATGAACGTAGCCCTTCAAATTAAGGAAACAGAATGGATCACAACAACCGCCTACTACGCAAGATACTTCGCACTATACGCTCTCCTAATGAAAATGGGCATCAAATCAGAAATCCACGACTGTAGCATCGCCATAGCCAAAATGCTAGCAGAAAAAGGAATATTAAGCGAAAACTTGGTCAACGACATTGCAACATCCAAGCAAATCAGAATAGACACTCAATACTACGTGGAAAGAGAACTTAACCAAACAGAAATAAAAAGAAATGTTGAAAATGCCAGAAAATTTGTACTTGAAGTTGAAAAAGTAATAGAAAACCTAACACATCACCAAATTGAAACCATAAGACACCATATAGGAAAACTCCAGACATTTACAACACCCAAATAATCTTCAAAACTAATAGAAAAAAGGGGTTTTGCGGGAGAAATCTCCATTTCGGCGTCTGATACGATTTATGACTTATTATTTCGTTTTATAGCTTAGTGGCGATGACCTATTTCCGTTTTCTGAAATATACTATCTAGAGCTTGGAATTGGTTCTCTTGTTGAACAATCAAAAATTTCTTTTGTTCAACAAATCTAGCGCTAAAAAATTAAAAAATCGCTCATTCAACACAATCAATTCCTCTCAAATTATAGGCAATCAGAAAACCTCATTAAGTCTGCTCGCAGTTTCATAATGATTATGGAAAACAGAAAACTTGACTCTAAAATTTATGTGAGAAAAGCTCGTCCTTCTGACCGTGAAACGGTGTTCAAGTTTTGCGAGAAAACGTGGAGTTGGGGCGATTACATACCAAAGGTGTGGGATAAATGGCTTAAAGAGAAAAATGGCAGAGTGTTCGTCGCCACCATTGACAGAGTGCCTGTGGGAATCTCCCATCTAAGCATAGACAAACCACATGAAGTGTGGCTGGGCGGGGCTAGAACAGATCCAAATTACAGGCGGATAGGAGTAGCCACAGCCATAACCAAAAAATGTTTAGAATACGCTAAGCAGAAAGCCGCAAAAGTGGCGAGACTCGTAACAGAATCAGATAACATAGCCGCCCAAACGGTAGCCCAGAAGCTTGGATTCAAGCCAATATCAGAATTCACTGAAATGACAACAGAAAAAATAACAGAAGAAAACAGCAAAAATTCGAAATGGGCAGAAAAAACCGACACAAACGCCATACGGGATTATTTACAAACCTCAGAAACCTACCGCAAAGCAGCTGGCTTATACACTGTCATATTTCATTGGTTTTCACTGGAAAAAGAAGACCTTAAACGGTTTATTGAACAACGAAAAGCAATATTGCATTTAAGCGCAAAGGGCGAAATAGACGGTTTGACACTGATTGATGACGCAACAGCCCGAGAGTGGCATGAAAACACCATGCAAACATGCTACATAGACGGCGATTACAATGGAGCATTTGATATGATAAAATTTCTTAAAAGCCATTGCCATGCTCTAGGCGTCAAAAAGATTTACGGATTCACATGCAACCACAAGCCAATAACCACTGCCTTAGAAAAACTCGGTTTTGAACAGCCAGACTCGATAGAAATAATTTATGAAAAGAAAATATAGCTGAAGTCAAAAAGAAAAGTGCCAGATAAAGGTTTCAACATGCTCTACCCATAACTCCCAATGTAATTTTAAAGGAAGGTTTAAATAAAATATGGCTTATTTCGTAGTTAGCTTCAAACAATATAATGGATGGCAGTAAATGACAGAGGAATTCCGCCACATACTTCGAATAATAGACGCGAACGTAGATGGCACTCTAAAAGCGCCTTACGCCCTAAAGAAAATTAAAGGAATAAGCCTGAGCCTTGCAAACGCAATATTAAAGAAAGCTGGAATTAATCCGGATACTAGAGTGGGTTTCCTTACAGAAACAGATATTGAAAGAATAGAAGAAATAATAAAGGAACCAACAAAATATGGAATTCCAAACTGGCTTCTAAACAGAAGAAAAGACTTAGAAACTGGAAAAGACAGGCACCTAATCAGCGCAGACCTCGTTTTAAGGACGAAAATGGACATTGACCAGATGAAAGGAATCAAATCATGGCGAGGATATCGACATGCCTACGGATTAAAAGTGCGAGGACAAAGAACCAAAACCACTGGAAGATCAGGAAAAGCCCTCGGAGTCAAAAAGAAAGCATTCCTTAGACCAACGACTACAGAAGGTAAGTAGTCATGGGCGACCCAAAGAAACAAAGAAAAAAATATGCAACGCCACGCTTCCCATGGCGAACCGGCATCCTGAAAGAAGAACTCAAACTTTTGGGCCAGTATGGTTTAAGAAGCAAACATGAATTATGGCGCAATGAAACAATGCTGTCAAAGTTTAGAGGAATAGCCCGTTCACTTATCGGTAAACCACCTGAAGAACGCAGAAAAATGGAAGAGGAAGTTCTAGTCCGCTTGAAAAAGCTCGGCGTGCTCCATGAAACAGCAGTTTTGGATAACGTTTTAGACTTGACGATAGAAGATATCCTTGAGCGGAGACTTCAAACAATTGTTTTCCGTAAAGGCTTAACTAAAACAATCCATCAGACTCGTCAACTAATAACTCATGGACACGTAACAATAGGAAATCAAAGAGTTACCATACCAGGCTATATTGTAACAAAGGAAGAGGAAAACCAAATAGCGTACACGCCTAAAAGCCCCTTTTCAAATCCAAGTCATCCTCTACGCCAAACAATAGCAGTTGCAGTCACGCCGGAAACTAAATCAAGAGCAACGCGAACGGAGAAAGAATAATGAGTAGCGCCAGCAAGAAAACTGAGAAATGGGCTGTCGTCCACATTTACAGCTCCTACAACAACACGTTAATTCACATAACAGACATTTCAGGCGCAGAAACAATAGCCAGAACATCCGGCGGAATGTTTGTAAAAGCAGACAGAATGGAATCTTCACACTACGCAGCTATGCGGTCGGCATCATCAGCGGCAGAAACAGCCAAAGACAAAGGAATAACAGCCATACACATTAAAGTGAGAGCCCCCGGAGGATCAGGACCAAGAACCCCAGGCCCAGGAGCGCAAGCAGCTATAAGAGCCCTAGCGAGGGCGGGTTTCCAGATAGGACGCATCGAAGAAGTTACGCCAGTCCCGCATGATGGTACACGAAGACCTGGTGGCAGAAGGGGAAGAAGAGTCTAACAGATTTATGTTGCTCTTCTGTTAACAGAAAAATTGAAATAACCCACTAGTATTCTATTGAACGGCACAGCAGTTATCATAATCCATTATGGAGTGTCTAAACAAGTGGAAATTGAAGTGCTTGAAAAAGACGAGAAGAATATGCGTTTACTCATTCGGGGAGTTAACGTTCCGTTTATAAACGCCTTGAGAAGGATAGTACTTGCTGAAGTTCCATGCATGGCCGTAGATGAAGTTGTAATGCTTGAGAACTCTTCCATATTACAAGATGAAATTATAGCCCACAGGCTTGGACTTATTCCCCTTAAAACCGACCTAGATAGTTATAACTTACCTGAAGAATGCCCATGTAAAAGCGAATTCGGATGCAACCTTTGCAGAGTCACCCTTACATTAGATGTGGAATCAAAAGAAGGAACAAGAACGGTTTATTCAGGCGAATTAAAATCGGAAAACCCGGACATAATGCCAGTGAGCGACAAAATCCCAATAATAAAACTGGCGAAAGAACAAAAATTGAGGCTGGAAGCTTATGCAAGACTTGGAAAAGGAAAGAATCATGCGAAATGGCAACCAGTTTCAATGTGCACATACAAATATTTACCAAAAATAGAAGTCTCTGGTAAAAGTTGTGATGCTTGTGGAAAATGTGTAGAAATTTGTCCAAGAAAGGTTTTGGCCAAGACCGAGAATAGGATAGAAGTTCGTGATTTGATGACTTGCACCCTCTGCCAAGACTGTGTAAACGTCTGTCCGCAAAATCCCAAAGCAATAGAAGTCAAGTGGGAAGAAAACACATTTATATTCAGTCTTGAATCCACGGGTGCGCTTCCCTCGGTGAGAATACTCTCAGAAGCCATTAAAATCTTGGATAAACAGCTAAAAGAATTCGAAAGTCAAATCAAGGTGAAAAAAGGTGAAGAAAGCTAAAACGACAAACCCAGAGCTCATAGAGCTTATCCGTTTTCTAAAGAAGCAAAGCAGAGAAAACAAGGCTAATATTTGGCGGGACATTGCTGAACGCTTAGCCAAACCTAAAAGGAAACGCATAGCTGTGAACATAAGCCACCTAAACAGATGTACACAAAAGAATGAAATGATAGTGGTTCCGGGCAAGATATTAGGGGCAGGCGAAATAGGGCATCCAGTAACGGTGGCGGCGTTTGCTTTCTCTGAAAACGCAAAGGAGAAGATAAAGGCTAAAAGGGGCAAATGCCTATCATTTTTTGACTTAATCAAGAAAAATCCAAAAGGCTCAAACGTAAAGATAATTGGGTGATAAGATGCAAACAATAAGCAAGACAACCAACATAATAAATGCGGACGGACTTATCATAGGCAGAATGGCAAGTATAATTGCCAAACGATTGCTAAATGGTGAAGAAATAGTAATTGTAAATGCGGAAAAGGCTGTGCTTTCGGGAAAAAAGAAAAGTAAAGTAAAGGAAGCTAAAGAATTCTTAGAAGTAGGATCCCCAGAACAGGGTCCATTCCATTATAGAAGACCAGACAGAATAGTTAGAAGTACCGTGAGAGGAATGCTCCCATACAAACAACCAAAGGGTAAACAAGCATACAAACGGCTTAAGGTTTTTATTGGAATACCAGCTGAGCTAAAAGACCAAAAAATGGAAACTCTGATGCATGCACAGGCCAGAAAGTTGACATGTCCCTACTTTACGGTCGGCGAACTCGCGAAAGAAATAGGATGGAATCCCGGTGAATAATTATGCCAGCTAAAAAGGTTTTAGTTGTTAGTGGAAAAAGGAAAACAGCCATGGCACGAGCCGTTGCTAAACCTGGAATTGGAAGAATACGCATAAACAGAACTCCAATAGAAATTTTTGAACCTAAAATCGCCCGCGAAAAAATTATGGAGCCACTTATACAAGCTGGAGATGATGTTTGGAAACAGTTGGACATGGACATTAAGGTTTCAGGAGGAGGATACATGGGACAAGCAGAAGCGTCAAGAATGGCCATTGCCAACGCTTTATTAAAGTGGACGAAAAGCGCACATTTACGTACAGTTTTTGTTGAATATGACAGAACAATGCTTGCCGGGGATTCTAGAAGAAAAGAACCTAAAAAGTTTGGAGGACCAGGAGCCCGGGCTAAGGACCAGAAAAGCTACAGATAAGGAGACTGAATTAGATGATTATACCAGTAAGATGTTTTACATGTGGCAAATTAATTGGAGACGTATGGGAAGAATTTGCCATAAGAGTTAAAGCCGGAGAGAAGGCAGGCGAAGTTCTAGACAGTTTAGGAATTAAACGGTACTGTTGCAGGCGCATGCTATTGTCGCATGTGGAAATCATCGACGAAGTTCTACGCTTTTACGAAGAGACTGAAAAACGAAAAGAAGCAAGAAACTATTATTAGAGAAATAACAAAGGAGAAAACCATGTCGACAGTGATTGAAGATATAATTGCAAGAAAAATTTTCAACGTCCGAGGAGAAGAAACAATAGAAGTTGATGTCATAACAACGTCAGGTTTTGGAAGAGTTTCCGCCCCTGCTGGGGAAAGTCGTGGAAAAGCTGAAGTGGTCTATTATCCACAAGGCGGAGTAGACCAAGCACTAAAGAAAGTTGAAGAACTTATAGCCCCAGAAATTGTTGGATTGAATGCTGATTTTCAAGAAGAAATCGATAGAACATTACATGAAATTGATGGCTCAAAGGATTTCAGAGTTATAGGCGGGAACACAGTCTTCGCCATTTCCTTGGCTAATGCAGAGGCAGCCGCAAATTCTTATGGTCTACTTCTCTTCCAATATTTAGGAGGACACGTTGCCCATAAGCTCCCATATCCCCTTGGAAACGCGATAAGCGGTGGAAAACACACACAAGGAAAGTCTCCAGATATGCAGGAATTTCTGATTTTTCCCCATGGGGCTGAGTCCTTCCTTGAAGCTGCTACAGCTAATGCTCAAATTCACAGAAGAATTGGCGTTATCTTAAAAAAGAAGGATAAACTTTTCAGCGGTGGAAGAAGCGACGAAGGCGCTTGGATTGCAGATGTTGGAAATTTAGATGCACTTGAAGTTTTGGCTAAAGCATGTGAAGAAGTCGGTAACGAATTAGGTTTTGAATGTGGTTTCGGTATTGACGTTGCCGCATCTTCTCTATGGAGTGAAAAAAAAGAAGCTTACATTTATCAAAGGGAAAAGAAAAAACGAGACTCAGGCGAACAATTAGAATTCATTTTAGAGCTTATCAGCAAATATCACCTAGTCTATGTTGAGGATCCTTTACATGAGGAAGACTATGAAGGTTTTGCAGAATTAACCAAAAAAGTTAGAAACTGCTTGATTTGCGGCGACGACCTCTTCGCCACAAACAATGAAAGATTAAACCGCGGAATAAAAATGCGTGCAGCTAACGCGGTTATAATTAAAGTGAATCAAGTTGGTACACTCACGGACGCTTGGGAAACAATCGAAATGGCAAATAGAAATGGATACGTACCTGTAATGTCGCATCGTTCAGGCGACACATGCGACTGGCACATAGCCCACTTGGCTACAGCTTTCAAGTGTCCAATAATAAAGACAGGAATTGTTGAAGGAGCACGAATTGCAAAGATAAACGAGTTAATAAGGATAGAGGAGTTTTTAGGAGATAGAGCTAAAATGGCTGATCTTCAAATCCTTTAAGAGGGATGAACCATTGTCAGATGAAGAAATTAAGGAAACTAAAGAAGAAGAGAAAAAATCCGAGGATGAAACAGTAGTAGTTGCAGAAGAACTTCTACTGCCGCGGGATACACTCCTATCTGCAGGAATACACATTGGAACAAGGATGAAAACAAAGGACATGGAACAGTTCATATACCGCGTTAGATCAGACGGATTATTTGTCTTAGATGTTAAAAAGACGGATGAGCGCATAAGAGTTACTGCAAAATTTCTGGCAAGGTTCGAACCAGCAAAAATCGCTGCAGCCGCAGCCAGACTTTACGCTCAGGAACCAGTTAGGAAATTCTGTGAAGTAATCAGAGCAACTCCGGTGGCCGGGCGCTTCATTCCAGGACTTTTATCAAATCCATTATACCCAAATCGCATTGAACCAGAAGTGCTAATTGTATCCGACCCAAGGGCAGATTTTCAAGCCGTTAAAGAAGCATCCTCAGCGGGCATATCCGTGGTGGCTTTGTGCAGCACGGACAACGAATTTTCTGGAGTAGACTTGGTTATTCCCACAAATAATAAGGGCAGAAGAGCTTTGGCTGTTGTCTATTGGCTTTTGGCGAGACAAGTATTGCGGGAGAAAGGCGAATTAGCACCTGACAAGGATTTACCTTTAACAATTGAGGATTTTGAGGCCAAGATTTCTAAAGAAGAGGAGGAAACATAGAGGAATGGTGAAGGTTCGGCGTCCAAGTCAAGCCGGAGCCTTCTACGAGGGAAATGCCGAATCATTAAAAAGGCAAATTGAAAATTGTTTTCTCCACGAGCTTGGACCTGGAAAAATTCCAGAAGTTGTTAAGGCTGGTCCGAGAAACGTAATAGGTTTAGTTTGTCCACATGCAGGTTACATGTTTTCCGGACCCGTGGCAGCCCACGCTTATTATAGGCTTGCTTTAGATGGTAAACCGGATGTTGTGGTTCTTTTTAGTCCAAATCATACGGGTTATGGTAGTGCTTTGGCTGTCATGAATGAGGGAGTTTGGCGCACACCTTTAGGTGATGTTGAAGTAGATGGTGAAACAGCCAACCAAATTGTGCATGAATCACGTATAATTGATGTTGATGAGCTTGCGCACCGTTTTGAACATTCAATTGAGGTTCAGCTTCCATTTCTCCAGTATCTTTATGGTTCAGAATTCAAAATTGTACCCATTTGTTTCTTAATGCAGGATTTACCCTCAGCCAGAGAGGTTGGACAAGCCGTGGCTAAGGTTTTAGCTGGAAAAAATTCGGTTATTATAGCTTCTTCGGATATGACGCATTATGAAACACAAGAAAGGGCAGCTAAAAAGGATAAGTTAGCTCTTGAAGCCGTAGAAGCTATGGATGAAGCTAAGTTTTATTCAATTGTTGAGGCACAACGTATCAGTGCATGTGGATATGGCCCTATAGCAGCTTTAATTACAGCTGCAAAGATTTTTGGGGCGAAAGAGGCAAAAGTATTAAGTTATAAAACCAGTGGAGATGTAATTGGCGACTACTCAAGTG
>Ga0210051_1000431_pt1 | contig 38680 bp, 36 predicted proteins | sample CryGey092014_all_FD_185464 | JGI IMG/M metagenome (GOLD analysis project Ga0210051, IMG submission 185464) | Groundwater microbial communities from aquifer - Crystal Geyser CG23_combo_of_CG06-09_8/20/14_all (SPAdes) (version 2) | ecosystem: Environmental > Aquatic > Deep subsurface > Groundwater...
GCAAAAAAATAGGGAAAGAAGTGGTGCCGGCCTGTGTCGAAGCTTGCCCCGCAGAGGCCAGAAAATTTGGAGATTTGGATGATACTCGTAGTGAAGTTTCTTCTCTATTATCTTCAAGGGGATGGATTAGACTTCGGGAGGAGTTGGGGACAAGACCAAAGGTATACTATCTCTTGAAATGAATAGGGGATTCCAAATGAACTTAAGATTTTCATCGATCGAGGGCAAATCCAGAGGCTACTATACGGCAGTAGGGATTCTTGCCCTTCTTTCCATAATGGGTTGCCTTGGTTTTATGGTGAGTTATATAAAAGGACACCAGGTGTTTGGAAGCAGCAATGTAATACCATGGGGGATGCCCATTGTTATCGCCATTTATCTGATAGGACTTAGTGCCGGTCTTCATATCCTTGCCTTCTTTATTCATATCCTCGGCAGAAAAGAGTGGATACCCATAATCAGGATGGCGGTTTTTATGGCTATCGTTCTAATTTTTGGAGCCATGGTGTCCATAGCCTTAGATTTAGGGAGGCCGGAGAAATCCTGGCGGCTTTTTATGTTTTTCTATCTGAACAATATGACTTCAATGTTTGCTATTAATGCTATTTTTTATCCATGCTACCTTGCTGCGGCTTCGATTTACTTGATGATGTTATTTGCCGATAACGAGAAACTTAGCAAAATCATGGGCATGGTAGCCTTTTGTTGGGCAATGCTCACGCACGGAGGCACAGGATTAATATTCGGCCTTATAGACTCAAGAGGACCTTGGTTCTCAGCTCTCAAACCCTTTGAATTTATTATGGTTGCCCTTACATCCAGTCTGGCCTTACTTGTCGTAGTCATGATAGTAACTTTCTATCTTACCCGCCGACAGGCAAGGGAAGAATTGGTGACCTCTTTAGGAAAACTAGTAGCGGGCTTCCTTTGTGGAGTCATTTTGCTGATATGGATTAGCGAGTTATCTCATGGCTATAAACCTGATAACGGAGCTTCCATATTTATGTTATCGGGTCCCTTTAGCTGGATATTCTGGGGTTTTCAAGTCTTTCTTGGAGAAGTGATCCCGCTTTTTATCTTGTTCCATCCCAGATTAAGAAAGACTGTCAAAGGGGTTGCTACAGCTTCAGTATTGATAGTCATCGGTGTATTTTTCGAAAGATATTACTTGGTAATTCCTGGACTGGCTTATCCCCAATCCTATTTCCCAGGGAAGATCGAAGGGGGATACGGGGCTGTCGGGTCTTTCCCTATAACAGCCATTGAGACGATGATATCGATTGGAATGTTTGCCTTCATGGGATTTCTTTTTATCCTGGGTTTGAAATATTTAGAATTATTGCCAGTTGATGAAAGTGGGCGACAAACGCCCGAACCAGCAAAGAAGGCATGAAATTAAACATGTTAGGGTCTAAAGACAGGATTAGCCGACGAGAGTTTTTGAAGGTGATTCGACTCAAGAATAATGGGATCCCCTTCATTGATAAAGAAAAATGCACGGGTTGCGGCCTTTGCACGATTGATTGTCCAACAAAGGCTTTAATTATTAACCAAAACAGTGAAAAGGACATCTATCAACTCCTTTTCCGGCAAGGGTCTTGTAATGCTTGTGGTGTTTGTCAAAAATCCTGCCCGGAGAATTGTCTCCAATTAGTAGAAAAAGAACCTGAAAAGGATAAAACAGGAAAGGAAACCAAAGTCATTTTTGAGGATAACATTTCCAGGTGTATGGAGTGTGGTATTCCCCTATTTCCCCGGTCAATGGTAAAAAAAATGAAAACTAAAATTTTTATAACCAATGAATCCACCTGGTCGTTTAACCTCTGCCCTTCCTGCAGAATTAAGACTCAGTTTAGAAAGGAAATAGTAGAGAGAATTAAGACATAAAAATAATTCGATTTTGAGGAACATATTATGGGAAGCGCCCTTAGACCCTTAGCGATTGCTGTGGAAATCATCATATTAATGGGAGTGATTTACTCCTTATTTCTTGCGGTGAAACTGTCAGCGCTTGACTTTGGTTTAGAAGAAAAATATCAAAAATTTATTGATTGGGTGTTTATGATCATGGGCTGTTTGGCACTTGTTTTCTTCGTTGCCCATTTGATTACGTTCTATCCTCGTTTGTTAGCCTTAACGTTGCATTAAATCGGCAGGTGGGTGTACTTCCAAAACTTTATGAAGCGGCTCTTTTATATATTTTATGGGGAACATGCGATTTCACATGAGGCGGCCTTTGAAAAATGTCTGGAAACGGAGCAGCAAAACGATTCAAGGTGCCGCTATAAAGTTTTTCTAGCACACCCACCTGCCTTTGGCAGTGTTTTTTATGCAACTTTGAGGTTAATTTAATATCTAAAGGATTTGGGAAGGTAAAATGGATTCTTTAACTCGTTTCTGGACAGGTCAAGAAGTTTATATCATGAAAGTTTTTTTGCCCATCATCATTGGCTTTCTCGTGCTTTTTATGGGGCTCCTTGCGATTTTTGCCCTGAGTATTTGGTGGCGACACCTTCGGCTATGGCATCTCGGGAAAGAAGAGAACCGCTCCGATCGAGGAGCCCTCAGGCTTAAAAGTCTTTTGGCGGTTACGTTTGGCCATCTCCGATTCTGGAAGGAACTCTATCCCGGCGCCATGCATTTCCTAATCTTTTGGGGCGCCATTTTAATTTTTCTGGGTAAGATTGTTAGACTTTTTTCATACCCCGTGGGGCTCACGAATCCTCCTCAAGCCATTTTTCAGTATGCTTCTTTCGTTTCCGAAATTGGAGGCCTTCTTGTTATTATTGGCGGATGTATGGCTGTTTACCGAAGATATATCGTCAAGCCTTCCCGTTTGGAAACAAAACCCACCAACACATTAATCTATTTTTGGGGGGCTGTACTTTTAATGACCGGCTATTTCGTTAAGGGCTATCGGATAGCCATCATTGGAGGAAGTGTTGTTCCCGATTGGCCCTTTTGGTCACCTTTAAGTTATCTCATTTCTCGTTTCTTTCTGATCCTGCCGACTGACCCTTTGAACGAACTTCTGGTCTGGCACCGAGTCTTAATCCATGCTCTACCTGCCTTTTTATTCTTTGCCTATGTCTTTATTACACGCACTCCTTTACAACACTTTTTTTTATCGCCCATCAATATCTATTTCCGTAACCTTAAACTAAGGGGTGTTCTTGCCCCCATCCCTGATTTTGAAGAAGCAGAAACCTTTGGTGTAAGAGAGATCTCCGAGTTTACTTGGAAACAGTTATTAGATCTTGAGGCCTGCACCAATTGCGGTCGATGTCAAGATGTATGCCCAGCACACTTATCACAAAAGCCGCTTTCTCCAAGACGAATGACCCAGAATTTGAAAGACCACCTGAGCCGAGAAGGGCCGAAACTCCTTGCCACTCTTCCAGATCAGCGTCAACCAGAAGCCATCATGGGAACTACAGTGAGTGAAGACGAACTCTGGGCCTGTACAGCCTGTATGGCCTGTGAAGAGGCATGCCCTGTATACGTAGAACAAATAATTCGGAACATAGATCTCCGCCGGTATTTGGTTCTTGTGGAAACAAAGTACTCCTCCGAAGTACGATTGACTCTAAAGAACCTGGAAAAGAGCAATAACCCATGGGGAATGGGACGCGGACTTCGGACCGATTGGGCAAAGGAGCTTGGAGTGAAGATTTTTTCCCAATTGCCCGATCCCAAGATCCTCTTTTGGGTAGGGTGCTGCGGAAGTTTTGATGCTCGGAATCAAAAGGTAGCTATTTCGATGGTGAAAATCCTCCAAGCGAGTGGTATCCAGTTTGGAATCTTAGGCAATGAGGAAGGGTGTTGTGGAGATCCTGCACGGAGAATTGGCAACGAATACCTCTACCAGACAACCGCGCAGGCGAATATCGAAATTCTGAAAAGATATGGCGTCAAGACGATCGTCACTCTATGCCCCCATTGTTTCCACACGCTGAAAAATGAATATCCCCAATTGGGTGGAGATTTTCAGGTCATTCACCACACCCAATTCTTAATGGAACTCATTAGCAGTGAAAGGTTGAAGCTCACCAAACCCATTAATAAAGTGATCACTTACCACGATTCCTGCTACCTTGGAAGGGCAAATCAGATCTTCGAAGCTCCCCGAAGAATTTTGAAATCCATCCCAGGCTTGAAACTGGTGGAAATGGAGCGGCATCGCAATCGGAGCTTCTGCTGCGGAGCCGGGGGAGGAAGGATGTGGATGGAGGAACATATCGGAACGCGAATTAATCAGATGCGAACCGATCAAGCCATCGAGGCAAAGGCGGAGTTGATAGGAACAGCCTGCCCTTATTGTCTTACGATGTTATTCGATGGAATCAAAGAGAAAGGGAAAGAAGAAACCATGGCCGCCTATGATCTGAGCGAACTTGTGGATCAATCCATGTGACCTGTATTTTCACAAAATTTCCTATTATGATTTAGTATACCTATAGAAAGGGAGAGCTATGGACTATATCAAAGATCTCATTCAAATCGTGGGTGAAAAGAATGTCAAGACCGATTTAATCGAGCGACTCTGTTATTCCAGAGATCTATCGGTTCATGAGGCCGTTCCTGATGTCATCGTTTTTGCAAAAACTCCTGAAGAGATCTCAAAAATTATGAGTCTCGCCAATAGTCAAAAAATTCCTGTGACTCCGAGGGGGTCTGGGACAAGTGCTGTAGGGGGGGCGCTGGCTGCAAAAGGGGGTATCCTTCTTGACTTGAGCCGAATGAATAATATTTTAGAGATCGATAAGCCGAATGGGTATGTGGTGGTCGAACCGGGTGTTCTCTGCAACAATCTGAATGCAGCATTAGCCCCTTCTCACTTCTTTCCTCCAGACCCGGCGAGTTCAGCTCTGGCGTCCTTGGGAGGAATGGTTTCCACCAATGCCAGTGGAAACCGGGCTCTGAAATATGGAACCACCAAACATTATGTCTTGGGTTTGGAGATCGTGTTAGCTGATGGCCGAATCATTCATACAGGTTCGATCTTAGGCAAAACGTCTGCGGGATATGACCTCACTCACCTTTTTACAAATGCCGAGGGAACGCTGGGGATCATTACAAAGATTATTTTAAAAATCCTCCCCATGCCTGAGTATATTGCCTTTGCTGAAGCTCGTTTCTCTTCCACCCTGGATGCGGGTAAAGCAGCAACAGACATTCTAACTTCGGGAATTGCCCTATCTTCCTGTGAGATACTGGATAAAGTAACGATCGATGTGGTCAACAAGACCATGGGACTTAATATCCCCGACCATGTAGGCTGCATGCTATTTATCGAAACCGATGGGAACAGAAAGGCCGTTCAAGAAAGCATTGAGAAGATAAATAAAATCTGTCAGGGCAATCGTCATATTGAAACCCGATGGGATGACGACCCTTCGAAGCGCCTTAAGATGTGGGCTGCCCGTCAGGGGATCATTGCCTCTTTGTCAAAAGTGAAGAGGGGCTCAAGGCTCCAATCCATTATGGATGACCCCGGGATACCCATCACTAAGATTCCCGAAGCGATCATCGAGATACGCAAGATTGCTGAAAAACACAACCTTACTATTTCCACGTTCGGCCATATTGGGGATGGGAATTTGCATCCGGTGTTTATGTCAGACCCCAGGAACAAACAGCAGTGGGATGCGATCAGGAAGGCATCCAAGGATTTGATTGACCTGACGTTGCGTCTTAAAGGGACGCTCACTGCTGAACATGGCACCGGAATGGCTAAATCTCCCTATATCAAAATGGAATTAGGGGAAACTCTCGAAGTGATGAAACAAATCAAAAAAGCGTTGGACCCAAATGATATTCTCAATCCGGGAAAGATGGGGTTTGACGATTCCGTAAAAGATATCTATGAAAATTTTGCCTTTCAGCCACTGATCGAAAGGCCTGCTGAGATGAAAAGCTTCGGAGAGTCGTTGGATAATGAAATTATGGCTTGCATCATGTGCGGATTCTGCCGAAACGGTTGCCCCACTTATGGGGAGACTTCTCTGGAGTCCATCAATGCACGAGGCCGTGTGATACTCGCTTATCACCTCCTCACCGGAAGGTTGGAACCTTCCAAAGAGTTAGCAGAGAGATTTTATCAATGCACCATGTGTCATAACTGTAATGCCGTCTGTCCCGCCGGTGTGAAGGTAGCCGATATAATTCAATCCGCCCGGACCAGACTGGTGGAGGCGGGTTATCTTCCATCGATTCATCAACATCTGGTACAGTCAATCGAAGAAAGGGGAAATCCCTTTGGGGAGGCCGTCGAAAAGAGGACAGACATTTACCCAAAAGAGTTTAAACCCAAAGATAAGGCACAGACTCTCCTCTATTTTGGGTGTGTCGCATCTTACCAAGATATTTACATTATCCCGAGTGTCTTGAATATCATGAATAAGGCCAAGATTGACTATATTAGCCTGGGGAATAAAGAATATTGCTGTGGATATATCTCTTTTCTCGTTGGGGATGAAAAAGAATTCGAAAATTGTATCAACAAGAATACTACTCTGTTCAAACAAATGGGCATCAAAGAGATTGTCGCTACCTGCGCCGGATGCTCCCGAACCTTCAAAGATCTTTATCCTGAACATAAGAAATTAGATGATATTCGTGTTTATCATATTGTAGAATATTTGGAAAAACTCATCACGGATAACCGGATCACGTTTAAAGATGGGACGAAGAAGGTAAAAGTGGCCTACCACGATCCCTGCGATATAGGTCGTCATATGAACATTTATGATCCGCCCCGAAACGTCATCAGAGCTATTCCATCCGTTGAGCTGGTGGAATTTATCCAGAACAGAAATCTTGCCAAATGCTGTGGTGGCGGCGGGGGGTTAAAAGCTTATAATACTGACATGAGCTTAGAAATAGCCTATAAACGTATTCAACAGGCCAGCAGTGTCGGAGCAGAAATGGTCGTCTCAGCCTGTCCAGCCTGTAAGTCCAATTTGCAGGTGGCCGCAGCCAGACTCCGAAAAGAGAAAAAAGGCCGAATAAAGGTGATGGATATTACGGAGTTGGTGGCTGAGGCAATCGCCTGAAACGCAAAGCGCATAGAGCATGGCGCATAGGGTAATTGATAAGAAAAAGAGCCAAATTTAAGAGCTCTCTTTCAAAAATAGGGAAGAGGGCTTTTTATTATGAAAATTTGAGTATTAGGTTTGATTTAGGATTTGTTCTTTGGGATTTAAGACACTATGCGCTAAGCGCTCTGCGCTATGCGTTATTTCATAAGATAGTCTTCCCAGATCTCCTTAATCCGATCGAGGATTTCTCTAAATTCATAGAAAAAAGTGATTTCGTTGAGATAATTATCAAGCGAAGCAGCCATCGATATTTCCATAAATCGCCGACAACTTTTCTTGAGGTTTGGTCGGAGTTTATCACAGCCAATGGTTTGAGCTTTGTGTATCCCGACAGGCAGGTTTAAATGAGCCGTTCCTTCCTCATCATAGAATCTGCCATGGAGACAGCGAATGCATCTGGTCTTCCTCAATTGAATGGCCTGATCGATTTCTTCATCTACGGCTTGTCGGATCATCCTCTTTAGCAAAGCGGTTCTCTCTTTATTATCCATAGAACGTGTCAACTTGATAATCGCCTTTTTCGTCTCTTGGATCGACTGGGACATCTCTTCAATAATGATGTGAGGGGTGAATGTCCGTTCCAAACGCAATAATCTGACTTCCTGAAGGATCAGAGTTTTGATCCCCAACTTTAACGTTTCTTTCAATTCTTTCTTCTCTATCGGCATAGAAATCTTTTATCAAAAAGAAGGAATTTTGACAAGAGCAACTTAACTTATTCTCCAAGGAACCGGTCCATTCAAAAATATTGGAGCAATATACAGAAGTTCTTTAAATGGAGAGGACCCTTCGATTCTTATTAACACTCTCTTCCATAAAAAATATAATTTGCATCAATTGGAAATAGGTTTGAGCTTTTAATTGAAAATTGAACAGGCTGGTAATACAATGAAGATATGCGGTTACCGACAGCCATTTTAGAAGGGAAAAAACTTCCGAGAATGATCTTTTCTATTCAGCCTTTAATCTCTCAAGGCCATGAGGAGATCTATCCCCTTATGAAAAAGGCCTATGAAATGGGGGCCTGGTGTTTCGATCTCCCCTCGGCGAATCATCTCGAATCCTTTAAAGAGTTAAAACATTTTACAACTGATGAAACGCTGATTGGCCTCTGCCATTTAGAGGTGGAGACAGGCGCCTCCTTTTTGGGGAAGCCTCTTCACCAATTTGAATCAAAAGTCGTCTCAACGATCAGAAAGGACCTCCTCCCTTCCCATCTGACTCGGAATATTCTCCCCCCATCCTCTTCCTCCGAGGTCTTTACACAAAAAGAAATTGACAGAATCGCCTTCGATCCTCTTCGCTTTGAGAAAGCCTTCTCTTCTCTCGATCCCAAAGAATCTCCGTTTCTCCTGGTTGGAGAAAAATATGGAGATTGGCTCCTGGCTCTGGGCCGGATCGATCTTCTTCATGAGATGATGTCCAGGGTCAGAGAAAAAGGATTCATCCCCATCTTTTCAGGTCAATGGGGGACCTTTGTCCTTCCAAAGGCAAAACCTCTCGATGTCGCAGCCTTCGCCATTCCCATCAACAAAAAATGGAGCCTCTTTGATTTGCAGCGTGCCTCTGATCTGATCAAGAAGTTTGATAAGCCCGTCATCAGCCTTAACCCTCTTGCCGACGGGACACTCTTGAAAGAATCCAAAGGGGCCTTTTCTTTTCTCTTTGATGAATTGAAGATATACGTGGTGATAACTAAAATTACCTCAGAAGGAGAAGCCAAGGAAATCGTTGAAGTCCTGAAGAAATTCCCTTCTCTCATCCCGCCCCGAAAAACATGATCGCCCCTGCCACAAGGGGAATGCTGAGATTATCGTTCACTTTTATTGGAAGAACCTCGATCAATGTCGCCCCCAGCGCTGCGAGGCTTCCTGAAAATCGGTTCAGATGGGGATAAAACCAGACAATGAAGAGGGAGGTGAGAAGAAAAGCCATGCTCCCCTCGAGGGTCTTTCCGAAGATCGAAACTTTCCCAATCCCCTTTCCGACCAAAGCCGCAGCCGTATCCGAGAGGATCAGAATGAGGAGGCTGGGGATAGCAATCGATTTTGGGAAGAAGAGGATTGCCAGGAGAGAGGAGAAAAGAAAGTAAGTTGAACCCATCAGGGTGGTCCTCTCTTCTTCTCTTAAAACCTTCCCCAGAAAATATTTTTGAAAAAGGGATCCCATTCCGGAATGGTAGTGGCGAAGAAGGTCAACGGTAAGAAACCCTAAAAAGAGAAAGAGGAGAATCATCACAACCGTTTTTTCGGGCATCATGGCATATCCAATGGGAATGGACAAGGTGGCCAGATGGACAATCTTTCTTTTAATCTCAACGCCACTTATCATAACATAGTTCGGAGTTTAGAGTTCGGAGTTCGGAGTAAAAACCTATAATTAAAAAATCTGAACTCCTTAACCTTAACCTTAACCTCAGCCTTAACCTTTGGTAGCCTCTAACTTTCTTAGCTTTTCCATCTCTTCAGAAGTAAGATAACGGAACTGACCGAAAGGGAGGTCCCCCAATTGAATCGGTCCGTATTCGATTCGCTTCAACTTGAGCACAGAGTGGCCAATGGCTGAAAACATCCTTTTCACCAGATGGTTTCTCCCCTCTGTCACCACGACCCGAACCCAGCTATTTTTCTCCCTTTGGCGGATAAGGCTGCAGGAAACGGCCTTCGCTTTCCCATCTTCGAGCATCACTCCCCTCTTGAGCCGGGTCAGTTTTTTCTCCTCTGGGACCCCTGCCACCTTCACTAAATAGGTCTTTGGAATAGAGAACCTTGGATGGGAGAGAAAATGGGCAAGGTCGCCATCATTGGTGAGAAGGAGAAGTCCCTCGGCATCGAAATCGAGGCGACCTACTGGATAGATTCTCCATTTCACATTTTTAAGAAGGCCCAAGACGGCCGGCCTTCCCTTCGGGTCTTTGACTGTGGAAAGATAGCCTCTGGGTTTATTGAGGAGAAGAATGATTTTTTGTTCAAAATGTGTGAGTTTTCTGCCATCCACTTTGATGTGATCTTTGGAAGGATCGGCTTTAAACCCCAATATCTCAACAATCTTGCCATTGACCGACACTCTTCCTTCGATCACCATCCTCTCGGCTTCTCTCCTCGAGGCGATCCCGGCCTTGGCTAAAATCTTTTGAATCCGTTCCAGTGCCAATCGAATTCCCTACTCTTCTCCCTTGTCTAAAGGAAGATCTTGATGAGGGGTGATCCCCTCTGCCTCGGTTTTAAGAATCTCATCTTTGAATATCTCTTTGGGGGATAACTCTTCGAGCGCTGGAGGAGGTTGGATTTCTTTGAGAGTGGGAAGATCGGAGATTGTGTTAAGGCCAAAGAGTTCAAGAAAGGGTTTGGTGGTTCCATAGACAATGGGCCGTCCAGGGAGATCCTTACGACCCATCATCTTAATCAATCCTTTTCCCAAAAGGGTGTGAACGACAGATCCTGAATCTACTCCGCGAATCTCCTCAATCGCAGGCCGGATGACGGGCTGGCGATAGGCAACGATAGCCAATGTCTCTAAAGCGGCTTGGCTCAACTTTACCGCCTTCGCCTTTTTCAGCCGGTTGACCCATCCGGCCCAACTGGGTTTTGTTCGGAATTGATATCCACCGGCTATCTCCGTCAGTTCTATTCCCCTCGAAGGATCCCCATATTCTGCTTGGATCTGACGAATCCCCTCTAAGATAGCTTCTTTATTGAATTCGGGCAGAATCTCGGCAAGGGTTTCAAGCCGGATCGGAGAATCTGAAATGAAAAAGAGGCTTTCCAGTATGGGTTTGATCTCAAAATTATCCATGGTGTAATCCTATCTCGTCTCAAGAAATTCTAATTTTTCACCAGGGGAAATAGAACAGATAGCATGTTTATAGACCAACTGATCCGTCTCTCCTCGGAGGATGATACAGAAATTATCAAAGCTAAGGATGACCCCTTCCATCTTACGGCCGGTGGTCAATTCAACCACCACATGGTTTCGATCTCGCCGGATACGATTAAGAAATTGATTCTGGATATTAATCTGATTCTTGATCATGCCCTTTCCCCTCCTCGTCTCCAAAAAGATTTAATTTCGAGAAATATTTCCTCCCGATCAATCGATTCATCCCACCAGTGAATTTCTGAATCCGCTTTAAACCATGTCAGTTGTCGCTTGGCATAATGACGGGTATCCCTTTTCATCTGTCTGACAGCTTCGTCCCATCCGATCTCTTTCAAGAGAAATTGGACCATCTGTTTATAACCTAAACTCTGCATTGGCTTCAATGCAGGTCCATAACCCATCTCCATCAGCCTCTCGACCTCTTGAAGGAATCCCTTCTCTAACATCTGATCAACTCTTTCTTCAATGCGACGATAGAGCCTGTCCCGGTTTATCTCCAGACCAACTTTTAAAGTCAGGTAGGGTTTTTCTCCAAAACGATGTTGTTCCCGATAAAAAGAGATGGGGGCTCCTGTCGAATCAAATACCTCCAAAGCTCGTATAATTCGAAAGAGGTCATTGGGATGGAGATGAAAGGCTGTTTTGGGATCGACTTTCTTCAAACGCTCATAAAGGGCATCCGCCCCTTTCTCCTTTGCTTCCTGTTTTAGACTCTCCCTCACTTGAGGATCGATTTTAGGGCTGGCGAAAAGTCCTTGAATAAGGGTCTTAATATAAAGTCCAGTTCCTCCTACGACCCAAATGGGTGTCTTATTCTCGTATAACTGATCGATCGTTTTTCGACCCAACGTTCGATAAAGGGCAGCGTGAAAAGGTTGATCAGGGGGCACTAAGTCAATTAGGTGGTGTTGCACTCTTTTTTGGTCATCGAGTGTGGGTTTGGCTGTCCCAATATCCATATACCGATAAACCTGCATGGAATCAGCGCTGATGATTTCACCCCCTAATTCCTCCGCCCATTCAATGGCCAATTTGGACTTACCAACTCCTGTGGGGCCAAGGACAATCACCACTCGAGGCCGATTCATCTCAATCGTTGCGGCCATATGGAGTGGATTTTAATGAATTCATAACGAGACTTCAAGTGTAAAGTAGAGGAAAAGTAAACCCCGTTAGAAATTCCAGCTGGGCATTAAACCCCGCCGGAATTATTCTAAAATCTAACCCGGCTGCAGAGCAGCGGGGCATTATTTCTAACGGGGTAAAGCCAGTAAATTTTTCTTGAAATTGGAATTCAATTTATATAGGATTAACCCTAGTAAACATACTCCAAGGAACCCCGTTTAGCAAAATGACCGCTTCATTCGAGTTTCAACGGGTAGGAGCCTGACATGTCTTCCACTTTCTTCATCAACCCTCGGTCAAATCCTGAATTGAGGAGCCTTTACGAGATTATCCTGCTCCCTCAACAGAACCACCTTCAAGACTATTTTCTCGGAGTGATGGCGATCCTGTCTGAATATTTTTCAATAAAGTATTCGGCTCTTTTCCTCCAAGGTCCTCAAAAGGATTCCCTCCATGTGGAAGCCCTCTATGGAATTGAAAAAGAAATCCATCCTCTCACTTGCAGTAGCCAAAAAGGGACGATAAGTAAAGTCCTTGAATCACGGCAACCCATGACGATCCAGAATTTAAGCCAAGAGCCTCTCTACGAGGAGATGATGAAGGGCCAGAAACGGATCGAGAAAATCCAACCCCCTTTACTCTGTATCCCTCTCATTATAGATGATGAGCCGTTGGGTGTAATCAATATGAATTCCCTCCATGGTTCCAGAGACGAATTTAATGAGGATTTTCAGTTCCTCTCCATCTTCTCAGCCATCCTCTCTCCGGTGATTAAAAATTACCATCTCAAAAAGGGTGGACCTCTTATGAAAGATAGCAAACCAAAGGCCAGATCTCATCTGCTGGATGAGATCTTAGAGCAAAAATTGGCTGAAGTTCTGAATAAGATTGATCCCTATGTGGAGACAAAGACAAAGATGGGGATCTTTGACGATATTATAAGAGTGGTAGAGAAGATTTTGATCAAGTCCGCCTTAGAGAGAGTGAACTATGTTCAAATTGCTGCCGCCCAATTCTTAGGGATCAACCGAAACACCCTTCGAAAGAAGATGAAAGAGCTGAAGATCAAAGCGCGGTAGTCCGATTGCGGATTGCAGAATGCAGAGTGCGGAATGTTTATGACTTCAGGTTATTAAGCCATTAGGTCATTGAGTCTATCAGACATTAAGACGCAATGACACCACGACGCGAAGACGCTTTTTAAAAGAAAAACCCTTGAACCCTCCTTAGAACCATTTTAAAATGGAATAGAAATGTCTGAAGTCGATAACGTAGAAAAAATGAGAGCGCTCTCCCGACAGTGGGGAGGTTCTCTGTTTGGAGTGGCAGATCTTCGTTCTTTTAAAAAAGAGGAGATTCTTCTTCCTCCTTCCTTATTAGATCGACTTTCCTACGGCATCTCTATTGGATTTCACCTTTCTGATGCCATTTTAGAAGAGATTGAAAATCAACCTACCCCCCTCTATTTTCATCATTATCAGAGAATCAATATTCTTCTGGACACCATCGGGCTGATTGTAACCTCAACGATTCAAGACCTCGGGTATCAGGCAGTCCCTATCCCCGCCTCTCAAATTGTTGATTGGAAAACCCAAAAAGGCCACCTCTCCCATAAACATATGGCCCGAGCTGCAGGATTGGGATGGATTGGCCGAAACAACCTCCTCGCCAATGAAAAATTTGGATCGCGGATTCGTCTGGTCACCATCCTCACCGATCTTCCCCTTGTGACCAACTCCCCTTCAATAAAGGACTGCGGTTCCTGTCTTTATTGCCTATCCGTCTGCCCTGCGGGAGCAATTAAGGAAAGGCAAGAGGATTTTGATCATCTTCGTTGTTACGAACAATTGAGAACCTTTGCCAAAACCCTCCATTTCAGCCATAATATCTGTGGTGTCTGTGTGAAGGCCTGTAAAGGGTTCAAGGGATCAAGTGGCCAAGGGATCTAGTGAGAACCTCGAATATGAACCCTTGAACCCCTGCCTACCGCAGGCAGGCAAGAACCCTCGAATCCTTGAACCCTTTTAACGGCGCTTTGAGAAAAAGCCAAGGTTAATTGTTCTATGCGATCCCCAAAACACTATGATGTGATTGTGGTGGGTGGAGGGCATGCTGGAATTGAAGCCTCTCTGGCCTGTGCCCGAATAGGGGACCCTACCCTTCTCATCACTCAAAAAGTCGAACAGATCGGTTATATGTCCTGTAACCCTGCTGTCGGTGGGTTGGCCAAAGGCCATCTGGTGAAGGAGATCGATGCGCTGGGTGGAGAGATGGCCAAGGCCACTGACGAAACAGGAATACAGTTCCGCCAACTCAATACCGGGAGAGGACCTGCTGTTCGCTCTTCAAGAGCTCAGGTGGACCGTCAGGAATACCGACTTCAAATGAAAAGAACTGTTGAGAGTCAAAAAAATCTCACCATCAAAGAGGCGACGGTAGAGGAAATTCTAACAGATGGAAATCAGATCATCGGCGTGAAGACAGATTTAAATGAAACCATTCAAACAAAAACCTTGATCCTTGCTCCAGGAACCTTTCTGAACGGTCTTATCCATATTGGTCTCACCCGCTTTTCCGCTGGCAGGATGGGTGATCCACCGTCCATCAGTCTATCAGAATCACTCAAAAAACTGGGGTTCCGGATGGGAAGGCTCAAGACCGGGACCACTCCGAGGCTCGATCGCCAAACCATTGATTTCTCTCAGCTCACACCTCAATATGGAGATGAACCACCCATTCCATTTTCTTTCACAACAGAAAAGATCGAAACAGACCAGGTCCCCTGCTATATCACCTATACGAATCTTACTACCCACGAAATTATTAAAAGCGGCCTCGACCGGTCCCCTCTTTACTGTGGAATCATTAAAGGTATCGGTCCTCGATATTGTCCCTCGATTGAGGATAAAGTAGTCCGTTTTGCAGATAAGAAAAGACACCAGATCTTTTTAGAACCCGATGGCCGAAATACAAATGAAATCTATCCGAACGGAATCTCCACCAGCCTTCCTCTGGATATCCAAATTCGAATGCTGAGGTCGATCAAGGGCCTTGAAGAAGTGGAGATCATCCGGCCAGGATATGCCATCGAATATGATTTTGTTGACCCAACAGAACTGAAGCCTTCTCTTGAAACAAAAAAAATCAGAGGACTCTTCCATGCCGGACAGATCAACGGGACGTCTGGTTATGAAGAGGCGGCAGCCCAGGGATTAATGGCTGGGATCAATGCTTCGCTTACTATTCGAGGGGAAGAGCCTCTTATCTTGAAACGCTCCGATGCCTATATCGGTGTTTTGATCGATGACCTGGTGACCAAAGGAACTGCCGAACCTTATCGTATGTTCACCTCCAGGGCTGAATACCGCCTCCATTTGCGAGAAGACAATGCCGATCTGAGGTTAAGAGAGATAGGATATGAAGTTGGATTGATGAAGAAAGAGGATTATCAAATCTTTCTTGAGAAAAAAGTGGCCATTGAAAAAACTCTATCCAGAATCTCAGAGGTAAGAGTCAATCCCACAAAGGAAAATAACGAAATCCTCCATCAATGGGGAACCGCCTCTCTAAAAAAGAATTCTTCTCTTCAAGAAATATTGAAAAGACCAGAAATCCATTTCAAACACCTTTTTGCCTTTGATCATAGTCTCGAAAGTTTACCAGGAACGGTCCAGAAACAGGTTGAAATTCAGGTGAAATATGATGGTTATATCAAGAGACAGATGGAGCAGATCGAAAGGTTTAAAAAGTTGGAGGAAATGAGTTTCCCGGGAGGATTTGATTTTAGTTCTGTGATCGGACTCACCACAGAGGTGATGGAGAAACTGAAGAAGATTAAGCCTTATTCCCTCGGCCAGGCCTCAAGAATCTCCGGCGTCACCCCTGCCGCCATCTCCATCCTCATGGTCAATTTGAAGAAACAGGGATACCTTTAAGAGTATAGATTCTTACACATTGAAGTCTGAGAATTTATCTCTAACATTTTCATTTGGCTTGTCCTGGATTCCTGCTTCCGCAGGAATGACAAGGCAACCAACATGGTGTCATTCCCGTGAAAACGGGAATCCAGTGAATTCAAATAGTTCCCTCCGGGCCATAGGCCCTATGGGCCGGCGGCTGGACTCCTGCTTTCGCAGGAGTGACAGATTAATAGACTTTTTACGAGATTATCATTAATAGTTAACCCTCCATTTTCAACCCATCAGAATTATCTATATGATCTATTACCAATTCCTTCCTGAAAGAGTGACTCAAGAAATCTGCCACTCTATACAAGAGCAATTAGTAATCCTCAAAAAGATAATTTTCACAATTTCATTTTAGGGATTGACAAACAACACACTTTTGATACTTTTGACCAAAGATAATTTTTTCATGAAAAGAATAATGGAAAGTTTTCATCCTCCCTTGTTAGCTTCTTTTTAAAAGGGATCCGCTCCATAACCTGAAAAAGATATGGTCTTAATTTTTTTGTAAACTTTTCTTAAAGAGAAAGGAGACAATGTATGACTAATGAACAAATTAAGGCGTCATTGGCCCCCTGCGGACTAAGCTGTGAAAAATGCTTTGCCCATGTGGACGGAGATATCCGCCGGTACAGTCTGAAACTCAAAGAAAAACTAGGGAATTTCAACATCTATGCCAAACGATATGAAACCCTGCTGGGTGATCCGGTTTTTAAAAAATATCCTGATTTCAAGGAAATGCTGGATTACTTTGCTTCGGAAAACTGCAAGGGATGCCGTAACGAGCAGTGTAAGATGTTTAAAAACTGTGGGGTACGCGGCTGTCACCAGGAAAAACAGGTTGATTACTGCTACCAGTGTGACGAATTCCCCTGTAACAGAACCAACTTTGACGAAAACCTGTATAAAGCTTGGGGGCGGATCAACGAGATAATAAAAAATGAAGGTATAGAGAAATATTATGAAAAAACTTTAAAACGCCCCAGATATATTTAAAAAAACCATAAAAAGGTGGGCAGATTCCGGGAGACGATTTTGCCGGCGCCTACGGTCGCCCCCTTAGGATGAGTAGGATGAAGGACGTCCTTAATTCATTCAATAACGTTAGCTGCTAGGGTAAATATTTGGTTATTTAAGGACGTAACTAAATGTAAAATGCCGCTGTTTTTTATGATACACTTTTCCCTAACATTGCTCTTTCAGCCGACAGCTAATCGCTGCGGCTGAAGAGCCCGTTGGCTTAATAGATAAAGGAAGAAGATAATGCCAAGGGAAATCTACCCATCTTCATATATCTGCGATTGTGGTTACCAGTGCGATTTCTCTGAGAACACAATTAATAAAATCAGGATTGCAAGCATGAAGCGAAAACAAGGGCTAATAGCTGATGATGGGTTGCATGAGGTTATATTCGATCGTGGAGGGATGATTGCCGTCTATTGCCCACGAGAGAACACCTGAAGAAGAAGAAGAAAGAGAAAATCAAGCCAAATCACTCCAGCGGATGGCTTACAGCCACCGCTGAACTCAGTCGTTTAACTTCAAATATCTGGAGGAATAAGATATGTTGAAATGTTGGTTCTGCAAAACTAAAAAAGGGAAAAGATATTGTGCCCCTATTGATAATTTTCTTTGTCCAATTTGTTGCGGTGAAAACAGGCTCAAAAGGATAGATTGTGTTGAAAAATGTAGATATCTTAATGGTCTTACATATCAAAAAAATCGCACAGATGACAAAGAATTTTCAGAATTAATGGCCAGGGTTCCACATGGGGAGCATAATGATATTTTTAAAGATATAGATGTAGCTTTAATGGCGGGAGAAATTGAAACTTTTGTACGAAATATTTATGTAAATGCAAATATTCGTATCACCGATAAAATGGTATACGAGTCTTATAAAAAAATTTATCAAATCCACGTAAATAATAAAATACAAGAGGAATACCAATTAGATGAGTTAACCCAAGAATTGTGTAAATTGTATAAAAATAATATAAAAATGTGGGAATTCAATATGGAAAGGAGTAAAATTGGTCAAGTATTTTTAAGATTAATGATTTCAATAAAGAAAATGAGTGGGGGCAGAATGGGAGAATTTGGCTATTTGAATTATTTAAAGAACAATTTAGGTAATGTCAATTTGGGGGAAACATTCATAGTGGAAGACAAGTTTGGCAACAAAATAAGGAAACCGCTATAAATTAAAGAGTAATGTTCATCATAAAATACATAACCGGCATTATAATGGTCAAGATTGGGAAAGCTTGCGAATGTGGAATGGTCTGGGGTCAAGCCTAAACTATACACTTTATAATTGGTAAATAAAGTTGGTGAATTCAAACTTGATTATTGAATTTAAAAAGAAAAAGATAAGTGCCTAACTCACTCCAGCGGATGGCTTACAGCCACCGCTGACCTAAATCGTTATGTGGCCTATTGGATATGACTGAAATGAATGGGTCGCTTTGGGGTCTTCATCGCCTCCCATGAGCGCTTGTCAGCCTTTTCATTGTAAGCTGCACCTTTGGAAGGATCGTTACCAGCATCGGGATTGGTAAAACTGTGAACCGCACCACCATAGCTCACCATCTGCCAGTCAACCCCTGCCTTCCGCAACTCATCTTGAAAAGCGATCACCTGGTCGGGTGGTACGGCAGGATCATCAGCCCCGTGAAGGACCAGCACTTTCCCTTTGATATTTTTTGCATCACTCGGGTTTGGCGTACTCAGACCGCCATGAAAGCTCACCACCCCTGCGAGTTCAGCGCCACTGCGGGCCATCTCGAGCACTACCGTACCGCCAAAACAGTAACCGATAGCAGCGATCCGATTCACATCTGCTAAAGGGTGATTTCTTAAAACTTCCAACCCCGCATTCGCACGGCTACGCATCAACGGACGGTTTCCCCTATATATGCCCGATAACGTCCCTGCCTCTGCAGGGTCTTTCGCTCTGACACCTTTACCATATATATCAATGGCAAAGGCGATGTATCCGAGTTTCGCAAGTTGCCCGGTGCGCATTCTCGCATAAGGATTAAGTCCCCACCACTCATGGACAACGATGATGCTAGGACGCTTTCCCTTCACCGCATCGTCATAAGCCAGATAACCTTCCAGCACCACATCGCCATGTTTGTATTCTACTACTTCTGTTCGCAGAGCTGCTTGTGCATTTACCGTCCCTACTGAAATCAGGATGACCCAAAATAATAAAAAATATTTCATAATTCCCCCCCTGAGCTTTCATCGTTTTTTTAATGTGACACGAAAAAGTCTTCTGGGAAGCCCACCTTCTTCAAATTCATCGATACTCACTATCTCAAATCCTTTTGCTATACACGGCGACATTAATCACAGCAAAGGGGGTCATTCCTGCGAAAGCGGGAATCCAGCCTCCTGCCCATGAGGGCCTCTGGCCCGGAGGGAAAATCACTGGATTCCCCCGTATCAAGTACGGGGCAGGCTTAGTCAAGCCCGGAATGATAGGCTGCGTCAGACTTATGTCGTCATGTATAATTGTTCCCCCTTCTCTTTAATTAAGCATAACATTATTCCAGGATTTCGAAAGAACTTGGTGAGGTCCAAGTTTTTTACAGTCGGAGAGTAACTTCTTTGGCAGGCCACCGGTGGGGTTCGATGATTACTTTTATCGAATCTTTTGCCTCAGCTACCAATTGAAATCCAAGACCTGTCTCTTCAAGGGGAAGGCGGTGAGTGATCATTTCTCGAAGGGGAAGGCGGTGAGCTCTTATCAATTCAATGGCATTGGTAATGTCAAAAGGGCTCCCCCCGTAAGTGGACAAGAGGGTGATTCCGTCATTCCAAAAATCAAAAAATGGAAAAACAAAATTGAGACCCGGCTCAAGGGGGGCAAAACATAATACTGTTCCTCCCCGATCGACAGATTGTAAAGCTTGAATGTAGGCGGAAATCGTCCCTGCACAGACGATGACCAGGTCAGCCAACCGTCCTTTATTAATCTCTCGAATCTTTGTAGGGTTAACTTCTTTTGCAAAGATCGTTTCGTCTGCTCCAAATTTCTTTGCTGCCTTAAGACGATACTCATCAATATCTGAGGCAATGATCCATCTTGCTCCTGAAGCACGGGCCAGTGCAATATGAAGAATTCCAGAAATTCCGCTGCCAATGATAAAAACACTTTGCCCAGGTCTAAGTCTTGCTATTCTCTGGCCCCGAAGGACACAGGCCAGTGGCTCAATAAAAACGCCATCTTCAAAGGAGATCTCTTCTGGCAATACGAATACGCCTCTATCCACATTGATTTGGGGAACACGGAGATATTCGGCAAAACCTCCGGGATCGAAATTGGTGCTCCGGAGAGTGTCGCAAAGGGTATGAAAACCATTCAGACAATATTGGCAGGTATTACAGGGGACATGATGGGAGACGAAGACTCGATCACCCATCTTGTATTGATCCACCTCACTGCCAACCTCAACAATCTCTCCTGCAATCTCATGGCCGAGCACCCGAGGAGCTTTCTTAATCCGATACCACTCCATGACATCGCTGCCGCAGATGCCGCTGGCAAGCACCTTGACCAATAACTCACCCGGCCCAATCTGAGGGGTTGGGATTTCCTCCAACCTCACATCCCTGTTGTTATAATAAATGGCGACGCGCATAACTAATTTTTATACAACTAATAGGTAGACTTAAGGTGAAGGTTTAATTGCAAAAGGATTCTCAATTAGTATTCCCTCAATAATCTGACCTGGTTGGAGATCTTCGGTTATAATTTTTGCCGCATTAGCTTTTGATGCAGCCGCTATAATGAGAGCATCCCAAAATGAAATTCTGTAATTTTCTTCGATTCGAGAGGCAGCCAAAACCGAGAGGGAATCGTTTATTTCTATATCCCAACTGGAATAATCTTGGATGATATTTCGAACTTTGTTTGGGGGTAAGGGGCGAACTACTTTCCGAGTCATGGTTACATAAAATTCTTGCAATACTTGGACGCTCAACACACCGGTACGGTGTTCCCAAAGTTCTACTAAAACGCTCCACGCAATTTGATGCTTCTGCCCCGCATCCACATCATGTCCATAAACAAGAATATTGGTATCTATAAAAACTTTACCTCCGTTCATGAAGTTCTTCCCTTTTAGCGAGTATACGCCCTCCTAAATGGAATCCTTTTCTTAACCGTGCCAGCGCCCTTCTCTTCGAAGATGCATATTGGTCATCCTCCGAAACAATCCTGGTCAGTTGCTCAGCCAACAGTTTGGTGACTGATGCCTCTTTTTTTGCTGCCAGAACTTTAGCCTTTTTTATTATTACTCTATCTAAAGAAAGGGTGATATTTTGCTTCATCATGGTTCTCCTTTATAAAAATTCTACACGTAGTTTACGTGTAACATAATTTAATCTTGAAAGTCAAATTTCAATGCTTTTGGTCAGAACTTATAGGGTTGGCTCTTCACTGTGATCCCGCACTACCGATGCCTAACCCCCACTCCCTCTCTTTTTCTGAAGCAATTCTGATTGGATTTTACCTCCTTTTGTGATATGTTTTAGCTATGATCCGTTTTAAAAAGATTCCGGAAGACATCCATCAAAAAATTGATCTCTTAACCGATCTCTTCACGGAAGACTTCAATATTATCTTCGCTTATCTTTTTGGGGGCCTGGTAAGAGACAAAAGGAAACCCTTGAGCGATGTCGATTTGGGGATATATGTGAAGAATATAAAAGGATTAAACTATCTCTCGTTATTCAGCAAAATTTCACAAATTCTATGTACCGATGAGATCGACTTAGTGGTTCTAAATTCCGCACCCATTAGCCTTGCTGGTAGGAGCTTGCAGAAGAGAAAAATCTTGATCGATAAAGACCCTTTTCTGAGACACAAATACGAATCCCGGATACTGAGAGAATTTTTTGATTTTACAATAAAAGAAAAAGAGATTCTGCATAGAAGGTACGGCATTGGTTGATTCACAGGAATTTACGTGACTTTGAAAAATACAAAAAGGCGATCATCAAATACTTGTCCTCCCAACAGGATGGGAAATAACCCACCCACTGTTCTTAATCTCTCACGTCAAGACCCGACACTATTTACCCTATTCGTTGACAAGCCATCTTTATTGACTATAATATGGCAACATATACCTGACGTGCCTTGGCCACCGCCAATTAGCTCAGCCGTTCATCTCGCTCGGATTTCGAAAGAACTACGCCAAGAAAGGTCGAAGGAGGTTTTTGTTCATACTTTTGATTTCTTGATTTTCTCCTGTTCAAATATCTCATTCGCTTCTTTAACAGAGGCCTTTTCGTGGATGATAGCACGTAAGGCTTTGATCATGGGCACAGGGAAGTCATTCTGCCAGACGTTTCTTCCAAGATTGATTCCAATGGCGCCCTTTTCCATTCCGTCATGGACAAATTCAAAAACCGCTAATTCCGTATCGACCTTAGGCCCGCCTGCCATGACCACAGGGACAGGACAACCATTGACTACCTTTTCAAAGTTTTCGCACCAATAAGTTTTGACAACCCGTGCGCCCAACTCCGCAGCGATTCGAGAACTGAGGGCAAGGTAGCGGGCATCTCTTTTTTCCAACTCCTTTCCGACAGCCGTCACGGCCATAACCGGTATCCCATATTTTTCCCCTTCATCCACCAGTTTTGAGAGGTTCAATAATGATTCCCTTTCATGTTCACTCCCTACAAAGACTGAAATGCCCACGGCTGCAGCATTCAAACGAATCGCCTCTTCCATCGATGTGGTTAACCCTTCATCTGAAAGGTCTTTACCAACCATGCTGGTACCACCGGAAACCCGTAGAATGATAGGCTTGGTGTTTTCGGGATCAATGGAGGCACGCAATACCCCTCTTGTTACAAAAAGGGCATCACAATAGCGAAGCAATGGCCGAATTGTCTCCCCGGGTTTTTCCAATTTCCGGGTAGGCCCCTGAAAATAGCCATGGTCAATGGGCAAAAATAGACAGTGCCCATCCGATTTAATCAACTGCGCCAAACGATTTTTCATTCCCCATTCCATTATAACCTCCATTTTAAATTTTCGATTTCAGACTCTTAGTTAATTTGGTTTCTTTGGTTTCTCTTGTTTATTTGGTTAACCAAACAAACTAAGTGAAGTACCCCGCAGCAGAGCTGCGGGGCATCTAATTCTCTAAAAAACTTTCCTCCCCCTTGATGGGGGAGGATTAAGGTGGGGGTGATGATTAGATCATTTCCCCCTCACCCTAACCCTCTCCCCCCAGGAGGGTAGGCCATTCATCCCCCCAGCAGAGCTGGGGGGTATTCTGGCATATCTTGATAAACTAAAGAAACTAAATAAACCAATGAATTCCGAAATCCACATTAATTATTTAAGGATATACTTGACTACGAGATCCCCGACCTCCGAGGTGCTATATCCCATCTTGCCAGCGCTGAGGCTCTTCACATCCTGCTTGACCACCTTCATGATGGCTTCTTCAATTCCTCGAGCAGCCTTTTCTTCTCCAAGATGTTCAAGCATCATCTGGCATGCAGAAATGGCTGCCAGAGGACTCACGACTCCCTTCCCCGTATATTTCGGAGCTGACCCACCGATGGGTTCAAACATCGAAACCCCTTTTGGATTAATATTCCCTCCAGCGGCAATCCCCAATCCTCCTTGAATCATTGCCCCCAGGTCGGTGATGATATCTCCGAACAAGTTATCGGTGACGATCACATCAAACCATTCGGGATTCTTCACCATCCACATACAGATTGCATCCACATGGGCATAGTCCGTCCCAATGCCTTCAAACTCCCTTGCCACTTCACGAAATGTCCTCTCCCAGAGATCAAAGGCATAGGTGAGAACATTGGTCTTCCCGCAGAGGGTGACTTTATTTTTTCGATTCCTTTTGCGGCAATATTCGAAGGCAAAACGAATGCAGCGTTCCACACCTTTTCGAGTGTGGATCGCCTCCTGGATCGCTATTTCATCGGGTGTTCCCCTTTTGATAAATCCTCCTACCCCTGCATAGGCGCCTTCTGTATTCTCCCTGACAACGATGAAGTCAATGTCCTCAGGCCCCTTATCTTTCAACGAAGTATACACTCCGGGGTAGAGTTTGACAGGTCTCAAATTGATATATTGATCCAATTGAAATCGAATCTTTAATAAAATTCCCTGTTCCAGAATCCCAGGCTTTACCTCTGGATGGCCAATCGCACCCAGATAGATAGCGTCCATCTGTTTCAATTCGTTAAGAACAGAGTCCGGCAATATCTCTTTTGTTTTCAGATAACGTTCTCCACCCAGGTCGTAATGTTCCAGTTGATATTTAAACTTAAATTTTTCGGAGATGGTTTTCATAACCTTCAATCCCTCAGCCACTACTTCAGGCCCAGTCCCATCTCCAGGAATCACCGCAATTTTGTACATGCTTTGAATTCTCCTCCGCTTGAGCAAATGATTTTATAACGCTATGCGCTCTGCGCCATGCGCTATGCGTTATTTAATTAGAGCCAACACAGCGCCTTTTGTCCGATATCCGTTCGATAGTGAACTCCATCCCAGGAAATCTTTTTAACCGCTTGGTAGGTCCTCTCAATCGCCCTTGGAATATCCTCTCCTAAACCGGTAACCCCTAAAACTCTTCCACCATTGGTGATCATCTGACCATCTCTAAGAGCTGTTCCCGCATGAAAGGCATAGACTCCTTCCATTCGAGAAACCTCCTTCAGACCCCTGATGATTTTTCCCTTCTCGTAATCTCCTGGGTACCCCTTTGAAGCCATCACCACACATACAGAAGGGCGGTTGTCCCATTCGATCTGGTGTTGGGACAAATTCCCTCTCATACAAGCTTCGAGAATGGGAACGATATCCCCCTTCATCCGCATCAAAACAGGTTGGGTTTCAGGATCTCCGAATCGAGCATTGAACTCCAATACCTTGGGATAACCACCATGAATCATCAGACCAGCATAGAGAACCCCCTTATAGGGTCTGCCCTTCTCTCCCATGCTATAGATGATCGGCCTTAAAATCTTTTCAATGATCTTCTCATGTACTCCCTCCGTCACAACAGGTGCGGGCGAGTAGGCTCCCATTCCGCCTGTGTTGGGACCCTGGTCTCCATCAAAAATCGGCTTATGATCTTGAGAGGACGCCATGGGAAGGATTGTTTTTCCATCAGTGAAAGCAATATAGGAGGCCTCTTCTCCTACAAGATATTCCTCGATGACTGCTCGATTGCCGGCCTCCCCGAATATCTTTTCCACCATGATCTTATCAACAGACTGGATGGCCTCCTCTACGGTTTGACAGACGATCACTCCCTTTCCTGCTGCCAAGCCGTCAGTCTTGACCACGATTGGAGCGCCCTGTTTCCGGATATATTTTACTGCTTCATTCCGGTTATCGAAGATCTCGCAAAAAGCTGTTGGAATGTGATACTTCTTCATCATCTCCTTGGCAAAGGCTTTGCTTCCCTCTATCTCTGCCGCCTTCCTGTTTGCTCCAAAAATGAAAAGGCCCTTCGATTCGAAAAGATCGACAATACCCTGGGTTAAAGGATCCTCAGGCCCAACGACAGTCAAATCAATCTTCTCTTGTAAGGCGAACTCAAGTAAACCATTTAAGTCATTGGCCTTGATAGGAACAATCGTCGCCTGTTCGGAAATTCCTGCATTTCCAGGGGCACAATAGATTCTTGTTACTTTTGGACTTTGCGCAATCTTCCAAACTAAGGCGTGCTCTCTCCCCCCGCCGCCCACCACCAGGATTTTCATATTCTCTCCTCAAAAGGTACGAGAAGTAATCTCAAAAAATCCGAAATCCGAATATCGAAATCTTTACCCTGTTAAGTAATTTAGTCAGAGATTGACAATTTCGCTTTTGGAAACGGAACGTAATCCATTGCCCCGGAGGTAACCCGAAATACTTAACAGGGCAGGCAAATCCGAAATTCAAATTCCCAAATGACAAAAATGTTTTATAGTTTAGGATTTTGGTCATTCGAAATTGTTTCGAAATTCGAATTTCGTGCTTCGAATTTCTTCCGGCACTATTAGTGCCGGAAGTGTCTCATCCCTGTAAAGACCATGGCGATGGTGTATTCATCCGCAGCGGCGATCACCTCATCGTCTCGGATTGATCCTCCGGGTTGGATGATGGCTGAAGCGCCTGCTTCGGCTCCGGTATCCACTCCATCTCTGAATGGAAACATCGCATCCGAGGCCAAGACTGTTCCTTTGGTCGAGGATTTTGCCTTCATCACCGCCAAACGAGTGGAGTCCACACGGCTCATCTGGCCAGCGCCGATTCCAATGGTCCGATCCTCCCGGACGAGGACAATGGCATTCGATTTGACATGTTTGGCAACCTTCCACCCAAAAGCCATGGCTCTTCTCTCTTCCTCAGTCGGTTTCCTTTTTGTTACCACTTTCCACTGATCCATTGGCACCTTGCCGAGGTCTCGGTCCTGGACCAGAAGCCCACCCACCACCTTTCTGAGATCCGATCCTATTTGTGAGTAAGAACCAGTAAGCGGTGGAGTTTTTAGAATCCGGAGATCTTTTTTTGTTTTAAGGATCTCCAATGCCTCTGGATCAATCCCTGGGGCAATGATGGCTTCAAGAAAGATTTCTGCCATCTCCTTTGCCGTCTCTTTATCCACGACCCGATTGAAACCCACCACCCCGCCAAATGCAGAGACTGGATCACAATGCCTCGCTTTTCTGTAAGCCTCTGCTAAATTTTTGGAAGAGATGGCCACACCGCAGGGGTTGCTATGTTTGATGATGACCGTAGCAGCCTCGTCAAACTCCTTAACTGTCTCATAGGCGGAGTCAATATCGAGTATATTATTGTATGACAATTCTTTACCCTGGAGTTGAACGGCATTCGAAACAGAAGGCTCGGTTAACAAATATTCCCGGTAAAAAGCTGCCCTTTGGTGGGGGTTTTCTCCATAACGTAACTCCTGAGCTTTTCTCACCTGGAAGGTAAAGGTCTCCGGAAATTCAAAGACCTTCTTACCCTTTTCGATCTGGCCAAGGTAGTTGGAAATCGCACCGTCATAACGTGCTGTGTGCTGAAAGACTTTCTTGGCTAAACGGAAGTTGGTCTCTAAAGAAATCTCTCCCTTCTCCTTTAATTCAGAGAGAACCGGTTCGTAATCGCTTGTATCTACCACAACTGTCACATCGGGGTAGTTCTTCGCTGATGAACGAAGCATGGTTGGTCCACCGATATCAATATTCTCAATCGCTTCTTCAAGGCTGCAATCCTTCTTCGCGACAGTCGCTTCAAAGGGATAGAGGTTGACGGCCACGAGATCGATGGGAAGGATACCGTGTTCCTCCATCTTCTTCACATGCTCCTTTTTGGATCGCTGTCCCAAAAGCCCTCCATGGACTTTGGGGTGAAGGGTCTTCACCCGCCCATCCAGCATTTCCGGGAAACCAGTATAGTCGGAGATATCGATCACCGCGACACCCTGTTCTCTTAATACCTTCGCCGTCCCTCCGGTTGAGAGAATTTCAACTCCCATCTGTGCCAAACCTTTTGCAAACGAAACCACCCCGGCCTTATCCGAAACACTGACAATTGCCCTTCTGATTTTGCCCATATCTCCCCCTTTTAAATTCGTAATTCGGATTGCAGAATTTGTAACTCAGGGCTTTAGCCCTGATGAATCAGCCCTAAAGGGCTGAGTTACAATCCGCATTCGATTAGAAGCCCAGTTCTTCTCCGACCAGAATGATGAGGATATCTGCCAAGGACGGCCTTCGTTCATGGATGACGAGCACCCTGCAGATCCGGTTGGGAGAATTACAATCCACACACTTCCCCACCTTAGCGCACGGGACATCAATATTGAGTCGCCTTGCGTTAAGGGGGGCAGCCACATTCTTTATCCTTTTTATCGCCTCTTGAACATTTTCGGCAATCTTATTGTAGCCGGCAACGAGGATTACCTTTCCAGGCCCAAAATTGGTAGAATTAACACGGTTCCCAATCCCATCGATGTTGACCAGTTCTCCGTTCAGAGTGATGGCATTGGCGCTACTCAGGAAGAGATCAGAGGTCATTTGTGATTTTCGTATCTCAAGGATATTCTCTTTCGAAAGTCCAGGCTTCCAATGATCATAAAGAGTATAACCTTGTGCTTCCAATTTTTCCAAAATCCCTAACCCTCTTATGGTCAGGGACCCACCTACCCCTATCCTTTGCTTTGGGGTGATGTGTTTCCAAACTTCTTGAACCGCCTCTTCTTTTGTCTTTCTATAAATGGCTTTAAAATCATGAGCCACCAGTTTTTCAATGGCCTTCTTCGCCTTTTCTTCAACCCACCACTGTTTGATAGGATCCATTTCTTCCTCTCCTTTTCCCCCAACCTGTAGTCGCTCCGGCAAATGCCGGAGCGTTGACACGCAAACCATTCATTATCGCAACCTGAAGGTTGCGGCTACCAAGAGAATTACAAGATTGAAAAGTATTGCTCCAATTCGTAATCGGTCACCCTTGCCCGGTAACGCTCCCACTCAATCTTCTTGTTCTCGATGAATTGATGGAACACATGGTCTCCCAATGCCCGTTTTACCAGATCACTCTTCTCCGTAATCTTAATGGCTTCATAGAGATCCTCTGGCAGAGAGTCAATCTTATATCTCTTTCTCTCCTCCTCGGTCATCTCATAGACATTTCGTTCTACCGGGTCTCTTAAGGGGTACCCTTTCTCAATCCCTTCTAATCCAGCTGCCAGCATCACAGAAAAGGCAAAATAGGGATTACAGGCAGGGTCAGGGGATCGGTATTCTACACGCGTAGCCAACTCTTTCCCGGGTTTATAGGTAGGGATGCGAATAAGGTCTGATCGGTTCCGTTGTGCCCAGGAAATATAAACCGGCGCCTCGTAACCTGGAACCAATCGCTTATAGGAATTCACCCATTGGTTTGTGATCAGGGTGATCTCTCTTGCATGTCTCATGAGTCCAGCGATATATTTTTTGGCCATGTCGGAAAGATGATATTTGTCCTTCGGATCGAAAAAGGCGTTCTTCTTCCCTTTAAAAAGGGATTGATGGGTATGCATTCCGCTTCCATTCACACCAAAAATAGGTTTGGGCATAAAGCTGGCATAAACATTATTTTTCAAAGCCACCTCTTTTACGATCAACCGATAGATCATGGTGCTATCAGCCATGGTCAGGGCATCTCTATATTTGAGATCAATTTCGTGCTGGCTGGGCGCCACTTCATGATGGCTATACTCCACGGGAACACCCAACTCTTCTAAAGCCATCACTGTCTGTTTTCGGAGGTCGCTCGCTACATCAAGAGGGGTGAGATCGAAGTAACCTCCCTGGTCAAGGGCTTCAGGCTTGCCGGTTGATTTTTGAAAATAAAAGTATTCCAACTCGGGCCCCACAAAAAATGTATACCCCTTATCAGCAGCCCGTTTCAGATTCTTTTTCAGAACCCAACGAGGGTCTCCCTGATGTGGGTTTCCATTCGGCTCCAAAATATCGCAAAACATGACCGCAACTACCTGATCGCTCGCCTTCCAGGGAAGGATTCTAAAAGTGGAGGGATCCGGCATGGCTACCATGTCACTCTCATCAATACGGACAAAGCCCAGGATGGAGGAACCATCAAAACCCATCCCCTCCTCCAAGGCTCCTTCCAATTCACGAATGGTGATGGCAAAACTCTTTAAGAAGCCGAGGATATCCGTGAACCAAAACCGGACGAACTTGACCTTCTTTTCCTTTGCAATGCGAAGGATATCTTTCTTTTCTAATTTGGCCATACCTTTTACCTCCTTCATGGTGGCATTCGAAAAGATATTTCAGATTTACCATAATCCCCTACTCGGGTCAACTCTACGAAAAATTCTTTGGGAAACCAGCAATTCTCGGTGAAAATACAGCGAGATTCTTCAGTCGCTAGGGCTTCCTTCGACTACGCTCAGGACAGGCTCTTCAGAATGACATTACGAAAGTCCCCAGTTGCCATTCTGAGCGAAGCGAAGAATCTCAATAGTTTGTGAACTCACCGAGAATTGCTGTTGGGAAAGCGCTTCTGTTGACAAACTTCGATCTTTTGTGTAAATTTACCCCGTAGTTGCCCCCCACCCCTGCCCTCCCCCTCAAGAGACTGTGTCACAAAGGGGGGAAGGTGAGAACGGGACAGGCAAACGGGTTCTAAAGCTTTAGAACGCGGGGTGTTCTTAAATGGAATGGGCAAGTGTCCATGGTGCTTGAAATCCAATGTTTTCATGGCATTGGGGCTTTTGAAGTTCACCGTTCAGAGGTTTCCGCTCTAAAGTTTTCTCACCCGTCTGTCTGTTCCGTTTTGAGACTGTTTGGGCTTTTTCTTAATTACGACACAGTCTCCAGGGGGGAGGGCGAGGGTGGGGGGAACGGTGTGAACCATCATAAAGGAAAAGAGGTATTTCTTATTGTTATATAAAAAGACATCTTATAAAAAGCAGATCCAGGCCCTCTCGGAAGTCAGTCAGGCCATCTCCTCCGATCGATACTTAGACGATATCTTAAAGCTGATTGTCACCGTAACAGCCAATGTGATGGACTCAAAGATCTGTTCCCTCTGGATCTTGGATGCAAAAGAAAAGGTCCTCAAAATCCGCGCTACCCAAACTATGAGTGAGGAATACCTTAAGGAAAGGACCCTAAAATTAGGAGAGGGCATAGTGGGTTATGTAGCGCAGGAGAACAAACCGTTAGCCATCCTCGATGTCTTGAAAGAGCCCCGTTATAAAGAGAAAGAATTGGCAAAAAAAGAAAGCTTGGTCTCCATGCTCAGTGTCCCATTGACTCTGAAGGATAAGGTGATCGGGGTGATCAATTGCTATACCTCTTATCCCCACGAATTCAATGAAACGGAAAGAGCCGTCCTCACAGCCGTCGCCAGCCAGGCAGCGGTTTGTATTGAGAATACCGAGTTGATGGTGAAGACTAAGGTGATCCAGGAGGAATTGGAGACCCGAAAATTAGTGGAAAGGGCGAAAGGAATATTGATGAAGCACCATGGCCTGAGTGAAGAAGAAGCCTTCAAAAGAATCCGCAAAGCGAGCATGGATAGTCGGAAGACGATACGGGAAATTGCTGAAGCCATCCTCCTTACAGAAAAAATGCGGGGATAACCCCCTCTTAAAGAGAGCTCTGAAAAACTGCGATACGCTCTCTTGATTACACTGATTTCAAAAAATGATTACACAGATTTTTCTTTATTTTCAATGCATTTCATATCTGTGTAATCGGTCATAATCCGTGTAATCAGAGATTTCGGGGCCTTTTCAGAAATCTCTTAAAATTTTCTTGACAAAAATATTCTTTTATTTTATATAATCCGCTAATCAATACAAAGAGGTATTGAAGACAAGGGCGTCGAAGAAGTGTGACGCCCTTTTTTTATTTTATACGACAAAGGCGTCGAAGAAATTTGGCGCCTTTTTTTTAATCATCTTAAAAAGGAGGAGAAGAATGACATTCACCAAACCTAATCGAAGTCCGGCCACATTTACTCGAAACCGAGTCGAGCCTGCCCCAGGGTCAGGGATCTGCGTCACTTGCCTCGACGGTTGCCCTGGCCCTTGCGAAGTGGGCCGCTCCGCTTTGAGAGGAAGGGAAATTCTCTACCCCCAGCCTTTTTCCAAGGTGACAGCAGGAGCTGAAAAAGATTACCCCATCGATTTTTCCCATTTTAATATTCAGGGAACCTGCGTGGGTGCAGTCGGCATCCCAGCCGATTCAGACCGTGCAACTTTCCCATCTGTAGATATCTCTACAGAGGTTGGATCGAAAGAAAAGATTAAATTAAAAGTCCCCTATTTTACAGGCGCTTTAGGTTCAACCGAAATCGCACGTATCCATTGGGAAGCAATGGCGATTGCAGCAGCCATCTCTGGAACCCTGGTTGTTGTAGGTGAAAATGTCTGCGGTATGGACCCCAATGCTGAAATTAAAAACAGCCATGTGGTCAGGTCTCCGGAGATGGAACGCCGTGTAAAAACATTTCAACAATGGTATGACGGGTATGGTGGAATTATCGTTCAATATAATGTAGAAGATGGGCGACTCGGCGTTCCTGAATATGCGGTAGAAAAATTGGGCGTTCAGATCATCGAACCGAAATGGGGACAGGGAGCTAAAGACATTGGTGGCGAAGTCAAGCTCCCGACCTTGGAGAGAGCGCTACAACTAAAGAGTCGGGGTTATATCGTTCTCCCCGACCCTGAAGACCATGTGATTCAGGAGGCCTTCAAACAGGGAGATTTTAAGGAATTTGAGCGCCATTCCAGGCTGGGCATGGTGGATGAGGAAGGTTTTCATAAAGAAGTGGAACGTCTGAAAAAGGTTGGAGCCAAATATGTTTCCCTTAAAACCGGAGCTTATCGGCCCGCAGATCTGGCCCGAGCCGTCAAATACGCCTCGGATGCTAAGATTGACCTTCTCACTGTGGATGGCGCTGGAGGGGGAACAGGGATGAGCCCCTGGCGAATGATGAACGAATGGGGAGTCCCCACGGTCTACCTTGAAAGCCTCCTTTACCAATACCTGAAACGGTTAGACCAAAAAGGGAAATTTATCCCTGCTTGTGCCATGGCTGGAGGTCTTGCTCTGGAAGACCATATTTTTAAAGCAATTGCCTTGGCCGCTCCTTATATTAAAGGCATCTGTTTGGGCCGGGCTTCGATGACCGCTGCCATGGTGGGAAACACGATTGGCGAGATGGTCAAAAAAGGAAAGGTTCCTGCGGATGTTTCCAAGTTCGGGACCGATGTGGAGCATATCTTCGTTTTGGCGGCTAAGCTAAAGGATAAATATGGGAAGGATTTTGAACGCATTCCAACCGGGACGATTGGCATGGTCACCTATTTTGATCGGCTGAATGCAGGGCTTCAGCAGTTAATGGCCGGAGCGAGAAAATTTGCCTTAAAATATATTTCGAGGAATGATCTCTGTGCCCTGACTCGCAAGGCTGCCGAAGCATCCGGGATTCCCTATGTGATGGATGCTGATCGAGAGGAAGTGGATAAGATTCTCGGCTGAGTTGAATGGTTGATCAAAAGGGGATATCGGGGATGCTCGGTATCCCCTTTTTTATTTATCTGTAGGGGCAATTCATGAATTGCCCCTATACAAAATAGCGGTTTTCGTTTATGATAGAAAAAATAAGGAGGGTGGTTTTGTCTGAACAGAGAAAACATATCGACGCTAAGGAGATCAATGCCCTGCTGGAGATCAGTAAGGCCATTGCTTCTGGTCTCTATCTTGAAGATGTCCTGCGGCTGATCGTGACGGTCACGGCTAATTTAATGGACTCAAAGATCTGTTCTTTATGGATTCTCGATGCGAAGGAACAAAAGTTGAAATTGAAGGCCACCCAAAGCATCAGCGAAGAATATCTGAAGGAGCGGAGTCTCGCCATGGGAGAAGGCGTGGTCGGCCATGTGGCCCTTCATAATCAACCCATGGCTATTCTCAATGTCCTCAAAGAACCCCTTTATAAAGAAAAAGAGTTGGCCAAAAAGGAAGACCTGGTTTCCATGCTCAGCGTCCCCATGTGTATTAAGGGCAGGGTCATTGGAGTGATCAACTGTTATACTTCCTACCCTCACCCCTTTTCGAAGAATGAAGAGGAAATGCTTACCACGGTTGCCAATCAGGCAGCGATCTGCATTGAAAATTCCGGCCTGATGGAGACGCTCGATATTGATGAGATTCTCAGACTGGTTTTAGAAGGGGTGACAAAGAATATCGGGTTTGACCGCGCCCGTCTCTATCTGGTCAATGAAAGGATAAACCTCTTAGAATGTAAAATGGCGGTGGGGATTGATGAGGAAAGGATTAAAGGGATTACGCTTCGTTTAGATCCGGAGGATAGTGTCGTGGCCCGATCGATTTACGAAAAGCAACCCTTCATCATCCCGGATGTAAGTAAAGACCCGAGGATCAATCCCGTCCTGAAAGAGAAACTCAACCTCCACTCCCTGGTGGTGATTCCTCTTCTTGCCAAGGAAAAGGCTTTGGGGGCGATTGCCGCAGACTTCGTTGAGCCCAATAAAAACATCACGAAGGAGGCTCTTGACTCGGTGATGGTTTTTGCACAACAGGCCGGTCTGGCCATCCACAATGCCTTCATGTATCAGGAACTCAAAACCTTCAGTCAACAGATGGAAGAGAAGATCCAAAAAACAACTGCTGATCTCAAAAAAACGGAAGCCCGATTGATTCGGTCCGAAAAATTAGCAGCCCTTGGCCAATTGGCCGCAGGCATCGCCCATGAGATTCGCAATCCCTTGACCAGTATCAACATTTTGATCCATTCCTTGACGGAAAATATTCCATCCGGAGACTCTCATCGAGAGGATCTCAAAGTCATTGAAGAAGAGATTAACCGGATCAATGAAATCCTGGATCGATTCCTTCGTTTCGCCAAACCAGCGCCCCCCCTTTTAGAAAGAACGGATGTGGCCTCCATTTTCGAAGAAACGCTACAATTGATCAGGCCTCGAATAGAGAAGCAGCGTATTGGTGTTAAAAGGGAGTTCCAATCCTTGCCCATCATCCTCATGGACCGGGAACAGATGAAACAGGTGGCCCTCAACCTCTTATTAAATGCCGTTCAAGCGATGCCAAAGGGCGGCAACTTGGCATTGAGGGGGCAGAATTCAGAAGATGGTCAATGGATACAATTATCCATTCAGGACTCTGGAATAGGTATTTCCAGTGAGGATATGAATAAACTCTTCGATCCTTTCTTCTCCACAAAAGAAGGAGGGGTTGGCCTTGGCCTTTCCATCACCCATCGGATCATTGATCAGCACCATGGGAAGATTGAGGTGGAAAGCACGCCCGGGGAAGGAACTCTCTTTACTGTCTGGCTCCCTATCCACAATGAACGATGAACAATGGACTCAGCAATTCTCGGAGAAAATACAGCGAGATTCTTCAGTCGCTAGGGCTCCTTCAGAATGACATTACGAAAGTCCCCAGTTGTCATTCTGAGCCCTTCGCCTGTCATTCTGAACGAAGTGAAGAATCTCTGCCTTCGGCTCAGGGTAAACTCCGCGAAGAATCTCAATAGGTTGCGAACTCACCGAGAATTGCTGCAATGGACTATGAACGGTAGACAATCAACTGTTCATCGTTTATCGTTTAACGTTCATCGTATTTTACAAGAGGTAACATGGAGACCATTCTGATTGTTGATGATGACAAATCTATTCGATATTCTTTGAAACGGATGATGGAGGAAAAATATTCCATCCTCACTGCCCAAAATGGGGAAGAGGCATTGGATCGAGTCAAGGAAAATTCTCCCGACCTTATCATCATGGATATCAAGATGCCAGGCCGAAACGGAATTGATGTACTAAAGGAGATTAAATCGATCGATCCAAAATCCTTGGTGATCATTATGACCGCCTACGGGACCACTGATACCGCTATCGAAGCCATGAAGTATGGAGCTTTCGACTATATCTTAAAACCCTTTCCCATCCCTCAGATGAATGGGCTGGTTGAAAAGGCCCTCGCATTAAGAAAAATGATGAAAGAGGAGGTCACCTATGCTCCCCTTGCAGCTCCAGAGGGTGAGGAGGAACGGATTGTTGGATCTTCTCCCAAGATGCAAGAGATCTATAAAATGATTGGCCAGGTCGCCCCGAGCGATGTCACCATGCTCCTCAGAGGGGAAAGTGGAACAGGTAAAGAATTGATCGCCCGGGCGATCTATCATCATAGTCTCCGTGCGAACCAACCTTTCCTTCCAGTCAATTGTGCAGCCATTCCGGATACCCTTCTTGAAAGCGAACTCTTCGGTCATGAGAAAGGATCCTTCACCGGCGCCTCGTCCCGCCGCATTGGAAAACTGGAACAGTGTCAGGGAGGAACGATCTTCCTCGATGAGATCGGTGATATGTCTCTTTCCACCCAAGCCAAACTATTGAGGGTCCTTCAGGAAAAGAGCTTTGAAAGGCTGGGTGGAATGGAAACGATCAAGGTAAACATCCGGTTTATCGTTGCTACGAATAAAGATTTAGAGGAAGCCATTTCGAGCAGGAAATTTAGGGAAGACCTCTATTACCGACTCAATGTAGTCTCCATCACGATCCCACCCCTGAGAGAGAGGAAAGAAGACACTCCTGAACTGGTCTCCTATTTTTTAAAAAAATTCAACCGGGAAATGAAGAAGGGGATTGTCGGAATTATTCCTTCAGCCATGGAGAAAATTACTTCTTATGGGTGGCCAGGAAATGTACGTCAACTGGAGAATGTTCTCAAAAGGGCGATGGTGCTTTGCCAAGGGGAATGGATTCTTGAGGATCAACTCCTCTTCGAAAAAGGGTGGGAAAAACGAGAAGCGGAAGAGGAATTGAGCAAGAAGAATGTTGAGGATCTCCTTGACGCCCTCTTCGAAGAACTCTCAAAAGCCCCTGCGACCTCAAAAGATCTGGACATGATTTCCAGAATGGAAAGAGGCCTGATCCTTCGCGCCCTTCAAAAAACAAAGGGGAATCAGCTCAAGGCCGCCATGCTACTGGGGATCCATCGAAGCACCCTCCGTGGTAAAATGGAAAGATATAACATTAAAAAAGAGGTACTGGTTTCGGAAAATGAAAGTTAAGAGTTTAGAGGTATGAGTTTAGAGTTATGAATTATGAATTTTACACTATGCGCTTTGCGCTCTGCGCTATGCGTTCTTAAGGGGTGAAGCATGCGGACACTTAGAATTGGCCTTTGCCAGATCAACACGATCGTTGGTGACATCGAAGGAAATACAAGAAAGATTTTGGGCTACATTGCAAAAGGAAAGAGGATGGGGGCAGACCTGCTGGCCTTCCCGGAGATGGCTGTCACGGGTTATCCTCCTGAAGACCTTTTGCTCATGCCGAAGTTCATCGAGGCCAATTTAAAAGCCGTTAAAACAATCGCCAAAGCTACTTCATCTATCACTGTTGTCGTCGGTTTTGTAAATAAGGATGGGGATATTTTCAATTCTGCAGCTCTCCTTCACGATGGAAAGTTGATCGATGTCTACTCCAAAATCTATCTCCCGAATTACGGCGTCTTTGACGAGGATCGATATTTCCAAAGAGGAAAAGAAAATTTTATATTTACCCTCAAATCTACTCCCATTGGTCTGAGTATCTGTGAAGACCTCTGGTATCCTGGAGATCCCATCCGCACTCAAACCTTATATGGAGGAGCAGAACTGATCGTCAACATCTCTTCCTCACCTTACCATGCTGGAAAATGTGCTTTCCGGGAGAAAATGATCTCGACCAGGGCTTCGGATAACGCGGCGATCGTTGCCTACTGCAATCTTGTGGGAGGCCAGGATGAATTGGTTTTCGACGGAGGAAGCCTCATCTTCGACCAAAGAGGGGAGTTGATGGTTCGAGGAAGACAATTTGAAGAAGATTTGATCCTATCAGACCTCGATATGGAAGCGGTCTTTCGAATGCGGCTTCACGATCCCCGAATCAGGAGAGAGAGATTCTCTGAAGAGGAAAAGGGGTTGAGGAAAATTGAGCTTACAAATCAAACCCATTCAATTAGAAAAAAACCTTCAATTCCAAAAAGGGATTCGAAGCCATTAGATCGCCTCAGTGAGATTTATACTGCCTTGGTTCTTGGAACAGGAGACTACATTCGAAAAAATGGATTTAAGCAGGTCCTGATCGGTCTGAGCGGAGGCATTGATTCCGCTCTGACCGCTGCTGTCGCTGTAGATGCCCTGGGGAAGAAAGGAGTGATAGGAGTGGCCATGCCCTCTCAATATTCCTCTAAGGGGTCCATCGAGGATACCGAACTTCTAGCCAAAAACCTTGGTATTCGTCTCCTGAAGATTCCAATCACAGAGATATTTCGGGCTTATCTAAAGACCCTTTCTTCATCCTTCAGAGGGTTGAAGCCTAATGTCACTGAAGAAAATATTCAGGCTCGCATTCGGGGGAACATCCTCATGGCCCTCTCCAATAAATTCGGGTGGCTTGTTCTAACTACCGGAAATAAAAGTGAGATGAGCGTGGGGTATTGCACGCTCTATGGAGATATGGCGGGAGGGTATGCTGTCTTGAAAGATGTCCCAAAGACTTTGGTTTATGAATTGACGGAACTCAGAAATAAAAAAGAAGGAAAGGCCATTATCCCAAAAAATATTTTTATCAAACCCCCTTCTGCGGAATTGAGGCCAAACCAAAAGGATGAGGATTCCCTTCCCCCCTACCCTGTCCTCGACCCTATTCTTCAGGCCTATGTTGAGGAGGACAAAGAGGTTAGAGATATTACCAAGATGGGATTCAAGGAAAATATGATTAAAGAAGTGATTAATATGGTTGACCGGAATGAATATAAACGAAGACAAAGTCCTCCCGGCATAAAGATCACCCACCGAGCCTTAGGAAAAGACCGAAGATTGCCTGTCACTAATAAATACCGAAATTTTTAAAACCTCTTCTTTCTCTGGAACTCCGATATAAGGAGTGAAAAAAAATGAAAAATTTTTAAAGAAATCTGTGATGTTGAGATTGTGAGGGAAGATTAGAAGATGCTTCAGAAAGGTATCTGAGGGGCTTCGTTTGGTTGATA
>Ga0210051_1000435_pt1 | contig 38574 bp, 30 predicted proteins | sample CryGey092014_all_FD_185464 | JGI IMG/M metagenome (GOLD analysis project Ga0210051, IMG submission 185464) | Groundwater microbial communities from aquifer - Crystal Geyser CG23_combo_of_CG06-09_8/20/14_all (SPAdes) (version 2) | ecosystem: Environmental > Aquatic > Deep subsurface > Groundwater...
CTTGCCGGACCTCGACCGTCTGAAGGGACTGCTCGAAGCCGAGGAACCCGCCGAAGAAGTTGCCGCTGGACTGACCACGTACTTCGGGGAGCACGCGGAAGAGCTCCAAACGCTCTTCGGCGAGGCGAGAGACAAGCTGGCGCGTTGGGACCGGACGGCTGTACCAGAGGCCCGGCAGAAGGCGCAGAAGCTCCGGCACGTGCTGATCGTGGAAGACGAAGAGGACTGGCGGACCGACGTGGAACACGTTGCTTGGTCGGTGGCGGCGACAGTCGAAGGGGTGTCCGCGAGTTCGGTAGGCCACTGCGCAGACGCTCGCAGTTTCGTCGCCGGACATGCCGTCGAAGGGGTCTTGGTCGTCTGCGACATTGGGTTGCCTTTGAATGAAGAGCAGGCGGCGAAGAGCGAGTGGCACGAGGATAACGGGTGGGCTCTGATTGAAGACCTGTCCAAGCAGTGCCGGGTGATTGCGCTCACTTCCTTCAGCCGTTTGGACCGAGACTTCTTGCGAATCGAGGGGCAGACCGACGACTTCCTGCTGAAGGAGTCGCAGGCGTGGGCGAGCGACCTCCGGCAGCGGCTGAACACGTGGCTTCGGCCCCTATCCCCGCAGGACTTGGAGGTCATCGTACCGGCGTTCAACGCGGAGTGGGTGTTGGTTGGGGGCGTGTGGGTGCACCTGAAACCATACAGCTTTGCCATCGTGGATGCCTTGGCATTCGGATGGCAGGAGACGCCTGAGGAGTTTTTCAGGCAATTGCCGCGCTATTGGGACACCGACGCGTCCCTGCGGTCTGCGCATTGTAAGCCACTGGACTTGGAGCGCCTCAAGACCGTGATGTGCCGGCGGGAAATCACCGACCTGAGGCCAGACTTCATGGACAACTTCGATGTGAAGCAATTGAAGGACCACGTGGGGCGCGTCTCGACGGCCGTCGCAGAAGCGTACGGCAAGCAGGGTCTGGCCATCAAAGCAGACGAGTTCCTGACGGTGGACGAAGAGGCACAGGGAACCCAGATACAATTAGCCGGCCGCGCGCGCGTCTGCGACACGCCGAAAGCATTCCACCGCAGCACGCAGACTCTTCGGGGACCGCTGCGCGTTTTGGTCGTCGAGGATGAGGAGCAATGGCGGGCGACGGTCGTGACGACGTTGCAGCGCCTTCCAGACGCCGAGGTGGACGTCGCCGCCAGCTATGAGGAGGCACTGAAGAAGGCGTTCGCCCGCCCCCCTCACCTCGTCTCGTTGGATCTGAACATCCCCAAGGACGGCACCGCGAAGCCGGAGCATGGGGTGAGACTGCGGGAGGAGTTGACGCGGACGCCGGGCGGGATGGGCTTCGTGGTGTTCACGTCGCACGATCGCCCTGGACTGCGCAGGGAGTTGACCCGGATCCTGGGACCTGAGACCGAGGAGGCGGCAGGGGGCGACGTATACAGCACGCTCTGTCGTCGGGTTGATGCCCGGGCGATCCTGCTGAAGCAGGAAGGCGAGACGGCCCGGGCAGAGCTGCTCGTGCACGCCTGGCGCCTCCAACAGGAACGCAAGACCGGCGGTGCGCTGACCTTCCCGCCGGGGCCGCTTTATGAGGTGGAAGTCAATCTGGCGGAGTGGGGGCTGAAAGTAAACGGCATCGAGGTGCCGAACACGGCCCGAGGCGAGAATAAGGTCCGCGACCACGCCCTGCTGTGCGCCCTGGCGCTCTGCGCGCCCTGGCCGGTGCGTCGCCAGGCGCTCATCGACTACTGGGATGCCCGGGGTCTGTTGGAGGATGTACGCGATCCCGGGCAGCGGCTGACCGAGCGGATCCAGCACCTCAGGAAGCAGGTCGAACACGCCTGCGGCATTGCCGAAGATGAGATCGTGCAGACTGCGGGCGAGGGTGTGGACGGCTACGCACTGGCTGGCAATGTGGTTCTCTGGGGAGACCCGGCAGTCGCACCATAGGTGCAGCATTCACGGTGCGACGCCGTGGTCGCCAGTACGGTCGGCAAAGTGCCTTTCGAGCTTTCTCGTCGCTCGTAACTCGATGCGGCGGACGGGATCGGTCAGATACTTGGGCTTTGACCGGTTCTTGGCGCGCTTCTCGCCGGTGACCACGAACTCCTCGTGACCATGTTCCTGGGCCAGAAGCTGCGCCACCTTGGCGCGGGGGCGAGGTTCCAGGTACTGCTGGTCGAGCCCCCAGCGAAGCTTGAGAACGAGCTGCTCCTCGGGCGTGAGACCGACAGCCTCCAGAAGGCTGCTCAAGTCTCCCCGCGCTCCGCCTGCTTTGCGCCTGGACTCCTGTTGCTCCACGGCTTCGTCCATGTCCCCGCCCTCGACGAAGTCCGCCCGGGTGTCCTCGCGGTCGTCTCCCACAGTCTCATCTAAGGACGCTACGTACGAGTAGGTGCGGACCTTGACGACCTCCTCCACCGGCAGGTCTGCTTCGAAGGCGACTTCTTCATCGGTGGGAGCGCGTCCAGGAGTGCTGGCCGAGCGCTCCTCGGCGGCGTGAATGGCACGACGGCGCTTGTAAGCATCAGGCGACTCGTGGTCGGGATTTGCCGCGACGACGCAGTCGTTGAGCTTCTGCTCGATGATCTTCACCGCGTAGGTGCTGAATTGCGTCTTGTGTCCTGGGTCGAATCCCGCCCACGCTGCTTCCAGTCCCCACTTCCCGTACTCCTCCAGTGCCTGTCGGTCGAGCCCATAGTTCGCGCCCCACTCGGCGTACCTCCTCTGATGGTGGCCCAACCTACCGCCAATCACACCGTGGACAAGCCCCATGTTGTTCCTGACGCACTCGTCCTTGTCCTGACACCAGCCGGTTTCAGCAGCCATGGGCAACCACTCCCGTAGTCATTTCTGTTGAACCGAGTATAGCACGGGTCGTGGCGGAAGTGAATGTCACTGAGGAGCCGGCACTGACATTGGCGGCCAATGCTTGGATGGCTACACTGGCCGACAGAGCATCACGGCGCAGAGCAGACACCGTATGTATTGGCTCTTCCCCCCAACCGAAGACCGCGGCGGCCTTGCCGGAATGGAATACCCCGACGAGCAGTTTCTCGTCGAGCTGGCGCGGCACGACTTCGGGCTGATCGTGAACCTGGTCGAATCGCGGTTTGAGGGGTACGACGCGGGTCAGGTCCGCGTCGCGCGTCTACCCATTGACGATGGCACAGCCCCGCCGGCGGAGCACTTCCCGGTCCTTGGGCGGCTGGTTGCGCTCATGCACACCGTCCGGCAGCACGGTGATCGGCGCAACGTGGCGGTTCACTGCCAAGCGGGAATCGGTCGCACGGGCTACCTGATGTGCTGCTATTGCGCATCCGTCCTGGAGGTCCATCCCGATGACCCGGAGGGGCGCTGCCCGGCAGACACGGAAAGAATGGTCCGGCAGCGACGAGCCGAGTTCCTGGAGCTTGCCGAGGCGAGTGGCCCGCACCGGGTGCAGGTCCAGGCGGCGAACCGATTCCAACAGTGGGTCAGGTCAAGCTACCGGCGAGAGTGGGAAACAGCGGCTCGCGGAGAGTTGGCGTGGAGCAGAGGTGCAGCGGATGCTGAATTGCTCGGGTCCCATTGGGAGTGCGACCTGTGCGGCATGCAGCACGTTGCGGATGCCGCCGGTCTGGGTCAACCACAGTGGTGTCTGGGTTGCGGCTTCGCGACGGATGGCGCGTGACAGGGCTGAGCTTGATCGAGGCACCGTTGTGACATCCGCAGTCGGCGGCGCCCTCCCAATACTGCAGACATGTTCGCTGATGCCAAGGAGGTGCTGGACATGGACTGCTAACGAAGCGACTCCGGCCGGGCGGACCGGGTGAACAACCGCCCACCTTCGTGCCCCTCTCCACGGGTCAACGGGATGTTGGTCAACGGTCATCCGACGGGATTGAGCCAGCCGGAATACCCTCTCGCACAGACGCCCCCTCACGCCCTTCAAGCTCAGCGGAGTTGCCTCCGCATCTCGCCACGCCCGCAGAACGCTGACATTGGCAAGCGGAGGCGAGCCCGTAGACTACAGGCATGTTCGCAAACCACGATGCCGACAGACGTGAAGTGACACTGAGTTCCGAGCGGCCAGCGCTACAGTGACGCTGACCACCCACCCAGGAGCACACCGATGAAGACAACCACCTCGATGAACTGGATCACCACGGCGTTGACGACGGCCGGGCTGTACCTTGTGCCGCTCTCGGCATCGTGCCAGGAGAGTGCCCCGGCCGCCAAAAACCGCATAGCGGTTGTCGTGGATCGAACTGGCTCCTTCAAGCTGTACTTAGTCGATGCCGGGCGGAAGGTGCGCGCGTACCTGAATGAGTTAGCACTCACCAGCGAGGATGAGGTCTACCTCGTCGCCATGGAAGCGACGCCAGAGTTGGTGGGCTACTTCCCCGGTACGTTCTTCACAAAGGCTCAAGCTGAGATGCTCAAGGAGAAGTTGGGCACATGCACCGAGGGATCGGGGACGGACGTGGTCGGCGCCATTGAACTCGCTCTGGACCGGCTCAACATGAACCCACAGGTGGCGGCACGGCATTTGCTGGTCTTCTCAGACGGCATCGCTGACCCTGCGAAGTCACCCGAAGGCGTGGTCCACAACTTCCGACGGTTGGAAGACTGGGACTGGACAAAGCTCCAGGGGGTGCATGCCAAGTTCTACTACCTCGGGACAAAGCCCTACGACGTCAAGGGCACGCTTGCCAAGCTGCCTGTCGTCGCCTCCAGCACAGCGAAGAAGGACTTGGAGCTGTGGAGCGATGTGGAAACCCCGCCCGTGCCGCCGCCTCCGCCGCCTCCACCGCCGGTTGCCCCTTTCCCCAGTCGAACAGCAGGGACGGCCGGTAGCCTGCCGCCCGTGGTGTGGTTGGCGGGTTTGGGATTCCTACTATGGCTGACCCTTGGCCGGCGGCAGCAAACGCCGCCGCGGCGCCGTCCCCGCCAAGCTCAAAGGAGGGCTAACTGATGCCAGCCTGGCAAATCATCGCCATCCTGGTTGGAATGTTCCTCGCGTGGGCCTTGGGCGTCGAACGGGCGTCGCGAAATGGCGGCTCAGCGCAACTGTCGCTTTGGTACGCGCGCCTGGGTCTGGTGGCCGGTGGACTCGGCAAGGTGGTCGCCATGACCGTTAACTACTTCCTTGCCGCCACGGCGCTTATCAAAATCCTACGGCTGGAGTACATAGGACCTGATCCGATTATCGGTCCCCTCCTCAAAGGGAGCGGCATAGCCCCGCCGCACCTGCTCGCGCTTTTGGTCGTCGGGTTCTCGTTCGGCATGGCGTCTCTGGTGATCACCGGCGGGCAGCGGTTGCTGGAGTTCGCCACGAACAATGGTTGGCAAGGACAGCCTCAGGCGGCGGTAATTGAGTTGCTGCGATTCGCGGGCATCGCCGCCGTGGCCTACTTCGCCATCATCCACCTCGACACGAACCTGATGCTCTTTAGAACAGCGCTCATGCTGTATGGCAACGAACTGAATATCCTATCGCCGGGCATGCTGCCGGATCTGGCTGCGCTGTGCGAGCAGTTCAAGGGCACCGCGGGCGTCTGGATGCTACGGCTCCTCCAGGTCTGGTACCCGTTGGCGATTCTGGGCACTACCGCAATGTGGCTGAAAGCCAAGGAGCGCCACGAGGAAGCCTCGGAGCGAGTGCTGGAAGAAGAAGCAGACCTGTGGGACGACGAAGAGGGCGAGGAGGGCAACGCGGACGATGTCGCTGGCGGTATCCAGATGTTCGCCCCGCCGATGCCTGTCCCGATGCCGGGCAACAACGGCGGTCATGAGGGCGGCAACAACGGAGTTCCGTGGCAGCGCCCCGTGCCCGCAAACCAAGAGGCTGAGGAGGAGTGACTACGGGTGATGACGCCGGGCGAATGGAGCTTGATTTCGAACCTGCTGCTGGGAGCAGCCGCCGGCATGGCGGTGCTGGTGCTGTCCGGGCTGCTGACGCTCCCGCCCGCTTCGGTCGGAAGAGCACTCCGGCAGCGCCGGCAGGCCGAGACGAGACAGTACGCCCTGCAACTGGCCTCACGGGCTCTCGCCGCCGAATTCCCTGGCGGACTGCCCGTCGTACTGCCACCGCCGGCAGGTCGCCCAGATCCCGGGTCCGCCATCCCACCGAGGTACCTCTACCACGGTACCAGCCGGGCGAACCTCGCGTCTTTCGTCCAACGTGGGCTGGAAGGACGAAAGAACGGCTGGGCGTTCATGGCACCGGATCTGCAGACCGCCGAGGGGTATGCGGCCGGCGGCGGACTCGTGTTCCGCATCCTCGCCCAGCGCGCCTATCAGAACGGCGTGCACTTTGTACAGCAAGGCCCGTACTACGTTGCCCAGGGGGTCCATCCCGGATTCATCGACTTCGGCTGGAGTTTGCTTCGCAATGTTCGCCTGCAGTAGCTCGTCGCGTCGTCTTGGGCGAGTGGGCTCCGCGCGAGAGGACCCGGAAAGGACACCACGATGTGGATTGACCAGACCACGACTCAGTATTTCGGTCAGCAGTTCGCGCAGAGAGGCGCGTTGGTCATGGAATCCGTGCCGCTGCCGCGCCCGCACTTCCGCAGCGAATCTGAGGACGTGGCAGCCAACATCGCCTTGGTGAACCAGGGTGACGAGAACATTCTGGTGCTGGTGTCGCCGGGGCTCCAGCCTCGCACGCCCGAAGCGACTCAGGTGCTCGAAGCAGCGCAGCGCGTCGAGGATAGCGAGGGGAATCCGTGGCTGCTGATCGGGACCGCGAACTCATTCGAGGAGGCGCTGGAGGTCGCTGGGCAGCGGCTGTACCTCGGGGTAGCCGGCCAAGCGCCAGACGAACAAGACCGACACGAACGGATCGACTCTCCCGCCGAGCGGAACGGCGAGCCGGTTGTTGTGCCGGGAGCGGACAACGACGAACTGCGAAACCGACGGGGGGACCGCGCGCTTGGAGAGCTACGACCTTTCGGTCGAGAGTTGACCGCCCTGGCACGAGCTGGCGAGTTGACGTCTGTCGTAGGAAGGGATCAGGAACTGCTCCGCATCACGGCGGTATTGCTCAAGGCGACCAAGAACAGCCCCTGCCTGGTCGGTGAAGCCGGAGTCGGGAAGACGGCAATCGTCGAGGGGTTCGCGGTGCGGGTCGTCCAAGGCGAAGTGCCCGACCGCCTGCGAAACGCGCAGGTATTCGAACTGGACATGGCAGCCATCGTGGCGGGCGCGGCCCATAAAGGGGCGGTCGAGGAACGGCTCAAGCGCATTCTCGGTGCGGTTGCTGCGCAGAGAAAGCAGAGCCCGGTGGTTCTCTTCCTCGACGAGATTCACCTCATCACCGAAGCCAGGGGCGATGTAACCGTGGCGGAGATTCTGAAGCCACACCTGGCGCGGGGGCTGCAAATGATTGGCGCGACCACCCACGCCGACTGGAAACGAGCCATTGAGCCCGACAAGGCGCTGGTCCGTCGCCTGGAGCCGGTCCTGGTTGTTGAGCCGGATGGCGAGCAGGTGTTGGAGATCCTGCGGCATCGGCTTCCTCGACTGACAAAACACCATGGGGTTGCCGTTACCGACGACCTGCTCCAGGACATCGTCGCTTTGAGCAATGACTACCTGCCCGAACGGAGTCAGCCCGACAAGGCTCTGGACCTGCTGGATGAGGCGATGGCCGTTCAGGCGACGCGAACCGAAGCCGACTCGCTCGACTCGGAGGTCACATCATGAATGCCCTGACACTCGAACAAGACGTAGTGCTGGATGTTCTCTCGCACATGACCGGTGTGCCGAAGTCGAGCATTCGAGCGGCGGGCCCAGTGGGGGCCGGGATCGACGAGATCGAGGCACACCTTCGAGGAACGCTGATTGCCCAGGAGACCGCAATTGGCTGCATCGTGCAGTCGCTGAAGTCGCGGTTGCTCCGAGGGGCCGAAGAACGACCAGTGTTCTGCGGGCTGTTCGTCGGCCCCTCCGGAGTAGGGAAGACCGAGGCGGCTCTGCAGTTGGCGGAAGCCTTCGCCGGCACTCGCGACGCCTTGGTGCGAGTCGATGGCTCCGAGTACCGAGAGCCGCATACCGTGGCCCGTCTGGTCGGCTCGCCACCGGGATATGTCGGTTACGGCGAGGGAGGCTACTTGACCGAAGCCGTTCGCCGCCGTAGACGGTGTGTTGTGCTCTTCGACGAGGTAGAGAAAGCCGCGGCCGAGGTCCAGAATACGCTACTTCAGGTGATGTCCGCAGGGCACCTGACGGATGCGACCGGACGCCGCGTGGACTTCCGTCACGCCGTTCTAATTCTCACCAGCAACATCGGCAACCGGGAAGCCACCGCGGCTGCCACGGTGGGCGGCGAAATGGATCACGACCTATACGAACAGAAGATTCGTCTGGCAGTGAGGGAGCAGTTCCCACTGGAACTGCTGGGGCGACTCGACGCAGTAGTGGTGTTCCGCCATCTTGACCGGGCAGCGCTCTGCGAAATCGTCACTCTCAAGGTGCGGGAACTGGCTCATCGGCTGAAGGGCGTGGCAGGGATTGAGCTGTCTGAAGCCGCGTGCACCGCATTGGCAGAGGAAGCGTACCAGCCCGATGCGGGCGCGCGTGAAGTAGACCGAGTCCTGCGAGAGCGCGTAGACCGTGGATTCCTTGCCTTGATGGAGCGAGGCAGTCTTGCCACGCAGACCGAACAGGTGGTAGCGATCGACGTGGACCCCGACGGCAACTTCACGTTCCGCACGCCAGCCGAGTGACATTCGGTCTCGACTGCTCACCCCTATACTGACCACAGCACACTCAAGGAGACACGACCATGGGACAGCACACTGTGAAAGTCAATGGCGAGAGCGTCACCCTTCCCTGGGACCAAGCCACCGTTGGGCAGATCAAGCAGTTCGTCGGCATCCCGCAGGAACGGAACCTCACTGTGCGCGAGGACGGCCAGAGCCAAATGCTGCGCGGGAATGAGGTCGTGAACCTCCGCGAGGGAATGAACCTGTTCGACGCGCCGCGCTTCAGGTGGGGCGCTCCACCAATCGTGCGTCGTCTTCAGCAGGAATCGACGATGCTCTCGGCGGCGTTCGGCTGCAACGTGGACTGGGGCCAGGATGTGAGAGCCGACATGTGGTGGGTCCGTGTGAGCAAGTTCCCCTTGCCCAGCGGCTGGAATCACGCTGCGACGCAGACGATGGTGACGGTACCAAACCAGGCTCCGGGCTATCCGGTACTGCCACCCGATGGCTTCTACTTGGACCGCCGGCTCCGCGATCGGCATGGTTGCACACCCGGTCACTACTTCGAGGAGCGTAGCAACTTGAACCCCTTCGTGGACAAGGGATGGGCGTGGTTCTGCATCCATGTCGAGCAGTGGTCGCCGTCGCTCACCGTGTTCGATGGCGATAGCCTCGTCAAGTACCTGGGACTGGTCTACGACGTGCTGTCCCAGGCAGTTCGCCAATAGCAGCCCCTCGAAGCACAAGGAGTGACGGACCATGCGATTCGGCAAGAAGCTCTACCTCGATGGCGAGACCGGTGTCGAAATCGTTTTTGCAGATAGGCAGTACGAAACGCTCCGGACTCACTTGCTGTGCGACCCCGAGAAGGAACAACATGCATTCGCTCTGGGACGAGTCAACAGGAACCACAGTGGTGTCCGCCTCCTCGTGAACGAGGTACTACTCGACGAGGAGGCGGATCTGCTTGAACAGAAGCAGGCGTTGGTCGAGGCGCACCCGGTGCGAGTACTGGAAGTCGCCGACCGGTGTGAAGCGGAAGGGCTTAGCCTCGTTGCCATTCACTCCCATCCGTTCTGTCGGGGCTCGGTGCGGAAGTCGGGGCTCGACGTGCACAGCGAGTCCGAGATATTCCCGTGGATCGCACAGCGCGTGCCAACCGGCTGCCATGCCAGTCTGGTTTTCGGCCAGGACTCTGTGGATGGGCACTACTGGAACGCTGGGAGTCAGAGTCGCTCGGCGGTGCAGGCAGTTCGAGTTGTCGGGGAGCACGTGAGAGTGCTGCCCACGACCAGTGGCAACGGTCGCCGGCAAGCCGGATACCGACCGGACGAGCGGTTTGACCGTCAAGTCCAGGCTTTCGGGCAAGCAGGACAGTCGCTGATCGAGACAACCCGAGTCGGCATCATCGGAGCTGGCGGTCTGGGAACCGCACTCACTCAGCAGTTGGCGCACCTCGGCGTGCGGAGCTTCGTCGTCGTGGACGACGATCGTGTGGAATTGTCGAACCTGAACCGGCTTGTGGGGGCCTCTCGCGGCGATGCTGAGAAGCGAACGCCGAAGGTGTCAGTGGTGGAGCGAACGATACGCCAGGTTGAGCCCGCAGCCGTGGTCCAAGCCCTGATAGCTTCCGTTGCGGAACGTCCGACGCAGGAGGCGCTGAAGCACTGTGACGTGTTGTTCGGCTGTTCCGACTCGGATGGCGCCCGCCTGATCGGGAACGAGCTTGCCGTGCGGTACATGATCCCGTACTTCGACCTCGGTGCAGGCATCATGCACGAAGACGGAGTGCTACGTGCGGTAGGCGGTCAAGTGTGGCAGGTCGTGCCTGGCGGCTTCTGCCTCCAGTGCACAGGCGCCATCGACATCGCCAAGGCGCGAGTTGACCTGATGACCGAAGTTGAGAAGCGGCGGCACCTCGGGCGGGGGTACGGCACAGGCGAGACCGCCCCCAACGTGATCTTCCTCAATACCCTCGTCGCGTCATTAGCCGTTCAGGAGTTCTCGAACATGCTGGCGCCGTTCAAGGCGCCGAGCAAGATGCTGGTCTACGATGCCCTGAAAGGGACGGTTGAAACGGTAAGGCCACCAAACCCGGACCCTGAGTGCCCGGTGTGCTCCGCCCGCGGAATCCGCGCGCGGGGGGACGAAGACGAGGTGGGTCAGGAGTACCAAAGAGCCGTGCCAGTGATGGTGGTGTCGCCGGAGTCGGATGCGGCAACCTCCGTGGATGACCCGACCGACTGCAACGATGGGGACGCACTGGGGGATCGGTGCAACGTCAGTGACCTTAGCATCGTAGTAGTCTCGCACAACGAGAGCTGTTGGTTCGCCGCCCTTGGGCGAACGAGCAGCTCCGGGAAGAGCAGGCCGCTGACGCATCCTCAAAGCTGCCTTCTCGCCGGCATCGCGGAGTCTGTCGGTGCCCACGCCATCGAGGATTGCGCACAGGCCCTCGCCGCAACCATCAACGGGCGGGGGGTCGGCACCCTCGGCGACATAGGCGTCTTCTCGCTGGGGCCGCGCAAGCATCTTCCCTGCGGCGAGGGCGGCGTCTTCGTCACGGCTGATGCCGCGTTGTTCCAACGCGCCGTTGGCGCGGGACAACACCCGGACCGTGCCGCCCTGCAGGTCACCGATCCACGCCTCGCGGCGTCGATCTCGGAGGCGTTCTGGCCGTACCGGATGCATCCGTTGGAGCGGTGATGGAAACCGCTCTCCTGCCGCACCTTGAGGGTTGGGCGGCGCAGCGGGACAGGAACCATCAGCGACTGTGTCGCCTCCTGGAGTCGGTTCCGGAAGTAGCACCGGTCCCGGAACCGTCCGGCTGCAGGCATGCCTGGGGAGGGCTTGCGCTCGCCTATTGCGGCGAGGCAGCCGACGGTCTGTCTCGCCGCCACTACGCTCAGAATGCAAACGGACTGGGATTGCCTCTGCGCGCACGGCCGGTTACGATCCCACTCCACCGGCGGCAGGAGGTCGTGGGCCGTTGGGGGTCAGCAGCCACGATGTCCGGTGGCCGAGCGGCGTTGCGCCCATGAGGAGCTGATCTTGCGGGAGAGCATTGGGTGGGTCGGCGACGAGCGCGCGCTGGTGCAGGAGGTTGGGAGCGCATTCCGACAGGCAACCATAGTGGACCAGATCCCGGGCCCCTCCAACGGGCTGCCGCGCCACCAAGCGCACGGTGACCGCCGAGGCAGTCGTCACTCATGCGCGTGAGACTGTTCACAGGCCGCAAGCAGTGTCTGCAGAACCCGCCGGTCCCGTGCCACCGCCCCTCTCGGACCATGCCGCTTCGCCTGCGGGTACAGGCATTCCACCGACAGGTAGCCGTCGTAGCCGACCTCGCGCAGGCGGCGGATGATTGGCGGATAGTCCATTCTCCCCTGTCCCAGCGGCACGTACTGGCCGCTCTCCGTGGTGAACAGGCTGTCCTTGACGTGCGTGAGGAAGATCCGGCCGCGGAACCGGTCGATGGCGTCCAGCGCGCGCTCGCGACAGGTGTGGACGTTGCAGAAGTCGAGGTTGACGCCCAGCACGTCGGGGTCGTAGCCGTCGAGGCAGCGCGCCGCCGTCGCCACGGAATCGCTCAGGTGGTTCAGGTGGGTCTCGACCGCCAGCCGGACGCCGACCGCCTTCGCTTCGGGGACGAGGAGGTCCATCGCCCGTCGATACTGCGCCCAGTGTTTGTCGGTCGCGTGCGCGCTGCCCGGCCGTCCGGGCATGGTCTTGACGAGGCGCGTACCGAAAGCTTGGCAGAGGCGGATCAACCGAAGCGTCTCGTCCACGTTGGCCGCCCACGTCGCCTCGTCCTCCGCCGTGTATTCCACCGTCAGCGACAGCGCTGACACAGGCAGGTTGACCTCCGCCAGCCACTGGCGCACCTCGTCGCCGCGCGTTTCCGCCACTTCCAGCGTCAGGTGCGGTGCGAAGCAGCCCAGCTCGATGGCGTCGTATCCAGCCGCCGCCGTCGCGTGGATCGCCTCCCTCAGGTCGAGCGCCGTCAGGCTTGTTGAGAACAGCGAGGTCTTCAGGGGCCGTCCTCCTTCGGGAATGCGTTCGTAGCCGCGTCCGCCAGGACGTGGACGGCCAGCGGGTCCACAGCCTGCGCGGCTGCAGCTACCGGTCCACGTCCTGGCGGACGCGGCTACCGGTCCACGTCCTGGCGGACGCGGCTACCGGTCCACGTCCTGGCGGACGCGGCTACCGGTCCACGTCCTGGCGGACGCGGCTACCGGTCCACGTCCTGGCGGACGCGGCTACGTGCCATGCGTTTTCACCTGCCGGGCAGGGGGCGCCGTTCCCATCGAAGGCGCCGTCACGGCACGATCACTACTTTGATATGTCGGTCGTGCTGGTGCATGTACAGGTCGAACGCGTCCATGATGTCGTCCAGCTTCATCACCTTGGACAGCAGCGGCTTGAGGCGCACCTTCTCGGTGGCAAGGAGGTCGGCCGCCTTGTGCAGCATGGCGGGCATCTCGTGACGCTGCTCGCGCATGATGTGCAGTTGCAGCGAGCGCCCTTCCCACTGGAGCATGTCCAGCTCGAGCGGCTGGAGGTGCGTGCCGAACACGGAGATGATGCCGCCGCCGCGGACGGCCTGCTCGCACGCGCGGAAGGACGGCTCCAACCCGACTGCCTCCATGGCTACGTCGGCGCCGCCGTTGGTCTCGGCGCGGACGCGCTCGACCACGTTCTGGGCATTCGGGTCCAGCACGACGTCTGCGCCCACGTCGAGCGCCACCTGGCGCTTCCTCTCGTAGAGGTCGGCGGCGATCACCTTCGAGGCGCCGTACGCCTTCGCCACCTGCACGCAGAGCAGTCCGGCCGCGCCGAGCCCGCTCACGAACACCGTTTTCCCTGGCGCCACGCTCAGCTCCGCGCCGCGCACGGCGATGGGCAGCAACTGGGCGATGGCGCCTTCCTCGAAGCCGACGTTCTCCGGCAGGTGGACCAGCATGTCGGCATCGGCCGCCACGTACTCGGCGAACCCGCCCCAGACGATGCGGGACAGCACGCGGTCCCCCTCCCGGAAGCCCTCGACCGACTTGCCCATCTTCGCGATGGTGCCAGTGGTCTCGTGCCCCATCGGGCTGGGCCACGGCCGCGTCTGCAGACCCTTGAAGTACTTCGCGTCGGTCGCGCAGATGGCGCAGGCGCGGACTTCCAGCAGGCACTGCGCGTCGCCGATGTCCGGGATGGGAACGTCGCGGATCTCGTACTGGCCGATACCAACCTGCAGCGCGGCCTTCATGACCTCACCTCTTCCGCATTGGGGATCAGCGCCCGCGATTCCGCGGTTTCGCGGTTCCTCAGTAGAGCGTCTTCTCTTCTCGCCAATCCTTGTCCTTGTCCCAGCCGTACTGCTCGACTCTTGGACGCCGCTCGCGCAACCGCAGCGAGTCGAACCCGAGCCAGCAGCCCTTCGAGAGCGGGTTCTGGCCGACGCACGCGAGCTTGAGCGTGTGCTTGCCTTCTTCGGGGTAGAAGTCCAACAGCGGGAACTCCTTCACATCGGTGTCTGCGGTGTAGAGGTCCAGACTGCCGCCCAGCTTCACGCCGTCGAGGTAGGCGTCGTAGATGCCGAAGTCGTAGGAAGTGGTGAGCCGGAGGACCAGCCGACGCGGCTCGCGGCGCTTCACCTCGAAGGGAACCTCGAACCATGCGTTATCGGTGGTGGGCGGCCGGTAGAGCGCCTGGGGGTACTCCGTCCACAGCGAGCCGGACTGCGGCGCGGCGGCGCCTTCGCCGTGGAACTGGTCTCCGGTGAAGTCGCCGCCGCGCCACACGAGGTCGATCTCCGGCAGCTTGCGCTCGGCGGCGGGAGGACACACGGCGAAGCGATTGGGCTTGCCGACTTGGTACCAGAACGCGACGCTGGCGTAGTCGTCTTGCCGTTCGTTCCAACTGTCGCGCCGGTGGTCCTTGTTCTCGTCCACGGAGATCCAGCCGTAGTGCTCGATGGTCACGCGGAGGCGCTTCTGGAACACGATTGGGTCGGCCAGATGCCAGCGGTAGGCGGTGGTCTCTCCACCCAATACAAAGGGGTTGTTTGTGTAGGGAACGCCAAAGTAGGGGAAGCTGCACTGGCGCAGACCCCACGCGCAAAGGAAGTAATCTTCCGTGCCCGTCCCCCAGATCGAAGGTTCCTCGTCGTCATCGACGTAGATCTTCTCGTCGCCCTCGCCGAACCACTCCGGGCTCCGCGTGCGGGCGCCCATCACCGTGCCGACGTAGTGGCCGCGCCCCTCAATGTCGGCGATCAGGTAGTCGCGCCCGCCAACGCAAGGGTACTCCTGGCGGTACTGCGCGTGGAAGTAGGGCGTGTCGCCGTCGAGGGTCTCCTTCTGCACCCAGTCGACGTTGTAGTAGAGCAGGGCAATGTCTTTGTCGCTCTGGTTCAGGATCTCGATTCGCGCCGCCTCGCGGAATGGCATCTGCCAGAAGCAGTTGTACGAAGCGCCGCCCTCCACAATCACCGGCAGGCTGTTTACCGACATGCGCTTCCCGAACTGCGAGGCGAAAAAGTCCCCCACCGGCGCCTCGACGTCCGGCTCTGTGCTGTCGTCCCAGAACATGCGCAGCAGCATCTCTTGGTGATTGGCAGCGCCGTCCTTCGCCCACGCCTGCGGCTCAGGGCCGAGGAACGTCATCCACATGTGCGTAATGACGCCGGGTCCCTTCAGGTCGGCAAGCACGTGCGTCTCACCGGGCTTCACCCGGAAGTTGTCGGCGTTGCTGTTCGGGTCGGGTCGCCCGTCGGGCAGCTTTGCAGTGGAGGTAGTGCGGCGGCTCCGGCCGTCGCGCAGATGCAGCAGTCCGTCGAGCAGACCTTCGGCGCGACAGGGCACGGCAATCAGCAGCCCCAGTACGGTCAGACACGCGAGCATCAGCAGTCGTTCGTGCATATGTTGAACCTCACTTGAGTCCTTCGCTCAGTCAGTTGGGTACCAGTATTCCCCTCTTCCGGAGGAAGACCTTCCCCACCCCGGTTTGGCCTGCCTGCCGGTGACAACGACGCCCGGCCGCGCTATGCTTTGGGGGCTGGTCTCATGCATCCCGCCGTTCAGGAGCACTGCCCTTGCCCACTTCCACCACCCGATCCGGTCTGTTGCTGATGGCCGGATCCGCGGCGCTGTTTTCGTTGATGTCCACGGCCGTCCGCTTGGCTGCTGGCGTGCCTTCGCACACGTTGGCGTTCTACCGCTTCGCGTTCGGCGCCTTGGTGGTGCTCACCTTGGCTGCCGGCGGGGTGACACGCCTGCGGACAGGCAACCTGCGGTTCCTGCTCTGGCGGGGCGGGTTGGGCGGCGTCGCAGTGTACCTCTTCTATCTGGCCATCTGCAAGGTAGGTTTGGCCAAAGGCACTCTCTTAGCCAACAGCTACCCGATCTTCGTGCCGGTCTTCGGGGCCTTGGTTCTGAAGGAACGGCTGCCACTGCGAGTTGCGTTAGCCGTCGCGGTTGCCCTCTTTGGCATCTACCTGCTCTTTCAGCCGATCGACTTCCCGACGGTCACCCGCTACGACGTGCTGGCCCTTCTTGGTGGGATCACTGCCGCGGCGGCAGTTGTCTGCATCAAGAAGCTCCGCGAGACGGATTCGCCGTACATCATCTTCCTGTCGCAGTCGGTGTTCGGTGTCGCCCTGGTGGCACTGCCGGTGGCGCACACGGGCTTCGCCGTGCCCGCCAGGCTGATTCCGGTGGTGCTGGCCGTCTGCGTCCTGTCCGTCGCCGCCCAACTGCTGATGACCTACAGCTACCGCCTGGTCCCCGCCGCCTCCGGCAGCCTGATGGGTTCCCTGACGCCGGTCTTCAACGTGCTGATTGGCGTCGTCGCCTTCGGCGAGAAGCTCGGACATACCGGCGTCCTTGGCTGTGTTCTCGTGTTGGCGGTGTCCCTGTACATCACAGTTACCGACGGGCAACCGCCCGGGACTCGATCGTGACGCAGGCCCGACCGCGCGCCGCATTGCCGGGCGGCGGAAGGTGCCCTACAATGGGGAGGCGTTCGAGTTCCCCGACACCTGCCGAAGGAGCCCCCGAAGCCATGGCAACTGCAACGCTCTCTGCCAGAGGTCAGATGACCATTCCGCGGGTGATCCGGGAGCACCTGCATCTGCACCCGGGCGACAGACTGGAGTTCGTTATCCGAGACGGCCAGGAAGTCACCATCCGGCCGCCTTCGGCTGATATTAGGGAACTGAGGGGTATGCTCGCGCACAAAGTCAAGCGCCCAGTCACTGTCGAGGAGATGAACGAAGCAATCCGGCAGCGGGCGGGGCGCTAACCATGGTCGGGGTCGATACGAACGTCCTCGTGCGGTACATTGCCGAAGATGACCCCGCCCAACTGCGGCTCGTCGACAGCCTCATCGACAGCGTGGACGAGAGGCACGAAAAACTGTTCGTTAACCTCGTGTCGCTGTGTGAGTTGGTCTGGGTCCTCGACTCATGCTACGGCTTCACGAAGGCCGACATCCTCGGCGCCCTGGAACGAATTCTGGAGACACAGCAACTCGACGTGCAGTCCCGCAGCATGGTCAGGTTGGCGATCGCCGATTACCGGGCGGCCGGAGCAGACTTCGCCGACTGCCTGAGGGGTCGTGTCAACACCGCGCACGGGTGTGCGACAACGTACACGCTGGATAAGCGAGCCTCCAGACTCAACGGGTACGCACTGCTGGCGTAGAGCGACGACGGTCCGGGGAGTCACTCGCTCGACCGGCAAAGATGTGGCAGCCCGAGAACGAGACCCAAGCGGCGGCACGACGACGGCAACCCTCCTGCGGGGACGACAAAGCACCCATGATCCACCGAATCGAGATCGCCCACAGACCCGGCGTCCGCGACAGCCGCGGCGCGGCCACGCGCGAGAGCGTCCGGGGCTTTCTCCGGCTGCCAGTTGAGAGCGTGACGACACGCAGCGTCTTCAAGATCGATGCCGAGTTGACTGACGAAGAAGTGGAGCAGGTTCGGCTCGCCTTCACAGACCCGGTGATCCAGGAGTCCTCGGTGGGGAGGCTCCCGGCGGGTGATTTCGACTGGCTGCTCACCGTCGGGTTCGCGCCGGGCGTGACGGACAACGTCGGGCGCACGGCGCGCACCTCCATCGAGGATGTGGTGGGGAGATCGCTGCCCGAAGACGCGGCGGTCTACACGGAGACGCAGTACCTCCTGTGCGGCGACGGACTGACGCGACTCGACGTCGAACGCCTCGGGCGCGAACTGATCGCCAACGAGTTGATCGAGACGATCCGCGTCGAGAGGTGCGACGAGTGGCGCCGAAGCGACCCCGACCTCGCGGTCCCCGCGATCCGCAGCCAGCCGCAGGATACTGTCCACGAGTACGACCTGCAAGTGTCCGACGAGGAGCTTCTCCGGATCAGCAGCGAGGGCATCCTGGCGCTCAGCCTCGAGGAAATGCGGGCGGTCCGCGACTACTTCGCTGACCCCAGCCGGCTGCCGGCGCGCCGGGCACTGGGGTGTAGCGCGAGCCCGACCGACGTGGAGTTGGAGACCCTCGCCCAAACCTGGTCCGAGCACTGCAAGCACAAGATCTTCTCCGCCACCATCGACTACACCGACGAGGCAGGCACTCACCAGACCGTGAGATCGGTGTTCAAGACCTACACCCGCGCCTGCACGGAGCAGTTGCAGGCGGACCGCCCGTGGCTGCTGTCCGTGTTCCACGACAACGCCGGCGTCATTCGGTTCAACGACCAGCACAACGTCGTGTACAAAGTGGAGACGCACAACTCCCCCTCGGCGCTGGACCCGTACGGCGGCGCGATGACCGGCATCGTCGGCGTCAACCGCGACCCGTTCGGAACTGGGCGCGGCGCCGAGCTGTTGATCAACGTCTGGGGCTACTGCTTCGGTTCGCCGCTCCACGAAGGCGAGTTGCCCCAGGGGCTACTGCATCCGCGGCGCATTCGCGACGGCGTCCACCAAGGCGTCATCGACGGCGGGAACCAGAGCGGCATTCCCTACGCCCGCGGCTGGGAGCTGTTCGAAGAGCGCTACCTGGGCAAGCCGTTGGTGTTCTGCGGGACCGTCGGCCGCATGCCGGTCGAGATCTGCGGCGAGCCGTCCCACGAGAAGCGCGCCTACCCCGGCGACCTGATCGTCATGGCGGGCGGCCGCATCGGCAAGGACGGCATCCATGGCGCTACGTTCTCTTCCGAGGAGCTGCGCACCGAGTCCCCGACCCACGCGGTGCAGATCGGCGACCCGATCACCCAGAAGAAGATGACCGACTTCCTCCTGGAAGCCCGCGACCTGGGGCTGTTCAAGTGCCTCACCGACAACGGCGCCGGCGGGCTGTCTTCGAGCATCGGCGAGATGTCTGAGTCGGCAGGCGGCTGCGAGTTCGATCTCGCCAAGGCGCCGCTCAAGTACCAGGGGCTGGTGCCGTGGGAGATCCTGGTGTCGGAGGCGCAGGAGCGCATGACCTTGGCGGTGGCGCCGGACAAGTGGGAGCAGTTCGCCGCGTTGGCGCGCCGCCGCGACGTTGAGGTCACCGCGCTGGGGCACTTCACCGACAGCGGCAAGTTCCACGCGCGCTTCGGCGAGAAGACCGTCGCCCTCATCGACCTGGACTTCATGCACGACGGGCTCCCGGAGATGAGGCTCGAAGCGAAGTGGATCCCGCCGGTGCATGAGGAGCCGCCGGTCCACGGCCTTGGCGGCGGCGGCGAACGGCCGGGAGTCGCCGAGAGCCTTCCGGCGATGCTGGCGCGGCTGAACCTCTGCTCGCTCGAGAAGAAGAGCCGCTCGTATGACCACGAGGTGAAGGGGCTGTCGGTCATCAAGCCATTCGTCGGCGTGCGCTGCGATGTGCCGGCCGATGCCACCGTCACGCTGATCGACCACGGCAGTCTCGAAGGCATCGTGCTGTCCGAAGCGATCAACCCATTCCTGTCTGACCTCGACACCTACCACATGACCGCCTGGTGCCTGGATCTGGCGATCCGCCGAGTCCTCGCTGCCGGAGGCACGCGCGACCGCCTGTGCGCCCTGGACAACTTCTGCTGGCCCGACCCGGTGGAGTCGGCGAAGACGCCGGACGGTCAGTACAAGCTTGCGCAACTCGTCCGGGCCAACAGGGCTTTGTATGACTACGGAACCGCGTTCGGCGTGCCGCTGATCTCCGGCAAGGACAGCATGAAGAACGACTCCACCCGCGGCGGGGTGAAGATCTCGATCCCGCCGACGCTGCTGCTGTCGGTGCTCGCCCGGATGGCGGACGTGCGGCGAGCGATTACCTTGGACGTGAAGCAGCCCGGCGACTTGATCTACGTCGTCGGGAGCACCAAGGCCGAACTCGGCGGCTCTGAGTACTACCGCTACCTGGGTGAGCGGTGCCGAGGCAAAGCGTTTGTCGGCAACAGCGTGCCCCGCCTCGCCGTCGAAGAAGCCCTCGCGCTGTACGACCGAGTCGAGCGCGCCACGGCCGCGGAACTGCTGCATTCGGCACACGCCCCCGCCATGGGCGGGCTGGCCGTCGCGCTGGCCAGAATGGCCTTTGGCGGGGAGCTGGGGCTGGCGATTGACCTGCGAGCTGTCCCGCGACTGGACGCAGAGGCGGACGACGAACTGCTCTACTCCGAGTCGGGGACGCGCTTGCTTGCCACGTGCGCGCCCGGAGAGGAGCGACGGCTCCTCGAAGTACTGGACGGCGTGCCCTGTGCCCGGATCGGCGAGGTCACCGCAACCCCGCGGCTGCACGTGACCGGGCTCAACGGAGACTGCCTCTTCGACGGAGAAGTGCTCGAACTGAAGCGCCTTTGGAAGGAGACCCTGAATGCCCTCTGACACTGGCGAAGTGCGCGCCCTGGTCATCACCGGCTACGGGCTGAACTGCGAGGCGGAAACCAGCTACGCATTGCGGTTGGCAGGCGCGCGGCCGGAGCAGGTGCACCTCAGCGAGCTACTCACCGGCAACCGCTCCCTTGACGAGTTCCACCTGCTGGCGTTCATCGGCGGCTTCTCCTTCGGCGACCACCTCGCCGCCGGAACGGCCTTTGCCAACCGAGTCCGCAGGCGGCTGGGCGACTCCCTGCAGCGGTTCGTCAAGGACGGCAAGCTGGTCATCGCCATCTGCAACGGCTTCCAGACGGTGGTCAAGCTCGGGCTTCTCCCCGGTCTGGGCGGCGACTACCAGACGCGGCTCGTCACCCTCACCAACAACGACTGCGGGACGTTCCAGGACCGCTGGGTGCGCCTTCGGTTCAACCCCGCGTCGCCTTGCGTCTTCACCCAGGGGCTCGCCCCCATGGATCTCCCGATCCGGCACGGCGAGGGCAAGTTTGTGGCGCTCAACGACGAGGTCCTGGACGCGGTCCGCAGCCAGCACCTGGTCGCCGCGCAGTACGTTGCCCCCGACACCGGTGAACCGACCCAGGAGTACCCGCACAACCCCAACGGCAGCGCCGACGCCATTGCCGGCATCTGCGACCCGACCGGGCGGATCTTTGGGCTCATGCCCCACCCCGAGGCGTATCTATCGCCACTGAACCACCCGCATTGGGGGCGGCAGAAGCTCGCGGGGTGCTTGCCGGAGAAGGGGGCTGGAACGGCGCTGTTCGAGAACGCAGTCCGGTTCGCCGGGACACACCTGGCGTCCTGAGTTGGCGGTTTCGGCTTTCGGGATCTGGGGAAATCAGGCAGTGGACCGGCCCTCGGCCGGCGCGCGGCAACGCCAACAGAAGGACGGACCAACAGCATGCAACTGCGCCCTCTCGGAACACAGAAACAGACGCCCAAGCTTGGTGCCGAGCGCCGAGCTACCGGCAGACTCGTCGCCGTGACGGGGGTACTCGCGCTACTTATCGGGTTGGGGGGCTGCGGCGGCGGCGCCCTGCTACTGGGTTTGGTGGGCAAGCCGCTGGTGGGATTGCTTGTCGGCGCCGCGGTGAAGTCCGACGACATCGAGGTCACCCCGGCCAACCCGACCGTGCCCGTGGGCGCGAGGGTGCCCTTCCGGGTCGAAGCGTTCAGTCTGCTGGGCAATAAGATCCCCGTCGATCGGTACCGCTGGGAACTGAACAACCCGGTTCCAGCAGTGCCCGGCACAACGGTGGGCACCATCGACAGCGATAGCGGTCTCTTCCACGCAACCGCCGAGGGAACGGTCACGGTTGAATCGACCGTCATCGGCTTGAGTGGCGTGTCTGAGGGAACGACTGTCGTCACGGTGAGCAACAGATTCGCCCTCCCGATCACGACGCTCGCTATCTACCCGTCCAGGCTGACGCTACCGGCCGGTCAGAGCCTGCGGCTGCTGGCAGTGGCAACCGACGTGAACGGACTACCAATGGCCGTCGGGTTCGCCTGGTCGCTTCCGGCTGCGCAAGCGGCTGTGGGCACCCTCTCCGTTGGGGGCGGGCTCTTCACGGCTGCGGCCCCGGGCACTGCCACCGTCCAGGTCCAAGCCGGAGGCAGCACTGCCACCGCCGAAGTGACCGTGGTCGCGGCCCCGGCCCAAGTCGGGGCGCTGGCAGCCATCGTGGTCAACCCACCGTCCGCGCTCCTTGGTCCCGGGGGCACGCAGCAGTTCGTCGCCTACGGGCTCGATAAGGACGGGAACTTCCTGTCACTCACGGCGCCCTCCTGGTCGGTCGAGAGCAGCGTCGGTTCGGTGTCCGCGGCGGGGCTGCTGACCGCTGGGACCACCGCAGCCACCGGAGCGGTAGTGGCCGCACAAGGGGAGTACCAGGGCAAGGCGCAGGTTCAGGTCCAGTAGGGATCATCCCCGTACCACCCCAAACCCGGTGCCTTTTTGGGCAGGAACGCTCCCGCGCTCACTCCGGAGCCGGCTCAATCCGGACCAGCTCTTCCTTCTCGGTGACCTTCAGGTCCTTCTGCCGACAGATGTCCCTGAGTGCTGCTTCGGCACCGGCAGCGGAGGCCTTGTACGTCACCTCGCCTTTGACGTCCGGGTCCAGCACGAGCCGCTTCCCCCAGCTCGCCGAGAGCGTCTGCAGCACCTTGCGCAGGTCCGCACCATCGTACTTGTACTTCACCACGTCGGGCTTTGCAGCGGGCTTGGTCGGGGCAGCGGGAGCGCCCACCACGACCACCTTGGCTCGGGCCTGACCCGCGAGCGCCCGATCCTCGGACACGACTTGGACCTCCACCGACTGGGTGCCTGGCTCATTGGCGACCAGCGAGAGCGGGATGCGAACGGTCTCGTTTGCCGGGAACGTCATGGGGCCCAAGCTGGCGCGATTGGCCGCCGCGCCGGCACGAGGGTTCTTGGCTGCGAGACCATCACTGAAAAGCAGGTTAACCTCGGCGCTTGAGACGATGTCCTTCGACTGGACCGTGACCACCGCCCGGACTTCCTTCCCGACTTGTGCGCGGCCCGGCAGGGAGAGCCCCAGTTCTTTTGGGGTCAGCACGCGGCGTCTTGCCGGCGCCGGCCGCGCCACCTTGCCTTCTTCCGCCGCCACACCCTCGGACTCTCGCTCCGTCGAGCCGCCCCGTCCACCACCTCCGGCGACATCACCGACCTGCCCGGCTGCCTCAGCTCTCTCCGGGGCGTCAGCCCTGTCGGCCCTGTAGGCAGAGGACTGGGCGAGTGTCTCCTTGTCGGCCGCCCCGCCCTTGCTCGCCACTGTCCTTACCGGCGCCCCAAAGCGACCCGACGCGGCCTCCATTGAAGCTACTTTGGCGCGCCGGGGAGTCGTGGCTGCGCTTGACGTGACCGGCACCCCCTGGCGGCGATCCTCGGAGGCTGTTGCCAGTGACGCGGTGCTGGGGGCTGCAGGACGAGTTGCTGTGCCCGCCCTCGGCCGCTCGTTCACGTTGTCGGCGACGTCAGCAAGGTTCGTCAACGCGTCCGCCGCCCCTCCCGTAGTACGGAAATGAGCGGCTGCCCCGGCTGCCGAACCGCCTTCAGCCGCCATCGGCTCGCCTCCCTCGCGTTCCCTGCCAGGAAGCGCCCGGACTGTGCCGCGGGGTGCCGCCATCGGCGCCTCAGGTTCTGGCAACAGGGCAGTCAGGTCGCGGCTCCGGCTGGTGCCCGTCCCAGCCGACTCCGTCTCCCGTTGCCCCTCCGCCTCCCCTGCGGATGCGTTCTGCGGGGAAGCAGTGGCGGTCGCTGACTCGTCGGCTCCCGAAAGCTGCTCCGGGAGCGCCGCGCCCGGAGGGCCCGCCGCCTTCGCACTTCCACCCGCTTCAGGCGCGTTGCGGGCCATCAGGAGGCTTGGGTGCTCCTGCGAACTCCTTCCACTCAAGCGCGGGAGAATCACCACCGCCGCTGCCACCGCCGCCACGGCAATGGTGCTCGCCCCCGCCAGCCAGTAGCGACTGCGCCTGCGCCCTGCCGCCCAGCGAGCGGCCAGCAGCGCCGCCACCGTCACGAGGGCCGTTCGCTGCGCCGTCTCCGCTCCCGTGCCTTCCCGCAGCCGGGCCAGAACGCGACGGCGGATGTCGGCTGGAGCCTCGGGCCGGTCCAGCTCGCCAAGCCACGCCAGCGCCGTCTCGAACTCGGCATAGTCGCGCGTGCACTTCGGGCAGGCGGCAGAGTGGGCAACGAACGCTTGGCGGTCTGCCCCAGACAAGCCGCCCTCACGGTATGTGGAGAAGTGGCTCCTTGCTGTAGGGCAGTCCATGGAATGGTCCTTCGCGTCAGTCGGCGGTTGATCAGGCTGTCAGTGATCCGTTTGACTGGGGGACGCGGAAAAAAGTTCCAGCACCGGTTCCAGCCGGGACTTAAGCGCAAGCCGGGCCCGGTTGAGACGCGACTTCACTGTGCCTAACGAGGAGCCTGAGAGCTGGGCGATCTGCTCGTACGAGAACCCCTCGAGGTCATACAGCACCAAAGTGGCGCGCTGGTGTTCGGGCAAGGACGAGAGCGCAGCCTGCACGGCCTCCTGGCGCTCTCGGCAGAGGATCGACTCGTCGACGTCTGCGCCCGGGTCCGCTACTCTCGCCAGGGGGTCAGAGAGCCCGTCGCCGTCAGCCCGGGGCTCCGCCTGCTGGCGCCGGGCCCGCCGCTTGAGCTGGTCGAGGCAAACATTGGTGGCGATCCGGTAGAGCCACGTCGAGAACGCCGCCTCGCCCCGGAAGCTGCGCAGAGACGTAAACGCCCGCAGGAAACACTCCTGGGTGAGGTCCGCGGCGTCTTCGGCGTTCCCGCTCATGCGGAGGGCGAGGTTGTACACGCGGTTCTCGTGGATCCGCATGAGTTCGTCGAACGCCTTGAGGTCGTTGGCCAAGCAGCGCTCAAGGAGCGCCGCCTCCGCAGCCGCAGCGGCGGCCGAACCGGCGACAGCCGGGGCGGACGCACAGACCGGTGGTTGTCTCAACTCCGAGTCGATGGCGCTTGCTACTCCAATGACTTGTCGCGGACCAGTTTGCCGTCCAGGAAGATGCGGAGGCGGACTTGTTCGCCCCGGCCCCCAACGGTCTTGGCGATCTCGTCGCCGGGCGCGTGCACTTTCTCGTAGGCGACGTGGTCGCCCTGGTCGTCCGAAATCAGGAAGCGCACCTCTTGGCGCTCCGCGCCAGCCGGTACCCGCATCCGGATTCGCGCCCGCTTCTTCGGACCGGGCGGCTGCACGTCTGCCGTGTCACCTTCGTGAGCTGGGGCTCCCGCAGCGCGGCCTTTGCTCACCTGGAGGGCGACTTGCGAGCCCTTCGGCGCCCGACTCCTGGCCGGGGGCGACTGCCGGCTGACGTAGCCCTCCGGGATGACCTCGTCGTAGTCCTCCCGAACCTCGCCGGGGACAAGCTCCACCTGCGTCAGGAGGTCCTTGGCGCGCTGCAGGGACGCCTGTCGCACGTCGGGCACCAAGATCAACTCCGCCCCTCGGCTGAGGACAGCGCTGACGATTCTGCCTTCCTTGACGCGCATCCCCGCTGCCGGTTCGGTGTGGGTCACCTGTCCCGTGGGCACTTCCGCGCTGTACTCCTCCCGAGCCACCCGCAGCAGCAGGCCGGCGCGCTGTAGGTCCGCTTCGGCGGCCGACCTGGTCTTCCCGATCACGTCGGGCACCTCGATGTCCTTGGGCGCACTCCGTCGGTACAGCCAGAACGCGCCAAACGCAAGCCCTCCACACAGAGCGATGAACACCACGCTGGTCACGATGCTCGACAGTGCCCCCACCGCCCAGTGCCTGGCTCCGCGCGGGCGTCTGTGGGTACCCCGTTCCGGGGCCATCTCCCGGGGATCCGCCGGGGGCGCTGTCAACAGCGCCTGGAGGTGGGTGATCAGCGCGTCCACCGACGGGTAGCGGGCGCGCGGGTCTTTCTCCAGACAGCGGCGGACCACTTCTTCCATGGTCTGCGCGACTCGAGGGTTCAGCGACTGCATGGGCGCAGGCGGCTGGTTCGCATGCTTCCTGGCGATGGAGAGCGGCGACACTGCGTCGAAGGGCACCGCCCCGGTGAGCATCTGGTACAGCAGAGCCCCCAGGCTGTACACGTCAGCCGCCACCGACGCCGGGGCCCCTTGGGTCCGCTCGGGCGCCAGGTAGTGAATCGAGCGGAGCAAGGCGTCCGTCTGACTTACCTTGGCTTCGCTGAACGCGCTCGCCACCCCGAAATCGGCGACCTTGACTCGCCCGGAGTCGGTCAGGAACACGTTGTGGGGGCGGAGATCCCCATGGGGGCACTGCCGCCGGTGAGCATGGTCCACCGCAGTGCAGATCTGCAGGAACAGCGACAGCGCACGGTCCTGTTGCAGGGGCGCCTCGGCCACCAGCAGTTCATGCAGCGTCCGCTCCCCCAGCAACTCGGTCGCCTGGAAGACATGCTCGCCTTCCTGACCGACGGCAAGGATGCGGCCCACGTGCTCGTCGGTCAATTTCATTGCGCGCCGGCCGCAGTCTTTGAGCGCCGCGGCGAAGCCCTCATCTTGGGCGTACTGCCTGCGCAGCACTTTCAGTGCCACCGGCTTGTTGAGCAGGAGGTCTCGGGCCCGGTACACCGTGAAGAGGGAGCCGGAGCCGATCTTCCCGATTACCTCGAACCGGTACTGACCGCTGTTGTCACTCACGGGCGTCTCCTGGACAGGGTCGGTTCGTCTGGGCCATGAGTCACTCGCCTCTCCGGGCTTCGCGCTTGCCGAGTACGCCAAACCGGCGCAACGCCAGCTTCGAGACGACCAGAGCCGCCTCGAGGATGATCCACTTCGACAGTTTGGAGCTGCCGAATTGGCGGTCCACGAACACAATCGGGACCTCCCGCACGCGCCAGCCGTCCCGGTGGATGGCTTGAATCGTGGCCAGCAGGAAGGCATACCCTTCCGTGTTGATGTCGAGGAGTCCTGATTGCTCCACCACCGCGCGGCGGTAGCAACGGAACCCCCCGGTGCAGTCTCGTGTCGGCAGTCGGAGCGCCCAGCGCACCAGCAGGTTCGCGCCGCGGCTCAACAGGCGTCGCGACAGCGCCCAGTTGCGGGTGCCGCCTCCCTCCACATATCGCGAGCCGATTGCCACCTCGCACTCGGATTCCACAAGCCGCAGCAGCTCAGGAACGTACTTCGGGTGGTGGGACCAGTCAGCATCTGCTTGCAGCAGCAAAGCCGCGCCGTGGTCGAGGGCATAGCGCAGTCCTTGTCGCACGGCCGACGAGTATCCGAGCCGGGCGCCCCGCTGGAGCAGGTGCACTCGCCGCGTCTCGCGCGCCAATCGGGCCGCGGCTTCACCGGTGCCATCGGGGGAGCCGTCGTCCACCACGACCACCGCCAGATCGGGACGAAGTGCGAGCAGCGCTGGAACCAATGTCGCAAGGTTCCCCCGCTCATTGTAGGTCGGGAGGACGGTCCAAACCGTCGGCTCTTCGTCCTCATTGGCGCGGGGAGGCTCTTGTCGGCTCATGGTCGGGGCGGTTCCCAGCCAGGCTATCCCGGCACCGCCGGGATGCCCGGCAAGAGCATCAGGCACAGCACCAGCACCACCCACAAGACCAGGCACAGCGCGAGTGGGCGGTCGGTGAACATCAACTCCGGGCTCCCGCCCATATCGCGGCGGTAGGCCAGGTACAAGTAGCGGAACAGCCCGTAGATGACAAACGGAATCGTCAGCATCAGCCACGGCGATTCACGGCCGAGCCACAGCTTGTGGGGAGCAGTGAACGTGTACAGGCAGTAGCTCATGACTGTCGCAGAGGTGGCGACGCCGATCATCTGGTCCAGAAGTTCCGCGCTGTACTTCGGGAGGACCTTGCGGAAGCTGCCCGACGCCTCATCCATCAGGATAAGCTCGTGCCGCCGTTTGCACAAGCCGAGGAACAGCGACAGCAGCAGCGTGCACAGGATGATCCACGGCGAGATCTGGACAGGGACGGCAAGGCACCCCGCGGTGACGCGAAGCACGAAGCCCAGGGCGATCACCAGCACGTCCACGATAACCAGGTGCTTCAGCCAGAGCGAGTATGCCGAGGTCAACAGGAAGTAGACCACCGCGCCGACGCAGAACCACGGTTCACCAGCCCCGCGGCCGACCGCCCAAGCCAGGCCGAAGCCCGCCAGGGCCAACGCGATGGCTGCTGCGAGGGCGACCCGAGCCGGCAACACCCCGGCAGCGACTGGCCGATGCCGCTTCTTGGGGTGGAGCCGGTCTTGCTCGACGTCGCAGACATCGTTCAACAGGTAGGTCGCGCTGGACAGGAGACAGAACGCCAGAAATCCCAAGACAACCCGGGCCAACTCCGGTGCCAGAACGTGCAGGCCCAGGCGGGGGCGGCCAGCGAAGATGAGCCCCCCGAAGAGAAGGCCGTTCTTGGTCCACTGACCCACGCGGAGGCTTCGCAGCAGCCCGTTCAGCACCGGGACCGCCCCCTCACCAAAGAGGCGCATCCACGCCGCCTCGGGCGGCGCAACGGTTGGGCGGGCAGAGCAACTGAGACCGAATCCATAGCGGTGAGCGGGCTCGTTCGGGGGAGGTCCCTAACTGCCCCCGGCACGCCTGTCCGAGATCGTCGAGACGGGGGGCGGGCTCTATCGATTGGCGACGCAGCGGGAACAGGGAGCCTGGCGCGCGAGCCCTACTCGCCTATCCGTTCGAGGGCTCGTAGCACCGTCTCCTTCGACACGTCGCTGACAATTCTAACCTCACCAATTCGGGTTGGCAAAACCCAGCGCAGACTCCCAGCGGCAGCCTTCTTGTCGTGGCTCATCCGCTCCCAGAGCTGTTCGGGTGCCAACCCCGGCAGCCGGACCGGCAGGCCGGCTGCGCGTAGTACGTCTCGCTGCCGGCCTGCGAACGCAGCGGTCACCATTCCCAGGTCCTCCGCGAGGTACGCCGCCCCCATCATGCCCAGCGAGACGCACTCGCCATGCAGCCACCTGCCGGCAGAAGCGGACTCAACCGCGTGCCCCAGCGTGTGCCCGTAGTTGAGGATGGCTCGCAGCCCCGACTCGCGTTCGTCTGCCGTCACGACCTCTGCTTTCAACTGGCAGGAGCGGCGAATCACGTGCTTCAATGCTTCCGGTTCAGCGGCCAGCAACGCGTCGGCATGCTGCTCTACATAGCGGAACAGGCGGGCGTCCAAGATCACGCCGTGCTTAATGACCTCCGCCAGACCGCCTCGAAGTTGGCGCTTGGGGAGGGAACTCAGCGTGACGGGATCGATCATCACAAGCCGAGGCTGGTGGAAGGCCCCGATCATGTTCTTCGCCCGCGGATGATTGACTGCCGTCTTGCCGCCGACGCTCGCGTCTACCTGTGCCAGCAGCGTGGTCGGCACTTGCACGAAGTCCACCCCGCGCTGGTACGTGGCCGCCACGAACCCAGCCAGATCCCCAACGACGCCTCCACCCAGACTCACTACGACAGCTTGCCGGTCGAACCGGGCGCGAAGCAGCGCCTCGTATAGCTTCTCCGCCTGCTGCAGGGACTTCGCCTGCTCGCCGTCAGGGACGAGCGCAGTGGTCACGGCAACCCCTGCCGACTCCAACGAGCGCACCACCGGCTCCCCCCAGAGCCGAACGACCCGCCGACAGCTAACGAGTAGGCAGCGCCTCCCGCGACACACGGAAGCGACCGCGCGACCGACCTCTGCCAGGCCCTGCGGCTGCACGTGGACGCGGTAGGACCGGTCCTCCAACTCCACGGATATGCTCGTTCCTGACGTGCGCATCACCTTACTCCAGACTGCGCCCTGCAAGCCGGACGACCCGGACCGAGTGCCGGCCGACACTCGCCCCGCCGAGAAGCCTCGAATACATGCCCTGACGCGAAAAGCGACACCGAGGATCGGTGTCGCTTTTCAACAATACCAATACCGACGGAGGTCGGCTACTCAAGGGTTTGCGCCGCCGTAGCCGGGAGCGCCGGGAAGCGTCTCTTCGGTCCAGATCACTCGAGGCGTCATGAAGATGACCATCTCGGAATCTGAATGGCTGCGCCGTTTCGCTTTGAATAGACCGCCGATGATCGGCAAGTCGGACAGGATAGGAACCTTATTGCCGCCATCGTCCGTCGTCTTCCGGGTGAAGCCCGCCAGGGCGATGGTCTCGCCGTCCTTTACCGTGAGCAGCGAGGAGATCGACCGGGTGATCACTCGCGGTACCTGGGTTCCGTCCGGACCGGTGGCGTAGCCCACGATGTCGGAGATGTAGGGCATGACGAACGCGGTCACACTGCCGTCGTAGTTGACCCGCGGCACTACCGTCAAGAATGTCTCGACAGGCAGGATGTCGGGGAACGTGATCGACTGTGGGTTGCCAAACTGGTCGAAGACGATCTGCTGCGTGAAGTACGGGACTTCGTCCGAGATGTACAGCGTGGCGGGCAGGTTGTTCTGCGTGGTGACCTTCGGGCTGGCGATGATCTTCGCCTTGCTGCTGTTGAACAGCACACCCAAGTTGGCCAGCAGGTTGCCTTTGGCATACCGCAGGGCAGCCGTGCCGCCGGAGACCATGCCTTGCACAACGAAGGAGGTCGAGGCGCCCGCGGCTTGCCAGTCGATGCCCATACTGTCCTGATCTTCTGTCTTGACCTCGACAAACTGCGCCGAAATCTCAATCTGGCGAATGGGCAGGTCGATCTTCTTGATGAGATCCCACAGCTCCGTCACTGCCGTATCCTCGCCGCGGACCAAGACGGCGTTCAGGGGGTTGTAGGCACCGATGGCTTCTACGCCCGGGGGCAGTTCGAAGAGCTGCTGCCCGCCGCCACCGCCGCCAAGTCCGCCGCCGCCGCCACCAAGTCCGCCGCCGCCGATGTTGCCAAGTCCGCCACCGCCACCGCCGCCGAAGCCGCCGCCGCCGCCACCGGGGAACTGCTGGAGACCGCCCAGCGACCGGGCGTTGGTTGCGCGGGGGTTGGCATTCAGGTGTCGGTAGACGCGGTCCATGGGTGACGACATCTGACTGGCGATCATGGAACCGAGGGGCGTTGAGGTTGTGGTCCCACCGGCTCGTGCGGCGCCGCCATTGAAAAGGGCCACAAACTCGTCGGCCGAGATGAACTTCATGGGAATGCATTCCCACCGCCTCTGCTTCGCGGTCGTCTCCTGCACCTCAGTAGGAATCCACTCGCGATCCGGTGCCTGGGCACCGGGGGCCTGTTGCGGCAGGGGCGCTGGCAGCGCCAATCCCCCTCGTTCTCGTTCCGGCGCGATCGCGGGAGCGTTCCCGCCGGCAGGGGCCGCGTCCTGGATCATCGCCACCGCGGGCTCCGGCGCCGCGGCCGGCGGCGCTGTCGTGATGACGTAGACGTCATCGGGCGTCTTGTGCCAGTAGTAGCCGTGCGGCATCAGGATCGACTCGAACGCTTGCTCAAGCGTCTTGTCGTGGAGCGTGGCTGTCACTTTCCCCTTGATGTCCTCGCCGAAGCTGATGCTGCAATTCGTCTGGAGAGCAAGCATCCGGAGGACGTCGCGCAAGTCGGCATCCTGCAGGTCCAGCATGATGCTGTCGCCCCCCTTGGCCGCTTCCTGCGTGCCGGCAGGCGCCTCCTGCTGCGCAAAGAGAGTGGTACTTCGGGCGCACACAAGCACCAGCAATGCTGCGAAGAACGGCTTCAGTGTTGCGCTGTAATGTGCTCGCTTCATGTTCATCCTTCGATTGAGCCGATCTTCGGGACCAGGCCCCCTGGCGCACGCCCTACTCACGTGGTCGCCGCCATAGATCCATCATTGCCTATCGGCCGAAGCCGCCGCCGCCGCGGTTGCCGCCGCCACGGTTGCCGCCGCCACCGAAGCCGCCGCCACGGTTCCCGCCGCCACCGAAGCCGCCGCCGCCACGGTTGCCGCCGCCGCCGCCAAAGCCGCCGCCGCCCTGGCCGCCGAAGCCGCCACCACCCTGGCCGCCGAAGCCGCCACCACCGCCGCCTTGGCTGCCGCCGCCACCGAGGGACATGAAGTCCAGCCGTGGGTCGACGAACTCGCCGCCAAACAGGCTGGCGACCTCGTAGGCCCACATGCAGCGCGGAATCCAGGGATCCTGGAACTTGACGTCCGCAGCCACTTCGTCGGGTATGCCGGCGGCGCCGCCGCCGCCGCCGCCAAGGAGATCGCCGCCGCCTTCCAGCGCCTGGGCAATCTTCAGCGGAACCGCGGTCGTTTCAACGCCGTTCACGCGAATCTCCTGGGGCTTCCGCGTCGTCGGGCGCTTGAATCCTCGGGCCTTGCCCTGGCCGCCGCCCATGGCTCCTTGCTGCGTGCCGGGCATCATCCCGCCCTGCCCCTGCATCCCTGGCATCATCCCGCCCTGCATCCCTGGCATCATGCCGCCCTGCATCCCTGGCATCATGCCGCCCTGCATCCCTGGCGTCATGCCGCCCATCTGGCCGGGTGCGGGGGTCCGGCGGGCGCCGGGCTTGGGCTTGATCTGGTAGACCCCGTTCTTGTCTTTGGTGTAGACCGCCTCGATCTGGTCCAAGACGGACTTCAGCGCCAGTTCCCAATCGACATCGTTGAGAGTCAACTGAGCGATCTCGCCCTCCACTTCCGGAGCGATGACCTTGTCGTAGTTGGTAACTTTGAACAGCATCTCAAGCACCTTGGTGGCATCGCCGTCGATCACGTCGATGGTCACCTTGTGCGCTTGGTCTGCGGCCGGGAGTTGCTGCTGTGCGAGCGCAGCGCCGCCCCAGCTCATGAGGTAGGTGAACAGACCTGACACCAACAGCGCTTTTGCCGAAGATTTGGGGTGCGACATGGAACTTGGCCTCCTGACGGTAATAGCGTGTGCTCGTTTCGGTCCAAGTCGAGACGGGATGGTGTTTGTTCTCGCGGAATCCAGCATGGCGCTCACGATTACCTCCTGGGAGCAGGACGTGCTCCCCGGGCGCCTCCTGCTCGCGGCTGCCGTGCGCCCGGCTGGTTCTGCGGCTGCATACCTTGCATCATCGCGGGTGGCTGGCCCATCCCGCCCATGCCCTGCATCCCAGCCATTCCTGGGTCCATGCCGGGCATGCCTTCCATGCCCATTCCCATCCCTTCGCCGCCTTGCCCCGTGGTCTTCGGCGGCGCCTTGCGCAGCTCGACTTCCTTCAGCTTGTTCTCCGCGTCGCGGATGACGATCTTGTCGCGCTCGATTCGCTGAACGCGGATGTTCTCTACGGTGTCTCCCGGCTTCACCACATAGCTGGTTGACTCGGCGGTGCCGGTGCCAACCTCAAGCACGGCCCAGACGGAGTCGTTGACGAGGAGACCAGCCATTCGCTTGTCGCCGACCTTCTTCAGTTCCTCCTCGGGAAGAACAGCACCGAGGTTCCGTGGCACAGCAGCGGGACCCGAACGAAATGTCGGCACTGCCGGCAGTGTCCCAATGGTCTCAACGCGTCCACTGGCAGGCACCGGAGGATAGGTTCGCCGTCGCCCGGCCGCTTCAGACAGGTCGCCGAGACCGACGCCGATTGGAGAAAACGGGTCAGCGCGCCAGCCGAAATATGGCTCGCCCTTAGCGCGATCGGTCTGGGCCGCACCGGCCGCTGGTGCAGCCGGGCCGCCGCCAGCGCCTCCCGCACCCATACCGGGCTCACCGCCGCCGCCCATGGGCGCGCCGCCGGCGCCGCCTGGCATCATTTCGGCAGGCGGGCCCGCGCCAGCCCCGCCTGCAGGGGCAGCGCTTGGACCGGGAGCGGCACCAGGTGCAGCCTCCCCGGCAGGAGCGCCGCCCTCGGGAGCTGCACCGGGCGCTCCAGCGGCACCAGTTTCCGAGGCCATCTGCTGCGAGTCAGGCGGCTCCTCTGGGCCGCCGCCTTTCCTCATCGAGGGCAGCACGTACATGAAGAACACGAGAATCAAGAACGCACCAAAGAGCCCTCCGAGGATTCCCAGTTTCTTTTTGTCTTCAGCGCTCATTGGTCTCAGCCTTTGGTGACGGCGGAATCCTCAAGGTTGGGCCTGCTTATTCTTCGTCCTTGGCACTGGAGCCTTTGGCAGAATCGCTCTCGCCCGCGTCAGCCGCGGGAGTCGGGCCCCCTTCGCCGCCTGAGCCCATGCCTGGCCCCATGCCCGGGCCAGCCCCCACTTCAGGTTCAGACCCACCGCCCATCATGCCTCCGCCGCCAGCCGTGGCGGCAGAACCGGAGAGGTCGGCCGCAGAGGGACCTGCGAGCAGCCCTTCGGGCAAGTCAGCGATGACGTAAAAGGCGATGGGGATCGCAGCGGTCAGTGTCGGTGACTGGCCCGATATCTTGGGCGGTCCCACCGTGACAAGTCGGGAGAAGGTGTGCAGGCTACGCAGCAGCTTCTGGACGTCCTCAATCCGGCCGTTGACGGTCAACGTGATCGCGCCGCTGGGGGGGACGCGCAGGAACCCCGAGGCCGGCAGCGTCATCTGCGAGATCTCGGTGGGCGGCTCGGGGATCTGCACACCCGAGAACTCGCAGCCCGACACCTCGGGGACGAACTTCGCGAACGCGGGGCCCAGTCGCTCTCGCATCTCAGCCCACACGGCAACCAGGGTGGCGTATTGTGCGGGGCGGTCTGTCAACTCGAACCGGATGCTAACATAGCGCTGCTTGTACTCGTCAAGGCGCGCCCGGTCTTCGGCCAGCTTGGCCGTGTACTCTTTCAGGTTCGCTTCGTGCGTCGAGCGCTTTGCGATGACGTCGTCGCACTCCTGAACCTTCTTCTCCAGTCCGGTGATCTCTTCGGTCTTGGGCTTCAATAGGCCGAAAAAGCCGCCGGCGCCGAGGCCGCCAAGCAGCAAGATCCCGATGATTAGCACATGCCATCTGTTTAGCTTCTGCATGGACTGTGGGTTCCTCTCACGCGCGTGAGGAAGCGTTCCATTCTATGCGCTCGGGCCGGACATGCCTCCGGGCGGGCTTGAGCCACCCATTCCCGGGCCCATTTCGCCGCCCATCATCATCTCGCCGCCCATGCCCATGCCGCCGCCGCCCGCACTGAGGGCTGCTGCGGATAGACCGGGCGTCTCGATGGGAGTAGACAGCGAGCAATTGACGGAGAAGGACACCGGCCCGGCCCCGGGGGCGGGGCCGAGATTCACATTTGGCTGGATCTCCGTGAGCAGTGGGCAGCGCTCCAAGTTCATCAGGTAGCGGATGTAGGCCGGCGGGCTATCTACTTGGCCTTGCAGGCCGACGCCATTGTTCGCAAGCGTCAGCTCCGTGTACTGGGTTCGATCATACGTGAACCGAAATACCTGGTCCAGCAGGTCCGCCCAGACGATGCCGGGGGCCGTGTGCGGAGGGTCGCCAGCGAGCTGGGAGATGAAGCCCACCGTCGCCTCAAAGGGCGCAATCTGGTTTTTCTTGGCGGTCGCTTTGGCTTCGAGCGCCTCCACCTCTTTGCGCTCGGCCGTCTTCGTAGTCAGCTCCTCGTTGAGGGCACTGATGCGCTTGGTCTTGGTCATGAAGATCCCAAAAACGCCGGCCGCCTCAAGAACCAGCAGCGCAATGACTGCCAGCCCCACCTTCTTGACCCTATGCCGCTCAAGGACGTATCCCGGCAGTAGGTTCAGCTTAACCAACTGAGAACACCTCGATTACCGCGCCTGCAGTTGTGATTTGCTGAGAGCACGCTAACACTCAGTCTTCCACCATGTCTCGGATCGCCAAGCCCAGCCCGGTGCAAAGCGCGGGCGACATTTCCGCCAGATACTCGGGCGTCAGGTCGCTCTTGGGGCTGAGGCGGACACTGTCGAACGGGTTGGCGACCGCTACCGGCAGCCCCAACTCGGCAGAGAGCACATCGGCCAGGCCGCGCAGCCTCGCTGTGCCGCCCATCAGCAGCACTCGGTCGATGTTCGCGCCCGGATAGCGGCTGGCGTAGTACTCCAGGGAGCGGCGCGTCTCGGTGATCAACTCATTGATGACCGGGCTGAGGGCAGCGTAGACGCTCTCCGCGGTGACGTCTCCTCCCGCGGTTCCCAGCTCAGCCAGGCCCGCGAGGTCGTCCAAGTCCATCAAGCCGCCGGGGGCCGCCTCTTCTTCTGTTGACAGGGCGTCTGCCGGCACGCCGGCCGACACGTCGCCGACCGCTTCGTCCGCATCGGAGGGCTCCGCCAGATCGAAGGAGAACCCCAAGTCGCTCTCGTCCGGGTCGCTCTCAGTGGCTGGCGACAGGTCGAAGAGCCCTGCGTCTGTGTCGGCGTCCGCTGGCGTAGCGGGGCCGCCCAGGTCCAACTCGAAGCCGACGGGCTCGGCTTCGGCAGCAGCGGCCGGGCCGAGATTCAACTCGAAGGTTCCGGGCGCCCCTTGATCGATCACCTCCGTCGGTGACGGGCCATCGCCGAAGTCCAACTGGAAGCCGCCGGCGGCCAAGGGCGTGTCTTCCTCGGTCGCGCCGCCGCTCGCCGCCGGGGTGGGGTCCAGGTCCAGTTGGATTCCCTGCGACTCGTCCTCGGAGGAATCCTCCTCCGTCGAGTCCAGATCCAGTCGGAGCGGAGGGAGTTCGTCCTCCGGGCCCTGGTCCGTCCGCGAGTCCAGGCTCAACTTCGCCACGGTCTTGTCGTCGTCCAAGTCCAACGACAGGTCGAATTCGTCGGTAGTCTCCTCGGCTTCGGCAACCGCGGGCGAGTCGTCCGGGGATTCGAGGGTATCCGAATCCAGGCTGAAGTCCAGCCCGCCAACGTCCGCGGCAGAATCGGCCGGCTCCACCGCGTCGAGGCTCAGGTCGAATGCGGGCAACGCGCCGCCCGTGTCGCTCTCGGTGGCACCCTCGTCTGTGCTGTCCAGCGACAGATCGAAGGCCGGCACTTCACCGGTGGTCTCAGTTTCGGTCGCCGTCTCGCTGGTCGTTTCGCCTTCGTCGGCGTCAAACTCGAAGGAAGCGAAGGGCGACTCTTCGTCGCCCGCGGCAGCCGCCATGGCGGTCATTGTGTCAACGCCGGCGCCCACGGTCTCGGTCAGCAGGGCGCTGCCAAGCTCGATCTTGGCTCGCTCCGCCTCTTCCGGCTGCACCCCCAGCGCTTCCGAGATCGCCAGCGTCAGGTTGTCGCCGCCCAGCGGGACGGACCGCGTGAACGTCAGGTCCCAGCCGCGCACCACGCTGATGTCAGTCACGCGGGCGCCGAGATTGATGAGCGCCACTGCAGAGTCCTCGTCGCTGCCGTTCTCTTCCAGGGTCGCCAGGACGCGGGCACAGGCCAGGGGTTCGATGTCCAATGCCTGGGGGAGCAACCCCGCGGCTTGGATGGTCTCGATATGGGCATTGATCATCTCTTCCTGAGCAACTGCCAGGAGGACTTCCATCGTCTCTGCCTCGCCACCGTCGCTGCCGGACTTCTGGTGCTCAAGGGGCTTGAAGTCCATCACCACGTCTTCCGCGGGGAACGGAATGTGGCGCTCGATCTCCCACTTCATCGTCTCTTTCAGTTCGGCCGCGGTCATGCGAGGCACCTCGATGATGCGCACGACCAGCGACTGCTGCCCGGCCAACGAGCTGACTACGCGTTTGCACTTGATGCCGCTCTCGCTCAGCAGTTCCTTGATCTCCGCCCCCAACATGCCCGGATCCATAATGATCCCGTTTGAGATGACTCCGGCAGGGGTCGGGCGGACGCCAGCACCCAGCACCTCCAACTGCCCGCGGCTGTTCCGGACTTCGACAGCCTTGAGGTACTTGGTGCCGATGTTCAGGCCGACAACCGGCTTCGATCCTTTTGAGAGAAGGCCCATGGGAGGTTTGCTCAGACTTCGCCTGAATCCAATCGCAGCTCAAGCGCGGTTCCGTGGCGGGAGGCGCTCACTTTCCGCCCGGAACGCGCCGCCACATGCACGGGCTTTGACGGTTCGATCCGAGAGGTTGTTCCGGGCGCTTTTCCAGAACTCAATTGGCCGCTCTTAACGCGGTGTGAATTCTAATTCGTTTTGCCCCCCTGTGCAATAGGACAGCGGAATTGTGCGGGTGGCATTTTCGCGTGGATTTTGCCGCCGTGCGGTCTCGCCTTGTTCAGCGCTCAGTCCTGTTCCATCGTCCAGTGACGATCGACCTGCCAGGTTGCAGCGCTGGGCGCGTTCGGATTATTGGGATACATGCGCCTGGGGTTGCCGCTGCTGTCGAGCAGAGTGCTCTTCTCGTACACGAAATCCTTGAGCACCCACTTTGCGTGGCCGTCGGCGAACAGGGCGTTGATGCCGTTGCTGCCGTGCCGGCTGAAGTCGGGGACGGAGTCGTTCTCGGGGGCGCTGGCGCTCGCGGCTGCTGTCGCGGCGAGGTCGGACGGGTGTTCCTGCCCGGTGCCGCTGCTGGAGGGTGACTCGCCCACCTGGTAGTTGCCCGCGGGGGAGGAGTCCATCACCATGAGCGTGCCCGACGGATCGGGGACCTTGCTGGTCCGGATGTAGCCGTCGAAGGCGGTGGCCATATCCGGCATGGGCGTATCGCCGGCGTACTTGAACGCCGTGCCCACGTAGCCCTTTCGCGCGCCGAACCAGTAGGCGCCGTTGATGGCGTACCCGGTCTGGCTGGTGTCGGGGCGGAGGGCCTTTGCCGAGGGGCAGACGTAGAGG
>Ga0210051_1000438_pt1 | contig 38544 bp, 31 predicted proteins | sample CryGey092014_all_FD_185464 | JGI IMG/M metagenome (GOLD analysis project Ga0210051, IMG submission 185464) | Groundwater microbial communities from aquifer - Crystal Geyser CG23_combo_of_CG06-09_8/20/14_all (SPAdes) (version 2) | ecosystem: Environmental > Aquatic > Deep subsurface > Groundwater...
ATGCCAATCAGCAAAACATCACTGCCAAGGCCAAGCTCCTGCCTTAATCTGCCTTTATTTTTATCTGCTTCAAAAAACTTCTCAAGCTCAAAACCAAGTTGGATAACTGCTACTTTATCTTTAGAAATAATATTATACCTCATAGAAACATCATTTTCCACTGAATTACTTACAGCCACAACTTTGTCCGTAAATCTACCTAAAGAGCGCTCTATGACAATAAATATCTTTGTCGCCGGGCCGCTAAAATAACCCTCAAAGACATGGCCATGAAAAGTGTGTACTTTAACAGGCACGCCTGCTAAAATCGCAGCCATCCTGCCTAATGCGCCTGCCTTCGCCGTATGAGTATGGACTATATCAGGCTGTTCTTTCTTAATAATCCTGTATATTTTCCACAACGCTTTTATATCTTTTATAGGACTTATGCTCCTTACTAGCTCATTGACGATTACCGGATTTATGCCTTTTTCTAACGCAAAATATGACATATCGCCTTCGGACTTTTCAACCATGCCGGTAACAAGAGTCGTTTCAAACCCCTCCTTTTTTAAGCCCTCGCTAAGCAACACAGCGTTTATCGCCGGGCCGCCTATATTTAATCTCGCTATTATACGCACTATCTTTATCATTCTTTAACCGCTGTCACTATAATATTCGGCGCAAAATAACCTATATTGCCGAATCTGATTAAAAATTCCAATCTTGATATCCAGTAAAATACATTGCGCAATATATAATTTTTGGCATCCAGAAACCACGGACTAGGATATTGATAATAATGGCCAATGTATTTATGCCACGCCGGCAGCTGAATGGGCCTGCCTATGCATGATTTAACAACTTTAAACCCGCACTCCTTAAGCATCCTTCTTAATGTTTTATGCGTGAAATGCGTTACATGCTCGTAAGAATCAAATATATCGTAATCTTTTAATTTTCCTGCGGCTACGGCAAGCCGCAATTTTAATAAATTATAATTTCCGTTGGGGACTTTTATAAATAATATCCCGTCTTTTTTAATCACTTTTTTAATATCCATGAGCATCTTTTTCGGTTCTGCTATATGCTCAAAAACATCTGTCATTGTAACAACATCAAAGTATTCATCGCTGAAACCCGCTTCGTGCAGATAACAGGTTTTCACGTTTAATCCGAAATATTTACGCGCCATTTCAGAAAGCGCCGGAGACGGGTCTATGCCGAAAACATTCCATTTCCTGCCGCGCGTATTCCTCAGGAACATACCCATATTTGTCCCTATATCCAAAAAATTGCCTGTTGGCTTGATTTTTTCTATAACGCCTAGATCCTGCAAATAATTTGAGTCCCTGTGATTTTTTGCCTGCCCTTCGAATATCAGCCTTGCTTCTTCGTAATATTTTTTATCATCACCCCAGTAATTTTTTTCCGACTCCTTAACCATAGGGTTTGTATATATCAAACCGCAGGCGCTACATTTAACTATCCCTATATTGCCTCTCTCTGTGTAAATCTGCGCATAATCCGTATAGGCGCATAGCGGGCATGCGCGCTTTAGGACTTCGCTTTCACTGTAATATGTTTTTTGCGTGCCGCCTTTTTGATAGTCCATAATCAATCTCTTTATTTATCCGCAAATTCCCTGTGCCACAGCTCAAGGTTTAAAAGGCACCATATTTTGGCCCCGTTATTTGCCTTTCCGCTTGCATGATCATCAAGGATCTTTTTAATGCCTTCCCGGTTAAAATAACCTCTCTTAAGATGCTCGTTGCTCATTAAAATATCATGTGCATATTTTTTAAGTTCATTTTTAAACCATACACCGATAGGCACCCCAAAACCCATTTTTTCTCTTTTTAAGATAGATTCCGGAAGTATATTTTTGAGGGATTTTTTTAATATGTATTTTGTCTGAAATCCCCTAACCTTAAAATGAGATGGTATGCGCGCCGAAAACTCCAAAAACTTATGGTCCAGAAAGGGAGAGCGGCACTCCAACGAATTGGCCATGCTCGTAATATCCACTTTCGGCAGCAAATCTCCCGGCATATATGTCATCAGGTCGACGAAAAGCGTAGAATCAATCAAATCCCGGGACTTTGATTTTTCATATTCGTTAAAAATAATATTTTTTCTGCTCAATCGCCTGGTCTTATCTTTCATTAAATCGGTATAACAGTTAAACCTTGTTTCTTCGTTAAAAATAGACATGAACTCCGAATACCTGCTTTCTTTCTTCAAGCAGGCTGATGCTACAAACTTCTTCAGCCTATTTATTTTATCTTTTTTAACGGTAGATTCCGGCATGTTTTTTATGGCTTTTCCAAACAGCTTATTTAAAACAACCGGCAATATTTTATGCCGCTCGGCCATATTCATGGCCACATACCTTTCGTACCCGCCAAACGATTCATCTCCACCATCGCCATTTAAAGCCACGGTTACACTCTGGCGCGTCATCTTAGAAAGGTAATACGTGGGTATTGCCGATGAGTCGGCATACGGCTCTCCGAAATGCCTTATCAGCTGCGGCAAAACTTCCAAAGCATCGGGCTTTATTATGAATTCTTTGTGGTCTGTCCCGAACTTTTTCGAGATATCCCTTGCAAAATCCGTCTCATTAAAACTTGCGTCCGAAAACCCTATTGAAAATGTCTTAACCGGCATAGACATCAACTGCGCCATCACGGCAACTATGGCGCTTGAATCAATGCCGCCACTTAAAAATGCGCCCAGCGGCACATCGCTTATAAGCCTTATTTTTGTTGATTCTTTTAACAGGTCAAATACCCTCTCACAAATTTCTTCCTCTTTCAAATCAAGCTTCTGCGAATAATCAAGGTTCCAATACCGCTGGATTTTTATCGCGCCTTTTTCCCATATTAGAAAATGCGCCGGAGGCAGCTTTTTAACGCTTTCAAATATTGTAAAAGGCGCCGGTATATAACCGTAATTTAAGAACTCATCTAGGCTCGCAAAATCAACATCCCTTTTGATATCGCCGTTTTTCATAAGAGCGTTTAATTCCGAGGCAAAAACCAAATCTCCGGATTCCGCCGAATAAAACAGAGGCTTCTTTCCTATCCTGTCCCTTGCTAAAAACAACCTCTGCTCTTTCTCGCTCCATACGGCAAAAGCAAACATTCCACGCAGATCCTTAAGGCAATCCGGACCTTTTTCTTCATATAAATGCAACACTGCTTCGGTGTCAGTATTTGACTTAAAAACATGGCCTTTCTTTATCAAATCTTCCCTTATCTGCTTAAAATTATATATTTCTCCGTTAAAAACTATCCATAAACTATTATCTTCATTGCTCATGGGCTGGCGGCCTGCGGCAGTCAGGTCAATTATACTGAGCCTTTTATGCCCCAGGGCTATATTTACTCCAGAATTGCCGAAATAAAAACCCTCGTCGTCAGGCCCTCTGTAAAACATGGCATCGCACATCACCTTTATGATATCTTTGTTTATTTGCCTATTCTGTATAGATATTATTCCGGCTATACCGCACATAGCTTATCAACCTTTTAAATCTAAAAAATTTTATTGTATGGAACAGGTATTTTTAATATTAACCACTTTTGCATATAGGCCGTCAATACACAAAATATCGCCTTTGTAATTCATTCTTTTTAACAAGCCTATTATTTCATCCTGGTAAGATACGGCGAAGATAATTATAAGATCATTTCCTACAATTTTAGCGCTGGCCGGCTTTAATATCTTTGTAGGGCAATTCGGTAAAAACTTGCCGTGTTTGTTAGTGTCTGAATCAAAAATATATTTTATATTTAACCTTGAGCCCGCGTACGCTATTATTGCCTGTGCCTTCGCTCCTGCGCCCCATGCGGAAACAACTTTATATTTTGAAATATTTTTTAAAATAAATTTTACATCTTCTTCTCTTCTATGCCCAAAGTCATGAGCTTTTTTATTTTTTCTAACATAAACTTCCAAATAATCCCCCCCAAAGCTTTCACTCAGGACAATTATTTCAAAACCGCATTTAGTAACGAGCGCGGCAAGGCTCTGAGGCGTAAAATAGTTTATATGGTCTGCGAATATATCAAAATACCTGTTTTGCGATATTGTTTTTTGCGCATTAGGCACTTCTATCAAACCTACTGCGCCGTCTTTACACGCCTCATATGCTACCGATAAAATTTCCCTTGGCTTACTAATATGCTCAAATACCTGCCTACAGGCAAAAGCCGAGAATTTTCGCTTCAAGCGGATATTTTTTGTAAAATACGCATTTACTACAACCAGCCTTTTGTTTTTACAGATGTCATAAAAAACAGACGAGGGTTCAACGCCTAATGTTCTGCCGAAAAACCGTTTAGCCATTAAAAGAAAATTCCCGTCCCCGCAGCCTATCTCTATAAAATTCGACCTGTTTTCGCAAAAATCTGCCAATTTTTCAATCTGTCTTCTCTGGAGTCTGCGTAATTTCGAAGAATGGCTGACAGTCATAAAATAATCGTCATAATAATCAGGGTGATTAAAATATTCTGTCTGATAGTGCCCGCAATTACCGCATGTAAACAAATGAACCTTTACGCTTTTGAAGGCCAGCGGACGCTTATAAAACCTGGAAACTTCCAGAGCGCATTTATTTAACACCTCGCATATATGCATCCTGAAGCCGCATACCCTGCATTTCATTTTAAATTAATCCCCGTTTTAAAAATTGGCCAGTTTGAAAATTTTACTTTAAATATTTTAAAGACGGCAGGGAAAATACCCCACGGTTTAACCTTTTTGCCCTTCTTTCTTGGCTTGTAGGAAACCGGGATTTCGCGTATTTTGAAGCCCGCTTTACAGAACTTGCTTATAGCTTCAAAATCAAAATAGAGATCTCCTGAATCTATGGCTATTTTACTGAAACTAGACGCCCTGTAAAGCCGGACGCCTATTATATCTGTAAAATTTCTTTTAAAAAACAAGTTTACCAAAAATGTAGTGATTAAGGTGCCTAAATAATAAGGCCTCTGTTTTATTATGGAGGCCTTAGCCAACGAGCCACTTCTCTTGTTGTAGAGCCTGGAACCAAAAACAATATCCAGGTTTTCCTTTTCAGCTATTTCAAGCATCCTGTAGACGCATTCTATGTCGTATTCAAGGTCAGAATACTGCATATATATAAACTCTCCGTTTGCTTCTGAGAAACCGGTAATAACAGACTGCCCGTAGCCGTAATTTTTAGGTTGAAATATTATTCTGGTGCCTGGGCCCGGTTTCAAATCTCTCAGGATTTCCCTGGTTCCGTCCACAGAACAGTTATCCACTATTATTATTTCTTTATCTACGGCAATGGCTTCTGCATCAGCTATAGCTTTTAATATGGTATTCTTTTCGTTATATACGGTAATTATAATGGTTAGTTTCATAAAACTGTTTTTCCGTCTTTGTAACTCTGCCAGATTTTTAATATAGATTTGACTATATCCTGCGAAGATAGCCCATACTTTTTAAGCATATAATTACGCTCGCCGTAAACTTTAGGGTAAGCATCCGGCAGGCCGAACTTTCTAAATAAAATACCCGATCCGCTCTCGGCGACTATGGCAGCAACCGAATCGCCCAGGCCGCCGATAATACTATGCTCCTCCAGCGTAAATACGGCCTTTGTCTGCATTATGGCATCCATTATAATTTCTTTATCTATCGGTTTTATGGTATGGATATTTATCAGGCGCACACTTATGCCTTTGCCGGCTAAAATATCTCCGGCTTCTAAAGCATTGGATAAAATGCTTCCCGTGGAAATTATACTGATATCGCTACCATTGCGCAGCAAAACGCCTCTGCCCATGAAAAATCTTTTTATCTGCGGCTGCGCACAACATGCCTTGCCAAGCCTGACATACATAGGCCCGTGGTGCGTAGCCATAAACCTGAACACGCTTACAGTTTCCTGTTGTGTTGCCGGAGAAAAAACCTTCATATTCGGAAGAGATTTCATAATAGATATGTCTTCGGCGGCATAATGCGTAGAACCGGCTGTACCGTAATGTAGGCCTGCGCCTACACCGACTATCTTCACATCCTGATTCTGCATACACAGATCATTTCTTATCTGCTCAAAACACCTCATGGTAGCAAACGGAATTATAGAATAAACAAAAACCCTTTTCCCTGACATTGAAAGCCCTGCGGCAAGTCCTATCATGTTTTGCTCGGCTACGCCAACATCATAAAATCTATCCGGAAATTCATTTTTAAACCCCTCAAAAACAGAAAATCCAAGATCGCCTGTAAGTAAAAAAATATTTTTATTCGCCCTGGCAAACCCTGTAAGCGTATCAGTAAAAGCCTTTCTCATTTTATCCCGAGCTCCTTCATTGCCAAAGCAAGCTGATCTGAATTAGGCGACTTATAATGCCACTCGAGCCTGTCCTGCATAAAAGACACGCCTTTTCCTTTTATTGTATGGCTTATTACAACAGATGGCCTACCCTTTTTAAACGGCACGGCATTAAAACATTTCGTCAGAGATTTTATATTATGGCCGTCAACTTCTTTTACCTGCCAGCCGAATGCCTTCCATTTATCAGCAAGCGGCTCTATGTCAAGCACATCGCTAACGCGTCCGAACGCCTGAAGTTTATTATAGTCTATAATAACCACAAGGTTGTCCAATTTATGATGCCCGGCAAACATCGCTGCCTCCCATATGGAACCTTCATTACATTCTCCGTCGCTGATAAGCACAAATATACGTTTTTTCAACTTGTCATGTTTAGCCGCAAGCGCCATGCCGGCGCCTACTGACAATCCATGCCCCAAAGACCCTGTGGATACGTCAAGCCCTTTTACCGCGTTTCGCGTTGCATGCCCTGGAAGTCTCGTACCATTTATACAATATCTCTTCAACAAATTTTTCGAAAAAACTCCTTTTTGCGCCAGTGTGGCATAAAGCGCACTTACAGCATGGCCTTTGCTTAGTATAAATTTGTCTTCATCAACTCTTTTTTTATTTTTTGAATGCGTTTTAATCACATCAAAATACAAAGCAACTAAAAGATCTACACAGGAAAACGCCGAACCTATATGTGAAGAATTTGCCTTTGCATGCATCATTACTATATCTTTTCTTATCTGCGCGGCTATATTTTTATAATATGTATTCATTTATACCTATCTATGTTTACCTAAAACCATTTGATACTTTTTTAACCAAAGTAATGTTATATTATATATCTTTTTATAAAATAATACAATATTCCTATGTATTCATGGGCAATTGCCTTTATCTGCTCAAAACGCACTCCTTCAGCCCTGTCATAAAACTGGCATTCATTAACAGGTACAGGCGTATAAGTTACGCTGACAGGGCCGGCTATCTTATCAAAAACTAACTTTGCCCGCCTCGTATTATACGGTGAAGACACCAGCAAAATGTTAGCCCAGGAATGCCTGTTTAATATATCATTTGTGAATTTGACATTTTCATAGGTGCTGTTCGCTTTCTTTTCAAGTATTATATCCTTATCAGGCACCCCCATAGAAACAGCGAAAAGCTTCATATTTTCCGCATCATTGTACCTATACGTATACCCTGAGGAAAAAATAATTTTCTTGGCATATTTCTCTTTATATAATTCTACGGCGTACCTGGCGCGCTCTATAGTGCTCTTTCCTGGGGAACCCGTTTCACCCACGCCGCCGCCAAAAACAACTATTGCATCCGCGCTATGCGGCGCCTGGCTGATATTTAAAGGCACAGCGGCAAACCATATAAAAGGCGTCTTAAAAAACAAAATCCATAAAAAAACAAGGACTGCCGATAAAGACAACGCTTTTCTTCTGGCGGATCTATAGAAAAAAATGAAATTTTCTTTCCATTTAGCCTCATTGTCGGTATTCTTCTTATTTATGCCGCCCTCGATCAAACGGCTCATCTGCTCTATGCGGCTCACCCAGCTGTTGTCTTCGGCCACTTTAAGCCTGTGCTCTTTCATAGATAACTTATCCTCATTTACGGCCTTTTCAAGGCAATCCGTAAAATTTTCTTTCGTACCTGATACATAAACAATATTTCCGTTTTGATTATTGAACTCTATCACTTCCGGCAGGCCGGTTGAAACAACCGGTTTTGACAATGCCAAGTATTCGTTTAATTTTGTCGGATATACATTATTGGTATATTCGGTTATAAGGTAAGGGATAAGGCATACGTCAAAATATTTAACAAACAACGGCAGCTCTCTGTGCTCTTTTTTCCCGAGAAAATACACATTTTTCAAAACCCTGAGCCTAGATACATCCGTTTGCAGGGGACCTACAAAAACAAACGAATAAGAACTGTATTTTTTAGCCGCATACTCAATAAGCTCCTGGTCTATCCATTTGTGTACCCCTCCTACATAACCTATAATCGGTTTGGCAATTTTTTTCAATTCATCAGGGGGATGCAAAACAGAATCAGCTGATTCCTTAAACTTTGAAAAATTCACGGCAAACGGGAAAATATGCGTATTGTTATTGTATTGCGAACAATAATTACAAAGCTGCTTTGAAGTAACAAAAACAAAATCTGCTTTTTTGATCATGTTTTTTTCCGAGGCCGCTATTTTTTTGGCGGATGTCGAGCTGGCGGAAAAATTATCTATACAATAATAGATCAGGATTTTTTTAAGTATATTATCTGCTATGTCTACGCTTAAAGGTGTGGGCAAAAACGACCAAACAACAGGATCGCTGAAATTCATAGCCTTCATCCACCTGTTTAAAGCGCGCATGATTAAATACTTGTTTATTATACGGGCAGCCCTTGAATAAGGCAAAGGCAGCACAAGAGGCGAAAAAACATAAAGGTTCTCCGCCTCTTTTCTGATGCCCTTGACCCCTGCAAGCCAATTCCTTATTCTCAATTTTATACGCGGCATATCCTTTATGCCGGGCGCGCGAACGCCTGTATTTTCTATGAAAAGAACCTTATTGCCGTTTTCAGCAAGGCTGCTCATTATCTCCTGATGCCCCTGCCATATAAAATCCCAATCAATACTGGATATGCATATTATGTTCTGTTTTTTAAGCACGTTACTGCCCTTAATTTATTTGGTAAAACTATATTTTAACACCTGTACACATAAAACTGCCGCCTTTATTGGTAAATATTTTTCCCATGATGTGGTCGAAAAAATCCATTATTTTCAGCATAATGCCGTTTGGTATAGTTTTTTGCAAAATATTCTCAACGCTTACAGGCAATCGCAAAAAATCAAAACTTCTGACGCGTACATCATGAAAATTATTTTTCTCAAGCAAAACTTTAATATCCTTAAACGTAAAATGAAAATTATGATCAACATCGATATCGCGCATTTTCTTTGCGTAAGTACCAAATATCTTTTTATACCAGGCGCCTTTATTAGTCAAAAGTATAAAAATCCTGCCTCCTGCGTTAAGCGCGCGCCTGGCTTCGCGCAATGCGGCGTCCGGGTCCATACAATGGTCTAATGAAGAATTAAATATTAAAATGTCAAACTTCCCGTCGGCCACCGGTAAATTCTCAGCGCACCCCTGCACCGCACGCTTAGAAATATTTTCCTTAAAGCCCGCCAACATTTTTACAGACGGATCCAGGCCAATATAATAACCGAACACTTTCTCAATATAAGAATAAAAACTTCCGTCTCCGGCGCCGACATCTAAAATACGGGCATTTTCTTTACAATATAGCGCGATAAAACCACCTAATTTTGAGGTTATACGCTCCCACTTAACCTTAAATGTTAAGTTACTGACAGATATAGCGCCCTTTTTTAATTCCCAGTTTTTCTGCGGTAAATGTTTAATTTTTACACCCAAGGAATCCGTATTTATATGCATTAATTTTATCTACCCAGTTATAACCGCCGTTTACTTTCAATTTAAACCTGAATACATTATCATCAGCATATATACGTATGCGCCGCAATTCAAATGGATCGCTGGCAGCCGAATTAAATCCCATTATATTTGAATAAGCATTCTGATAACCACTCTCTTTTACCATATTTTTTATCGCGGGATTAAAGGCATTTTTACCCCCGTAAGGATAGGCAAATGATAAAACCGGCCTGCCTATTTTATCCTCTATCATCTTTTTTGAATCTCTTATTTGTTTAAACGCTTCCTGAGGCGCAAGCTCAAGAAGATTTGTGTGTGTTATGCCATGCGAGCCTATCCTGATCCCTGCATCCGAAAGCTCCGCCACCTGCTGCCAGCTCATATATTCAGCGCTGCTTCCTATAAGCTGAGCTGATATAAAAATTATTGCCTGTTGTGTACCTAATGCAAGCGCCGGAAACATATCATCTAAAAAATCGCGATGCCCATCATCAAAAGTAAGTACTATGTCTCTACCTCTAAGTAAACGTATAATTTCCATATGCTGCCTGAAAAGCTGCGGGCTTAAATGATGGTAAACCAGTACGGTTTGCACTTTCTCAAGATTACTGAAAGTTTTTATGCCGGTATAATTTAAAGCGCTGAACGCGTCTTTTAAAATATTACCCATTACTTTTTAGCCCCGGCTTTTTGGTAATAATAAATATATCTATCCATCTCTGATGACCTATGCAAAAACGAACCAACAATAAATTTCAATATAGCCAAAACCTCTCCCGGCCTTGCAAATACATATTTTATATTTTTTAAAGACAGATTTCTCAGCCTAAGCAAACCCCTTATATAATACCTGTTGGATACTTTTTGTATATTTCTGGCTATTTCAAAAAATCTTTCCTTGGAAATCTTGTCTGTAAGAAGGATGCCTTTAAAATCCTCCGGTTTGGTAAAATCCGCAGACATTATGCCTATCCTGGAATAATCCATGCGATCGCTTACAAGCCCCTTGCCTTTGGCAATCTCCCAAAACTGAGTACCAGGAAAAGGCACCGCCACTGAAAATGTCCCTCCTCCATCAAGCTTGAGTTTTTTCACAAGGTCCAGTGTGGCAAGCATATCCTCCTGGGTTTCGCCTGGGCTGCCGAGCATAAAGGTACCTGTTGTGTGAAAACCATGGGCCTTGCAAAGTTCGACTGCCTTTATATGCTGCTCTACGGTTACTGACCCGCATTTTAAAAAATCAAGTATCTTCTGAGAACCTGTTTCAAACCCGAAAGAAACCCGTTTTACATTCATGCTTTTCAAGAGCCCACACACATGTTTATCTATCAAATTAGACCTCAACGCGCAGGCAAAAGAAACCTTCCGGTTAATACCTTTTTTAAGTATAAGCCCGCAGATAGCTTCAAGCCTGCGTTTATCGGATATAAACAAATCATCCCATATAGATATATGTACTGCGTGGTATTTAGTTATAATCTCATGCATTTCATCAACTACATATTCAGGAGAGTGAAACCTCGGCTTTCTCCAGTATGACACAGACGCGCAGAAGGCGCAGCTATAGGGACAGCCGCGCGAAGTCATTATGCTGGAAAATGGTATATTAACCATCAGATCCCTGGCAGGAAACGGCACGGAATCTATATCGTGAATAAAATCCCGCTGTGCCGTTATCATAACGCGCCCATCGTGACGAAAAGCAAGCCCGGGTATCTTAGCGAGACTGTCCAGATTCAACCGACCGTCGGCAATAACCTGCGTTAACTCATGCATAGTCTTCTCGCCTTCCCCTAAAACAGCCACGTCAAAACACTCAGGCAGCGTATCAGGCAACGCTGTTATATGATGGCCCCCCACAATTACAGGCACACCCGGAAAATGACTCTTTAAAACTTGAGTAAGCGAAACAACCTCGTTAAATTTCTGGGTAACGCTATATATACCTATTAAATCCGGCTTGATCTGGCGCAGCTTATTAAAACCATCTCCTTCTATTATATGAATCTGGTTAAATTGAGAATAACGCCTTAAATAAGACGCGAGATACCCCAGGCCTAAAGACGAAAAACGGCTTTTTTTATTAAAATCCGCTATGTTAAAAAGCGCTATCTTAAAACCCATGCTATTCCTTCTCGTGCAGAAACGCGATATTGTCCATAATCCCGTCCGGTATTAGATGAAACGTAATTTTTTTAAACCACACATCTAATCTGATAAGTATAAACGCGCAAACGCCAAACTCTATAAAGATAGTGGTAAACGCGGCCCCAGTGTAATTTAAAATCGGTATAAATACAATGTTAAGCGCTATTTTAAACGCAACGGCTACGATATAGGCCAAAAGCAAAACACCCGTCTTGCCTGCCGCCATGGCAGTACGCTCAAGAAGCAACCTTAAAAATATAGGTATTACTATCAAGCTTAACACCCTGAAAATATATACCGAATTTAAAAATGCCTTCCCAAAAACAATATTAATCATAAGCCCTGCGCCAAAATACATAGCCGCTGCAAGGAACACGCCTACCACAAATGAAGCCATAAGCGAAACCTTGTAAACTTTTAGAAAACTCTTCACGGATTTATTATAAAGCCTTGAGACAACAGGAAACAGCACAGTTGCCGATGTTATCGGTATAATAAGTATGGCTTCCAGAAGCCTCACCGCCGCGCCATACCATCCGGCAATATAATCACCCGACATTTTGGCCAGCATAATAGTATCTATTTTAAGGCTTACAACGCTTAAAAAACCTATCACGGCAAACGGCAGACCCCTTTTTGAAAAACTCAGAAAATGATCCAGCTTAAAAACGGGCTTAACCAGTAAAAAATTGTTTTTACATATAAGCGCGGTAATAAGAAAACTCGCCGTGCTGGATAAAAGAAATGCTACCCCTAGAAAAAACAGGCTGTTTTTAAAAATTATCAGCGCTGCGGCTATGGCAAACAGCTTTACCGCACCTTCCAATATTATAGAAACGGCCTCATACTCCATCTGCTCTCTTGCCCTGAACACCGAGCGTAGAAAAAACGTCGCCGAATCTATTATCATAGCCGCGCCTATTAAAAATATAAGAAAAAACAGATCTCTGCTGTTCGACAAAAAGAAAGCGCAGGCGTAAAGCAGAATAAACGCGGCTGCTGAAAAAATTATCCTGTTGCCGATACAGATACCCATGGATTTTTTTTCATTCTGCCTGTTGCCTGCGGCTTCAAGGATATAAACTTCACTCATGCCTATGTCAGACATCGCAAAGAACAAAATACCAAAATATAGCGCAAACGACAGTTGGCCGAAAGCAGCATCGCCTATATGCCTGGCAGCATATGCGATGGCCAGAAAAGAAAGCAGTTTATAAATAACCTGCGAAACTATTAAAGATGAAAAATTTTTGGCTATATTTTTTAGCATTATTATTACTCAGGACGAAATTGTATCTTTTAATATCTTTATAAATGTGCCAGCATTGGCGATTACCGAATATCTCTCTTCTACAACCTGCCTTCCTTTTAAACCCATGCCTTTTCGAAGCTGCAGGTTCTCTATTAAGATTGAAATTTTATTAATCCAGTCCTTTTTGTCATAAGCTAAAAATCCGTTTGCCCCGTCGTGAATTATCTCAGCATTGGTTGGAGTATATGAAACTACGGCCGGTATAGCATTGACCATATATTGCAGCATTTTACAACCAACCTTGCCTCTGGTCCATTCGTTATCAGGCATCGGCATAACGCCTATGTCAAACTTATGTAGCTCGCCCACTTCTATTGCCTCGCTCCATCCTACATTTTCAACACGAACCCCGGGAATGATATATTTACCTGCGCCGACAAGATTTAATTTTATATCATACTTCTCGGATAATTCCACCAAAATACCTTTAAGCATATCCAGGTATACGGTAGTGGACGGTGAGCCAATCCAGCCTATAATAACCGTATCATTTTTACCGCTTGCCTGCCTTGGAAAATTTTTTACCGTGTCTATAGGGCCGGTAATAATATGGATGTTGGCGCAAAACCCGGCGGCAAAAGACCTTATATGGTTATTTTCGACTATTACGCATTTACTTACCTTTAGGGCCGAAACTACTTCTTCTTTTTTTATGTATTTCTTTATCCGGCCCGTTAAGCCTCTTTCTTCCTTATCAGGCATGTATATCGAATCATCTATGTCAAATATTATATTTTTATTTCTTTTTCTAAGCAGCTTCTCAAGGCCGAGCGGAAACGTAGTCCTTTGTAAAAAAACTACATCAAATATGCCTGCGAGATAAAAAATCCTGAAAAACCTTATCAGCCGCTCAAAAAATACGCGCGCGTAATACATGTTTTTGCGCAAACCCGTTAATGCCGATGAGCCCACCATGCGGACAGTTGTATTATCGCAAATTGCAGAATACACCTTGTATTTTATGCCCGCCTCATCCAGAAACGGCAAGTACTGATATATCCTATACCGCGTGGCAGGCGCAATTCTGCCGCCGTTTGGCACAAATAATATTTTGAATGACTTATCCAACTTTAAAATACCCCCTTAAAACATCTATCACTTTATCCATATCTGATTCAGCCATTCCGGGATAGAGCGGAAGAGACAGTATTTTTTTAAATATATCATCAGTCACCGGCAGGTCCAAATGGTACTTCCTGAAAGCCGGCTGAATATGATTCGGGATATAGTGTATACCTGAATCCACGCCGTGCTCTTTTAAATAATCCATCAGTTTATCCCTGTCGCTGCAGACCTTAACCACATAATTAAAAGGCACTATTGCTTCATAATCCCTTTTTAAAAGCTCAATTCCGCTTATTCGGCTGAAGGCCTCGTCATAGCGTTTTGCTATATCTTTTCTTTTTTGCGCAAGATCACTAAACTTGCTCATTTGCACAAGCCCTATTGCCGCGTTAATATTGCTCATATGATAACGAAAGCCTGTCGAAGTAACCTCGTAAAACCAGCTTCTCTCGTTTTTATACCTATGCCATGTATCCTTATCTATACCCAGTATCCTTTTCTTTATTATCTCGGCTGCAAGGGTAGAATCTTTTAAAACAACCGCTCCACCCTCTCCGCACGTAATATTCTTTATCGGGTCAAAACTAAAACATGTAATATCGCCAAAACTGCCTATTTTTCTCCCCTTATAATTTGATCCGAACGCATGGGCCGCATCTTCCACCACAGCAGCCTTGCATGATGATGCTATATCCAATATGCTGTCCATATCGCATGGTTGGCCACCATAGTGCACGGGCATGATAACTTTTGTTTTAGGCCCTGCCTTTTTCTTTAAATCTTTTATATCCATATTGAGCGTATCTTTTTCTATATCTACAAAAACAGGCTTCGCGCCGCAGGCAATAATCGCCTGTATGCTTGCCGTAAACGTAAAAGACGGAACTAAAACCTCATCACTATTTTTTAAATTCAAACTGTCCATTGCAATATGAAGCGCTGATGTCCCGGTGTTGACCGCAATAACGTTTTCCGCGTCCAAAAACGACTTCAGCACATTCTCAAACTCGAATACCTGCGAGCCCATTCCCAGCCACCCGCTTTCAAAAACATTTTTTACCCTTTGCAGCTCTTGCTCGCCCACAGAAGGCCTTGATACGGGAATCATATATCACGCTCCTTGACAGCATATATGCTAATCACCTGCCCGCTGTTAAGCAGCCGGGCCGCTATCATTATAAACTTTCTCGCTAATGCCAATAACATTGCCTTAAAACCTGTTTTTACAACACGCTCTGTCTGGCTTATTCCTCCCTCTATTTCCATACTAATCACTTTAAAACCGGACAGTTCAAGTATTTTTAATAGAGGCCTCTTTGAAAATCCGTAAATCTGATAAGACGGAAATGTTGGGGACAGATTCGTTGTTTTATCGCTGCCAGTAAGCCTGTAATAAAGATCCCCTGCAGCGTATACCAGGCTGGCGTTATTCATAACCTCAAGAAATAATAACCCGCCATTTTTTAGCTTTTGGTTTATGCTTTTCAGTAGCCCGGCCGGGTCATATGCATGCTGTAAAACAGATATCAAGCTTGCCGCATCAAATTTTCCGCAGGCAGGGTTAATATCTTTCAAATCGCCGGTAACGACTTCGACGCCAAACTTATGCCTGGCATAATCCGCAAAACCTGTTGAAACATCAACGCCCAAGACGTCCCATCCGCTTTCTTTAGCCACATAAAGCATCTCGCCTCTTCCACAACCTATATCAAGTAGGCGCCCCTTTTTACAATACCTTTCCATGCGCTTCAAAATAGACCTATAAAAATCAAACCTATCGGCAGTCAGCTCGCTGGGAAAATAATCCTTGGCTGAACCGTAATTTTTCTGCAATTGGCCGTCGTCGGCAAAAGGCATGGGGTCCGGATACATCAACCCGCATCTTTTACACTTTACTATGTCTGCCTTTAAATTATCCGGTATATTATAAGCTGAAGGCGCGCGCTTACCGATATAAATCGTATCGTCTACATGGCATATATTACAATGTACCTTTTTATATAAATAGCTCATAAAGATTGGTATATTCGGACAAGGCCGCATCCAGCGAAAGATTCTTCTGCGCTATTTTGCGGCATTGCTGTTTTGTATTTATGTTTTTTGACACATTCAAAATCCCTGCCAGGGCTGCGTCAAAACTGTTTTTAGAAAAATCCCTTACAAGCGATCCGCTCACGCCTTCCAGCACATAATCCTCTATATCCCCTATGCCTGTATTTGCGACTATAGGCAGGCCGCAGCCTAAGTATTCCGCCACTTTAGTGGGAGAAGTTGCCTGCATTGAAAATGTGGGCATTAAAAAAAACAATCCAGCATCCGCGGCGGAAATATAAAAAGGCATATCGCTGTATGCGGCTTCCTCCAAAGTAAAATCTTCGCGGTTTAGGCCTTTGGCATCTATAAGTTTCAGCAGGCGGTCGGGCTTTGAATGCGTCAGTATAAAAAAGTGGGCGTTACTCATATTCTTTTTTGCGATTTTAAAAAAATCCACCATCTTATCTACAAGATACCAGCCTTCAAGCGAACCGGCGTGCAAAAAAATAAACTTGTCCTGGAGGCCGTATCTTCTTCGCATCTTAAGAGAAGCCCCCGGATAAAACTTAAACCTGTTTAAATCCGCGGCGCACGGAATAACCGAAATACCTGTACCCGGCCTTATAAAACCGCTTATATGGCCGGATGATTTCGCGGTCAGTATCACAACAACATCTGAGCTGTATAAAAACTTTTTCTCAAAAAACTTAACCAGCTTATACAACATGCCGCCTTTTTTCCATATACCCGCATCCGCCCTTTCATCCGCCCAGAAACCGCGCATATCAAATATAAACTTAGTGCCGAACATCTTTTTTAGGAAAAAACACATAAGCGCTGGCACATAGGCGCGCGCGTGCAGCAAATCATGTTTTTTGCTCATCATAGCCCTTACGGCAAAGAACATACCTAAGCATATATCAAAAAAAGTTGAAAGAACATACGGGTTTTTATGATACGTAAGCTTTACCCAATTTATATTATGCCTTGCCAAGTCAGAAAAAACTTTTTTGCAGGCGTTTTTATCGCGCGCATAGCGCTCTTTTTCAAAAGTTATAAGCGTAAACTCCGTACCGCTGCTTAAAGACAGGCCTTTAAGATAAGCTATTATCTGTGATTGGCCCAGCGGTTCAAGCGCACCATCATAAGAAATGTATAACACCCTCATAAATCAGCCTTTTTTAATGCCTGCTCCGCTCCGAAGGCCGCAAGAATAAACATAAATGGCAAAATCGTAGCCCTGTGGCGGAATATAGTGCCTATATTGCCTTCAAACAAGGAAAAAAATACGCACGCTGAGATGATAAAAAATAACGGGATAAATAATATATATTCGTTTTTTTTAAAATAAAAAATGACCCCTCTCAAGAAAAAAAAGACTACAGTATAATATGCCAGCATCTCAGAAAATGTCAGCATCTGATATACGCTTGAAATCTGCCATGGAAATGGCATCAACAAAATCATAAAAACCAGCGGGGGCAAAACGCCCATCATGCCGAAAATACTGGTAAACCTTAGATTCTGCATAAAAGCCAAGTTTCCGTATGCCCTATCGCTGCGCATTGCAGTCGCGTATTTCAGAAAAGATACCACGGATTCAGAATTAACGTGATTATAAAATAAAAATGCTACCAGGATCAATGCCAGGATTGTTATCGGCACAGAAAAAGGATACATCTTCTTGAAAAACTTTATCCACACGTAAAACACCAGAAAAGACGGCAATGAAACCGCATAAAACAATAAAAAAAACGGCTCCCTAAAATACCGCAAAGCTACGGCAAAAATAAGCATGTAAACTATATAAACCGGATTAAGCTTTTTTATAAGCTTAACAATAGCCCAGAAAGACCCTGCCAGTAACAGGCATGTTATCGGTTCCTTGAGGTTCTGCGTGGACCATATAAATAAAGATGGCCAAAAAGCAACGCATACCGCTACTGCCCTGGCCCATTTTCTGTTGCAAAACTCAAGCGCCGTCTGATAAATAAAAACTACCGACAATGCGCCTGCCGCGCAATTTATAAAAGCTAAAGAAAGTGGATTTCTGTCACTTATAAATAATACAAAGGCATTCCAAAAATCATAAAAGGCTAGCGCGCCACTACCGCTCATGTCCTTAGCAAATCTGAATATGGCTTCATATTCATCTATCCCGGCAGCCCACATATTCGCTATAATGTTGCCGTTATATACATAAGGCCACCCGTCGCCAAAATACGCACGCAGGCCCATAAAAATCCTGAATTCATACGTAAAAAGCGCCACCAGGATCCTGGCAAAAAACGCCACAAAAAATAATGTAAATAAAAAATCGAAATCGTCCTGTTTTAATACCACAGCGAGCATTAAAAAAATAATAAGAGCGGCCCCAACAATAAAAAACTGCGCCAAGTAAGCATACGGTACAAATAAAAACAGTAGAAGTGCAGGGATAACCACGAAGAATACATTTTTAATCCTGAAAGCATGTTCCATAATTATATCTTCCTGTATATAAAAATATCGTACCCTGAAACTATTTTGCCCGTATCCTTAAGCTTGATTTTTTGAATCTTGTTAAAATCCTGTATCGATATCATGGGGAAAAAATAACTTAATTTAGGCAATGCCTCGAATTTTTTTATTAGAACATATTTTTTGCTTATAAGCTCTTTGGCTTCTTCTCTTGCGATGATATTATTGCTGCTTATCCAGCCCCTTTGGTTATCGTCAAATGCCCCACTTAAAATAATGTATTCGGGGCGCGCCTGATCAATAAGGCTCTGGTTGATAGTTTTACATTTATATATATCGAATGATTTTACGGATTTGCTGCCGGAAAATAGCTTTATATTCATATCGAGCAGCCTTGCCGAGCCACCGCTTGCAATAATTTCTTCTTTCTCGCGCGTTAATGCGTTTATATCGGGTATAAGCATGGGTGTAAAAATCAAAATACCCCTAACCGCTCCTTCAGCCACTATGGTGCTGCCGCTTTTCACATTAGAACAAATCCAATCCCCAGACATATACCTTGTGTCCTTTGCAGATATTATTTTTTTAAATTTAGCTGCATCTGCGAGCGGGGTACATATGATTAAAAATACTGAGATAAAAATAACTGTCTTAAATATGTTCTTATTTTTTATGAAACCCCAAAAATTGTATACTGCGCAGGATAATCCTATGGCAAAAAAAGGTACAGTCGGTAAAATGTAATATGACTCTATGCTGCAGGCTGCGAACAAAAACAACAGGCAGGCAGGGTATATATATAAAAGAAATGCCTTTTTTCTTTCTTTGATAAATATAAAAATTACGCTAATCGGCAATATGTAAAAAAACAATGAACCTAAATTGGCCTTATAAAAAAACAATATTCTGGACAGGTTATCAGATAATGTATACGGATGATAATAATATGACTTAAGCGCCGATGTACCTGATAAAAAATCATGCCAGCCGGAAAATATGAACGGATTTCCCAGGGCAAATCCTGATATCATGGCAGCAAAACTTAAAAATAACGCCTTATAAACAAAATCTTTAGATGTATCTTTGGTATTCATAAATACGCCCGCTGCAACAAAAACAAACCCAAGCGCAAATGTATATTTTGCCGCTGCCGACAAACCTACAAAAAGACCCGCCAGTATATAAAACAATACGCTTCCGGACCTTTTGGATGTAAAATTAAGCGCTATAAAATAAAATGCCACGGATAATGCCAAGAACGCCAGGTTATCTTCTTTTATCAAAGAAGACATTTGCATCAAAGGAAAACAAAAACCCGTAAACACAGCCGCCATTACCGCTATTGTCTTGTTGAACAATTTAACGGCCGCCATATACACGAAAACAAGCGAAGCAGACCCTAAAAATACGATCAACATCCTTGCGATCAGAAAAAACTGTTCCGGCCTTAAAATATACTCTACCAAGATATCCTGCTTTATATGCAATATACCGAACGCAAGCTTAAGCGCAAATACAGCCCCATAAACAAAAAACAGCGCTATTGAAAAAAATGCGCCATGGCCCCAGCCGTAATACCTGAAATTGCCTGCGCCCATTCTCAATGCATTTTCGATAAAACTTATTCCGTCATGAAAATATATGTCTGACTGATTATGCATCAATCCGTAAAAATTAAATAACGCAAATGCCGAAATTACCGCCAGGATCCCACCGTTTGATTTAAAAATTCTACTCACCATAATGCAACCTTATGCCCTCTTAGAAAAAAATGCCCTCGGCATATTACCAAGGATTGTCTGAAACGATTCACACGGGGTCCAGCAATGCGGGCAATCGCCTGCTTTTACCCTGGCTCTCACGGCCCTTCTGATGCCGGACGCCCATAATTTTGCCAGGTCAAAATCATTTTCCTTTAAATTGCCGGCTTTGACGTTAAAATTAAAACAAGGATATACGTTCCAATCTACGTCTACTAGGCAAGAGCTTGCCAAAGACATACACGGAAGAGGCGTCCTGCCGCTTTTTATGTATCTTTTCAGAAATTTTACATGCAAATAGTCTATAACCGATATCGGATCCAATAATTTTTTGTTTTCCTGATACGTCGTCAGTTCCGATATTAAACCGTCTGAATCCGTGCAAAGTATACCCTTATTGTCCATATTAGAATACCGCTCTGCGTTAAAAGCAAGGTTTAAATGAAGGTCTTTTAACGAAAACTTCGGATATGCGGCCTTTATAGATTCAATAGTTTTACCTATAGACCTCATATTGTAATTTGATATTGTAAAGCCAAAATTTACGGCAAAGCGTCTGTTTTTTACCGCTTTAAGGCCGCAAAATGTTTTCAGCGCCCTATCCCACGACCCGTCAACGCCTCTTAACGTATTATGCATATCAAGAGGCCCATCCAAGCTGACAGACACAACAACCTTGTTAAAGTTTAATCCGAGAATCCTGTCCACGTCTGCCAGTATTTTCTCTGTCAGGTAGCCGTTTGTCGGAAAAGTCAAAAAACATACATCCTTTACATTGTCTTTGATAATTTTACATACGGAAAATACATCGTTCCTTAAAAAGATTTCACCTCCGGTGAGGCTGATCCATGAAAAAAAATTAGATTTTTTAAAAAATCTTTCTATATCTTCTATCAAGCTGTCATTTGCGTTCTGGTTCTGCCATATATTACAGGATTTGCATCTATTATTGCAACGGCCGGTCAAAACCATTGTCAGTTTATATGGAAGCTGTGGATCTGCAAAATTAGAACCTGCGGCTTTAGCGGCAAACTTTAAAGTATTTATCATCCGAAAATCATCACTTTCCAGGGTAAAACCAAAGCTTCAATCATGTCCCTTTTTCTAAGCTTGGAATCGCCCAGGCTCCTATTTTTGAATATTATAGGGACCTCAGTTATTTTAAACCCGTTTCTCTGGCACCTGAACTTTATCTCTGCCTGAAAGACATACCCTTTGGAGAAAAAGTTATCAAAATCAATCTTTTCTAAAACTTCTTTTTTATAACCCACAAAACCCGCCATAGGATCAAGGCACTTTAAGCCCAAAAGGTATTTCACGTATCTGGAAGCAAAAAAGCTTATAAACCTGCGAAACGGCGTCGCGTTTATATTTTCCATACTGCCCATAAACCTTGAGCCTATCACCACATCAAAATTATCAAACTCCTTAAGCATAACTTTCAAATATTCCGGATCATGCGACAAATCGGCATCCATTTCAAATATATAGTCGTACCCATTTTTCACGCCGAAGCTCAAGCCATGGGCATAGGCTCTGCCAAGGCCGTCTTTACCGGGCCTGTGCATTACGTATATACGGCTGTTGGACGACTTCATGCCCTCCAGTATAACTCCCGTTCCATCAGGAGAAGCATCATCCACAAACAGCATGTCGCACGCTCCGCCAAGCGAAAGGTCTACTTTATTGATGATCTCGGCCACATTTTCTTTTTCGTTATATGTTGGTATTACTATTAGGACCCTTTTTTTAGGAGTTTGCATTTTTCGCATCCTTACGAAATAAAAAATAACCCAACAAAAACATATATATAAAATTTAAATGCCTCGGAGAATACTGAATAAACGAAACCAAAAGAACCTTGTAAGCTATTACAGGCAGCAGAATGTAAAAAATCCACGGCAGGGCGCGTATATTTCTTGCTGAAATTATAAAAAAGACAAAAAGCGCCATAAAAATCAGCCTGAATGCCCAGTTTAAAATATAAGGCGCGGCGATCCTCAGGTTTTGCTTATACCTTAAAACGCCTGATAAAAATAAAATTTTATCTTTTTTGCTTAAATCCCTGAAATATTTCAATGATTCAAGGTGTTTTTGGGTTGTTACGCCAAACCCCTCTGTTTCTATTATATAAACTCCGCCTGTAAAGATACACAGAAAGTGGTGCATAACTTTTTTGGCAAAATAAAACGGGTGCTGTTTTACAAGCATGGCTGCCTGGCGCTTCAAAACTTCGTCGCCTTCATGGCCAAAAGGATAAAAGTTTATTTTATGCTGCATGCCGGAGTAGCTGTAAATAGGATAGTAATCGCGGTCTTTGGGACTTATTTTTTGAAGCGGCACCGGGTTGCCTTCTTTATCATGTGTCTGCGCGAATTTATAGGCATCTGTATCGTCTCCATCCAAACCCCATGGGTTACCCGGCAGCTCGCCTAGAGAATCATACAAGGTACCTCCTCCGTTTGCGGCCGTAAAGCGAAGCTTACCGTCAAACATAGCTGAACGCGCCGCCCATGGCCCAAGCAAGACAAGCTGCATCGCGAAAACAGACAGCATCGATATAAAAATAAACTTCGCCGGCACGTGAATCTTTCTTCTTAAAACAATAAAAACCGCGAGCATAAAAACCGGCAGAAAAAAATACTCTGACCTGAAATTCGCCATTATACCCAGTACAAACCCGGCTAAAACAAAATATTTTATTTTCTTTATGCTAAAACCTACTTTAAAAAAATAAAAAGATAAAAGGCCCAGATAACAGGTTATGCCGTCAGGCCACTTAACCGACAGTATGCCTATAAAAGGTATAAACAAAAATATATGGTATATCTTTTTTTTGATATCGAATATTTTATAGAATAAATAAACTCCGTGCAACGCCATAAGCGCCTGTAAGATATATAAAAACATGCTGTAATTGCCGAATTTAATCCCTAAAAGCGTCAGGAGCGGATAGCCCCATAAAGGATAAAAAATAGGCTTCATGCCGTCCATGAAAGTATAAACATATTTTTTATATTTTAATATATCGCCTGCTATCAGTTTGCCGAAATTGGTCCCTAAAATCTGCTCATTTGGCTTTGAAAATATAAACTGCTGATTAACGGAATACTGGTTAAGATAAAAGAATAACGCGATAAAACCGGCAAGTATTACAAAAAAAATGACACTGCTGAATCCGGCGGATTTCATTTTTAACATGCCTGTTTTCTCCTTATGCCAAACCACCCTGCGGTTGCAAAAATGATATAAAACGGTATCAGTGGCGCTGCATAGCGCGGGTCTCCAAAAATCATGCTGTTTGCAAAATTAAGATACGCTGCCAAAAAAAATATAAACACCCACAGGTGCCATTTTTTGAAATAAAAATATGCCCCTGCTGCTGCCAATCCCAGCACAAATAACGATAACAACTTCAAAAAACCGCGCAAAAAAACGATAAGCACTTTACGCAGCGAATGCGCATTTAAAGCCGCCTCATTTAATGCCGGTACATTCAGAAACATAGCCAATTTCTGAAATTCAAACAAGGACTGCAGCATATACTTAAAAGGCCTTCTTTTTATGCGCGCCAAGGCCTCTTCTTTCATTATTTTATCAGCCTGCGGACCGCTCAAGGCGTCTTTTTGCGTAAGGGTTAAAAATCTCAAATTGGCATTCCTTGAACCCTGCATTATAAAATTAACATCCAGTACGGATGCTTTCGGAAAAAACTTTCTTCCCAGAAACTCGGAAATATTATAAACAAAGCTCTCTTTCATAAAATCCGACGAATCATCAAGGCGCTCAGCCCTCGCAGCCAATGCCACGCCCTGTCTTAAGGTTATCGCATATGTACCAAACAACCTTTTATTTCTCGCCGACCAGGGAGAAATAAAAAGCGCAAAAAACAAAGTAAAAATCACGCATGCCTTTAAAACGCTTTTAAAGCTTATGCGCCCGGCGCATGCCAATATCAAAATCCCAGTCAATACTGGCACTACAAAAAGAAACATTATCATCTTTGTCATTGCCAAAAGAGCCAGCACTACGGCTGACGCCGCAACCCATGCCTGGCGCTGCGACTTGACAAACTTTATTAAAAAGAAAATAAGCAGACAAAGAAAAAAGGTAAAGACCGCCTCTGAAAGTATGCAGACGGCATAATTAGCCAGCGTAAGACAGGCTGCCGTAAATAACCCGGCACACCTGGCTACGTCCTCGCTAAAAATCTCTCTAGCTACAAAATATGTCACAAGGCATGTAAATGCAAAAATAATAGCCTGTACAAATAAGACAACGTAATAATTATGCCCGAACAGCCAAAACAGCGCCGCCAAAAAATACGGATAAACCGGCTCTCTGTACATAGTAGGCAAATATGGCGCTGAAACCGAATCTGAAAACCCATTATGCCCGGCTATATTAACGGCTATCGCGTCGTATTGCGCGGCGTCTTTTACAAGTGAAACGTTAAAATAAAAAATAAACACTGAAACCGCTATAAAAGAAAGCGCAAACAGTATGACGAAATAATTTTTTCTAGGAATCAAACCCTATCCTCTCTTTTACTATAAAAACAGGGCGCTGCTTTACCTCATCGTATATCCTGGCCAGATATTCGCCCATAACCCCGAGTATAAAAAATAACAACCCAAACAAAAAGAACATTGACGTAATCACTGAAGTGTGCCCAGGCACAACCCTGCCGTATATAAAGAAAAGCGCTATAAAAACCACTCCTGTCACGGATGAAAATATAAACAAAATAAACCCAAGCAGTGTCACAAGCCTTAAAGGCAGGTAGCTGAATGAAAAAATACCATTAAACGCCACTTTTACCAGCGTAAAAAATCCGGCCTTCGGCTTGCCCGCAAACCTGGCCGGGCGGTCAAAAGGTATACCGACCTGCTTAAATCCTAACCAGGCAATCATACCGCGTAAGAAACAATTCCTTTCACTCATGCCGCATATACAATCGCGCACGCTTTTATCTATCAGCCTGAAATCGCTGACATTTTTAGGAAAAAGGCCTTTTGTAAGGCTATTTATCAGCCGGTAAAAAAGTGAGGACATGATTTTTTTAAAGAAAGGAACACCTTCTCTTCTTTTTATTATGCCGTAGACCACATCATAGCCCTGCTCCCATTTCTTTATAAACTCAGGTATAATTTCCGGAGGATCCTGCAGATCGGCATTCATGAGTATTACCGCGGCTCCTGATGCGGAATTCAAACCCGCTATAAGACCTCCGTCACACCCAAAATTCCTGGACAAGCAAACAATCTTAAACCTGAAATCACTTTGATTAACTGCCACAAGCTTACCAAAAGACCCGTCGGTTGAGCCGTTTTCCACTATAACTACCTCAAAATCATATTGCGGCAGCCCGGAAATTACAGACCTCAACCTTTGTGTTAATTCGTCAAGGACCTCTTGTTCGTTATACGCGGGTATCACTATGCTTATTTTTTTCTTCATGGGAAATATCCTTATTGTTTTGCGAACCGGTATATCTGTACGTATTCATACGCACCGCCTGAGAGCTCCGGCTCCATCTGAGGTTTTATTTTTTTAAATTCCTTAAGCAGCGTGCCTTTATTTTTTACATCGCCTAAAAAATCGCACTGCAGTTTATACCTGGACGGATTTTTCATGTATTCATCAAACTCATCCGCTATGACAAAATATCTAATGCCCAGGCGCCTGAGCGCATTAAAATCAAAATCCTGGCTGTCAAAGTTTTCCATCCACGGCAAAGGCAGCGCATATACATCGTACTTACGGCCGATAGCCCATAAATAATTACGCATATCCTTTAACGCCACGCCTTCACCTATATTTTTTCTACGGATCTCATCCATCTGCCTGTCAATAGAGTTTTCATTGGGCATCAGGCACACGCTTTCAGAAACGGCAATCTTTTCATCGATGGCTACATTTGACTCTATCCATTTTTTTGCGGATACGTAAACAGGTTCCGTGCCTATTGACCTGTCAAATCTCATTATAGCATAGACATTTGGAGCGAAAATCACCAGTAAAAATAAAATTGCCGCTACAAAAGCGCGCCTGTTGTATACAATTTTATTCATAAATCCGTACACAACAAAAGCCGAAACCATGCACATAAACGGGGCGATATGCAAAAAATACCTCGGCTTAATCATGGTCCATGTACCTGTATATAAAATGTAAGGTATTATTATTGCAAGTAAAATATTTATACGCTTATCGCGTTTTAACAGGCTGATTATGATGCTTGCGGCGGCTAAAAATGTAAATAGCGCGCCCATAGCAAACGGAAACGTATTTGTCCATATGTATATCCAGCCGAGCTTATCGGCCTTCCACGACAGAAAGTTATAAGAATCCAGCCTGGACCTTTGAAAAGTCCTGGCCAGTCCGCTGGAAAAGCTCCTGTAATCAAGCAGGGCGAATGGACAGCCTATAATAAAGCCCGCGGCAACCGACAGCAGGCCCAATAAAACCTTTTTAACCTCTTTTTTAAGCGGCCTACCGCTTGAAATACACGCATAAACAAGGCCACAAACTAAAATACCCGCATTGTATTTGGTAGCTATGGCAAGGCCCGTAAAAATACCTGCTAAAAAATAATCCGTCGTTGCGCCTGCCAAAAAAACCTTAGCTATAAAATAAAATGCCGCAAGCGACATAAACAAAAGCGGCAGGTCGCCGGCTGCATAGTGAGACGCGATAATAAATACCGGAAGTGCCGCAAGAAACAAGGCTGATAAAAAAGCTATTGCCTCTTTTTTAAAAAGCATTTTTGCTATTTTATAAACCAGTATTAAAGAGCATAAAGCCATTACCAGCACCGTTATCCTGGCTAAAATATAAAAAAATAATGGGTTGGTGTAAAAAAACAGGTGAAAATCGCCCAATGTGTTAAAAACCCTTAACAACATGCCGATAAAAAAAGACGCCCCGTATACAAAAAACAGTATATACGAAAAAAACGGCGGGTGCATAAAGTGGTGCGGATTAAAATCCCAGCTACCGTATTTAAGAGCGAAATCAATCTGCTCTGTCTCCGTGGGCCGCCTTGAAAGCGGGGCGTCGGAAAACATTCCGTATGCTATCGCGCACGCGCAGCATACCAGAAGCAAAAGATAAAATATTTTTTTATGGACGGGTTTGATCATTTAAAACCTGTACCTTATAATATAGTAAAACATCTTAAATGTATACTTAGGTATCTCCACCGACAGCCTTAGTTTAGATTTGCCGTATATCCTGTCTTTAAAAGCTACGGGCAGCTGTTCTATCTTCATCTTCATGAATTTCGCTTTTATAATGGTCTCAAAAAGCATAATGTTTGTGTTTTCCCTGACATCAAGTGCTTCCCAGGCGCTTTTTTTCATTGCCCTGAAGTTTGCGGAGAAATCATGTATATCCGTACCTGTCAAAAGCCTTAAAACAATATTTCCGAGCTTGCTTATAAGGCCTTTTATTGCGGTTCTTGTATTTTTTATCTCGTAATAACTGCCGTTCATATCATGCCTGCATCCCAACACAAGGTCTGCCCCTGATTTTATGCTGCGAACCAGCCTTAACATATCGTCAACTGAAAAAGATAAATCCGCATCGCTTGAAAGCAGGATATCGCCTGAGGCATAATTATAGCCGTCGCGCAAAGCCGAGCCTATACCTGCCTTACGCGGCCTTTTTAAAAGCTTTATATTGCCGTAACGGCCAGCCATCTCCTCAACGCATGCAATTGTGCCGTCGGAAGAATTATCATCCACTACAACTATCTCATGAGCGGTATCTTTAAACGTCTCTTCTATGCGCGGTATAATAACTTTTAGATTCTCGCGCTCATTGTAAGTCGGCAGTATAATCGATAAAAAACAAGGATTTGCAAGGTTCATTTCTTATCCTGCAGTATTTTTTTAAAAACCGATATCATGAAATCCAGGTCCTCTTTTTTAAGATATTGATGGCACCCGACATAAAACCCGTTGGTGCCTATATATTGCGCGTTCGGGATCTTTTTTATATACTCCGCTTTCATAAACTCGTAGGCCTTCTGCTGAGTAGGCACACACCCGAAAAGCGGCCTTGTCTCAACGCCTGAGGCTTCAAGCTCGGCACGCAGCTTTTTTCTGGAGATTACACTGCCATCCTTCAAAACAACAGGATACGCCAAGTAGCTTACTTCTGGAGAATAATAGGGCAGCTGCAGAATATCCGATAACCCGGACAGGCCGCTGTTTAAATACTTTACATTCTGGTTTCTCTTTTTAAAAATATCATCAGCCTTTTCAAGCTGAGTCAAGCCGAGCGCTGCCTGAAACTCCATAACCTTAAAATTAAACCCTATTATGTCATGGCAGAAACGCGGGTCAAAATCAGCATCGCCTTTATATGAGTCAAGTATGCGGCAAACGCCGCTGGGCCTCGTACAAACTTCACACTCACACATCCGGCCGTGCGCTTTGATCTTTTTTACCAATTTAAATATCTGCGCATCATTTGTCACAACCGCACCCATCTCTCCTGCCTGAACATTATGCGCTATATAAAAAGAATATATCCCCAGTTCCGACAAACCACCCACCTTTTTGCCTTTATATATAGTCCCATGAGCCTGCGCAGCATCTTCCATTACTATTAAATTATTGGCTTTCGCTATATCGTTTATAGAATCCATATCGACAGGATAACCCATAAGATGTACGGGCAACAAAATACGCGCGCCTGGTTCGCACTTTAAGGCCTCTTTTACGCTCTGCGGGGTAATAACCATAGTATGGCTGTCGACATCTGCAAATACCGGAACAAAACCGGTAGCATATATAGCATTTATCGTGGCGATAAATGTCAAAGGAGTTGTTACCACTTTTGTCCCGGGTTTTAAGTTGTATTTGTACTTTAAGGCCGTAAGCCCGGCCATTAAAGCGGATGTTCCGGAATTGACCGCAACCGAAAATCTGGTACCTATATATCCGGCCCAGGCTTTTTCAAAATCAGATGTCTTTTTCCCCTCGGAAATCCTGCCTGAATCTATAACATCCAGAAGCGCTTTTCTTTCTTTTTCTCCCAGCCTAAAATCTCCAACTCTAACACGTATCATAAAAACCCTCTTGTTATAAAATCTATTTCCTAACCTTACACACAAAGAGTATCAGATTTGCAAACCCTGCACCCAAAACTTTTAATAACGGCCCGGCAAACGGCAAATTACGGTCTTCCTTTAATATTAGGTTTTTTAAAAAACTATCCCGGCTGCGCACTGCAGGTTTCGCACTTGCAGAATCCGCAATTTTAGAGATAGATTGATTACTATATTCGGCCATAGCCTTTCTGATAAACGAGAAATCCCTAAGCCCCCATATAATCGAAAGCGGCCGGTTTAAAATAATATCAAACCCGCTCTCATCTAATATGCGCGCGAATTCATTTTTTGTATATTCATATTGATGAAAACTAAACCCCTCACGGTTTAAACCATCCCGGTTATGCCTTGGGGTGAGTTTATACACCGATTTAAACCCATCAAAATCCGGATACACATCAGAACTCCCATTTATCAGCAGGGCGGGATTCTTATAAGTATTTATCCTGCGTGACAAGTTAAAATACGGGACAGAAATTATCAATGTTCCGTCTTTATCCAACACGCGGTATGCCTCTTTCAGCGCGGCATAAGGGCCGTCCTCAAAATGTTCCACGACGCCTCCGGAATAATATGCCTTGAAATAATTATCAGGGTAATCAAGTTCGAGGACATTGCCTTCTTTTATGGGTGTTTCCGGATATACGCTCAATGTGCGGTTTATCGCGCCTTTGGCAAAATCAACACCCTCCATATCATAGCCCATGCGGCTGTAATATATCACAAAGTATCCCGGGCCGCAGCCGCCCTCCAGTATTTTGCCTTTTTTAGGAAAATATTTATCAAGCACAGGCGTTACGGGAGATTCGCCGCAAAACCTTACCGCATCTTCCAGGTTTGTTACAAACCAGTTTTCTTCCCAGAAGTTTCTGTCATCATCCGCATTTTTTAATATGTATTTTTTTCTCATCTGCCAATAAATCGTACATGTTGGTCAATTCACAGGCCCGTTTTTCCGGAGTAAAATATTCCAGCACTCTTTTTTTAGCGCCGTCACCCAAAGTTTTGGAGGCCTCAGAGTTTCTTAATAAAAAGTTTATGCCTTCAGCCAGAGAGCCCGCATCGGCTTTTTTAGCCAAAACCCCGGTTTGCCCATCAATCATTGCCTCGGCGTTGCTTGGTATACCTGTGGCTACTATTGGCTTTGCCATATACATGGCCTCAAGAAGCACCACAGACAACCCCTCCCACAAAGACGGCAAAACAAAAACATCCAGCATCTTCAAAAACGCCGGGACATCGCGGCGTTTTTCCATGAAAATAACTTTATCTGATATCCCAGCATTACCGGCCATATTCGCCAACCTGGACTTAAGCGGTCCTTCGCCCACTATAAGAAGCCTGGCACCGGCATTTTCCACGACCACTTTAGCCATTGCCTCTATCAGGTAAACATGCCCTTTTTGTTCGCATAACCTGCCGATGGTGCCGATGATCCTGTCGGTAGCCTTAAAACCCATTGATATTTTAATATCAGGCGCAGCAGGCAGCTCTATATCAAACTTATCCCTGTCAAATGCATTATATACAACCGCGAACTTGGAACTACCTATATTCTCCTGGCCCATGGTAAACTTCTTTACGGACTCCGAGCACGCGATAATCCTGTCTGTTACTAACGACAAAACCCTGTCTGCTATTATAAAAAAAAGGTTCCTGGATTTCCATCCGTATATATTCTGTTCCTCGCATAATATCACGCGCACGCCGGCCATTTTTGCGGCTATTCTGCCGAACAAATTCGCATAAAACAGGCTTGTATGCACGATATCAGGGTTAAACTTTTTTATAACCCCGTATATCTTAAAAACAGCAAAAAGATTATAATCCACGTTAAGGGAAGTAACGTCAAATCCGGCCTCTTCCAACTCCAGGCCTATCACCCCTTTTTTATTTATGCAGCAAACAGCGGTTTCGTAACGCGATCGGTCTATTTTCTTTATCGTGCATGCAAGCACTTCTTCGGATCCGCCTGCATCCAAACCCTGATATATAAAAAGAACTTTTGTTTTTTTATTCATATTTCTTTGAAAATAGAACGTTTGAAGCAAACCTCAATTCATCAATATCAAACACATACCTTATAAATATAAAATATACGGCTGCCGAAAGCATAGACGCAGCAACAAAAGGCACAAAAACCAAGGGCAAATGCGCTTTTAGCAGGCTAAACGCGACAAACCCGACGGCACCCATAGATACAGTCGCTATTAGGATTTTAAAAATAAAAACCGCGTCCTGACGCATGGCCCGTATGCCCAAAATTTTATTTATATGAAAATAATTCAGGCAGCATCCTATAAAAATAGCCGCTGAGAAAAATATAGCTATAATATATATAGACATAACGCTTCTTAACATGAAAATCATGCAAACAAACACAACCATCTGAATAAAAGTAATAAACATAACCCTTTTTGTGTTTTTTATGGCGTAGTATATCTGACTCTGTATAGTACCTAGAGCCAGCCCGAAAAAAGCCCCGCTGAAGCCAAAAACCAGCGCGGATATTTTATTTGTGGACTCCGGCCCGAATTCGCCACGCTCAAGCAGCAGCCTGATGACTGGGTGTCTGAAAATAATCAAGCCCCCTATTATCGGCATTACTATCATAAGCAATATACGCTGGCTGTCTGTAAATAACTTTTTAAGTTTTGAAATATTGCCCTCGGAAGCAAGGCGCGAAAACATCGGAAACAAAACCACGGATATGCCCTGAACGCATAAAAATACGCTTATCGTCATTATTTTATAGGCGTAATCAAGGCATGTAATACTGCCTGCGCTCATAACTGAAGCGGTCCTTGTCATGACTATTATATTAAAAGTGTTAAAGGCATTCGCTATCATTAAAGGCCCCATAAGCATGACAACCTTGCGTAAAAAAACATCCTTAAGATTAAAGATAAAACGCAGGCCTGTTATATTCTTAAAAGTACTATATAAAAGCATTAAAAACTGAAAGGTATACCCGGCTACAATACCGCCGGCAACGGCAAAGATGCCGTACCTGCCTTTAAAATAAAGCATAAATATAATGGCTGTAATCCATTTTACGCTTGAGCAAACGTTCGGAAAAATAAACGCGCTGTGAGCATAGTGCATGGATGTCAACAGGCCTATCAATCCGCCCAGTATAAAGATCGGCAGCAGCATCTTTAACATTGCCAGTGCCATAGAAAATCCGACTGCCTCAAAACCCGGCAGAACAAGCCTTATTATAAACGGCGAAGCCGCAAAACATACAACCGACAAAAAAACCAAAAATATGAAATAAATCGTGAAAAAGTTATGTATCGAATAGCGGGCGTCGGCAGCCCGGTTCTTATATTCAAAAAAAACCGGTATAAATGTTTTTTCGAGCAGGCTTGAAGCGATAGCGACAAAGCTAACCGGCAGGGCACAGGCGCCTATATACGCGTCCGTCAGGCCCGATACGCCAAATTCCTTGGCAAAAATAATCTGAAATAAAAGCGTGAGGAAAAACCCTGCGGCGGAAAATATATTGACTAATATAACCGACTTTGCAATATTTTTTGAAGTCATCAGGCTCCGGCGTACTTAGACAGATAGCGGCCGTACTCTACCGCAAACAAATAAATGATTCCCGCAATAAGGGCAAACAGACCACCTGCTATAACGCCCTTTACCGGGTTGTTTGAGACCGATATCCCTGCATCCGGAAAATCCAAAACCCTCACCATTGGATTATCCGTTGTAATATGTAATTCATTGTTTATCTTGTTCATATTTGAAACACAAAAATTCGCTATATCGCGAGAAAACTCGGGATTGCGCGTATTGACTTCCATTATAATCGCATTCCTGAATTTATAGGCATCTATATGAAACCTGGTCTTGGGAAATTTTAAAACTATATCATCGCGCATCCTGAGGCTTTTTACGATTAAGATAACCGTGTCCGACGAAGAAAAAGAATTCGATTTCAATGCCTGGGCTCCGAAATTATTAAATGAACCCGAAAGTAACAGCATAACCGAAGACCTGTAAATCGCAGGGGTCATTTTAGCTTTTAAAATGCCCGCGGACGCACCCAAGACTATCAACAACAAAAAGATAGCTGCATGGCTGTAAAATATTTTCCAGAAATAAAATATGTTAAAATATGAATCCGGATATTTTTTCATATTAATAGGTTTAAGAAATTATTCGTGCCTGTTTTCGTTATTTAAAATAAAAATATGCGTGCCTACTATAAAAAAATAAATAAGAAACGCCACCAAGAGATTTCTTAGTATATTCCGAGATTGCGGTAAGCCATTCTCAGCAACATCCAGGACCTTTACAATAGGCTTCGATGCCGTTATGCTTAACTCTATATTGATCTTGTCAAGATCCTCCACTACAAAATTCGCGATATCCCTGGTAAGTTTAGGATCCGGCCCGTAAACATTTATACTTAACCCTCCCATAACCTCGCTTACGTTTACCTTATATCCGGGTGCCGAAGTTTTATCTAGGTTAAAACGCCTGGTTATATCATTTCCCATGCGATTACTTTGGATCATAGAAATTATAACATCTTTCATAGTGTCTCCGGAATACCCAGATAACCCCAGAAACTTACCGATCGATGATTGAAATGCCGCTTGAGAGTTTTCAACCGACAAAAGCACAACTGTCGTAGAAACATAAGGCCTGGGCTTGAATATGGAAAAATAAACTACACCAGATACACAAATAAAAATAATCAATATATACCTTAGCCTATATTTATTCAAGTAACACATTATGTCCATTTTATGTTCCATAGCCGCATATCTCCTTTTATCTCAAGTTAACTTATGGATTTAAAGCCTTTATAGACAGCGCTGTAATAACAAACTGCGAGGTAAGCGAAAACGCGTCTTTAAATAAAAGGCCCGGAGGTGTTTTATATTTAAATAACTCCGGCACAATAATGGTATCGCCCCGTTCTATTTTCATAACGCTTGTGAACTTACCCATTGCCTCACCACTGGCCTTGATGACAAAAATGCCTTTTTTATCAGCATTTTTACTAAAGCCGCCCGCGCGATTAATATAATAATTAAGCCCGCGGCCATCAACGTATGTAACAGCATTCGGCGCGTACACATTGCCTATAATTTGTACTGAAGAAGGAACTAAAGGCACTAAAAGCGCATCACCGTCTTCAAGGGTAATATCGCTTGGGCTATTTGCAAGCTTATCCAACAAATCCAACCTAATGACAATCCTGCCTATTAATTTGGTAGATTGCACCATATCTAATTGTTTTTGCCTGTATTTTATCATTTCTCTTCTGGCTTCCGACTGAGACGGAGAAAGGCTTATTGCCAAAGAGGATTCCTCTTTTAAAATATCCTCCTGCGCTGAAGTGACAAACTTTTTCATCATTTCGCGCTGGTATTTTTCCACCGAAACTCTTGTAAATATGGCTCCGGGTAAAAATGCGTTATTTGTAAATCCTCCTGCCCGTTTAATGATTGAACTTAACCGTTCGCCGGACGCAGCCATATATTTACCAGGATACATAACTTCGCCGGTAATAGTAATCTCTTTTTGTTCCAGCCATTTTGTCTCCTCGCGGATAAAAAGCTGATCACCTTCCTGAAGATATAAATCGCCTTCTTTTTCCTTTACGCGCGGGTCAAAAATACCACCAAGATCTATTCTCATAATTTTCGGCCCCTCGCCTAAAACACTCCTGTAAAGTTCCGCATTCTTCAAAGAAGCCGTTTTCTTTAAACCCTCGGCCCTGAAAATCAAATCGCTTATCCTCATATTATCTGTAAGCTCATATTCTCCGGGCCCATAAACTGCCCCTTCTATCCTCACAAAAAATGTAGGTATAACCTCTGATTTTGTAAACACATAAAACCGGTCCCATTCCTTGAGCTCTATATTTTCCGCCTCATCCTTGTTTAGCAGCCTGCCTATATTAACCGGCATTATCTCCCTTGTTTTATCATCGCGAAAACGCGATAATTCCGCGCGGTCAAGATATGCCCCTGGCATAATGCCCTCTACTTCATCTATTAAATCTTTGAGCTTCATGCCGGGCTTTAACTCATAATCTCCGGGCCTGCGCACATTTCCGGCTATGCTGACAAAATTATGCCTTATAGGCGTAACAGCCGAAATCATAACAAGATCGCCGTCCTGCAACATTACATTTGAAGCTGAATTTTTTAATGCCTGCGTATTTTCAAACTCCAAATCAAAAACTACCTTACGTTCATGATTTTTTATTCTCTCAACCTGAATTCTCTGTAAATAGCCTATAGCTGAAATTCCGCCTGCGGCTTGTAAAAGATCTGACATTGTGATATCGCTGCCTTTGAGCTCATATATAGCAGGCCTCTTGACATTACCCGCAACGCCAATTACCGGCCCTATTGGCGGGATAAAAATACTGTCTCCGGAATCAAGCTTAAGATCTTGCGACTTATCCCCTTGCAGCAGATAAGAATACAAATCTATTATTTCTTCTGTTTTATTTGCCCGCGTCAATCTTATATTTCTTAAACTGCCTATCTTCGTCGGGCCTGATGCCTGATACAACGCGTCAAAAACAGTTGCCAAAGAATTAAACATATAGGCGCCGGGTTTTCTTGCTTCACCTAATATAAAAACTTTTATAGAACGCAATTTACCCATGCTTACACTAATCTGAAAATTTGTATAGTATTTATTTAAATTTTCTTCTATTAGTTTTTTGGCATCCGCGAATTTAACGCCCCACAAGTACAAAGGCCCTGCCTGCGGAAGCATAATCTTACCTTCGCCGTCTATATCCAGATCAAATTTTTGTTGTATGTTGCCCCATAGGTTTAAAATCAATTTATCGCCCGGGCCCAATATATAATCATCGCTTACCGGTATAGTGCTTACAGCGCCGTAAAGGCCCTCTTCAAACTGGCCCACGCTGCCCTCTTGCCCAAGTAATTTTTTCTGCAACAATAATCCCATATTTTGCTGATTCTTATTATCTTGCTCAGAAGGTTTATCGCTTTCTGATGTCTTTTCTCCTTTTTCGCCTATCCTTTTTATCTGCGGTTGGATAGGAAATATATCATAGCCAAATTGCTTTATAGCCTTGGACACGGTAATAGGAACCTCTCTTGAAAACATTTTTTCTATATCAGATGGCCTGTTATGCTCATCAATATCCTGCCAGTCCATATCAAATTTACTGCCGTCATAAGGAGATGAGATATCTTCTCTTTTACCACTGTTTCGCCGGGGCAAGCGTATTCTGAATTTTCTACCATCAGAAGGATTTACAATCTCCTGCCATTCTTCGTTAGGCCTTACAGGCTCAATTACATATCTGAATTTCCTGCCGGTATACGGGTCTGTTATTACAGCGCCTGAAGCAATACTGTCCATATCCAACCTTGCCTTAAATTCCTTTTTCTCATATGGAGAAACTATGCTTACATACCCAGGATCTTCTTTAAGGGCTTTTCTCATCGCGATTTCGCGAGGGATAAATCTTGTGCCATCGTAAGGACAGGTAACTTCCTCGAGGCCTCTTTTCATCTCTTCGCTTACATTATCTAAAGGCACTTGAAAGTCCTTTTCGCAGGCCGGGCACGTAAATGTCTGCCACTCTTCTTGATTTTGTAATGTATCAAAAGTATCCTCTTCTCTTGTGTTAACATTACTCTGGCCGGATGAGCTGCCTAATCTTGCCCTTATCATCTGCTCAATATCTGCCTGTGTCTGCGCGAATACAGGCACAACAGAAGTAAACGTAAACGCTAAAATAGTAAATAACGCTAATATTTTTTTCATACTTGACCTCCAAATTTTCCAGCTATCCCGATTTGTCCCGTTCACGGGATGCCGTGTTCGGCAAAATTTGTCCCGAGCGTCCCGATATCGCGTTTAGACGCGAGGGACGAAAAACTAAAATCTTATATTCGCCTCGGCCTCTAATATATTATTGTGTATTTTATCGCCTGAAATATTATTAAAATTGCTGTAAGCCTCGTATTCATATAACAATTTTACTGATTTTGAATCCGTTAAATTAAAAGTAGTATCTATGCCTGCTTCGTATTTATGCTCAGGATACGCTGAAGACCTTCCGTGCGTCTGGTAATCAAACTGCCCGCCTAAAGTAAAACTTTCAATATTATCCTGTGTTACTGAAAAATTTTTGGACAGCCGCATAAAAAAATCATCCGCGTCCCCACCCATATGATGCCCTAAAACATCACTCTTATACCTGTATCCGCTTGTATAAATACCGTGCGTATACCATGCGGCATCGGTCTTGGCGTATTCTGTCCTTAAATCCAGCGTTTCAATATTAAAAATGTCCGACAGTAAAAGCCCTGCCAAAAATCCGGGGGCCTCATTTTCCCATGGAGCAAACTTATCCTCTCCTGCCCATTCGCCGTAAACCTGCGTATTTGAAAAAATATTTAACTTAAAATCAAATGACGACAGTTGATCAGAAGCGTTCGCGTTAACATCTTGATTAAGTTCATTCCTTCCTAGAAACATATTCACATAATTTTTTAAGCCAAGGCCCGGCCGGCCTCTTCCGCCGAAAATAGCCGTGCGCGAGAAACCCAATGTCAACCTGTCAAACGGAGTACACTCAAGCCTGATACCGCCTAATTTCGCGTAAGAATAATCTCTATCTTTATCAAGTCGCGCGACAAAGAAATCTATATTCCATTTTCCAAGTTTCTCCCAAGGCAGCATAAATGGATGCGCGCTTTTAATCTTTACTAGATCCAAAGGATATGTATTGTCAGACAAAAGCATCGAACCGTGATATCCCGGCCCCCACCATAAAGTATCACGCCCGGCTTCAATTTCTA
>Ga0210051_1000439_pt1 | contig 38544 bp, 36 predicted proteins | sample CryGey092014_all_FD_185464 | JGI IMG/M metagenome (GOLD analysis project Ga0210051, IMG submission 185464) | Groundwater microbial communities from aquifer - Crystal Geyser CG23_combo_of_CG06-09_8/20/14_all (SPAdes) (version 2) | ecosystem: Environmental > Aquatic > Deep subsurface > Groundwater...
TGGGTTGTTTCGCATCGATTTCTGTCCCTAAGTCTAAAAGCTCTTTAAAACTCATCAACCAGGGGTTATTGGTATAAGTTCTCATGCCTGTCGGATCAACATAGATGATCTTCCGAACATGAGACAGTTGTTCTTTCATCTCTAATAATTTATCCACCTGCTCCTGATCCTGGGCGACCACATAGGTTGCCTGAATCCGATTCAGCATCGTCGTCAGCTCTTTGGCAATCGATGAGGTAAACATATTGACGGTGATGGCGCCAATGGCCTGAGCTCCCAATTCACTGAATAACCATTCTGGATGGTTGTCGGTGACGATGCCAATATTTTCACCTCGTTTGAGACCGAGTGCAAAGAAACCTAAAGCCACATGCTTTGTATACTGAAAGTAATCCTCCCAATTGTAGGCCTGCCATATCCCATACATCTTTTCGCGAATGGCAATTTTCTTTGTCCCTAACTCTTTTGCCTGTTTAAATAGTATCTGGGGCAATGTAAATTGGCTCAGCGACAATATGGCTTCTTGATCGAAACGTTCTATTTTTCTGACCTCCATAGGCACTTCACTCCACTTCAGTCCACATCCCCCCAACCCCCCTTTTCCCTCCGGGCCAGCCGCCGGCTCAGAGAGCCTCATGGCTCGGAGAGAGGCCCTCTTGGGCCGGCGGCTAAAGGGGGGAGAGGGGGGATTAAAACTTAGTTGTTTCACCCAGATAGGCCTTGATGACCTCGGGGTGATTTTGGATGGTCTCCGGCGTACCTTCTGCGATCCTCTCTCCGAAATTCAAAACCATAATCCGTTGTGAGATACTCATGACAACGGACATGTCATGTTCCACCAGGATGACGGTCTGTCCCCATGCCGAATTTAACTCCAGTAAAAAACGGACCATATCTTCCTTTTCCTCGAGAGTCATTCCGGCAAAGGGTTCATCCAGCACTAAAAGTTTGGGCTCCAAGGCTAAAGCGCGCCCCAGTTCGACCCTCTTTCTCATTCCATAAGGCAAAGAGCCAACCGGTTTCTTACGGATGGGTTGCATTTCCAGAAAATCGATCAACTCCTCCAAAACCCGACGGTGACGAACTTCCTGCTTTTGAACCGATGAAGAGAAAAGGGCAGCTTTGCCAATGCTGTAGTCGCAATAAAGGTGCCGCGCCAAAAGCATGTTGGCCAATACCGTCATACCCGGAAAAAGTTCAATATTCTGATAGGTCCTTCCAATCCCTTTTTTTGTGACCTCATGGGGGTGGCGGCCTGTGACATCTTCTCCATTGAACAGGATCTCCCCTTTTTGTGGATGGTAATAGCCCGTAATACAGTTCATGAGGCTTGTTTTTCCAGCACCGTTCGGCCCGATGACGCTGACCAATTCACCTGTGTGAACGGTGAGATCAACATCATGGAGGGCCATCACACCCCCGAAGTTCAGAAAAATCTTTTTCACCTCCAGCTCAGCCTGACGATCGGCAGGCTGAGTGGAGGCATAGACGCTCGGTTGTCCCCGAAATGCCTTCATTTTTTATTTCCCCTTCAACACCTGATCCTTACATTTTGGGAGTCTTCAATACCTGAACTTTCTCTTTAATAGGATCATAGAAATTGCTCATGGGTGAATAAGTTGCATCTTCATGAATCTGAACAATCCTTCCCTTAAAGGAACCTTCATGATTGTCTTTGCTGAATGAAACATAGGGAACGAGTCCTCCAAAGTCCTCATTCTTGAAAGTCTCCATCGCCCTATTGATCGTCTCTCCATTAATCTGCTTAAACAATCCAGAAGCCCGATGGGCGGCTCTTTCTTGGATCATCGCCACAACCACACCTTCCCAGTAGGAGGTATCGAATTTACTCACTGTCTTATACTTATCCCATAATTTCTGCATTATCTCGATTCCAGGTGTCTTATCCTGAGGGAGAACGCCACAGAACTGCATGAAGACACGATCGCGGATCAGGCCTTTCCCAAGTTTAAAGAAATCGGGGTCAGTGGAGGTCCAGGTCCCAAAGAAAGGAACATTGTAACCGACCTTATCGGCTGCTTTGAGGGCCGTGATAATCGCAGCAGGAAGGATCTGCACGAAGACGTATTCCGCTCCTTTACTTTTCAGGCGGAGCATCTCCGTAGTTAAATCGACGGTGGCTGGTGGAAATTCTTCAATGGTGACGATATTGATATTATTTTTAGCAGCATACTCCTTGCTTGGATCATGGATGGACTTCCCATAAGTGTTATTATAGGTTAGCAGACCGACCTTGGGGGCATCTTTTCCCTTATGGATGGCCTTGATATACCCCAGTACAGCCTGAGAATCTAATACATAACTTCCAAAGGGGAGATACATATAGGCAATCGGAGGCTTGAGAATTCCCTGATAAGTAGAGTAATTAATAGTGGGTATTTTATACTCCTGGATAATTGGCTTTGCCATAATCCCTGATCCCGCATCCCAGGTCGCAATCATATCCACCTTTTCTTCACAAAACTTTTTAACATACTTAACCGCTTCTGGGACTTTGTAGGCATGATCGACAACTGTTAAATCGATCTTTCTACCAGCAATTCCTCCTTTTACATCGTTGACATATTTAAAATAATCTCGATGGCCTTTGGCATGGTACTGTCCCCATGTGGAGGCGGGCCCTGTCAGATTGATGACCGCTCCAATTTTTATTGGTTGAGCCCAACCACTCACAGACAAACTGAAACAAAATATCCCTATAATAACTGCAAAAATGAATAACTTTTTCATAATTTTCCCCTCCCAAATTTTATTTGTGATAAGTTTTAACTCCTGGTAAATTTTCTGCCCAATCTTCCTTTTTTACTTTGCTCAAATCCCAGACTTGCACCTCCCTTCTCTCAGATATTAAGCAAGAAAAGAATTCAGAATGCTTTCTAAAATTTATTTTATACCTTCCAAAAATTTTTACAAGTCTAAATTCTCCCCATAAAAAGCGAATCTATTCTACATATCTAAAAAATAATTGCAAGTAAAAAAATTCACTATGTGAAAAAGTGGGTTTAAGTCACTCCCATTTTTATTGATAAGTTCATTTTGCATTAGCCTTGAGATATTTGTTGAAATCATCCCAGGGTCTTCATGGATCTTCATCTCAGGAAAGTCACCTTATTCGGAAAAAAGTATGAATCTCACAAGTACGATCGCTCCTATTCCAATCGTTATTAGCAAGACCCGCATTGGAAGTGTTGATTCCTTCTTCTCTTCCATTTTGTTCATTTCCATTCCGTCCACCAAGGCAAATTTCAACCCTTCATTTTCAGATGTGAGAGATATGGTTTTGTCCTTCGCCCTTTTTCTCTTTTCTTTTGTAGAGCCTTTCAAGAAAATCCTTAGCCAATTCCCTTCCTCCCCATCCAAAGGCAATCGCTAAGGCGAGGACAATTCCACCAAAGAAAATAGTAAAGGCAACGATGATCACCTTTTCAGCGATACCCAAATGGTAGAGGGCCATGGTCAAAGAGAGGGTAATGATGAACCATCGGACGGAGCGACTGAGGAGCTTGGCTGACTCCATCTGGGCGTTGACCGCTGCAATCAATGTGGCTTGGCCTAAAAAGATGGCAATCAAATAGCCAATCACCAAAATGATAATCGCGGCGAAAAGGTGGGGGAGGTAATTAAAGAATTGAGCAATAAAGTTTTGGGTGGCTGCCACTTCAAGGGCATTGATTCCCAAGATGAGTGTGATGAGAACAATGATCCAATAGAAGAACCGACTCAAAAGATTGGCAGGGGAATAGGCCACCCCTCCTTTGGATAGGACGTCGGTCAAACCCCATTGTTTGCTCACCCGATCAAATTGAATCGCTTTTAAGAAATGAAAAAGAAGTTTTTTAAAGATCCAGGCGATGAGAAACCCGATGATGAGAATCGTTACCATTGCCAACAGATTGGGCAAAAAGGTTATGACCTTTCCCAAGAATTTATTGAAAGAATCTGTGAGGGTAGCTTTCCAAACTTCTCCCATATCACTCACCTCCTATGGCTTTAGGCCCAACGTTCAACGAGATACGGTTTCATCTCCTCAAAGGCCTGGCAAACGGATTCGATCTCTTCTTCAACCTCCTCTGCAGAACTTTTTTGATTTTCTTTAACAAATGAGGCCATCCGACCTAAATAAAGAGGGATCATCGATTTCAATAAATGTTCACGATGGACCGATCCCTTGTGATAGGCAATGGCAAAATCATAGACAATACGAACCCATAGATCCTGAGGAAATGAGAATGCCTCATCTGACAGTCGTCTAATAGACTCGAGCCATTGGGCTGTCTCAGAGGACAATACCCTTCTCCAGATTTCCATCAGATCCTTAACACCCAATCGAAAATTTCCTATCATCCGCCCCACATTAACAGAGATCGGTTCCACTCCCACTTCATAATGGAAACCAAAAGTGGGGATGGGTTGTGATTCTTTAACCTCTTTCCAAAGATTTTCATATTTCTCCATTAAGCGATAAACAGAAGAGACGACTTGAGTAAACATCGGTCCGAGATCGGTTCCAGGATCTTTGACATCATGGATTTTAGCGCCCAGATAGGATTGACATACCTTAAATCCTTCGGCAATGGCGGTTGTGGTCATCCAGATATCGATTCCAAATCGGGCTACATCGGTTTCCCAAACCTCTTTGGTTAAATAGAAGCTCGCCAGTTTCCCAGAGAAACCAAAATCCCCTCCAATCGGCTGACGAATCCTTTTCCCGTATAAAGCCCGGGTCAATGGATAGACGATACTATTTGTAATCGTGCCATCGAATTTATGCCGGGCATAAAGCGGAGCAACATAATCAAACCCCTCTTCATAAACAGGCCTGAGAAGGAGTTCCATCCATTCTGGTGTGATCGACCGCAAATCCGAATCCACCACGGCGCATGCCTTTGAATTAAACCGTCTGGCAGCTTCAAAAATAGTACGAAAAGCGCTCCCTTTTCCAGGAATCCCATCGTAAGGAGTGACGATCTTATGGATGGGATGCACTGGGTGGGAAGTAAGAATTGTTTTAAAATCTTCAATCTGAACCTTCTTCACCTCCTCTTGAGTGCCATCCGTGGAGCCTCCGTCAGAGTTGATCAGGACTGCTTTTCCCTTTGGAAAATATTTGGCAAGACCGGCGATCACTGCCCGGACTACATGACCGATGGTTCGGGCATTGTTATAACTTGGGATCCCAATCAATATGTCGGTCTCTTTCATTTCTTCCAATTTAATCTGAAACGATTGCTCCATTCCTCCTCTCGCCTCTAAATCCAACACCCTTCTAATATTTCATTCATCCCATCCCTTCGGATTTCTCCCATCACCCTTTCCCAATCTGCCCTGAACTTTAAATATTTCAACCACCCCTCCTGCCTCTCCTTAAAAAGGAGGCTGATGTTAGCGATGCATTCACCTGCCTTCTTCCATTCTCGTTTGGCCAAATAATCCAGACCGAGAAGGAGAGAGGTCAGTATAGCTTTGGGGTAAAGGGTCCACTTCAGAAAATATCCTGGATAAGGACGGAGATCTATGTTGGATGCGACTTTCGCTTTTTCTCGCTCATAGAGAAATCGTTCAATATCCCCCTTCAGTTCATCCTGGAAGTAGACTTCATTTCTTTCAGGATGGAGGTGTTTGATTCTCAGTTCTTTGTCAAAGAAGAGGCTAAATCCCAGTTGGCCGGCATTGATGAGATAATCGGTATCCTCTCCTCTCGGGATGTAAGGGTCAAAGGGAACACTACTGAAGAGATATCGATGGAGTACGAGATTTCCGCCTAAAAGCATAGGGGAAGGAACGAGTCGGTTTTTTGAATAAAGAATTTTCCTCCACACTTGGTTCATCCACTTCGTTTTATTCCACAAAAATCTCCACCACAAACGTTGGGAAGGAAGGAGGATCGTCCCATTAGGATTGACATAAAATCCACCCTTCCCGGTCATTAACTTTCCATCCCATCTCTGGTTTAAATACTCGCAAGCAACCTTCAGATAGTTCGGGTTTTCTATAACTTCGTCATTATCAATGAAGATAGCCACATCCATTGAAAGCGCCTGCGCGAGAAGAAGACCCGTATTGCGAATCTTTGAAAATCCCTTCAAATCGATAAGAGAGTAGAAATTTTTAAAATCCCTTTGTTCTAAATATGCTCTTAAGTGTCCCAGGTGCTGGGAGGAAAAGATCAGAGTCTTCTCCAATCCAAGGATTTTTAATTCCATCCTGAGAAGCCTGTCCATCTCTATGAAAAGGACCTCTCCATCCTCAACCATTAGGTCAAAGCAAACCGGGAGGATTAGGGTGAAGTCTTGGTCTTCCAATATCTTCAGGCTTTCGATGGCCCTCTTTGCTAACCTCAGCCCCTCTAAATATGGCAGTTCCTTAGGTTCGCTTAATCTGAGATAAATAGGAATGATGATCGCTTTTTTCATGGTTCTTTGATTTTGTTTCCTTTGGCCACCAAGAATATCAACCAGTAAAAGAATTGCATGGGTTTTCCCTCCCAAACTAAATTTCTGATTCAGCGACTATTCTTAGAATGGCCTCATTCCATGCCTGAGGCCCAGTTCCTTCCACGATGGTCAAATTTTGAATCGTTGATAGTTCCTCTGGAAAAAGGCTGTCCTCCCCTTTGAAGAGAATCGGATGATCCACCGCCCGTAACATGGGAATGTCATTCACGTTATCCCCGATTCCGACGGTATAAATTGAAAAAAATTGATTCTCATATAGTTCCCTTAAAATCTCAACGGCCTTTCCTTTGTCGTTTTTACTCAGGATATGGTGAAACTTTCCTCCCCAGACATAGTTCATCCCCTTCTCTTTGATCTTTCTCTTTACGATTTCAATTTCTTTCTTTCCTCCTTCAATAATAAAGGGTTCATCGTATTCTCTCTTTTTGGCAAACTCTGCTTCTCTCAGACTCAATCCACAAAGGGAGGTGAGTTCATCCTCCGTAAGATCAGAGAATCCCTTGATCGGGATTCTTGTCTCTTTCTTAATCGAATTGAAAACTTCAACGATCTGAAGATAAAAGGTGCCTAATTCTAAAACGAAATATTCCTCTAATTCCCTGTCATAAGGAAATTGAAATGAAAAATACCCCTTAGGGATAAAGACCGCGCCTCCGTTTTCGGAAATGAATGGATGATCGTTTTCCAATTTTTTTCGATAAAGTTCGATCTCAGCTCTGGTCTTACTACTTGAAAGAACAAGGGGGATCCCCTTCTGTTTGATAACACGAAGAGCCGGTAAAGCCGGTTCAAAGGAATAGGTATCCCGATCGAGCAGTGTCCCATCCAGATCTGAAAAGATCATTATCTTACGTGTTATCGTCGTCGACTGCATTCTTCAACCTCTCTAAAAAGTCAGGGATGGCAGAAGTGACCCGGCTCCAATTAGGAATGAGAGGGATGCTGAGAGGATCTTCCATTAATGCTTTGCTGGCCAGCTCGATCCCCTTGGTAAAAGTCTCCACAGCTACTCCTTCTTCATGTCGGTCAAAATCGAGGCCGTTAATGGCTGCATCGTCATGATATTTGCTAATTGTTTCCTGAGCAGTCCTTAAATAGGTTGCCTTCAATGTCTTGAGAAGGCTTTCTGAAAGATCGATCCCTTCACTGGCTAAGTTTCTAAAGAGGTTCTTCGCGATATCGATCGACATTCTCAAAAGCCCTTTGCCGGGATCATCTGAAGAGAGTTCTTGATGTTTATGCTCATAATTCTCTGTTAAATTGACCTGACAGATCCGTCTCAAAGAGCAGTTGCGAAAAACTTCTGATAGCACCCCTACCTCCAGACCCCAATCCCATGGAATTCGATTGATTCGTGCAAGGTCTGTAATCATTGAAAATTCACCTGCCAATGGGTATCGAAAACTATCAAGATAGACTAAAAAGGGAAGGTGGCCCAAAAGCCGCTCCAAAGATCGGATCAGAGGTGTGACAAAGAGACGGGTAACCCTTCCATGCATCTTGTTTGTCACCCGGGCGTAATATCCCTTGCAGAACTCGTATCCCAAATTGGGATTCACCACCGGGTAACATAAACGGGCTAAGAACTCCCGGTCGTAACTGAGGATGTCGCAATCGTGAAGGGCGATAACGTTGCTCTTTTCACTCGCCAGGACAAAGCCAAAGGCCATCCAGGTGGAGCGCCCCTTACCATCCTCCCCGGCTGAAATATCATTCTTGTTTAAAATTTCGTAAAGAGACCGAATCCTGTCACCGTCATTCCAGATAATAGTCGTTTGTTGTGGAAGGACAGAAAAAAATTCTTTGGTGTGTTCAAACTCTCTTCTATCCGCTTTTCCCAAGGTGATAATGACTTGATTGATATATTTTACCTTTTGAATCTCTGAAACAATGGTTTTGAGGGCCTTCTCCTTCAACTCAGAATAGAGGGAAGGAAGAATGAGGGCAATCGGATTATGTCTCGAATAGAACTCCATCTCCATTTCCATCCGCTCCACATTCGCCTTTTTTAAACGATGAAGGGTCGTGATTACACCCGGTTGAAAGAAATCAGACATAAATTAACCTCCTCATCTGTACAGTAACCTTTCACTATCCTTTGTATCAAAATCCTCATCAATTCATTTCACCAAATTGGGTAAAAAGAGTGTAATCTTGGGAAAGATCATTGTTAAGGCCAACGTATTGGTAAGCGTTGACTCTAAAGAAAATTGCCTATACGATTTTGTTAAAGCTTTGGCGCTATTTACTTAAAACGGAGATAAGGATAATGATCCCAAGGATAAACACAACGACCAGCAACCATCCCCCATACATCAAAAAGTTAAAAAAGTAATTATACCATTTTTTCTTTCCTTTTTCCTCCCCTTTTTTCTCTTCTTTTTTCTCTTCCATAATATTTCCTTTTCTATGAAATTTCAAACTTAAAAAGAGCGAGGCCGTTTACAGTTGAACGGAGCCTAACGATTTCATACGACTCAAACGGGATAACTCTATGCCTTCTTCCGTTCTAAGTAGGCCTCATTTGTTTTTGTCAAATAGCCTTCAAAAAGTATTAAGTCAGGATGCTGATCAAAAGTCTCCCATCCTGTAACCACTATATTCTTCTGTTGGGCCTCTCCCGTTTTAAAGACACGGAGAAATGTCACGGGTCTTCCACCATCTAAAAATCCTTCTTTTTCCACACATCTCATCTCTTTAGAAAGAGTATCTACATCAATCTTGTGGACACTTACCAAATGACCCCACGCTCCACCATCGATTTCCTTTATGACCTTCTTTTTGAAGAACCCCATAGCCTACCTCCTTTTTTACGATTAACACCTAAAAGGCCTTTGCCTTGGCTTTCACCTCATCCATTTTCATATTGGTCCCTCTCAACCTTTATTTTTGCTTTACACATTTTCTTTCAACAATTCATAACGTTCTTATCAACTTCTTTATCCCGTCTATCTGTGGCAATTTCGGTAAATAGTGATCAACCCATTTTTTGTATTCACTGGGACATTGGTAGAAGGTGGAAAATCCTATCCATGGAATATCTGGATATTTTTTCTTTAAATTTTCGAAGTTCTCCTTGATAAAGCGCTTCTGCCTCAATTCCAAAATAATGAGGTCTGGAGTGACCCCGTTCAAGGCCGACAAAGCTTCTTCAATACTCCCTGCGGTCACGATTTGGTATCCCTCGTCTTCCAATTCTTCTTGAAGGAGAAATTTCCAGCTTTCAGAATGGTCAATGTAGAGGATTGTCTTCATGATATTACCTCCTCATCTTCTATGAATTGTTTTAATCTTTTTCCAGATGAGGTTGAAATCTCAAAGACATTTCTCGTTGGAGATCGGATTTCAAAGGCCTCTCCGCATAAACAACGGCTTAACAGGACTTTACTGAAAGTATTACGGAGAATTCTCTCTACCTCTTTGATGCTCATAATCATTTTCCCGCAAGTTGGGCATTTCACCTCATCCATCATTTCCCTCTTCTTGATCTAAGTAGCTCTTTAGCCAAGATGATGCCCCTACGTCCTGACTTCTTTACCAACTTCCCAATCTCTCTTAATGACCTTCCCTTTCGATAACTGGAAAGAGTCAACAGCATAGGCATGTTTACTCCGGTTACAACTTCAACCTTTTCATTCTCTAAAAAGGATAAGCTGAGGTTCGTCGGCGTCCCACCCAAGACATCCGTTAAAATTACGACGCCATCCCCATCATTCACTTCTTTGATTCCATTTCGAATACGATCTTTAACTTCTTTTCCCTTATCTTTTGGCCAGATAGAAACACCTCTAATTTTTTGCAAATTCCCGACGAGAAACTGAATGGATGAGATGAGAGCCTCCGCCAGCCTCCCATGTGAAACAATGAGAATTCCGACCATTCTTAACTCCTTATTTTTCTTAAAAGACCATCTCATGAACCAAAGTTCTTAGTTTATTGAAAAGAATGGGCTTCTCTAAATAGGCGGTCGCTCCTCTATCAAAGGCCTTACGACTGACCTCCTCACTTCCAAATGCGGTGATCACAATGATAGAGACCTCCGGTTGAAGTTTCTTGATTCCTGGAAGAATATCTAATCCGGTTAAACCAGGCATTCGAATGTCGGTAATGATCAGATCAAAAGGCTCCCTGGCAATCTTACGGAAAGCTTCGGAACCATTACTCACAGAATCTATCTCAAACCCATCCTCTTCAAAGAAATCTTTCAACAAAGACCTCATCTCCTCATCGTCTTCGATCACCAATATTCGTTTTTTATCATTACCCATCATTACTCTTTCTGATTTGTTCAGCTACTCTGCTTTCCCATGGCCTAATGCGATACAACAAACAGAATATGTCCGATACTGAAAATCGCATGTTTACCAAAGGTAGATTGGCAACAGTTCAAAACAAGAACTATCCATTGCCCCATATTAAGTGATCGAAATAGTGCCCCTCTGCTTAGCCCCGTGGATTGATATCAGGGACTATTCAACCTTTTCAGACAAAATCAATATCTCTCGGTTAAGAGGAGAAGGGACGTAGACCAGGTTGATTTCTATCTTTCCAAGGGCCTTTTCCTTGATAGCGTTCGCTGGGATCGTGACGTCCAAAGTCCCTTCTTCAATGCCCTCAGGCTGAAGAGCCTTCCAAAATGGATAAACCTTCACTATTTTCTCTTCAGGTTTATAAGGGATTGGCTTCCCAGCTTCATCCAAGTATTCGAGGGTAACCGCTTGGATATCCAGGATATCTTTAGATTTATTAGTGATCTTGATGTTACCCTTGAGGCTCGGCGTCTCGACGATCTCTTTGGAAGCTATGTTTACTGTCATAACAACCTTGAGGTCGCTAAGCTCCACAAGAAAAGCCTGCCCCTTAACCTCACCCTTCGGTGGAACCAAATTTTTAGTGATTTGCTCTTGTGTGGGAGCCTCCACCTTCTGCTCCTTAGCACAACCCAAAAATCCAATGGCCACACATAAAGCTATAAGTATAAAGATCTTTTTGAAATGCATACAGCGTCCTCCTTTCCTGGTTAGTGGTTAGTAGAAATATCAGGCCTTTTGATCCAGCACCTCCTTTCCTATTTTTGCCAGCTTTTAGTACATCCTTGTGAGAGGTCTTTCAAAGCTTCATAAAAAAACTTGTGAAGAAATATATGTTGAAAAAGACAAAAAATATAGATTACCTTCCAGATTGTAGCTGGAGAAACTTAAAGAAATCTCCTTTTGTGGATAGAATAAGCCAGTCCTTTTCTGATAAGGTGGTTTTGTATGTTTCCATGGTTTTAAGAAATTGATAAAAGTCTCTGGATTCATTGTTCTGGTTGTAGGCTCGGGCATAGATGGCCGTGGCTTCGGCATCGGCTTTTCCTTTAAGTTCCTGTGCCGTTCGGTACGCCTCGGATTGAATCTTTTTCAAATCCCTCTCTCTATCCCCTATAATTTTGGCCGACTCCCCCTGGCCTTCCGATCTATATTTATCGGCAATGCGCTTGCGCTCCGTGATCATGCGTTCGTATATTTTTTTCTGTACTTCCTCAACATAGTTGATTCGCTTGAAACGAAGGTCAAGTAATTCAATCCCGAGGACTTGTAGACGTGGAGAAGCCGCTTCAATAATTAACCGAGTCAGCTTTTCCCGGCCCAGTTTGATTCGGAGGCTTATCTCAGTTTCTTTAATCTCCTCCAACCCCTCACCGACCTCTAATTCTCGGTTCGTCGAACGGACAATTTCAACCAGATTGTTATTCGCAATTGCATTGCGCGTTGAACCATCTAAGATATCGTCCAATCTCGTCTGAGCTCCCCGTTCATCCCGCACTCTCTGAAAAAATAAAAGAGGATCGACGATCCGCCAGCGCGCATAACTATCCACCCAGATAAACCTTTTATCTTTGGTGGGGATCTGATTGGGATCACCATCCCATGCCAAAAATCGCTTATCAAAAAAATGGACTTTTTGAATAATGGGAGTTTTAAAATGAAACCCCGGTTCTACAATGGGATCGCCCACGGGTTTTCCAAACTGGGTAATAATGGCCTGCTCCGTTTCATCCACAATAAAAGTGGCGGAGAAGAGAACGATAAGCCCCAAAATAACGATTGCCCCAATGATCATGGATGTCGGTTTATTCATTTTTCTTGCCCTCCTTGCTGATGCCCTCCTTGCTGAATTGAAATAAGGGTAAAATACCAGTGGCTTCTTTATCTGTAATTAACTTCCTTCCCACTCTTGGGAGTACGTCGTTCATCGTCTCAAGGTAGATTCTTTGTCGGGTGACTTCAGGAGCCCTCAAATATTCCTTGAAGATCGAATTAAACCTGGCTGCTTCACCGCGGGACTGATTCACTCTCTCTACGGCGTATCCCCTGGCCTCTTCAATGATTCTCAATGCATCCCCCCGGGCTTTGGGAATCACCTTGTTATATTCAGACCGGGCTTGATTAATCAACTTTTCTCGCTCCTGCTGTGCTTCATTCACCTCGTTGAAAGCCGGCTTCACAGCATCTGGGGGATTGACATCCTGTAGAACAACTTGATCTACTTTGATCCCGGTCTCATATTGGTCACACAACTCCTGGAGTTTGGTGGTGACCGTATTGGCTATCTCTACCCGGCCAATCGTTAAGACTTCACTTACAGAACGATCACCCACCACTTCTCGCATCAAGGCTTCATTCATATCCCGAAAGGTCGATATCGCATTGCGTACCTTAAATAAGAATTTGTAGGGATCCGAAATCCTGAATTGGACGATCCACTCTACTTCGCCAGCATTCAGATCGCCTGTCAACATCAGTGATTCCTTTTGATAGGCTCGTCCGGCATACTCTGTCCTGACTCCCGCTGTCTTGGTTCGAAACCCAAACTCTTCCTTTAACTGTCGCTCAACAGGAACCTTTTTAACCGTTTCGATGCCGAAGGGTAACTTAAAATTTAACCCGGGAGAAACCACCCGTGTGTATTTCCCAAAGCGCTGAATCACCCCAATCTCCTCAGGATTCACAGTGAAAACAGATGAAACCAAGAAAATAATTAATATGACTCCAATGATGACCCAGCGAATGGTTCTCAAGGAAATATTTGGAAATCGGAATTTGCTGAAATCAAATTGATAATCTTCATTCATAAAATGTTCCTCCCTTGTAAGAAAAACAGAAGACCAGGTTGTATTTGTCTAGACAAAAAGTCTTACCCATATCTTTTTCTACCTCTTCGTCCTTCGGAGGCTAATCCCTTGACCCGCTCTCATCAATCTGCCCCTCGCATCAAACGCTCTCGATCCTCCCATGCCCTAACCATTGAAAGACCGCTATAACCCCGTTGCCCACCTCCTCCAAAATTATCATCTCTCCAGGGCATGTTTTCCCCTTTCAAATTGAAATATATATTCAGGATGAGCAAAAAGAATGCCGAAGGCATTTAAATAACTTTATTAATTATTTCAATTAATTAGGATTTTTTATAAAAAATCTAAAGGGGTCAATTAGGGGAATAAAGAAACAGGCTGTGGCAATATGCTACAAACTCAGGTGAATCTCTATATGGATGATTGGCTACACCCCAACCGATCTTAAAAAAGACTCGATGATCGCTCTGGCCTCTTCCTGGATTAGGGTAAGGTGTTCTTTGCTCTTAAGACTTTCCGCATAAAACTTGTATACCTCTTCCGTGCCGGAAGGCCGGACAGCGAACCACCCATTTTGGGTAACAACCTTAATGCCACCCAATGGAGCATTATTTCCAGGGGCTTCGATCAGCTTGGCCAGAATGATCTCCCCTGCTAAAGTGGATTCGGTTATTTTATTTGGAGAAAGTTTGCTAAGAACTTCCTTCTGCTCTGGAGTAGCTGGGGCGTCGATTCTTTCATAAATCGGATTGCCGAACATCTCTATGAGGTTTTGATACTGCACACCAGGATCACTACCGGTTCTTGCTATCATCTCTGCTGCGAGGAGATTCAGAATGAATCCATCTTTATCTGTGGTCCACACGGTTCCATCCTTCCGTAAAAAGGAAGCTCCTGCACTTTCTTCTCCTGCAAATCCAAGGGTGCCGTTCATGAAACCATTGACAAACCACTTGAATCCAACAGGGACTTCGAACAGTTTTCTCCCCATATCGTCCGCTATCCGATCGATCATACTGCTGGTCACCAGAGTCTTTCCAATGGCCGCATCCTTACCCCAGCAAGGCCGATTGTGAAACAGATACCAGATAGCCACGGACAGATAATGGTTGGGGTTCATCAGACCTGCACGGGGGGTGACGATCCCATGGCGATCACCGTGAGGATCGTTTCCAAAGGCGATATCGTATCTGTCCTTTAATCCAATCAGCCTTGCCATGGCATAGGAGGAAGAACAGTCCATACGTATTCTTCCGTCATGGTCAATGGTCATGAAGCTGAATGTGGGATCAACAATAGAGTTGACTACATCGAGGTCTAACTCATACCTCTGGGCTATGGGTTCCCAGAATGGTAGGGTGGAGCCTCCCATTGGATCTACTCCAATACGCACACCGGACGATCGGATGACTTCAAGGTCTATGACATTTTTAAGATCCTCGACATAAGAGGTCATGTAGTCATATTGGCGTAGGTGGCCTGTTTTGATAACCTTTTCGTAGGGAATCTTTCGTATTTCTTTAAGACCGGATTCTAAAATGGTATTGGCCCGGTCCTCTATCCATCGTGTCATGCTGGTGTCCGCAGGACCACCGTGAGGCGGATTATATTTCAACCCTCCGTCATCGGGAGGGTTGTGGGAGGGGGTAATGACCATACCATCTGACAAACCAACCTTTCTCCCTCGGTTGTAGACGAGAATGGCGTGAGAGATCACTGGGGTAGGAGTGACATTTAGATTTTTGTGAACCATGACGTTGACCTCATTTCCTGCCAAAACCTCGACAGCCGTCATATGGCTTGGTTCTGAAAGGGCATGGGTGTCCATTCCGAGGAAGAGAGGGCCATTGATCCCATTTGTCCTTCTGTAGTCGCAAATGGCCTGCGTGATCGCCAGGACATGATCCTCGTTAAAACTCTTCTTAAAAGATGAACCTCTGTGCCCGGATGTTCCGAAGACCACCCTTTCCGTAAGATTTTTGGGGTCAGGATGATTTAGATAGTACGCGGTCACCAACCGGGGAACATTGATTAGCATTTCTCTTGGAGCGGGTTGACCTGCCAGGGGATGGAGTGTCATTACTTTCTGACTCCTACATTGTTCAGTGAAAGGGTTCCACTCCAACCAGTGACTCATAGTCTTCGATCTGGTTGATTCTCTGTTTCTTCACGGCCTCTCCTTTTGGTTAGTCAGGAAAATGATAAGCAGTTTTGATGAACAATATGATGACTTCTAAAATAATATTACCATAAAGTTCCTGCAGTTCCTACGAAGTGTTTTCCTGATGTCCTGCCTGAGTCAAGGCCATTTTATTGACTATTTTATCATTTAATGTTTCAATAAAAAAATATTATTATTGATTTTGAGGAAGGGATGAATAGTGATTTCCATTGAGTACATTTTCGTCGTAGCCTCCGTTCTCCTGCTGGTGAGCATCATCGCTATTAATACATTAAACCGAATGGGAGGTCCCACACTTCTGTTTTTTCTTCTCAGTGGAATGCTCGCGGGTTCGGATGATCCGGGAGGCATCTACTTCGACGACCCCTGGGTGGCTCAATCTCCCGGCGTATTAAAAAACTCTCTCATCCGCCTGACATTTTTACAGCAATCGCATAAAATGAGTTTATACCATTTTACCTTGGGGAATAGATGCAAGACGGATTAGGATTTCTTGTCAATTTATCGGTGAGTTTGGTTCTGGCCCTCGTGCTGGGCCTTCTTACTCAGCGGCTCCGCCTTTCGCCGATCATCGGATATTTGCTGGCGGGAATTGCTCTCGGCCCCCGCACTCCCGGTTTTGTCGCCGACCCCAAAATGGCTCATGACTTTGCCGAGGTTGGCGTTATTCTCTTAATGTTCGGGGTTGGACTACATTTTAATTTCAATGACCTCCTTGCCGTCAGGAGAATCGCAATACCAGGATGCGTTGGTCAGATCTTGGTGGCTTCGGCACTGGGCACAATAGTTGCGCTTTCATTTGGTATGGGTGTGGGAGAAGGCATCGTGCTCGGGATCGCAATATCCGTGGCTAGTACAGTTGTCCTAATTCGTGTCCTCGCTGACAACGATCTGCTTCAGACCAACCAGGGCCGTATCGCAGTCGGATGGCTTATCCTGGAGGACATTTTCACGGTCTTTGTCTTAGTGGCCCTGCCTGGTATGGGCAGTATTTGGGGAAAATCCGAGGGAGGCGGGGAGGGCCTGTTCATTACATTTGCTTGGGCAATAGTTAAATTTGCGGGATTGACCCTACTCGTGGTTATTGTTGGGCGAAAGGCAATTCCGAGGCTTCTGAACCTTGTGGCACGCACCCGGTCGCGAGAGCTCTTCACGCTTACTATCCTCAGTTTAGCACTGGCGATCGCAACAGGATCGGCGGCTTTATTCGGTGTGTCAATGGCATTGGGTGCATTTCTCGCGGGCATTGTCGTCGGGCAAACGGAAGTAAGCCATCAAGCGGCTGCTGATGCTCTTCCGATGAGGGACGCCTTCGCCGTCCTTTTCTTTGTATCTGTCGGGATGCTCTTTGACCCGCAAGCCATTATCAAGGAACCCCGGTTCCTCTTTGGACTTCTTGGAATAGTCATTCTTGCAAAGCCTCTAACGGCGTTTCTTATCATCTGGTTCCTTCGTTACTCGGTGCGGACAGCGATCACTGTCGCCTTAGCACTGGCTCAAATCGGCGAGTTCTCCTTTCTGCTGGCGAATGAAGCGATGGGACTCGGCCTCCTATCGGCAGATGGACAAAGCCTTCTGGTTGCCTGCGCACTGATCTCGATTGCCGCGAACCCCCTTTTATTCCGTACCATCACTCCCCTTGAGCAGTGGCTCCGCAGTAAGGAACGAATCTGGCGCATTCTCAGCCAGCGGTCAAACTATGAAGGGGTGATGTTAAATAAAGAAGAGCAGTTGCGATTATCCGAACGCGGCCAGGAGCTTGGAATCAAGACGAGAGCCGTGATTGTGGGTTATGGCCCAGTGGGACAGACTGCGTTCCGCATCCTTAAGGATTTTGATATTCCCGTGGTGATCATTGATCTGAATCTCGACACGGTCCGGAACCTGATAGAGTCGGGTCAGGCTGCTATTTACGGCGACGCCAGCCGGCGCGACATCTTGAATGCAGCGGGGGTACAGGAAGCCGACTACCTCTTGGTCACCATTCCTGATATACTTACGCGTACGGCGGTGATCGTGACAGCCAGGGAACTAAACCCCGAGCTACATGTCTTTACCCGAGCCCGATACCTCCAAGAACGAGTCTGGTTAGAGGAAATGGGGGCTACAGACATTTCCACCGAGGAAGCCGAAACAGCAATAGGTTTGGCCATTCTGCTTTTACGGGAGATTGGTGCGGACGGCGATCGGATTCAGAAAGAGATCCAAGACATCCGTCGAGAGCTTGGGATGCGCAGACGGGATGGCCAAATCACCCAAGCGTGATGATTTCTTTTTTACAAACGGGTCTGCGATCTATCCTCCCTCCCCTCATCGGAGGTGGGGTGGCTTTGATTTGCTTGGAGTGGCGAGAAGATGGGATTAAGGTTGATTTCAACAGCGTGGGGCATTTCATAACGCCACCCGGAAGCTACATACACAATGAGCGAGAGGACCGCTACAAAAAAAGATGATGAAGACGTCGATCAGCCCAAACCGAACGGATACTATGGGAAATGCAGGTACTATTCTTTGCGTAGAGCAAATATAACACGTTTCAGAAACAGGAGCAGTAATGGCTTATTACGTTAAAGATTTCTTTTTGCATCGCTCAAGGGTTTTGTTCACCTCTGAGATATTTCATCGCTTCAGGAATAAAGGATTGAGTCTACCTGATCCGGGTATCGGGAGCAGGATGGGCCGATAGAAATTCGGGTGGACTGGCCTTTTTCCCTTCATGCTATTTCCCCTTGATCTGCACATATCGGGCAATGCCGTTTCTTGTAATCAATCCTATGATCCTATCCTTTTCGGTCACCGCAATCCGTCCTTTATCTTCTTTGATCATCGATTCAAGGGCCTTTATGGCATCGGCATCAGGAGAGATCTCCCACCTTTTTTCATGAGGGATGTATGCCTCCGAGACCTTCACTTTTCCCCAATTCTCTCTCGGAACATCTTTAACTTCTTTCAGGGTGAGGATGCCGAGAAATTTACCATCATCGATTACAGGGAAGCCACCATACCCATATCTGAGAAAATACTCGTCCACCGCCTTATCGAGAGAAATCGATGGATCGATTGTTTGCATCTCTCTCACCATGATCTCTTTGACCTTAATGCCCGAAAGGATCTCCTGAAGCGTGGATTGTTGATAACTTGCCTGTGCTGCGCTATAAAGAAACCATCCAATAAGCATCAGCCAAAGTCCTCCTGGGCCGCCTGTAAAAATTGAGAACAGTCCGAAGAAGATAAAAAACAGGGCGATCATTCGTCCAACGCTGGACGCCTTTTGAGTCGCATAGAAATAATCCCTTTTCCTTCGCCATATAACCGATCTTAATACCCTCCCTCCATCCATCGGAAAACCAGGGATGAGATTGAACACGCCAATAATAAAATTGATTTGTGCAAGATAGGCGAATAGGGCTCTGGTTCCTCCCGCCATATTCATCGCCAGCAAGAAAAAAAGGCCGGATAGGAAAAAGCTCGAGACGGGTCCGGCAATCGCAATCCAGAATTCTGCTTTCGGATGCGGGGGTTCTCCTTTCATCTGGGCAACGCCTCCAAAGATAAAGAGCGTAATGCTTTCGATGGTAAGCCTGTATTTCTGGGCTACATAGGAATGGGCGAGTTCATGAAATGCGACGGACGCGAAGAGGAACAATGCCGCCAAGACTCCGTTGATCCAGTAAGAAACGAAGGGAAGATCAGGTGTCACCTGAGGAAAATAACGAGAAGATAACAACCAGGTGAGGAGACCGAAGACGATCAACCACGAAAAATGAATTCGTATGGGGATTCCCATGATGGTGCCAATTTTCCACGCTCCCTTAAGTGATGAACTGTTCATATTTCGTTCTCCTTTTTTGGACTTTTAAATCCTTGGACTATCGCCACGGCCCTCATTGTTTTAACTCTCTTTACCGTTTCAACCTTTTCTTTGGTTATATTCACGATCGGTAAGGCAATTCGACAATAACCTCCGTACCGAGGCCTGGTCAACTTTTACATGAAGTATGTGATCCACAGTGCCATAACGACAATACCGACAATCTCCCTGATTTTAAAGGAAATAAGCTTTCAAGACATATTCCTGGATCATTCGGTGGGTGTTAAAAAACGAACCGTTGAGCGCAATGCAATGCCGCATGACGTCCACAAAACGATCTCGATCCCGGTAGAAGAGAGGAAGAATAATCCGCTCCAATTTGTTGTAAATAGATGAAGCATCTTTTGACCAATTGTTGCTTTCTTCGGTATCTCGTCTGGTCTCTCCGATGGACCATCCCGTCACTCCCTCGATGTGCCCCTCGACCCACCATCCATCGAGAACACTGAAGCTTGGGACACCGTTGAGAGCAGCTTTCATTCCGCTTGTTCCGGAAGCCTCCATGGGGGGTTGAGGTGTATTCAGCCAAAGGTCAACTCCTGCGGTTATCATTTTTCCAAGGTCTATGTCGTAATTTTCAAGGTAAGCTAATTTGATATTGGGTTTTAGCAGTTCTTGGGCCTGGAAGATTCGTTTGATCAGCTCTTTACCGCCTCGATCTTGAGGATGGGATTTCCCGGCATAGATGACCTGGAAAGAACCAGCCCTTGAAGAAATATTTTTGAGACGCTCAATGTCCGTAAAGAACAGATCCCCTCTTTTATAGGTCGTGGCACGTCTCGCAAAGCCTATCGTCAAGACATCGGCATCCATTTCACGACCGGTATCGCGGTTCACCCGGTCGATCAAGCGCCTTTTCACCTTCTGATGAGCGCTCCATATCTCGTCCTTCGGGATACCCAGGGCATACCGAAAGCTGAAATTGTCCTGCCTCCATTCGGGAATATAGCGATTAAAAAGTTTTTGGAAGGGTCCGGACACCCAGGTGGCTGCATGAACTCCATTGGTGATCGCGTCAACGGTGTAACCTGCAAACATCAGCCTTGAAACCTCTCCGTGTCTCTTAGCAACCCCATTGATGTAGCGACTTAGATTAAGAGCCAAGTAAGTCATATTCAAAAGACCCTCACAACAAAAAACATCTCTCATTTCAAGAATAACTTCACGATATTCGAGAACACGATTCACCAAATCTAAGGGAAATTGATCGTGTCCGGCAGGAACAGGAGTATGGGTGGTGAAGACGCATTTCTCTCTGACCTTTTCAATATCTTCATGATGAATCCGTTTTCTACCGGCTTTCTTCGCCTCTTCCTCCAAAAGCTCCAGGGTGAGAAGGCTTGAATGTCCTTCATTCATATGAAATCGTTCGATACAGTCGTATCCAAGCACCCGAAGCATTCGGACGCCACCGATCCCGAGAATCACTTCCTGACACAGTCGATAATGCGAATCGCCCCCGTAAAGAAAATGGGTGAGTGTTCTGTCCCATTCGGAGTTTTCCGGGAGATCGGCATCCAAAAAATAAACGGGTACCTTAAATCCCCCAATCCCCTTAACCTCATATTTCCAAGAACGGAGTTGAACTGTTCTTCCTTCGATCATTACTGAGGTTTTCGGTAACATCTCTTTCAAAAAATCCTCGATGATCCATTCTGCTGGTTCCTCTTTTTGCCATCCTCTTGCATCGAGCCTTTGATGAAAGTAACCCTTTCTATGGAGAAGCGTGACCGCGACCATCGGTACCTTGAGATCCGCTGCAGAACGAATCGTATCTCCTGCGAGAACGCCAAGGCCACCACTGTATGTAGGCATAGCCGGTTCAACACCCACCTCCATCGAAAAATAAGCGACAGTTCGTTTTTCGTTCATGGCCTTTTCCACCTTATATACTATGGCTCAACGATGGTATGTGCATCGAACTAAAATAATACCCCTTCAGGAGAGGCTCTTCCGTTCAATGCAGCAAGCTCCTCAGAGGCGAGTAGGTCTTCCTGGAGCATGCCCAGCACACGGGTGACCTCCAGAAGGATGTAGGCCCAGGTGCATCGATTGACAAAAAGCATCCCCGGAACGCTCAAGGTCCCGCCCTGATTTATAAACCCGAGTGCGCCAGTCTGATAAAAACCAGTGTGAAGGGGCTGTAATATTCCAAGCAGAACCTCCGGTCGTGTATGTGTCACAAAAATGCGGGCTGGTGTAGAACTCGGATAGAGTTCGGCCTGCAATTGGGCCGGAGCCATATGAACCTCCTCACGGTCACTTCGAGGAGTACGAAACCTTCCTGGCTCGAGCATATAGATAACGGAGTGCGGAACATTCCGTTCCTTCAAACGTGCGGAGGCCTTAAGCACCTCTTCCAATTGATAGGCCCCCATAGCAGTCAGGATGACTCGTTGCCGCCCCGGATCATGGCAAGTCCAATCCAGGCGAAGGGCACCGCTGTTGAGCAGATGAGTCGCTTCATCAAGGGTGAACAGGTCCGGTATCACATCTATCTTGGGAACCACCAGCGTCCAAATCTGCCCATGAGTCTGGTAAAGGTGATGCATCACAACCGAGGCGGTATTGTAATCAGGAACGAACAAGACCCGTGATACGTCCGAAGGTTCTCCTAACATCGCCTCCGCCATGGAGGGGTCCTGATGCGACCGCTCATTCTTGGCATTCTCCCAGGTATGAGACGTGAGGACAAGAGGGATGGAAAGCCATCCCTGCCTGCGTCCTGCCTCATTACAATGATCTGCAAAAATGATCTCCTGCCGAACAACGCCGTGCATCTTCGTTCCAAAGGCTTCGTAGGTGTGGATGAAGTTGATGCCTCCTTTATTGGCCAGGGCGGCAGAGGCCACTGCCTCCTCATTCAGAGCCGTTATGACGGCGCCTTGAATGTCCTCAGGGATGCCGGGCTCCGGATCTGTTACACGAAATTTTAAATTCTCAAGCGTCCGGATCATCCGGTTCGAGCGCATCTCGTCTGGATTTCCAATCCTGGGACGAAGGTGAGGATTCCCCTGGACCGCCGCGAGGAACATCGCATCGACTGCGAACATGGGAGAGGTTCTCGTCCAGGCGGAAGGGTTATGCCGGTTTTCGGGAACGGGTCTCAAGACGGGCGGCGGAATTTGATTCAGTTTCACCTCCCGTTTTGTCAGGGGATTATCCCGTTCTCGAGGGCGGCCTGAGAGCTGATTACGTTGGAACCTGCTGATAGAATCTTTAAGTTCCGCAAACGGCACCCAAAGACGCCGGGCGCTCTCGTTAAACCGCTCGGCTGCCAAAGGATCAATGTGAGGATTCGACATGAGCGGAAGGTTGTGGGCAAGATTGGTACCCTCTCCATAGAATCCGGCTCCTTTGGGGGCCAGAGCAATTCCATAAGGAAGGGGCACAGGGTAAGAAGATCCCCGTGACTGAATTGCCCGGGCTGCCGCCTCCAGCCGGCACTCCATCTCAAAGATTGCCCAGACAAAGGCTGCCGGATCTCTTCCATCAAAGACGATGGGGTCGAAGTTATTTAGCTTCAGGTGATCGACAAACCAGTCCGCTCCACCCTGCTGGGACATCGTCGTCCTCTGGTCGATTCGGCGGCCATTCTTGATCATAATAGGGGTTACCAGACCGCAGTCTTCAGCCCGCCACCAGCGAGGAATCCAGTCACTCCCCCGCTGCTCTTCAAAGGCGCCGTCACTGAGGAAGGCAACCAGCCGTTCTCCTGGAAGAGGCATATGCACGTACTGGAGTTCTGTAAACCCAAGGTATCCACCCTCGGCCAACCCTCCTGAAGTGTGGGCATTCACATGACTGCCAAGGGGCGAGTCCTGTTTGCCGTCTCTTCTAAGTTTGTAAGAATAGAAGTCCCGGACATAACGGGTAAGTCCTTCCTCTGTGAGAGAGTACCGTTCCGCGTGCTTAGGGGTCATATTGTTCAGAAGAAGGTTGATCGTATCGATTGCGGCCACACAGTGGCCCTGCCCCATGATCCAGGATCGGGTGTGACCTGTAATGGCATTGACGGCCATATATCCGGCATAGGCTGGTACCATATTGAGGGCACCGCCGGTATGTCCTTCAGGGATGGGTTTAAAATTCTCGGGGGTGAGTTCCCTACCATCGAGATAGACGTTCCGGGCATAGGTCTCATGGACTACCAGCCACATGGAAGCACTCGTCACTCGATCCAAAGCGTGCAGCAAATCAAAGAATGGAATCCCATCTCCCTGGATACCACGGGAGGCCAAAAGTTCCGCCATGGCAAAGACCCGGGCCTGCGTCTCCACGCTGTGATCGATAGGACCGTAACCCTTTGCCCAGCGGTCTGCAGAAGGATTCCTCTTCCGGTAGAGCGTCACCCACTCTTCTTCACGTATGTTTCCAACTTTTTCACGGTGGGACATCTTTGCCTCCTGATCTCCAAAGTTATCTTTTCATCCATTTCACGTGCAGTATTGATGAGGTTTTAAACACAGGCTGAAGCCTGCGGCTACAAAAAATGTGGTCCTATCTTTTTTTCTGGTCCTGCAAACACCGAAGTGTATCCCGGGCGATCATCACTGCCTCGTCGACAGGAATTACGTAAATTTGTATTTTTGCATTGTCTGTGCTGATTTTCCCTTCTATTCCAATCATCGTGTTGTTTCGATTCTCATCAATGGCCATTCCACACCATTGCATTCCCGCACAGATGCGACTTCTGACCTGGGGTGAATTCTCTCCAATGCCTCCGCCGAAGATCACGGCCTCTGCTCCGTCCAGAACAGCGAGATAGGCTCCAATCTGTTTTTTGATTCTGTAACAGAACATCTCGATGGCGAGGGCCGCATCGGTATCTCCCTGAGACTCCCTTTCCAGTAGCTCCCTCATGTCCTGAGAATATCCGGAAACCCCCAGAAGTCCTGACTCCGTATTGAGCAAGACCTCTGCCTCGGGGAGGGTTATGCCTTCACGTTGAGCCAAGAACCCTGGAAGATGCGGATCGACATCACCGGACCTTGTCCCCATCATCAATCCCTCGAGAGGAGTAAGCCCCATCGATGTATCGATGGAATGTCCCCTCTGTACTGCCGTGGCTGAACAGCCACTTCCCAGTTGGAGTGTAATGATCCTTGTCTTTTCCATAGGGGTGGAGGTCATGACCGCGTATCGTTCAACCATGTATCGATGGGCTATCCCATGAAATCCATATCGCCAGATATGATGCTTCTTACTAAGTTCAACAGGGATGGGATAGGTAGAGGCTCGCTCAGGCATGTCCGAATGAAAGGTGGTATCGAAAACGGCTACCATCGGAATCGCAGAGCCAAGCATACCTTTTGCCGCACGGATCGCTTCGATGGAAGGATGATTGTGTAAAAGCGCCAGGTTGCTGATCGCTTCAATGGCCTCCAATACCCGATCATCGATCAGGGTGGGTTCCAAAAAGTGAGGTCCGCCGTGGACGACCCGATAACCCACCCCATCAATCCCATTCGTTTCCAAATACCCAAGAGTCCCCAGCCAATCAAGGGCTCGGCGGGTTGCACTCCCATGATCAGTCACTTTGACCCTCTCCTGCAGGTGTTGACCCTTCTCGTCGGCGAATTTGAGCATCGCTCTCTCCCCGATCCTTTCAATGATGCCACGGGCCCATCGCTGTTCCTGTCCCAGAGGAGTTTCCTGATGCATCCCGATGACCTGAAACTTCAGTGTCGAGCTACCACAGTTGAAGACAAGAACCTTCATTGACCCTCCTTAACGATCCGAAGGGGTGGGGCCTGACCCTGCTTGCCTTGTCCCATATAGAGGGTGACATGGGGAAATGGGATTTCGATATTTCTCTCATCGAATTTCTTCTTAAGGCGACGATTGAATTCCCGACCTACCCGCCATTGTTTGATGGGCACGGTGGTGGTACGTGCCTTGACGATGACCGCCGAATCGGCAAATTGATCCAGACCCAATATTTCTATCGGCTCCAAAATGTCATCTTTATAATCCGGATCGTTGCGGAGTTCCTCATCGACCTCTTTGATCACGCCGATGACCTCATCCACATTCTCCCGATAAGCTACACCGATATCAAAAACATATCGGGAGTAGTCTTTGGTCATATTCGTCACCACATCGATGTGACCGTTTGGCACATAGTGCACATTCCCTGCCAGATCGCGGAGAATAGTCGTTTTCAAGTTTATCTTTTCAACCAATCCTCCTTTGCCGGCGATTTGAACGACATCCCCCACCCGGATTTGATCTTCCAATAAGATAAAGAATCCGCTGATCACGTCTTTGACGAGACTTTGGGCACCAAAGCCCACAGCGAGGCCAGCTATTCCTGCTGCAGCGAGAAGAGGGCCGATCTCAATTCCAAACTCCTTCAACACCATCATCATCCCAACAAGAAGAATGGTAATGACCGAAACGTACCGAATAATAGAAGCAAGAGTCTGTGTTCGCTTCTGAAATTCCGGATCCTCTTTTTGTCGGACAATAAAGTCAACAAGTCGTTTGGAAAGCACTTTCGCCGCTTTGAGAGCGATCAGGGTCAGGATCAAGACCAAAGCGATGTGCAAGCCACTTGATAAACACCAGTTGATCAGTTTTTGAAGATAAGCATTCATCTCCATGCCTCTTCCTCCTCCTATTTTATATAGCTATGATTCTCTTGCCCGAAACCTTTTCTTATGTCTCCGGATTGCCTTATCGACCTCAACGGCAACCACCACCGTAAGGGCGATAAGTACGATCTGGACCCAATCCGCTCCATTCAGGGGCTCTGTTCTGAAAACCCATTGGAGGGCAGGGACATAGACCACGGCGATCTGGGCAAGAAAAGCAGCCACCATGCTGTAGAAGAGAAATGGGTTGCTGAAAGGGTTTATCCTGAAGACAGACTGAAGTTCGGAACGAGAATTCCACGCCTGGAAGAACTGAAACAGAACCATCGTGGTCACGGCGATGGTCCTTGCCCGTTCGAGGGAGAGACCGTCTTCAAGGGCTGAAACAAAATTGAAGATCACCCCTGCAGAAATGATCAGTCCCACCAGGAGGCTTCTCTCATACATCAGTCTCGACATGATTCCCTCTCTCAGCTTTCTCGGTCTCCGTTTGATCACGTCTTTTTCTCCTGGCTCAAAGGCCAGGGCCACATCCTGAAGTCCATTGGTCACAAGATTGATCCAGAGAAGCTGGGCAGCGACGTAGGGGATTGGGATATCCAGGGCCATGGCAATAAGAATGGAGACAATAGCAGCGAAACCCGTTGGAATGAGGAAAAGGGTTACTTTTCTAATGTTATCAAATACCACACGGCCCTCTCCGACTGCATGAAAGATGCTTGCAAAGTTGTCATCGGTGATCACCATATCGGCGGCTTCCCTTGCCACATCGGTGCCGGTCTTTCCCATTGCAACACCGATATGGGCAGCCTTGAGAGCCGGGGCGTCGTTCACTCCGTCTCCAGTCACCGCAACGACCTCCCCATGTTTCATAACCTGTTGGACGATCCTCAATTTGTGTTGTGGGGAGACTCTCGCAAAGACAGAAACCTCGTTCACCTTTGTGAGTAGGTCTTCGTCACTCATGGTCTCGAGTTCTCTGCCTGTCAAAACCTGAGAATCCGTTCGGGTAATTCCCATCATCTTTCCAATGGCATTGGCTGTCACGGCATGATCTCCCGTGATCATGGCTACTCGGATGCCTGCTTCATGGCAGCCTTTGACTGCGTCAATGGCCTCGGGTCTGGGAGGATCGATCATTCCCTGCATCCCCGCCAGAATAAAGTCCGTCCCGAGGTTGTCATGGGTCAGTTCCCCGAAGTCGGCCGGCACCTCTTTATAGGCCATGCCGAGGACTCTCATCCCATCCTCTGCAAAATGCTCCGCGGTCTTGAGAGTCTTCTCTTTATCGGCTGGGGGGCCATCGGTGGATTGGCTGCACATGTCGACGATCTTTTCAGGAGCCCCTTTTGTGAAGATGAATTTCCTGCCGTCATGCTGGTGCAGCGTGGCCATGAATCCCCGCTCAGACTCAAAGGGAATGATGGATAATTGGGGATAACGATTTTTCTCCTCTTCAGAAATAAGGCCTGCTTTCATCGCGGAGACGATGAGGGCCCCCTCGGTGGGATCTCCATCAACTTTGAACTGACCTTCCTCCTCGTAAAGGTTCGATTCATTGCAGAGCATCCCTATTCGGACGACACCACAGATTCCCTCCAGCGTAGCTGCATCGCACGACTCCCATTCATGGAGGATCTCCCCTTTTGGCTCGTACCCGCTTCCCGTCACTTCATATGAGTGGTGACCATCGTAGATCACCTTCACGGTCATTTCATTCTTCGTAAGTGTTCCCGTTTTGTCAGAACAGATGACCGTGGTGCTGCCGAGTGTTTCAACAGCGGGAAGCCTTCGGATGATAGCATTTCGTTTAGCCATCCTGTTTATCCCTATTGCCATGGTGATGGTGACGACAACGGGCAGCCCCTCAGGGACCGCGGCAACCGAAGCAGCCACGGCGATCTTGAATATTTCTGCGATCGTCATGCCGAGTAAGAGCCCAAGGATGGAGATCGCTACAGCGCTTCCCAGGACAAGGAAACCGATGAAATGGGCGAATTTGACGATCTTTTGCTGAAGAGGGGTCTGGGTAACGGATAACTCCTTCACCTCACGGGCGATCTGCCCGAGAACAGTTTTTGAGCCTGTTTCCACAACGATACCTCTGCCCCTGCCATTGACTACGATCGTTCCCATGAAAGCCATGTTTGTCTGGTCGCCCGGGGTAAGATTTTCCTCCTGGATGGGCCGGGGCCTCTTTTCAACAGGGACTGATTCACCCGTCAGCGCGGCCTCTTCAATCTTGAGCTCCGTCGTTTTGAATAGTCTCAGATCGGCAGGCACCTTGCCACCGGATGCCAGCAGGACGATGTCCCCTGGCACAAGATCCTCGCTGGGAATTTCTTTCTCTTTGCCTTCCCTCACTACTCTCGCCCTGGGAACGACCATACTTTTAAGAGCCCGCACACTTGTTTCCGCCTTATATTCCTGGAAATAACCGATGACAGCATTCAAGATTAGAACGGCCACGATGACGCCAGTGTCGATATATTCTCCGAGAAAGGCGGTAACGACCGCTGCCACCATCAGGATATAAATGAGCGGACTGGTGAACTGGTGAAGGAGGATTTTGAGGCGGCTGAGGCCCTCTGCTTCAGGGAGTTTATTTGGACCGTATGTTTCAAGACGTTTCCCCGCTTCGGAATCAGAAAGTCCCCCTTCTGAGGTTTCAAGTTTTTTTAATACTTCATTTTCTTCAAGCTGATACCATTTCATTTCGATGTCACTCCCTGAAATGAAGCCTCCCTAAATTTTTCTGGTTTTTTCCCCTTGTTTTTTAAAAGATCCTTTATGCCTTCTTCCTCAAGACATTTGGAATATTCTATTATTTATTGAGGAGTTTGACAATCCGGTGAATAAGTGCTGTAACCCAACACAATACATAAAGGAGTGCTATGGTGAGATAGAACTTCAGTATCATTTCTTCTTCCTTGCATAGAAAGTAATAGTCAACCCTTGCACCCTACACCCAACTGGCCCTGAACCTAATGCGGTACAGAGCTGGCCTCCCAATGTTAACCCAAAGGCCTGTTTCATTGTCCTTCGCCTTCTTCTATGAATTGTTCTGATCTTTTTCCCGTTGAGGTTGAAACGTCTAAGACATTTCTTTTTAGAGATCGGATCTCATAAGCGACACCACACCAACAACGGCTCACCAGGGTTCTACTTGTTGTAGTCCGGAGAAGATTCTCCGCCTTTTGCATACTCATGATCGGCTTTTCGCAATCTGGGCATAGGAGATCTTTCATCATCGCCACCTCCCCGGCATTATTTTCGCTTTCCAACAAACACCTATTGATTAGACCTCTGTGGATTCTTAAAGTATTTGAGAAGTTCGCAATCTGATTCCATCTTTCTCTCCATGGCCCTTTACTCCCCCTTTTAGATTGAAATATGTGATAATTATGAGCAAAATGAATGCCGATGACTGGATAAATAAATTTATTTAAATTTCAATTGGTTATGATTTTTTTGGAAGTTCAAAGAATCTAAATAGGGGATAAATGAAACAGGCTGTGGCAAAATGGGTCAAAATGCATTGTTATAGTGAACGACATAAATAAGTTGACATTCACCATGTGTCATTGCGAACGAAGTGAAGCAATCTCAAGGGATTGCCACGTCGCTTCGCTCCTCGCAATGACTACTTTTCAGGGTCGTTCACTATAGTTTCATCATTGTAGGGCTCGACAAACAGTGTGAGTCCACGGATTCTTCGAACCTTTACAGCTTCTCCCTTGTCAATCTGCAGATTCGAATCTATCACCTCAACCTTCCACAATTCGCCACGGACTCGAACGTAGCCGGAGGGAGCCAGTTGTTCCTCCGCTACGCCCTTCATGCCGATTAAAGGGTTTGCGACCCGTTGGTATGCACGCCAGACGAAGAAAAACAAGACCACGTCTTTGATTACCCACAAAATGAGGAGGCCCCAAATGGACCGCAAGGGGAGATCCGTCCACCGCTGGGCCAGAATAAGGATTAAGAAGAACAGAACCAGACCTGGTAGCTGGAATAACGCATATTTTAGCACCACTTGACTCGACCAACCTTTCTTTTTCATGTCTTGCCTCAAAACGGGGGATTCTCCAAGGAAAGATAATTAAATAGGGTACCTAAGGGCAGATAGGAAATTCTTATATATTTCAATCAATTGGTATCCTTGTGAGAACAAAATTTTTCAAAGGGAAAAAGAACACACTCTGTGGCAAAATGGGACGATAGGAAACAAATGAGAAACGATTTTGTAAAGCGTGGGGCGGGATATCCATTTTTTTGGGGCTTCTTTATATTTCTTCGTAGCTCTGAAAAATTCCTTAAGATTCCCCTTAGTTTATTATTTTCTTAAGCCCGAGAACCATTCGGCAGGGTCTTGAGGCTTTCCCCGAAACCTAATTTCAAAGTATAGAGCAGGTTCTTTTGAGGAGCTTTCGCTTCCCACCCGGGCGATGGGCTCTCTCTGGGAAACGATATCTCCCACCTTCTTCAACAATTGGGAACAGTAGGCATAAACAGTAAAAATATGATCCCCATGGTCGAGGATTACAACATTTCCAAACCCTTTGAACCAATCGGCATAGAGGACCCTGCCAGACAGGACTGCTCGTATCTCGGCACCCATTGGAGCCCTGATTTCAATACCATTCTGTCCCCTTTCTTTAAACAAACTTATCACCTCCCCCTGAACGGGCGGTACCAATCTGCCTTTCAGGCTACCCTGCCTTGCCTTACCATATGCAAGAAATTTCTTCTCTTTCTCAAGCTTACCAATGAGTGTTTGCAATTCTTTCGCCCTCTCTTCCATCTCCCCAATCGCTCTCTGAGAGACCAATTTCTGATTTTGGATCGACTTCAGCAGTGATTGTTTCCTTGTTCTGATCTTTTCAATTTCTTGTTTCTTCTTCTCTCCCTCGGTAATCATTCGATCCCACTGGAGCTTTGCCCGATTCAACTCTTCCTGATACCTCGATTTTAAGACCACTTGATACCGATAGGTATTGATAAGCTGTGCATCGAATTCGATAATGACCCTTAAATATTTATCAATCTTTAAAAGGCCCGAGTAAGAATCGGAGGGCAATAAAAATACCTTCGAAGGAATCCTTTCCATTTTATAAAGTGCATTCAATCTGGAAATGAATTTTCCCCTCGTCTGGTCGATTTCTTGGTTAAGCATAAAAATTTTATTTCTTGTCTGTTCCAATTTCTTTTTAGTCTCGTTCGCCTTGGTCTTCGCCTTCTTCAGTTCTCTCTCCTTCTGCTGAAGCTCGACAGTCACTTGATGGAGTTGTTTGAGAACGGAAGATTCTTTCCTTCGAATCTCCTTTTCCCTTACCTTTTTCTGGTAAATTTCCTTCTTAATTTTCTCGAGCTCCTTCTCTTTTTGAGAGAGATCCCTTTTAATCCGATCAGTCTGAGCTGCCCAAAGATCACCTGTTTCGAAGTTAAAGATCAATTCCAATAATGCCCATCCAATCAATATCCATTTCCCCCCCTTTTTTAAAGAATTATTCATTTCACTTAAAACCTCTAAGAAAAAAACAAAACAACACCGTAGCCTTCAAAAGAAACCCTTAATAAATTTCTATCATCGGAATCTCTTTCGATGTGATTGGTACATTCTCAAAAAAACAATAAGAACCACAAGAAGGAGGCCGAGTATTCCTCCACCGATGAGCAACCAAAAGAAAGGGAAACCTTTGGGGACATCGGATGATGAAAGAAGGTCAACCTCTCTTAGCGCTTTCCCTCCACTCTGGATCAAAACTTTTCCCACCCGTTGACCCTTTAGTAACGGAGCAGCAATGAAACTCGGCAATTCAGGATTGACCGAAACTGAATTTTCTTCTCCCTTTGTCACCACAACCCTTCCATCCTCTGCTGCAATCAGTTCGACCTGGCTCATTTTACCTCGCACCACCTTGATTGAGCCAAGGGGTGACCCTTTTTTAAAGGGCTCCTCGACAGAAAAATGTTTGAAACCAAACCCTAACAAGTCCTGTGCCTCCCGGGCCCTATTGGATAACGACTTACTTCCCATAATCACTGCAATCAATCTCCAACTGTTCCGCTTTGCGGTCACCACCAGGTGATAACCCGACTCCTCCACATGACCTGTCATTAAGCCATCAACTCCAATATCTCTACGGAGTAATACATTTCGATTCCCCTGCAATATTCCATTATGTTCAAACGATAAGGTGGAGTGAAAGCTCAGCGCTTCAGGATGAGCCTCGATATAACGCCTCGCCAAAATGGCCATGTCCAAGGCTGTTGTATATTGATCCCTCGCCGGCATCCCATGGGAATTTTGAAATTGTGTATTTTCCAAACCAAGTGTTTTAGCTTTCTCATTCATTTTCGCAACGAAAGCGTCTTCAGATCCTGCCATATGTTCGGCCAAGGCAACGCAGGCATCGTTTCCTGACACAATGGCAATCCCCTTCAGCAGGTCCCCCACATTTACCGTCTCCCCGACTTTGAGGAACATCTTTGACCCTCCTGTTTTCCAGGCCTTTTCGCTTACTGTTAACACATCGTCCATCTTGAGATCACCGGTTCGGATAGCATCAAAGGCCAAATAAAGGGTGAGAATTTTAACGAAACTTGCTGGCGCCATCTTTAGTTGTGGAGTCTGCTCATAAAGGATCTGGCCTGAAATGGCATCCATAAGGATAACGGATTGAGCACGGATACGGAGGTTTGGCTGGGTCGTCTGCGAAAGGGTATGGTTGGGAAAAACCATAAGAAAAATGCTGAGAGAGAGGGCTGCCATAAGCCGGTTTCTCAACGTCCTCATCACCACTATCTCCTTTAATTTAAATTCTTAACTTATGTTAACTTTGGTGAAGTTCAAAAAATATCAGCAAACTTAATTGGTCACTTTGAACGTCCCAGGGCAAATTCCACAATTATTCTGAGCGTCTTGCCGAAGGAAAGTCCATTGGCCTCGGCAGACCGCATCAAACCCATTCCCTCTGAAAGGTATGGATTGGGATTCACCTCCAAAACAAAAGGGGTGTTTTTCTTATCAAGTCTTATATCGATGCGGGCATAATCCCGACATCCCATGATTTGATAGGCTTTGAGGGCAATCTCTTTGACCCGCTTTTCGACCTTTTTGGGGAGATGAGCTGGACAGATGGGAATGGTCCGGTGATAGGTTTCGTGTCTCGGCTCCCATTTCGCTTGATAGGTAAGGATGTTATTAAAAGATTCCGGCATCGTAGAGAAATCCACTTCTGAGATAGGCAAAATTAGAGGTTCCTCCGATCCCAAAATCGAAACGTTTAATTCCCGTCCGTCAATAAATTCCTCCAACAGTACCGGTTGATGGAACTCCTTCCAAATGTATTCAAACCGCTTTTTCAATTCTTTGAAATTGTGAATGACTGACTCATTCTCAACACCGATACTTCCGTCTTCCCGTCCAGGTTTGACAATGAGGGGATAGTGGAGTCCATGTCGATTTAAGATATTTCCACCTGCCATTAATCTAAATCGGGGGGTGGGAATTCCATTAGCAAGAAGGATCTGTTTCGTTAAGCCCTTTCGTTGGCAAATTCCCAGGGTAAGAGGAATCGACCCTGTATAAGAGATACCGAGCATCTCAAAGACACCCGTGACCATCATATCCTTTAAAGAGGAGTCATTAAAAGATTCCACTAGATTGAAAATGAGATCTGGCCTTCTCTTTTCAAAAAGACCGATCAAATTTTCGAAACGCCCTTGAAGATTATAACTGAATGCATCAAACCCCTCTTCCTGCAGTGCTTTCACGATTTTGTAAATCTCCTCTTCTGTATTAAATTCTTCTAAATCGAAAATAGGTTTAAAATGCAATGTGAACGGTTTAAGGTCGGAATCCATTTGGGATGGAAGCGATGGAATATCATTATAGAGGACGGCGATCCATTTCTTACCTTCCACTTTTCCTTCCTCCTTCCCATCATAAAGAAGTTTCACGATTCTTCCTCAATGACCTAAGGGTCTGATTACCCTTTCCAACATCTGGTTATCATCCTTAAAACCTTCCATTAATTGAGACATTATTTCAAAGATTGATAACCCTCTCTCCGGGATGGGAGAGAGCGTGAAAGAGCAGTAGATAACGCCTGATTTTTCGAGTGATTAGAAATTCCTCTTTTACATATTCATGGCCATATTCGCCCAATTTTTTGGCGATATCAGGATGGCTGAGCAGATATCGAATTTGATAGGCAGTTCCCTCTATAGAATAGACAAGGGCACCTGTCAGATTAGGAATAATCTGTGCGGGGATTCCACCCACGGCGCTTCCGATCACTGGCTTTTTCTTCCACAAAGCTTCAGACACTGTTAAACCGAATCCTTCTCGTATTGATTTTTGAAGAATGATCGTCGATCCCCTCTGAAGGGCATTGATTTCAAGAGAACTGGTCGGAGGAAGTAATAGAATATGGATGTCTGGGTCTTCTTTTGCTTCAGCCCGAACTTCATTGATAACAGCCTCACCCTCTGGATCATCACTCGCTCCTCCTCCTGCTAAGACCAATCGACAATCAACATATCGTTTTGCCATTCTATAGGCTTTTATTACTCCGATGGGATCTTTAAGACGATCAAATCTTGAGATTTGGGTAATGATGGGTTTGTCTTTGGGGATCTGAAACCTTTCCAGCGTTTCGTCAATAAACTCAGGTTCAAGGTCCTTATTTTTATCTGATAAAGGGTCGATGGAAGGGAAAAAAAGAAATTGAGGAATGGGAAGTCCTTTTGAAAACCGGGGGGAGGAGAACAGGGCGGCATCGAATTGTTCCACATATCCCTTCAGAAAATTCCATACCTCCTCATCTGGATTGGAGATATCAATATGACATCTCCAAACCCATTTGGCAGAAGTGCAATCTTTGGCTTCAATATAGATGAGAGGTTGAGGATCATGGATGATAATCATATCCTGATCCAGATCGGTGTTCCTTAAATTTTCCCGACTTACCTCCAGGAAGATTTCTTTCATCCTGGATGGAAAGGGAATTGGTTCTCCGTGGAGGGCATTATGAATCTTTTTCGTCACAACAAAAAAATCTTCTCCTCCTTTAATTACTTCCCATTGGGTTTGAATGCCAAGTTCATCTAACAAAGGGACAAGCCGATGTAGAATCTCTGCAACCCCCCCACCGACTGCAGTGGAATTGACCATCTTAACCCGTCTTCCCTTCAAGCTCTCTGCTAAAAGGTAGAGTTCCTCCGTAGTCTGATGACCAACTATCGGCTCGTAATCCATTAAACGGACGGATGGCATTAAGCTTTCATCTCCTCTTCAATATGATGAAGAATTTTCTTTCTAATCTCTTCCAAAGTATGAAGATAAATATCAATGCCTTCGATCCGATGAGCCAGCTTTTCTTTTTTTAAACTGTCCCGGAACCAGTAAGAAAAATCATTTGTATGGATTCCCAATCGGAGCCTTGCTTCAATTAAGTGATAATGGATCGATCGAATTCCAATCTTCCCAATGACTTGATAGAAATCCTCTAAATTCCATGCGATATAATGCGTAGGCATCACAACGCTGACCGATTGACAGAAGAAAAAAGGAGTCTTCCCCTGTCGATTTTTGCTTTGAGGATATTTATGGGCATACTCTTCAATGATCTTTATCGTTGATTCCCTTAAGGACCGAATGGAGGTAAAATCTCTGATATCCAAAGATCCTAATCTTTCTGCTAAGGGTTCTTCATTCAGAGAGGTTGAGATCCACTGAGCAAAGTCAGAATGGTACTGTTCGATCACAAAATGGCGATCCCGGTAACTTTGAAAAACATGATAAAAGATTGCCGACCCAGTACATCGCTTTAATAATGCTACCAGCTCTTCTAAATTATCGGCCTTCTCTCCGGTCAATTCGACCAGATTGGATGATGTATAGAAATAAAAAGGGTTTATTTCCATAATAAATGAACCAAATCCTCCTAAGAATTTATAGCTAAACTTCTCTCTTCCAAAAAGAACCTTTTCTCCTTCTAATTGAGACCTTCGATCTAATCTTTGTTAAGGGCATCGCTGGTAATCTGTTCCAGTCTCTTTTGATTCGGGATATCGTTTGTCAGCCAGGTCACCATCTCATCCCTCCTTTTATGAAATTCTTCCTTGTTACTTTCCCCGATAGGATAGCCTGGAGGGAAGGTCTCCTTCAGAGGATTTCGAAACCGGCTATCCTTGCTTAGCCGATAATCGAGGTGAGGCCCGGTCGAAAGGCCGGTTGATCCAACATACCCAATAATCTCTTTCTGTTGCACACGTTTACCCCTTCTGATCCCGGTCCCATATCGGGAAAGGTGACCATAATAAGTCTTATACCCATTTGCATGTCGAAGAATCACCTGTTTTCCAAAGCCCCTGTTCCAGCCCTTCGATATCACCGTCCCATCTGCCACTGCCCAAACCGGTGTTCCGATTGGAGCCGCATAATCGACACCAAAATGGGGAAAAATTCCTCCTAAGATGGGATGTCTCCTCGCTCCGCTGAATCGAGAACTGATTCGATTGAAACGTAACGGGGATTTCAAGAAAGCTTTTTGCAAAGAAAAACCTTCCTCATTATAATAGCCACCATTAAATCTAATCCCTCTAATCACTTCCTCTCCTCTCAGATATTCTGCGACATGGATCGTTCCATATTGGATGAATTGCTCTCCTTTATAAATCTTTTCCACTATCACCTTAAACCGATTCCCCTCTCTGACGTCCTGATAGAAATCGATTTCCCAGGCTAAGATTTCGGCGAAGGATAAGGCTAACTGATCCTGTTCTCCGACCTCATTCATTGCTTCAAAAAGAGAGGAACGAATCTCTCCCACGATCTTCACAAGATGGACCTGTAAGGGAACTTTATGTCTCTCAACAATAAATTTCCCCTTGGAGTCCTTTTCAATCTCATAAACCTCAGTAGGGCCAGCTTCGTAAACAAACTTTACCATCTCCCCTTCTGTATCCATAATGAAACGATAGGTTGCTCCCTGGATCCTTCTAAAATCAACAAAGGGGTTCAATTTTGAAATGATCAGATCGATCCATCGGTGTGGAATTTTCCTTTCCACCAACGATTGATAAAATGTGCCTTTCTCTCTAATTCTCTCTTCCATCACGATGAAATCGGGTTTTGTTTCCGGCGATATCATAACGTTGCGTTCAAGAAAAAAGAGGTAAAGCACGCAGAAAAGAAAAAGGGAGAGAAATATGGAAAGGACCAGCCATTTCCTTCGATTCCTTCTTTTCCCTCTGTCATTTAATTTGAACGGACTCATCAATTTCGTTCACGCCAGGAATTCACAAAAAGTGTCAGTTATCTAAACTCCTCTTGTACCATTTTTAAAAATTGATACACTTCAAATAGGTCATTCACATAATATTGAGCCGAAGAATTGCCTGAAAGGCCCACAAATATCGTGATACCTCTTCTATTCAAGACCCTAAAGGCATCTTCGTCTGTTTGATCATCCCCTATATAAAGAGGAAGCACTCCGTCTTGATCAACTTGATTCAATAATTCAAGGACGGCTGTTCCCTTATTTGCCGTGGATTGGGGCCTGATTTCAAACACCATCTTTCCAAAACCTAAACAAAGAGGTGTTTTAGAACCCTTAATTTCTTGCTTCAATGCCATCAAAACAGGAGGAACTTGTCTTGGATCGACATTTCGATAATGAATGGTGAGGATGCTTCCCTTATCTTCTATGATGACCCCTTCAATGTCTTTCATCTGGCTATTTAATCGATTCCGAATCCTGACAAGTTCATGAAAAACTTCTTTTGGAACGAGCTGTTTTGTCCCATTTTTAGGCGTAAAGATCTCCAATCCATGATTCCCGATATAATAAATTTTTTTCAGTCCCACCAGTCTCCGAATATCTCTGAGGGACCTTCCACTCACAATGGCCAGAAGGAATTTTGGGTTCTTCTTTAAGGCCAGAAGGAAGGCTTTTGTCTCTTCAGAAAGAATGGCTTTCTCTGGATGGGACACAATGGGGGTGAGCGTTCCATCATAGTCGAAAAAGAAAAAAACACATTTAGCAATCTTTAATCGTGCCAAAATTTTTTCTATTCGATCAAAAAGATAATCCACTCATGCTCCTACGATATCTGGATGGCTTTAGTAAGGATTTGATCGGCCCAACGATAGATATTCCTTTCACGAACAATTTCCCTGAGCTTCTTCATCCTCCGAGTCCCCTCTTCGGGCGGCATCTCAATAGCCTCCTTAATGGTTTGAGCGAATTCATCTGCCGCATAAGGATTGATAAGTAGGGCTTCATTCAACT
>Ga0210051_1000440_pt1 | contig 38535 bp, 33 predicted proteins | sample CryGey092014_all_FD_185464 | JGI IMG/M metagenome (GOLD analysis project Ga0210051, IMG submission 185464) | Groundwater microbial communities from aquifer - Crystal Geyser CG23_combo_of_CG06-09_8/20/14_all (SPAdes) (version 2) | ecosystem: Environmental > Aquatic > Deep subsurface > Groundwater...
AGCCGTGGCCTTGTGTTCAGAAGACTACTTGAACGGGCTGTTGCAACTGGCCCGATTACCGAACGTGACGTGACACATGGATATGAATGGGGATAATCAGACAGGTGACGCTAACCGACTACCCCCTTAGAAAAAATTCAGGAACAGGATTTTGATGTTGTCATTACCGATCTGAAGATGCCGGGTATGGACGGTATCGAGGTTCTGAAAACCATCAAGATATTGCAACCGGAAGTTCCTGTAATTATCATCACCGGTTATTCGACCGTCTCTTCCGCCGTAGATGCCATGAAAAACGGCGCCTTTGATTATATCGCAAAGCCTTTTAGTCCCGAGCTGATCATCGACAAGGTAAAAAAAGCCATTGACCATAAAACATTGATGATTGACAGCCTCTCGGCTAAGCAAGAACTCGGTCCCGATCATGGTTTTGACGGCTTTGTCGGCGAAAGCGCTGAGATGCAGAAGGTCTATCGCCGGATATTGCAGGTGGCCCCTACCGACAGCACGGTGCTCATTACCGGTGAAAGCGGAACGGGAAAGGAACTGACGGCGCGCGCCATTCACACGAACAGTCTCAGACAGGAACGTCCCTTTGTGGCGGTGGATTGCGGCTCTCTCCCGGAAACCTTGCTGGAAAGCGAGTTGTTCGGCCATATCAAGGGCTCCTTTACCGGCGCCATCCATAGTAAAATGGGTCTTTTTAAAGTGGCCGACAGAGGGACCCTTTTTCTGGACGATATTTCCAACATCAGCCTTGCTACCCAGGCTAAACTGATGAGAGTTTTGCAAGAACGGGTATTGACCCCCATCGGCGACACCCAGCCTGTTCCGATAGATATCCGTCTCGTCGTGGCCACGAACATAAACCTGCGCGCCATGGTGACCAAGGGAACTTTCCGGGAAGATCTCTTCTTCCGTATTAACGTTATACCCATCCAACTGCCTCCTCTGCGGGAGAGGAAGGGAGACCTGCCTTTTTTAATTCGCCACTTCCTGAAGAAGTATTCCGGAGAGATCGGCAAGGAGGTGCGGGGTATGGCGCCCGGCGCCATAGCCGTGCTGAAGGCATACGAATTTCCGGGAAATGTTCGTGAATTGGAAAATATTATTGAAAGAGCGGTCGTACTCTGTGAAGGCGATGTGATACGGGGAAATGATCTGGAGTTGAGATCAGTGGAAGAGGAGAGATATCTGGACCTGAATTCTGTCCCTCTCAGCCTCGAAGAGTTGAAAGAAACAAAGAAGCGGCTCCGGGAGAGGGCCACAGAACCGATTGAAAAGGCCTTCGTTATCAATGCCCTCAAAAGAAACAACTGGAACGTTTCGCGGGCCGCAGAAGCAACAGGCATGCTCCGCCCGAACTTTCATGCGCTTCTAAAAAAACTGGGGATATCCATCATAGAGGAGCAAAAGGGTTAATCATCGCACGTCCAATCGTCGGGGGCAGGCAGTCTCCCTGTAAAAGGGGCTGCCTGCCCCGCGCTGAGAAAAGTTACCCGCTGTTGTTTTGCCGATGGTTGTCAGAAATATTGCGCCTGCGCTTGGAAAAAGATGCCGCCGCTATCGAGGCCAGCCCCATACCGGCTTCCCATGCCCCAAATGGTTTCAGCAGTTCCTTCCAGAAAATGACGGAGGCGGCAACCTTGGGTTTGGCCGGCAAGCTGCTGTAAAAACCTACCTTTTTCTCAAGAACATAAATGATATGCGTACCGCCGAAAAACTTGTCCCCATAAACGGAGGCATCCCCTCCCAGTTCCTGCGCACGTCTGTAAGCCAATTCTATCATTTTCCCTTTTTCCCCGAACTTTAGCGCTCCCGTGGGGCAGGCCTTGACACATAGCGGGGAGAGATCGTTCTCTACCCTATCCGTGCAGAGGTTGCACTTGTAGACCTTGTTTGATCCCTCACTATACCTGGGTTTCCCGAAAGGACAGGCGACCACGCAAGTCTGGCAGCCTATACATTTTTCAATATCCGTCCCCACGGCCCCCCAATCCAGATGAACCCTGGCGCCTACCGGGCATAAGTTGACACAGGTGGCATCGGTGCAATGCATACACCCGTCTTTCCAAAATAACCATTCAACTCCGTTCTCCTTTTCCGATACTTCCCGGAAACGGACCAGCGTCCAGGTATTTGCCTGAAGGTCAGGTGGATTTTGATAAGTGCCGCTATTCATTGTCAAGCCGGCCGGCAACTGATTCCACTGCTTGCACGCAATTTGACAACCGCGGCAGCCGATGCATTTTGACACGTCGATGAGCTCCACTTTTTCTACCATTTAAGCCACCCCCTTCCTGAAGATATTGACCATGAAAGCCTTGCTTTCCGGTATCATGGTATTGGCATCTCCTATGTTTGGCGTCAGCCGGTTGGCCGCATCTCCGTAAGTGAAGAATTCCGGCTTTTTGTCCTTGGCGCTGTACGCCCTCGTTGCCGAGGTTATCCAACCAAAATGCCAGGGAAGGGCAACCTGATGGACAATCTTTCCGTCAATGGTAAAAGGTCTGAGTCGGGCAGTGACCATGGCCAAGGCCTCGGCTTGGCCGCGGGCGGATTTTATGAAGATCTGGTCCCCATTTTTAATGCCCTTTTCCCGGGCTAACTCAACGCTTATTTCGACGAAAAGGCTGGGTTGCATTTCCACCAGCCAGGGTTGCCACCTTGTCAGGACGCCGGATTGCCAGTGTCCGCTGAGCCTCATTGTAGTGCACACGACGGGGAACAGAGGATCAGCGCTCCTGGCCATATCCATTTCCGTTCCCACGCCCGGCTTGTCCCATCTCTTGACCCCCGGATTGACCATTTGATTTGACAGCGGATTTTTTGTCAGGGGACTTTCCAACGGTTCGTAATGTTCAGGGAAGGGACCATCGGCCAAACCAGGGCCGAAGATGCTGGCCACCCCATCGGGCTTCATGATGAAAGGAGGCCGTCCCGAACCGGGGTTGCCGACGCCATCCGGCACATCGCCCGTCCATTTGGTCCCATCCCAGGTTATTACGGCGCGTTTGGCATCCCAGGGAACACCTTTGTTGTCGACGGACGCGCCGTTGTAAATAATTCTGCGGTTCACGGGCCAGCTCCATGCCCATTCGGAGTAAAGCCCGATCCCCGACGGGTCTTTTATGCCCCTTCTGGCTGCCATGTTGCCCTTCTCGGCATAGGAGTTACAGTAGAGCCAGTTTCCCGAAGAGGTAGAGCCATCATCCTGGAGGAAGGCAAAGGCAGGAACCGGGTCGCCCTTCTTGAATGCCCTCTTGCTGGCTTGATCGATCTTGTCCTCCAGGAAATAGCCGTTGATCTCTTTGGCGACAGCGTGAATATCCACATGAATAAGCCTGCCGTCCATAACGGAGGGGCCGTAGTCCCACGTCAATCTGGTAATGGCCTCTTTCAGGGGACCGCCTTCTTCTTCGTACAATTCCTTGATTCGGAAATAAAGATCCGTAATGATCTCGGAATCCGGCCTGGCCTCTCCCGGCGGCTCGACGGCCTTGTTGCGCCACTGCATCAGCCGGCCGCTGTTGGTGATGCTTCCTTCCTTCTCGAACGAGAAGGCGCAGGGCAGAATGAAGACTTCCGTTTTTATTTTTTTAGGATCCATTCCCGGCCCGCGCCAGAAATCGCCCGTCTCGTTGTCGAAAAGGTTTACGTTGACCATCCAATCCAGATTGGTCATGGCTTTTCTGACTTTAAATATATTGGCGCCGCTGACCGCGGGATTCATGCCCCAGGCAAAAAATCCGCTGAACTTCCCCTTGTACATCTGGTCGAAAAGGGCAAGCCACGAGTAATTGGCGCCGTCGTCCAGTTTGGGCAGGTAGGAATAAGCTTCCGCCAGGGAGGCGTTCGAGCCGTAAAAGGCGCGCAACAAACTGGAGCTGTATTTGGGGAAGTTTTTCCACCAGTTCAGACTATTCGGTTCCTTGGTCTTGGGCGTTCTCTTCTCATTGTAGACAGCAAGACTGGTATGAGAAGCCAGAGGCGCTCCCAGATAACCCGGCAGGATATGGTAGAGAAGTCCGAAATCCGTCGAGCCCTGTACGTTGCCTTCTCCACGCAATGCCTGAACGCCGCCGCCGGCGACGCCCATATTTCCCAGGAGCAGTTGGATGATGGACATGGCCCTGATGTTTTGAGTGCCTACCGTGTGTTGCGTCCAGCCCATGGCATAGAGGATATTCCCCGCCTTGTCGGGCCGGCCCGTCTTGGAGAATTCTCTGTAAACCTCAAGCAGCTTGTCCTTGGGCGTGCCTGTGATTCTGGATACGATATCGGGGGTATATCGCGAATATTGCTTTTTCAATAACTGATAGACGCAATGGGGATCCTGTAGCGTGCCATCCTTCTTGACCTTGCCCTCGGCATCGGTTTGATAAGACCAAGTGGCTTTGTCATAGGTTTCACCGGTAAGTCCGGAAAAGACGCCGCCGTTGTCGCCGGGGAGTTTAAATGCCGGATTAACCAGGTAACCGGCGTTGGTGTAACTTTTGACATACTCTTCCTGGATCAGATGATGATCCAGGATGTACTTGATCATCCCGCCCAGAAAGGCAATGTCCGTGCCCGACCGGAGAGGTGCGTAGATATGCGATTTTGCGGCCGATTGCGTAAATCTCGGGTCAACGCAGATGAGCTTGGCCCCCTTTTCCACAGCCTTGGTAATCCACTTGAACGATACGGGGTGATTGGAGGCAGGGTTGCTGCCCATAATCAAGATGCAATCACTGTTCTGAAAATCTACCCAGTGATTCGTCATGGCGCCGCGTCCGAACGACTCTGCCAGAGCCGCTACAGTAGCGCTGTGTCAAATACGGGCCTGGTGCTCGATATAGACCAGACCCAACCCCCTCAAGAATTTCTGGTAGAGATAACATTCTTCATTGTCCAGAGCGGCGCTTCCCACCGAGGCGATACCCTCGGTGCGGTTGACGGACTGCCCCTTGTCGTTGATCAGCCGGAAGCTTTTATCCCTGCTTGTTTTGACGTTTTTGGCGATTTTATCCAACGCCCATTCCCAGGAAACCTCTTTCCACTCGCTTTCATAAGGCGCTCTATAACGTGGTTTGGTTAAACGATTATCATTGTTGCTGCTCATCTGAAAGAGGGAAATGCCTTTGCTGCATAAGGCGCCGGCATTAATCGGGCTTTCGGGATCGCCTTACGCGTTGATGACCTTGCCGTAATTGGTCGAGGATATAATGATGCTGCATCCTACGGAACAGTAAGGGCAAATGGTGGTGGTTTTTTTTGCGTATTTGATTTTTAGAGGTTTTGCATAGGCGGCTACCGGCTTAAGACTGATACCGATACCGCTTGTAGCCAATACCGCTCCCGAGATCTTGAGAAAAGTCCTTCTGGTAACACGCATAGCCACGTCCTCCTCATATTTTAGTCAGGCTCTCTCGCCAGATTTTCAACGGCACATTTTACAACCTGCCTGATCTCTTCCTCACCCTCTGGTTCCGTCGGCCGCAGGGCATGGTAAAAAATTCCCTCTTCACGCACTTTCCTGATCAAAGGCAGGGGGGTGTCATCGGCGATCAGAACGATCGTCAATTTACGGTTGCATCGCTTTAGGAGAGGCACGAGCTCTACAAACGTGAATTCACCCAATTCGGCTCCCAAAAGCACCACCTGAGCTTTTTTCCTCCGCACACCGTCAATGGTTTTCGTGGCGGAGTCCGTGACCATCACGTCATAGCCGGCTTCTATAAGCAGATTTGCCATCCGCCTGCGGGTTCCCCTATCTTTATCTGCGATGAGAAGTTCCAACATGACTCTGATCCTTCTCTTCCCCGGCATAAGACAACGAGAGCGCCAAACCCCGGGAAGCGCATCCCATGCAAGCGGGCTCCGATTGTCTCATGACCGCTGGCAGCCGGTTCTGGCAGAAACTTCCTTGCCCTTGCCCACACTACGGAGCAAGGTACATGCCACGACAAGACGTCCCGGCAGATTGATGTATCATATTGAATTAGGTCATTCTTTATTGGAAGGAGCATGTCCGGCAAGATATGTTGCGTCGGCAATGTATAATAAGTTGATACAGATCAAGTGCCGACAGGGAAACAAAACTCGGGAATTATATAGATAAACGATTAGAACTATTAAAATATAAAACGATATTGTGGCCTGTATATAAAAAATATACGCCGGCGGGAAATGATTTATAAGGGGTTGCCTGCAAAATGACCACGAGGCGAGTCATGTTGTAATCAATCGTATTTGGCGGATTCAGCCGGATAAGGGCGCAGCAGGAAGCGTCCTCACTGGGCAGGGTTGCCGGCGGTCAGGGTGTCTCCGTCCTGGGGGAAAAGAGGCAATTTGATGGTGAAAGTCGTTCCTTCCCTGACATTGCTTTGCACTTCGATCTTGCCGCCGTGCCTCTCGATGATTCCATAGGAAATGGAAAGACCCAGGCCTGCGCCCTTGTCATTTTTCGTGGTGAAAAAAGGATCGAATATCTTCCCCAGGTTTTCTTCGGTGATCCCCGTCCCGGTATCGGTTATTTTAACACAATTGAATTCTTCGTTTTCCGTATATGTTTCAATTCGGATGCTTCCGCCGCTGGGCATGGACTGGCCGGCGTTCAGCAGCATGTTGATAAAAACCTGTTCAATCTGGTTCTCATCAACCGGAATAAGCGGTAAATCCGGCTGATAGTCTCTGACGAAATTGATATTGTGAAAGATGGATTGGCGACCGATAAGAACGAGGGTGGCCTCCATCACGTTATTCAGGGATGCCGGTTTCTTCTTGGGAATGGATTCGTGGGAAAAATCAAGCAGCCCGTTTACGATCTTCGCGCATCGGTTGGCTTCGTTAATAATGACAGCAAGGTCATTTTTCAGCAAAGGGTCCAGCTTGGGACTGTTGCGGGTCAAGTTTGCGAACATCAGGATGCCCGTGAGCGGATTATTGATTTCATGGGCAATGCCGGCTACCAGTCTTCCGAGGGAAACCAATTTTTCCGAACGGATCAACTGGGTCTGCATCTGCTTTATTTCGCGTGTCCTTTCGGAAACCTTGGCCTCAAGATTCTTCCCCCATTCGTTCACTTCCATCCTGGCGCTTTTCAGGCTGGTCGTCATCTGATTGAAGGCCTCGGAAAGCTCACCCATTTCATCGCTGGATTTGTTTTGCAACAGGGCATCGAGATCTCCCCGAGATAGTCTTTTGGTTTGTGTCAAAAGGCTCTTTAGCGGACGATTTACCAGGCGGTGGGTAGAAAAAGTGATGGTCAGGGAAACGGATATAAGTAGAAGAACGGTCAGAAAAACAATCTTGTTCCGGTAATTGCCGATCAGCACATTCATATTGTCCAAGGAAACGATGACGTCCAGAACGCCCAATGTCCTTTGGTCGGGTGAGTGGGAGTGGCATGCCGATAGGTAACAGCCCTCTTCGTTGTAAATGGCCTTGGCCATGCCCACGACCTGCTTTCCCCGCTTATCAAAATAAATCCGGCTCCTGTTCATTGTAGAGGCATGTACTTTCGGTTCATGATCGGCGTGACACATGTTGCAGCCGGCCTCTTTCTTATCGAGATATCTGCCGATCTCATCCATTTCGGTCGAGAAGGTTATCTTGCCGCTTTTATTGATCATTCGGATATGGTCGACCCCCTGCAGCGTGCCTACTTCCTGCATCATTTCATAGGCCCTTTTCCGGTTATCCTCCAGCATTTCATAATGGGTTGTTTTGATGATGGTTTCGCTTAATTTGTCGGCATCGGAGATCGTTGCTTCGAGGAGCATGGTTTTGAGGGTGGCGATATTGATGTAGGCAAAGAACAGCATGAAGACAAGCAGGATAAGACTGATGGCAATCGTCAATTTGGAAATTAGGCCGATTCGCAAGTCTGTTGCACCCCGAAAAAGAGGTCATTCCTTTTTCCCGTTGCTGACGAGGAAGGGTTATGAATGTGTACGGATCTTAATTTATGCTCGGATTGGTCGCCCCGGCGAGGGCCTCCTCCAGCGTGTTCTTCAGGGAGGTCAGGGTCTTTACCCATATATTTTTTTGAGCAGCCAGGCCATCCTTTGCCCGACCAATTTCACGAGCCCCATCCCTTCATCGTCCTTCTCTACTTCCCCGATTTCCCGGCCGAAAGCGATTCCCCGGCCCACAATAAACATCTGTCCGGCAAGAAAAAAGTGATTCATGGTGTCGAGCGTGCTGATCCCTCCCGACCGACGTAAAGCAACCAAGGACGCCCCGACTTTGTTCCTAAACATTCGGCCGTTGGATCGCGCCACATAACCGGTACGATCGATCAGGGCCTTCATTTCAGGCGTAACATCCTGAAAGTATACGGGCGAGCCGAGGATAATCCCATCCGCACCGAGCATCTTATCGATATACGCGTTTGCGGCGTCACTTTTTACAGCGCAATGCCGGTCCCGGTTTTGACTGCACTTGTAACAGGCGATGCAGCCATGGATTTCCTTTTCCGAGAGTTGCACCAAATCGGTTTCAATCCCCTGTTTTTCAAGTTCGCTGAAAACATGATGGATCAGGATCGATGTATTGCCGTCCTTTCTGGGGCTGCCGTTAAACGCAACGACCTTCATGATATTCTTCTCCTTGAAAAAGATTGAAAAACGCCCGTACCCGGATCGGATCAAGCGCCCGGAAAAAATAGAGGATAGTGATTATCACTTACATCATGTTTGATGGGTTGTAAAGAGGATCTGAATCAGATGCTCTCTTTCCAGGAGATCACCTGGATCGTGTCGGAAAACAGCGTCAGGGCTGAAGAGATGGCCGCGCCGCTGTAGAGGATTTGACCGCTTCCGTTTCCGAGAGCGCTGCCGTCGGCGGGGGAAGCGGTCAGGTTTGTCACGGCGCCGATGATGGTATTGTGCACGTGGGAGAGGTCGTCTGCGATGACGACGCCCTTGAATGTTCCCCCGCTTGCATTTTTCAGTATGGCATTGGTCGCCGCGTTGTGGATGATCAGAATGCCGGAACCGCCGCCCATGCCGGAACCGTCCCACACGCCGCCGGCGGGGAGCTCGACGTAGGTTACGCCGCTGAGCGGAAAGGTCAGCAGGGAAGGATTGGTGACGTACTGCGATCCGCCGCCTTTCTGCGCCATCGACTTCAGCGTCCCCTCCGGGAGCTGAAAAACGGCGTCCGGCGTTGCCGGAGGCGTAAATAAGGCATTCTCCTCGACGATGGTCTCGTATCCGGATTTCACGGGGGCGATGTTCACCTGCGGGTCGGCGGCGGTCGATCCGCCGACGGAGGCATTGCCTCCGGTGTCAAAAGAGCCGGTAGTGCTGACGCCAAGCTTTCCCGGACCGGTCACATTGCCGTTTTGATCGTGGTCCCGCCCGTCGATCACCATGTTGCCGAGCACCGCGAACGAGGCGCGGGCATTGATCGATCCCCGGATGTTCGTCGTTTGGGGGTTCGGTTTCAATAATACCGTCCGGATGACCCTCCGTGTTCCGTCCGCCGCCGTCCCGGTGGAGGCGACGTTGATCATGCCGTCGCTGTCGTGAAAGGGGTCGGCGTCCCCGTCGTCATTGTCCGTGACGACGACGCTGTAGGTTCCCTGTGCAAAATTGACGACGGCGCCGAAAGAAGGGATCCCGTCGTCAGAGGTGTTTGCCACGCCGTCGATCCCCAGGAGCAGCGCGTCGTTCTGCGTCCCCCGCAGGAGCGTCTTCGTACGTTCGATACCCGCCTCCGCGATACGGGAAGCCTGTTCGCCGGAGCGGTATTTCACGCCGCTTTTCAAATTGATTGCGGAGTTGATGACCGCCGCCCCGGCCAGGAGCAGCAGGACGGACAGAATCAGGACAGCGGCGACAAGGACGACCCCGCGCCCGTTGCCGGGGAGAGGGGTTATCGGGGTATTCGGTTTGCGTTTCATCTCTTTTGCCTCCTTACGGACTGGTGTTCCGCGGGAAAACCTGGGAGGTCAGCGCATAAAGACGGTAGCCGCCGTTCTGCGGATATCCGGGATCGGGGTGAATCGAACGCGTTGTCAGGGTAATCCCGATCTTCCGGATCTGATCCGGGGAGGCCACGGGGCTCGCCAGTTCGTTTCCCGCGTCGTTCCAGTACCGGAACGCGAGGGCCTCGACGTAAACGGCGATCGGAGAGGATGCGCCTCCGCTTGTCCGCATCAACTTCTGGATTCCCCCTTCGGTCTGGAGAGCGAAGGTGATCGATTCGCCGGCGCCCGTCGTGTCGCCATCCCCGTTAAGATCCTGCGTGAAGACGATGGCCTGCGCATCTGCGGCGATGATGCCCGCGGCGGCCTTTAACAACGGGTTGAAATGATATCCCGCCATACGAATCTCCCTAAAAAGAAGGTCCATGGCCGAACGGGCGTTGTGAATCATGTCTGTGTTCTCTTCCTGAACATGAAACGAGTGGTCTTGAAAGCTGAGGATGCCGTAGAGAGTGCCGAGCAGAACAATGCCGAGGGCCATTGCGATCATGGTTTCCACCAGTGTGAATCCGCCGCGGCCGGTTGTCGGTTGCCCTTTTTGCGGGATTTGCTTTCGATATCGTGTTTTCATGGCCGGCCCCCTTTCTCCTTAAGCCTTGGATCAGCTTTTTTGGTTTTCCCGGTGTCGGTTATGCGTGACCTTCCTGCAAACGGAACCTTTGGATTCCCTTATAGCAAAGATAACGGGTTGTTTGCGGTGACGGGTGTCACAAATTGGGGGCTTTTTTAAGAAAGGGGGGTTTGAGGAGGATTTTTTTGCCCGCGAGAATCTCGATCTCGCCCTCTCTGCGGGTTCTGTTGAGGAAGCGGGTGGCCGTTTCGCGCGACGTGGAGGCCAGGCGGGCGATGTTCTGGTGGGTGATTCCGAGGGTGATGATGACGCCCCTGCGATCCCGGACGCCGAACTTGCCGCCGAGATCCATCAGAACGGCCCTGAGCCTCTGGTCGGCGTCGGCGAAGCCGATCACGCGGATTTTCAGCCATGCCTCCCGAAGACGGGCGCAGAGCAGGGCGATGATCCCCTCGACAACCTTCCCGTTTGTCCGAAGGTGATCCGTGAAGGTCTCACGGGAGATAAGGCCGATCCGGGTTTCCTCCAGCGCGATGACGGTCGCCGGCGCCGTTCGACCATCCAGGAGTGCCATCTCGCCGAAGAAATCCCCTTTCCGGTGGATTGCGAGGATCTGCTCCTCCCCCTCGGCGCTGATCTGGAGGATCTTGACCTTTCCGGAACAGATCAGATAGAGGCAGCGGGAGGTTTCTTCCTCATGGAGAATGATATCGTTCCGGCGGAAATTCCGGAACAGGAGAGCTTCTCCGACTTCCGCCCGTTCTGTTTCTGACAGGCCTGCGAAGAAAGGGATCTTCCGGAGGAGGCCGTCGATCTCTTTTTCATGCTTGTCTGCCATGTCTGTTCTCCTTATTCCACCGCGGGGGATCCATTGCCGGAGGCGGCCTGACCGCTCAACTGGCCGCAGGCGGCGAGGATGTCCCGGCCGCGACTCGCGCGGAGGATGGCGGTGTAATGGCGGTCGAGCAGGACCTGTTGAAAGGCCGAGACCGCCTCCGGGGTTGGAGTCCGGTAGGGTGCACCGGGAAACTCATTGAAGGCGATGAGGTTCAACTTGCAGCGGATGCCGCCAAGCAGCCGGGCCAGTTTTTCCGCATCCGCCGGAGAGTCGTTGACGCCGGCCATGAGGATGTACTCGAAGGTCAGCATTCGCCGCCCCGGCATCGGGTAGTCCCGGCAGGCAGCCAGCAGCTCCTTGAGCGGGTATTTCCGGTTCACGGGCATCAGCTCATCCCGTCGCCGGTCGTCCGGGGCGTTGAGCGAGATGGCGAGGTTGACGCAGATCTCTTTTCCCAGTTTCACGATCAGTGGGGCGATGCCGCAGGTGGAGACGGTGATTTTCCGGTTGGAGAAACCGAGACCGTGATCGGAGGTGAGGATCCGGATCGCCTTCAGGGTGTGGTCGTAGTTCGCAAGTGGTTCCCCCATTCCCATCAGAACGATGTTCTTGATCTCCGGCCCCTCGGGCGTGTGGCGCCGGAGCATCGTCAGTTGGCCGGTGATCTCGGAGGGGAGAAGGCTTCGTCGGAGCCCCTGCCGTCCGGTCAGGCAGAAGCGGCAGCCCATCGCGCAGCCCGCCTGGGTTGAGATGCAGGCGGTCCAGTGGTTCCGGCCGGGGATCAGGACGCTTTCGATGAAGAGACCGTCCTCGATGCGGAAGAGGACCTTTTTCGTCCCGTCCGTTGCGATCTGGATCCGGTCGATTGCGGGTTCGGCGATCCGGGTGAGCCCCTCCATCCGGGTGCGGAACTCCCGCGCGAGGGTTGTCATCTCCGCGAAGGAGGTCGCCCCGCCGATGTAAAGCCATTTCATGATCTGCCGTGCGCGGTACTTCTCCTTGCCGAGGCTGGCGATCAAAACCTCGATCTCCTCCAGGGAGAGGTCACGGATGTTGGGTAGGACCGTCATGTTGGCGCCCGATTCCGATTTCGTCATTCTTTTGGCAGCAGGATGATCGCGATCCGGCGGTTCTTCGCCCGCCCTTCGGGGGTGTCGTTTTCGGCAATCGGCTGGTGTTCCCCAAAGGCAACCGCCGAGAGCAGGGTGGGATCGATTCCCTCCTTTTCCAGATACCGGGTGACGTTAAGCGCCCGCGCCGCGGAAAGCTCCCAGTTCGTGGGGTACCTCTTTGCGAGGGCCCCTGCGATCGGGATGCTGTCCGTGTGTCCCTCGACGCGGATCACCTTGTCCGTTACGGTTATCAGAATCTCGACGACGCGCTTCAGCACGTCCAGACCCTCCGGTCGGATTTCCGTCTGACCGGAGTCGAAGAGGATCTTGTCCACAACATCCACGGTCAGTTTCCCCTGGAGCTCGGTAATGGCGATCTGCCCCTGCGCGATTTCGCCCTTCATCTCGGAGAGGAGATCCTCGTAGGTCTTGCTGACCGTCCGGACCTCCACCTCTTTCGTTTTCTTCAGCAGGGATATGCTTTCTGCGAGCATCTGCTTGTCGCCTTCCAATTCGATGTTCCGGTTCCGCAGCTCCTCGATGGTCCGGCTCGTCTCCTCCGTGATTCTGTTCAGGCGGGCGTCGAGATCGGTCCGTTCTTTCTCAAGCCTCTCCGTGTCCACAATCAGTCTATCCTTATCGGCAATCAACCCCTCCGTCGCGGCCGTCAATTTTTCAATTTGCGCCTTGAAGTCGCTGTTTTGCGCCGTCAGGGCCGCCCGATCGCGGTTCAGGGCATCGGCCTCCGCCTGTTTCCGGAGATAGTCGCTCTGGGCGACGCAGCCGTCCAAGCCGCCCAAGCCAAGGATAAGAAATGCAACAACCACAACCGCCAGACCGGGGGTTTTGTGAAACATGCTCTCCTCCATGAAACCAGTTTCCGTGAACATACTTCGATCCGGTCGGATTTTCAACCTTTAATCACCGGCATTCCGGCCTCCGTGTCTCAAAAATAGCTCCCGGCGGGAACAGGCGCAGGCCCCCTCGAATGGTCCGGAGAAATTGGCCGTCAGCGGGGAATGGGCAAAAAAAAGTGTTGACTTCACAAAGAAAGAGGAGATAGCCTCCATATGGGCTCCGGTATGTTCACCATCCCCCGAGAGGGGTATTCATTGTTTCATCTTTTGCCCACGGAGGATCTCGATGTCCGAATGGACGATCGACTACCCGGTTTATTCATTGGACAGGCATTTGCAGCTCCCGGCCGGAACCACTTTGACCGACGAGGATTTGCATGCCCTCATCTCTTCAAGCGGCGCTGATTATCAAAAAAAATATTCCCTGATGCAAGTCGGAACGGTAAGGAACGATATCCTGAATTTTCTCAGTCAGCCTCCCGGCAATGCAGTCTTCAGCAACGAGAAGGAGCTTGCTGAAGTTATTGAATTAATGGAACAGGTACAGCTTGCCCGGCCTAAGTTGGATTCCGTAGAATATTTCAAGAAGTATGATCCCTATACCTACCGCCACATCCTGATGGTGTTTGCCTATTCAACCCTTCTCACCAGGGACCTTGTGCCCAATTACCAGGCCAGGATAAGGGAGGTGGCAACAAGTCCGCTGCATGACTTCGGCAAGATATGCGTTCCCCTTGAGATCCTGACGAAGGCATCGCCTCTCACGCGGGACGAAAGAAAGAACCTGGAACATCATGCCATGGCAGGGTATCTTCTCCTCTGCTATTACTCGCAGAACGTCAGGCACGTTGCCGCCCGCGTGGCCAGGGATCATCATGAGAGGAGAACCGGTTCAGGATATCCCCGGGGCATAAATCAGAACGATCGCATGGTCGAGATCGTGGCTGTCTGCGATATCTATGACGCCTTGACTTCCACAAGGCCTTACCGGCCCGTGTCATTCGACAATCGTTCTGCCCTGGAGGAGATCACCATGATGGCAGAAAGAAATGAAGTGAGCTGGGAGGTGGTTCAGGCGCTGGTAGCCCATAACCGCAAGGGAAAACCCCGTTTCACGGAATGCAGCGTATCCTTGGACAAAAGAGGCGTCACGCCGCCGAACAATCTCTATGGCATTTTTGCTGCTTAGAAAACACCCCCTTCAAGGATCACGTAACTTTCTCCCATGAATTTTAAGGCAAGGATCAGCCGGCAACCTTTGGCAAGCCTTTTTTTGCATCGATATCGTCAGGATACATCACTGCATCCTGACCCCGTTCACGGGTCCGGACGCGAATGATCTCCTCCACGGGATAGACAAAGATGAGTCCGTCGCCAGGTTCGCCGGTGAAGGCCGAATCGAGGATGGTTTCAATCGTTTCCTCCAGATTGCGGTCGCTTAAGACGATGTTGATCTGTATTTTGGTTAACATGTTGACCTGGTAAGCGCCGGCGCGGCCTAACAACTGAATTCCCCCCTGGCGGCCATGACCTCTGATTTCAAACATATTTAACCCCACGATGCCGATTTTTGCCAAGGCATCCTTGACATCGTTGACCTTATCTTCACGTATAATGGCTTCGATGCCGTCAAGACGGAGGGGCTGGAAGACGCCCTGGAAGTCCTGGGCATCGCCGAAATCATCGAGAGGGCCAGGGCCAAGTAAAGAGAGGAGACGGAATGGAAAAAGAAGATATCCTGGAAAAAGTCTATGAAACAGCCAAGAGGTATGAGCTTAAAAGTGGAGGCTGCGCACAATGCACCATTGCCGCCATCTTTGATGTTCTGGGTGAAGAAGATGAAGGGGTATTCAAGGCCGCAACGGGAATGGCCGATGGTGTGGGACTCACCGGAGATGTCCATTGTGGAGAGATAAAAGCCGCATTTAAGGCGGGTATGCCTGAAAAATGTTCGACGGCGATAGGATGCCACAGTCGCAATCAAGCAGATCGGCACGCTGCTCTGTCATCCTGAAAGGAGATTTTTTCTCGTCGTGCTTTTTTGGACGGTCCAACCTCCGGAATCGAGGTTGGACCGTCCCGGTCCGGTTGGGGTGCTGGGACACCCCGTTTCAGCATAAATTTTCCCTACATGAAAATGTTGACCGATTCCCGCGCGATCAGCAGGAAAGAGCGCGGGAAGATGCCCATGTGGAAGAGCGCCCAGATGCTGATACCAATCACGACCGCATAGGCCGGAGAGAGATCCAGTCTGCCGATCTCGCCTTCCGGTTCCTTGAAATACATGTACATGATGACCCGGAGGTAATAGTAAGCGGCCACCACGCTGTTGAGTACGCCGATGACCGCCAACCCGTAATACCCGGCTTTGATGGCGTCGCTGAGGACATAAAACTTGCCCATGAAGCCGGCAAGGGGCGGGACGCCCGCCAGCGAGAGCAGAAAAACGCTCATCGCCAGCGCGATCATCGGGTGTCTTGTCGCGAGGCCCGCATAGGATTCGATGCCGGTATTGGGCGCCTCTTTCCGACCCAAAAGGATGACGACCGCAAAGGCCCCGATGTTCATGAAGCTGTAAACGAGGAGATAAAAGAGGATGCTCGCGGAGAAAACCCTGTCGCCGACGGCGAAGGCGATCAGAATGTATCCGGCATGGGCGATGCTGGAATAGGCAAGCATCCTTTTGATATCGTTCTGCATCAGGGCGGTGATGTTTCCCAGGGTCATCGTCAGAACGGCGATGATCCACAACAGGCCGGACCATTCCGTCAGAAAGGGGTAGAGGGCCGTGTAGAAGACCCGGAGAAATGCGCCGAAGGCCGCGGCCTTCACACCGGTCGCCATATACGCGGTGATGGAGGTCGGGGCGCCCTCATAGACATCGGGCGTCCACATGTGAAAGGGGACGGAGGCGGTCTTGAAACCGAACCCGACGATGAGCAGGGCCATCCCCGCCATGAAGGCGGGCGTAATCAGGAAGTTTCCGGAGGTGACGTAACGCGCAATTTCGCGGACATCCAGTATGCCGGTCGTGCCGTAGATGAGCGCGATGCCATACAGCAGAAACGCGGTGGCAAAGGCCCCCAGCAAAAAGTACTTGAGCGAGGCCTCCGCCGACCGGGGATTGCCGATCAGGAGGCCGCAAAGGACATAGATTGCGATAGACATGACCTCCAGGCCGATGAAGATGGTGACGAAATGGTTGGAGGAAACCATGATCATCATGCCCAGGATGCCGAACAGCAGCAGGGCGTAATATTCGCCTTTGATCATCTCTTCCCGTTCAACGTACCGGAGCGACAACAGCGTCACGAGCAGCGAAATCACCAGCGCCAAGGCCTTGAAAAAAATGCCGAAGTTGTCGATCGTGTAAAGTCCGTTAAAGATGTCAATGTCGCTGTTCCATAACCGGCAGGTCAAAAAAAGCGCGAGACCTGCGCCGATCAGCGACAGGCCGCCTGCAAGGCGCCCGATATCGTTCTTCCGGCGAAAGGCGGACAAAAGTAAAATGAAAACAGCAGAGAGCGTAATCACAATCTCCGGCATGATCCAACCGAAGGCCAGTTCCGGTTTCATGACAACCATCATTTCCTACCTTTCATCTCCATGGAACCGGGCCCGCCGGATTGCTGCTCGCAATTTTCGTCTGCATGTTTTGGAGATAGCCTGCGGCCGTTGCGTCGATCTTTCGGAAGAAAGCCTGGGAATAGAGTCCCATGAAAAATATGAAAAAGACAATCGCGCAAAGGATGACTGTTTCCCTTTTCGTAATGTCTTTCAAACCTCTATTCTCCTCCTTCGTAATCTGTCCGAACATGACGCGCTGGAACATCCACAGCATATAAACCGCGCCCAGAATAACACCCGTGGCGGCCAGCACCCCATAGCTGATGTTGCTTCGGAAAGCGCCGAGCAGGATCAGAAATTCGCCCACGAAGCCGTTTGTGCCGGGCAGCGCGATGGAGGAGAGCGTGATGATCATGAAAAAAACGGCCAGCCTCGGCATGACTTTGGAAAGCCCGCCGAAGTCGGCGATCATCCGCGTGTGCCGTCTTTCATAGATCATGCCGACGACGAGGAACAGCCCCCCCGTGCTGATGCCGTGATTGAGCATCTGGTAGATGCCCCCTTCCAGCCCCTGCATGTTGAAGGCAAAGATGCCAAGCATCACATACCCCAGGTGGCTGACCGATGAATAGGCGATCAGCCTTTTCATGTCGGTCTGCATGATGCACATGACGGCGCCGTAGATGATCCCGACGAGCGCGAGAATGGAGATCAGCGGCGTCGCGGCTAAGGCGGCCTGCGGGAAGAGGGGAATGGCAAACCTCAGGAATCCATAAGTCCCCATTTTCAGCAAGACGCCGGCCAGAATGACGCTGCCTGCCGTGGGCGCCTCCGTATGGGCGTCGGGCAACCACGTATGAAAGGGGAACATCGGCACCTTGATGGCGAAGGAGACGGCAAAGGCGGCAAAGAGCCAGTATTGCTTCATGACCGGGATGTTCGCCTTGTAGAGATCCAGCAGGTTGAAGGTATAGAGCCCCGTATCGCGGCCGAAGTGGAAATAGAGGGCCATGATCGCCAGAAGCATCAGCACGCTGCCCACCATCGTAAAGAGAAAAAACTTGATGGCCGCATAAATCCGGCGCGGGCCGCCCCAGACCCCGATGAGGAGGTACATGGGCACCAGCATCAGCTCCCAGAAGATGTAAAAGAGAACGAGATCGAGCGCGCAGAGGGCGCCGAGCATGGCCGTTTCCAGAAGCAGGAACGACGCATAGTATTCCTTTACCTTATCCGTGATCGAGTTCCAGGAACAGAGCACGCACAGCACGGTGAGGAAGGTGGTCAAAAGCACCAGCAGCATGCTGATGCCGTCCGCACCGAGGACGTAGCCGATGCCGTATTCGGGAAACCAATCGAGGTTTTCCATGAACTGCATCCCTGCCGTTTTTTCATTAAATTGGAAGAACAGTGGGAGGGAGAGACCAAATTCCAGAATCGTCCAGACGAGCGTAAAAACCTTGATCAGAAGGGGGTTTTTCCGCGGCAGCAGTATCAAAACAAGCGCAACGGCAAGGGGTAAAAAAATAATTGTGCTGAGCAGAGGGAATAATACCATGTCCATTCACCGATCCATGATCCAATTTCAACTTCTAAAACATCGGTATTACAACGAGATAACCGATCACGATCACGGCGCCGAGGATGACGGCGAGGGCATATTCCTGAACGTAACCGGTCTCTAAGCATCTTAATCGTCCGCCCGCCCGTTCCACGACAACGGCCATGCCGTTGACGACGCCTTCGATCATGCCGTTGTCCACCACCTTGAGGAGCAGGGCGCCTGCCTTCAGGGTTCCCCGGACAAAGAGCAGCTCATAAAACTCATCCACGAAATACTTGTTATGGACGGCGCGATAGAGTCGCGAGAAGGTTGCCGTAAAGAGTCCCGGCAGCTCCGGCCGCTTGACGTAAAGGATGTAGGCCAGGGCTATTCCGAAAAGGGCGATCATCACGGAGGCCGCCATCAGGGTCATTTCCAGTGAGCCGTCGTGCCCCGCCGTTTCCGTTGTAGAAGCCCAGGCCGTACCGATCCAATCCAAACCGCCCGCTGTGGTTGACGCAGGCGTTGCCGAACCGAAAACCGGGGCCAGAAAGTGTTCGATCGCGTTATTCCCTCCCAAGAGGGAAGGAATGCCCACGTAACCGCCGACCAGGGATAAAAAGGCCAGGATCGTTAGCGGGATGGTCATGACCTTGGGGGATTCGTGGAGATGATGTTGGGTTTCCGCGGAGGCGCGACACTCTCCGTGAAAGACGGTGAAGAAAAGCCGGAACATGTAGAAGGCGGTCATCCCTGCCGTCACGGCGGCCAGGAGCCAGATCAGCGTATGGCCCTGGGAAGAGCTGAAGGCCTTCCAGAGGATCTCGTCCTTGCTGAAGAATCCTGAAAATCCGGGCATCCCGGAAATGGCCAGGCAGGCGATAAAAAAGGTCCAGTAGGTGACGGGGATTTTCTTTCTCAATCCCCCCATGTTTCGCAGGTCCAGCTCCCCGCTCATCGCGTGCATCACGCTTCCCGCCCCCAGGAAGAGGAGCCCCTTGAAAAAGGCGTGGGTCATCAGATGGAAAATGCCCGCCGCATAGGCGCCCACGCCCATGGCCACGAACATGAAGCCCAACTGGCTGATGGTGGAATAGGCGAGGACCTTCTTGATATCATTCTGGGCGAAACCGATGGAGGCGGCAAAAAACGCCGTCAATACGCCGATCAGCGCGACAATGATCATGGTCTCGGGCGCCATGCTGTAGAGGAAATTAAGACGGGCGATCATATAGACGCCCGCCGTGACCATGGTCGCCGCATGGATCAGCGAACTCACCGGCGTCGGCCCTTCCATCGCGTCGGGCAGCCAGACGTAAAGGGGGATCTGCGCCGATTTTCCGACGGCCCCGACAAAAAACAGCAGGGTGATCAGCGTAACGACGTCGCCGTTCAGCAGATGGGCGCTCTTCTGGATCTCTCCGAAATTCAGCGTCCACACCCCCTCGGCCCCCAGGCTGACAAAGAGCAGAAAGATGCCCAGCAGAAAACCGAAGTCTCCGATCCGATTGACAATAAATGCCTTTTTGCCGGCGGTTGCCGCCGAATCTTTTTCATACCAGAAGCCAATCAGCAGATAGGAACACAAACCCACCCCTTCCCACCCCACGAACATCAGCAGCAGATTGTTCCCCGTCACTAAAAGAAGCATCATGAAGACGAAGAGGTTCATGTAGATGAAAAATCGCTTGAACCCGGGGTCACCGTGCATATACCCGATGGAATAGACGTGGATCAGAAAACCCACCCCCGTGACCACAAGGCACATGATCACCGAAAGGGCGTCGATTCTAAAACCGATCGGCACACGAAATTCGCCCGAGGCGATCCAGGTGTAGAGGTCCGACTCAAAGACCCTGGCCGCCGCCGGCATCTCCAGAAACTGGAAAAAAACGGCGAGGGATGCCAGGAAGGAGAAAAAAATCGCAAGGCAGGCGACCCAGGAAACAAAACTCAGGGAGGTTCGCCTTCCGGAAAAAGCGTTGATGATGAATCCCAATGCCGGGAAACAGGGTATCAGCCAGATATAATCAGCCATGAATGTACTTCCTCATTCTGTTTTTCAGCCTTTCAACAGGTTGACCTCATCGGCGTTGACCGTTCCCTGAAGACGGAAGACCATCACAAAGATGGCCAGACCCACGGCGGCCTCCACGGCGGCGACGGTCATGATGAAAAAAACGAACACCGCTCCATCCATGGAGGAAAAAGCGTTGCCGGAGGCGATGAATGTTAGATTAACCGCGTTTAACATGAGTTCGATGCACATGAAGATGACGATCACATTTCTTCGGGTGATCGCGCCGATCGCCCCGATCGAAAAAATGATGCCGCACAACACCAAACACAAGCCGGAAGGGATTTCCTGAAACATTTCTTTCTCCTATCGATTTACCCTATCTGCAGGCGGCTCCCTTTATCTCTTCCGTTGAAGAGGAATTTTTATTCTGACCCATGACCCCTCACCCCTAACCCCGCCGGCCTTTATTTGTTCCTTTTGGCAATGACGACGGCCCCCACAATGCCGATCAGAAGCAGGATCGACGCAACCTCGAACGGAAAGAGGTACTGGCCGTAGAGCAGGGCCCCCACCGTTTTTGCATTCCCCGCAGCGGCGACCGCATCGGCCGGATAGTCGCCGACCCTGGCCGTCATCCGGTAAAAAAGCGCGCCGAAGAGCAATTCGACGAGCAGGATGACCATGAGCAGCGCCGCGGCCATCTTTTTTCCGAGTGACCAGGATGCCTTGGTTGTCTCTTCCCTATTCCCCTTGTCCATGTTGACCATCATGATCACAAAGAGGATCAGCATCATGATAGCGCCCGCATAGACCATGACCTGGGCCACCGCGATGAACTGGGCATTGAGCAGCAGATAAATTATGGCCATCGCAAAGAAGGTGACGATCATCCACAGCGCGCTGTGGATGGGATTTTTCCGGGTTGCCATCAGTACGGAAGAGACGATGACCACAAGCGCCGCAATCATGAACAGTATGAACTTGAATCCTATGGCATCCATCTTTTCATCCTTTGGCGGAAAGCAGGCTTTCCTTCGTCAGCCGAAAATCTTTCCTTGCGTAATGAACATACTCGTAGTTCTGCCCCAATTTGATCGCATTGACCGGACAGGCCTCCTGGCAGAAGCCGCAGAAGATGCATCGGAGCGCGTCGATTTCGTATCTTCCCGGATAACGGGAACCGTCTTCCCGCTCCCGGATTTCCAGCGTGATGCAGTGCGAAGGACACACGGCGACGCATAACCCGCAGGCCACGCAGGCGGTCTCGCCCTTCTCATTTCTTTCAAAGTAGTGCATGCCCCGCCAGCGGGGGGATATCGCCCTTTTTTCCTCCGGATACCGTATGGTAACCGGTTTGGAAAAAAACATCTTCAGGGTTAGCCGAAGCCCTTTCAGCAGCGGGAGTATCATATTGGCCTCTCTATCTCAGCGCCACAATAAAGGCGGTGATCACCACATTGGCAAGCGCCGCCGGAAAGAGGAACTTCCATCCGAATTTCATGATGTGGTCGTAACGCATCCGCGGGTAGGTGCCCCGGATCCAGATGAAGATGAAGATCATAACGCATGTTTTCAGGATAAACCACACCGGTCCGGGCAAAACCGGCCCCAGCCAGCCGCCCAGGAACAACGTCGTGGTCAGGGCGGAGACCGTGACCAGATGGGCATACTCGGCAATCATGAAAAGGGCGAACTTCATGCTGCTGTACTCGATGTTGAATCCGCAGGCGAGCTCGCTTTCCGATTCAGGCATGTCGAAGGGCGTCCGGTTGACCTCGGCCAGAGCCGCCACGATGTACAACAGAAAGGCAAAGGGTTGATAGACGATAAACCAGACGTCTCGCTGGGCTTCCACGATTTCGGTCAGGCGCAGGGAGCCGGAAAGAATAATCGTTCCGATCACGATGAGCCCCAGTGCGACTTCGTAACTGATCATCTGCGCCGCCGCCCTAAGCGCCCCCAAGATGGCGTATTTGTTGCCCGATGACCAGCCTCCCAGGACGATGCCGTATTCCCCCAGGGTTCCCATCGCGAAGACATAGAGGATCCCGATATCCACATCCGCGATGACCAGTTTGATCTCCCGCCCGAAGAGGGTCACGCTCTCTCCAAACGGAATGACGGCAAACATGGAAAGGGCGGCGACAAAGGAGATCATCGGGGCGATCACATAAACGGGCTTGTCGGCGTTGGTGGGAATGATGTCTTCCTTGACGAAGGATTTTATCCCGTCCGCAATGGGTTGGAGCAATCCCCAAGTCCCCACCCGGTTGGGTCCCAGTCGGACCTGGAGGTAGCCGAGGAATTTCCTTTCCGCGAGGGTGAGATAGGCCACAAAGAGCATCAGGATCGAAATGACGACCAGATTTTTGATGACCACTTCCAGGATAAAATAGTACAGTTCCATATTCTAACCTTAAACGAGCTGTTAACGTCAAACCTTCCGCACGGATACCGCAATCACCTTGGACGGCCTTAGCGAAAGCGCAAGCATCTCGCTGCGTATGGGGACACCTTGCCGCAAGGTGTCCCCGAGAAAGCACTCCAGAACGCCTGTTTTTATTCCCGCCTTGATCGCAACCGGTCGGGTCACGGCGCCGTCGGCGCTTTCGATGCAGACGCTCTCCCCGGCGGCGATCTGGAGGAGCGCGGCGTCTTCAGGGGACATGAACAGCAGATCCTTTGAAAAATAAGTGCTGAGGACTGAGTGCTGAGATGCGGCATCATGTCCCCCGTGGTGGTTCGTTCCCACGCTGGAGCATGGGAACGATAAGAGGTGGTGGTTCATGAAGAGGTCGCGGAGAATCAGGCGGTATTTTCGGGTTTCTCCCTGCGCCGGCGTGTCCTTTGGGGGACACAGGACTGAGTGCTGAGGACTGAGTAAAACACAGTGCTGAGGACTGAGTGCTGAGGACTGAGCACTTAGCGCTTGGCACTCAGCACTCAGCGCTCGGCACTTTTTTGATGCCTTAAACCTTGCCTTGCCGATTCCCGGCGCCTCTTGCGCGTCCCCCTCTTCCTTGAGGATGCCCAACCGTTGGAGTTCACTTGTGATCTCCGCCTGGTTGTCGTATCGTTTTCCTCCCAGACGGTCGAGCAGTTCATTCAGAAACGCATATCCCGCCGCCGTCCCCCGGCAGGCCTTCCTGACGGCCCGAACTATGCCGTCGCCGGAGATGAAGGCGCCTTCCTTCTCGGCAAAACTGGATGAGGGTAAGACCAGATGGGAAAAATCCATCACGGCCGTCGGCAGCAGATCGCACACCGCGATGAACGCCTTTTGACCGAGCGCGTTTTGGACCATCTCGCCGTTCAGGTAATGGAACGGATCTTCTTCGTAGATGAAAAGTCCGGAGATGTTGGAATCGCAGAGAAGTTCATCGGGCGAGGCCATATCCTTCACGATGGAAACCGCTCCCACGGCATTGGCCTGGAGGGCGGCCGGCATGATCAGCCCCCGCTTGTGCAGACCTTTCAGCAGGCAGAAATTCAGAAGCGCCGCGAGGCTTTCTGCATTGCCCGTGATGCCGGAGGCAAAAATAACCCCCGCATCCCCTTCATCGCGAAGCAGACCATAGGCTTTATCCAGCATCTCCGCTTCCACGCCGCCCGACATCAGGGAGGGCTCTTCATGATCGGCAGTAAGGGCCTGCCGCAATTCAACAAAACCATCCAGGGTTTCCGCCTCTTTATCGTATTTGTCGTCTAAGAGCAACCTCCGGGAGAGGGCGTTGAAAACCAGGGCGTCCTGCCCGGGTGTAACCTTCAAATGGGCGTCGGCGATGCCGGAAAGCGCGCAGGGGAGGGGATCAACGACGATGACCCTGGCGCCGTTGAATTTGACGGCCTCCCGGACCTTGTTGGCCAGCAGGTGATTGTTGACCAGGAGATCGGCGCCGGCCACGATGATGGTTTTGCAGGTGCGGATGCTGTCGTAACGGTAACCGGGGCTTATCCCCATCTGCCGGAAGGCGGCGGCCACTTTTCCCGTATGGTAAGAGGCGGAGGAGGCGACGCGGCTGTTCTTGAAGAGCGCCGCAATCCGGGAGATCAGGAAGATCTCTTCGTTGGTGGCCCGCGGTGAAACGATAAACCCGATCCCCTTTCCCAGGCCGGAGAGCCGCTGAAGGTTCTCCGCCGTGATCTTCAGGGCCTCTTCCCGTTCGACTCTCTTTTTCTCGCCAGCGATTCGTTGAAAGGGTTCCGTCAGCCGCGCTTCGTGGTTCGCAAAGTCATAGCCGAAACGCCCGCGGATGCACAGGGAGGCGTTGTTGGGCGGAAGGTTCGTCTCTGAGATCACCTTGCTGATGATTTTCCCGTCAATGACGTTCAGCGTCAGCCGACATCCGAAACCGCAATGGGGGCAGGCGGTATCGGTTCGTTCGCTCTGCCAGATCCTCCCTTTGATCGGGCTCAGGGCTTCCGTGAGGGCGCCGACCGGGCAGAGGGAAAGACACTCGCCGCAGGAGATGCAGTCGCCGTTTTCCGTTGGGGCGATTCGGGCCTCAAAGCCGCGGCCCTTGATGTCGATGGCCGCTCTTCCCGCAACCTCCCGGCAGGCCTGGACGCATCTTCCGCAGAGGACGCAGCGGAGCTGCCAGTAACGGATCAGCGGCGTGGCGTACGCTTCTTTGTGGTCTTTTCGAAGGGCCGCGTATTCAATCGTCTCGATGCCGTGTTCATAGGCGAGCTCCTGGACCCGGCATTCTCCCCCCTTGTCGCACTGGGGGCAATCCAGCGGATGCGCAGTGAGGATGAGGTTCAGGAATTCCCGCCGCAGCTTCAAGAGCCGGTCGGAGCGGGTGATTACGGAAATGCCCTCCACCGCCGGCGTGGTGCAGGAGGTCATCGGCTTCTCATAGCCTTCCACCTCCACGATGCAGAGGCGACAGGAGGCGATCGGGGAGAGCTGCTCATGGTAACAGAGGGTCGGGATGGCGATGCCCCCCTCCCGTGCTGCCTCGAGGATGGTCTTCCCCTCCTCGGTGACGATCTCTTTTCCGTCGATGGTTAACCGAATCATGTCCATTCCTTACCGTTCAACCCAGCGCAATCATGCCGATCCGGTAGCAGCGGAGACAACGTGCAGCCTCGCCCTGCGCCACCGGGGTCGTGTAGCCCGCTTCCACTTCCTCAAAGGTTCGCTTCCGCTCCTCCGGGTCGAGCATCGGCAGGTGCGCCCGCTTGCGACCGCCGATGACGCCGAGTTGCTCCTTTTTGTTGTAAACCCCGAGGGTGGAAAAAAGGGTTCTGAATCTTTCATCGATCGAGGCTTCCACCTTGTTGCCGGTCAGGAAGAGGTCGATCTTTTCCGCTGCCCGCTTGCCGTTGCCCGTTGCCCGGACCAGCACATCGGGGCCGGTGACGCAGTCGCCGGAGGCGAACACCCCTGCCTGCGACGTCGCAAAAGTCTCCCCATCGGCATCCACCGTTTTCCGTTTCGACAGCTTGACGCCGTCTGCCTCTTCGAGAAAGGAATAATCCACCTTCTGACCGATGGCCGGGATGAGGATATCCGTTTCAATGACAAATTCCGAACCGGGCACGGGGACGGGCCTTCTGCGGCCGCTCTGATCCGGTTCGCCAAGCTCCATGCGGATGCATTCAACGCCGACGACCTTTCCGTCTTTCTCAAGTATCTTCGTTGGGTTGCAGAGGTAGTGGAAGTTGACCTTCTCCTCCTCGGCATCCTTGATCTCCGCCGGGTCGGCGGGCATCTCCGCCTTCGACCGTCGATAGACGAGGTTCACATCCGGTTTCCCGATGCGGAAGGAGGAGCGCACGCAGTCGATCGCCACGTTGCCGCCGCCGACGACCACCACTTTTTTCCCTTCCGGGTACGGATCTCTTCCCAAATTGATGTCTAAAAGATACTGGACGCCGGAGATGAAACCGCGGTAGTTCTTCTCTTCGCCCTCCACCCCCATGGGCGAACTGCCCTGGGCGCCCACGCCGATGAAGACGGCGTCATGATCCTTCCGGATATCGGCGAATTTGATCTCCTTCCCGATCTCGACGCCATAGCGGATTTCCACGCCGGCCTCCCTGACGATCTCCACTTCGCTGTGGAGGATCGCGCGCGGCAGGCGATAGTCGGGGATGCCCACGGCGGCCATGCCGCCGGGCTCGGGCAGTTTCTCAAAGATGGTTACCCGATAACCCATCAGGCTTAGGTAGTAGGCGCAGGATAATCCCGCCGGACCGGCGCCGATGACCGCCACCTTCTTGGCATCCTTATGATGATGGCCCTGGATCTCCGGATGTCGGTTCTTTTCCATTTCATAATCGGCGACATACCGTTTCAGCCATTTGATGGAGATGGCCTCATCGATATTCGCCCGGCGGCAGTTGGATTCACAGGGATGGATACAGACCCTTCCCAGCGTCCCGGCCATGCAGACGCCTTGCCGGATGGTTGCCAGCGACGCGGCGAATCGCTGTTCCCGGATCTCTTCCACATAGCGGGGGATATCGAGATTGCTGGGGCAGACGCTGACGCAGGGGGCGGTGACGGAGAAGCGGTAGCGGCCCTCTCTGGCCTTTTTCTGCTCCGTGATCGCTGCGGCAAACGCCTGCGGGAAATAGTCCAGCGCGTCCAGGATGGGGATCATCCCCGTCTGACCGATGGAACACTTGGAGCCGTCGCGGATGGAGAGGGCCAAATCCCTGATTTTCCCCGGGTACGCCTCCTTTCCCTCTCCGGCGGCGATCTTCTTCAGCCAATCGGCGACAATCCTTGTCCCGACGCGGCAGGGGAAACACTTGCCGCAGGATTCCTGCTGCACCGCCTCCGCATACTTGGCGCACATATCGACGATATCGACGTCGTCGTCGCGAAGCACGATGCCGTCCCAGCCCATGAGGGCCTTGATCCGCTCTCCGGGACTAAACTCGGCGGCCAACTGCAGATTCGCGGGAGGTCCGTTGTCCGGCGCCGCGGTCCCCCGGCCGTCAAAGAGTTCGTTCTGCCAAGAACTGAAAATGATGTCGGTCATAATGAACCTATCGGTCGATCTCACCCAACACAATGTCGATGCTGCCGATGGCGGCGACGACATCGGCGACCATCTGTCCCTCGATCATCTTCGGCAGCGCGGCCAGATTGATGAAGGAGGGCGGTCTGATCCGCATCCGGAAGGGCTTGTTGCTCCCGTCGCTGATGAGATAAAAACCGAGTTCCCCTTTGGACGATTCGATGGAGGCGTAAACCTCGCCGCACGGGGGGTGAAAGCCCTCTTGCATGATCTTGAAATGGCGGATCAGCGCCGCAATGTCCCGGCCCACCTCTTCCTTCGCCGGCGGCACAACCAGCGGGGCGTCCACGGCGGCGAACGGACCGTCGGGCAGCTTTTCCGCGGCCTGCTGCACAATCCGGTTCGACTGCCGCATTTCTTTCAGTCTCACGAGATAGCGGTCATAGACATCCCCGTGGCTGCCCAGCGGGATTTCAAAATCAAAATCTTCGTAGCTCGAGTAGGGATAGGCCTTGCGGACGTCGTAACAGACGCCGGAAGCCCTCAGCACCGGCCCCGTGACGCCGTACTGAATGCACTCTTCCGCGGACATCTTTGCTATGTTCGTCGTTCTTTTCTTCCAGATGATGTTTTCCGTCAGCAACGTTTCGTAATCATCCACCCGCCGGGGAAAATCCTCCACAAACGCCTTCACGCGGGGCAGAAAGGCGGCGGGAATGTCGCTCGCCAGACCGCCGATCCGGATAAAACTCGGCGTCAGCCTTGCGCCGGTCGCCAATTCCAGGATCTCCAGGATGGTTTCCCTCTCCCGGAAGGCGTAGAAGAGCAGCGTCATCGCCCCAAGGTCGAGGGCATGCGTCGCCACCCAGAGGAGGTGGGCGGCAATCCGCTGGAGCTCGGCCATCAGAACCCGCAGATACTGGGCACGCTTTGGTATTTTGAGTTCAAGCAGTTTCTCTACGGCAAGGCAGTAGGCCAGATTGTTGGAGAGGCCGCTGGTGTAGTCCAGTCGGTCCGTCAGCGTGAGGGCCTGGGGGTAGGTCATGGATTCGGCTAATTTTTCGATACCGCGATGCAGATAACCGATGTGCGGCTCCGCCTTGACGATGATCTCCCCGTCCAGTTCCAAAAGCAGCCTCAGCACGCCGTGGGTTGCGGGATGCTGCGGCCCCATATTGATCGTCATGTAGCGGGATTCAGCCATTGATTCTTTTGCCCTCAAAAACGTTATCGTTCTTCCTCCAGGCAAACCTGAAGCGGTTGATCGAAATCCGCTCCCTTGACAGGGAAATCCTTTCGCAAGGGGTGGCCGACAAAATCGTCAGTCAGAAGAATACGTTTCAAATGCGGATGGTTATTGAATTGAATCCCGAAGAGGTCATACACCTCCCGCTCCATCCAGTTCGCCGCCAACCAGATATCGCTGACCGTATCCACGGAAGCGCCTTCCGCCACCGTCGTTTTGATCCGGAGTCTGTTGTTGAATCTCATGCTGTGCAGCAGATAGGCGATCATGAAGCGGGGGGAGCGGTCAGCGAAGTCCACGCCGGCAAGGTCCAGGAGCAGATCGTAGCCAAGCTTTTCATTTTCCTTCAGGAAAGTCATGACCTCCCGGATCTTGCCCGCATCAATGGTGATGCTTGTCTCCCCTCGGAATTCTTCGATGTTGAGCACCGCCTCCGGGAAGGCTTCCTTCAGCAGATCACCGGCCATGCATCTATCCATTGTTCCCCCACGGCAAACTGACAAGGTTTCTCTGTCCCGCCGGCTCTGCGGCGATCTTCTGCTGAAGGGTGATGATCCCTTTCAGAAGACCTTCGGGCCGGGGTGGGCAGCCGGGCACATAGACATCCACGGGGATGATCTGGTCGACGCCCTGGACGACATTGTAGGTCTGGAAGATCCCGCCGCTGCATGCGCAGGACCCGTAGGCAATGACCCATTTCGGTTCGGGCATCTGCTCGTAGATGCGCTTCAACATGGGCGCCATTTTCTTAGTCACCGTTCCGGCAACGATCATCAGGTCTGCCTGGCGGGGAGAGGGCCGGAACACCTCCGCGCCGAAGCGGGCGATGTCGTAGGTTGATGAACTGGCCACCATCATCTCCAGGGCGCAGCAGGCAAGGCCGAAGGTTACGGGCCACACGGAATTTTTTCTGGCCCAGTTGATCACTTCCTGCAAAGAGGCGGTCGCCGCGGCTTCTACTCCCATTCCAGTGCCCCTTTCTTCCACACATAGAGATAACCGACAAACAGGACGGCGACGAAAATCAGCATCTCCACGAAACCGAACATCTTCAGCCCCCCGGTCACCAGCGCCCACGGGTAGAGAAACATGATTTCGATATCGAAGATCAGAAAAAGCATGGCGACGATGTAATAGCGGATATTCATCTTCATCCGGGTGGGGCCGATGGTCTGCATCCCGCACTCGTAGGTGGAAAGTTTGGCTTTTCCGGAAATTCTGTGACCCAGAAGGTGCGAAGCGCCGACGATGAGAACGGCAATCAGAATGGCAAAACAGAGCAAGACGAGGATGGGGATGTATTCAATCATGCTTTTCGAACCTCGAGAAAAAAAGTTCAATGCAACAGGGCGATCACTACCCAAAAGACCCGCTTCGCTACACCGAATATGACGCTGCTGTCAAGCAAAAAATGATGCGAAACAAAACCTGCTTGATATAAATATCAATATTAATGCTATACAAAACATGGCCAAAATCGATGATATCCTTTATATCCTTTCCTTACCCCTCCGCCAGCGCCTTGAAGGCTGCCTGGGCTGGGTCGCTGTAAAATTCGATCTGCATCTTGTCGATAACCTCGTCGGGCAGCGTGGCAAAATCCTTCCGGTTCGCTGTGGGAATCATGACCCGCCTGGCCCCAGAATCCATGGCGACGCGGAGCTTGTCGCCGACCTTGAAGCGTTTGACGAGATCCTTGCGCACCACGCGGCCGGGAAATGCGTCAAAGAGTTTCTGATCCAGGGCATCGACCCAGCCCGTCTGATTCTTCGGTTCTTCCATCATAGCCATTCATCCATATCGGTTTTCAAGACGACCTCTGCGGTCGTTAAAAGCGCCTCGTCATCGGCGTCGACGATCTCCAGGGTCAGCTTCTGGCCGAATCGGCCTTCCGCCCCCGAAACCTTTGCCAGCTTGATCTGCCTGACCTCGTCATGGGGACTGACGGCCACGGCGGCTGATTTGAAAAGGACCTTCCCCGAGGCGGCGTCGCGGATCTTGATGGTAATCTGCCGGCCGAGATAGCTGCCGTCGATCTCCCCCAGGAGGTTCTTCTTTCCCCGCGTATCCGGTTCGATTTCCACCATGGGTTCCTGCGTCGTGATCTCGGCGATCGGCTTTAAAACGATCCCCGTTTTTTGCGCTTTTTTTGCCCATTGGATGCAGACCAGCGGGATGAGCCACTCCTGGAGGGTTGTTCCCCGGTGGAAAAATCCGATCCCGCCATAGGTCTTGAAGGCATTGACGCTCCGGGGGGTCAGGCATTCCAGGTCGCTACCCGCCACGCGGGTGAGAATTGCCGTCTTGTGCTTCAGATTTTTCCCGACAACGGCTCGCCTTGTTTTCCAACAGATATCCCCTTCGGGTTTTTCCATCACCTCGTGATCGCCGGGAAGGTAATGGAAATAGCCGTGATCGGTCGAAACGAAGATGCTCCCGTAACCGGCGTCTCTGAGCCTCCGGATCAGTTGGGCATATCTTTCAAGGAGGCCTTCGGCGCCCGAAAGGGCCAGTTCTCCTTCATGACCCAGGCTGTCGAATTCATCGCCGAAAAGAAAGATGAGCTTCCCCTCGGGCGGTTTGAAACCACTTTTCCCGGCCTCGACAACGGTCAGGAGGTGTGAGGGCTTCACCCCATAGGCGGCGGTCAGCCAGTTCCGTCTTCCCTCGGCCGTGGCGAGATTCTCTTCGCGGCCCTCGGCATGAACGTTCCATCCCTTTTCCGGATCGACGGAGACCTTGAGGTTTTTCGCCACGCCGGGAAGGAGGTAGGCCATACCCAGTTCCGTCGTTGTGGGCGCCGGCGCTTTGCAGGGCGCGACGGATGCGACTGGGGCGCTCTGACCATCGTTGATCATTTCGGCTAAGCGCATCCCCAGTTCAAGGCGGAAGGCATCAACGAAAATGACCGCCGCCGCTTCCTTCTTCTCGGCAAGTCTCATCTGGAGCGCCTCACCGGCATAGGGAAGGAGTGCCTGCGAAAGCCATGCGGGATCCTGGGCGGCGAATTCGGAGAAGGCTGTGTTGGTCCGGTCGAGGACATGAAGGTAGGCCGTTCTCAGCTCCTTCCGGACTGCAAAAAGGTCTGCCTCTTCACCGGGCCCTTCCTGCATGAGGAATTCGCCTTCCGCATCCGCCTTCCAGCCCTCCCGGCAGTACCAGTCAACAGCATCTTGCAGGGCGTGCCAGTTCTTCTCCACGCCGTCATGATCCCGCAGAATCTGCGCCGCCCGCCCGAATCCGGCCAGGATATCCCAAGGGACCCGGTTCTTCGACCATTCTCCCCAGAAGCCTTGGGCGTGGAGCTGGTAGTGTTCCGTTTTCCGGCCGACATAGGTTGCCAATTCCAGAAAATTATCAAACTGCTTGATCTGTTTTATTTCGTTCTGGAACTGCGCCTTTTCCCCCCTGTAAGAGGCCAGAGGGTCCGCCAGTTTGCAGGAATCCTGTCCCAGGAAGGATTGAATATTCAAAAGAGCGTCGGCCTTTCCGGCGAGGGTTTCAAAGCGCGGCAGAAGCTGGAGATCCCGCTGCCACTGGCCGAGGAGCTCCAAGGCCCGTTTCCGGCTGTTGCCCGGCGGAATGACCCAATCCGACGTTGGATAGGTCTCCTGCCCGAGCTTCACGGCCGCGTCCGTAGCGAGGAGGCGGGCGACCGTCCGGATGCGCCACGTATCCGGGTCGCCAAGATCCGGCGGCGGAAATCCGAAATCCGCAGTAACGCGCCGCTTGAACAGGTGGCGCCTCTCCGGGCTGATCCGGTCCGCGATCGGCTTGCCAACATCCGCGAGAACGGAGAGGATGGTCCCCGTCGAGATCAACTCATCCGGCGTGATCTTCTTCCAGCGGGAGAGAGGTTCGTCGAACTTTGCCAGGGCGTAGGCGAGAAGATCCTCCTTGACCTCGTCTTCCTGGGCGCGGGTGATCTCTACGCCGAATTCCCGGAGGGCCTCCAGAAGCGAAATCTCCCGAAGAGTCGCCTCGCCTTCGAACACCTTGAAGTAGCAGAGGTCGCCTTTCCCGATGGGCGTCCAGATAACACGGGGCCGGCGTTCCTCCCGCATAAACCGATGCCGGAGGAGCAGTTCATGTCCTTTGTCGGCCCACAACTCAACCGCTTCCCCGCAGGTCTTCCGGAGAAGTTCTTCCCACTCCCACGCGGGGTCGCACCAGAGGATGAACGGCGGCGGCTCCGCCGTCTTGGACAGGACCGATTGAATCTGCTCCTGAAGCCATTCTTTGAATGATGGATCCCTCATAGTCCTGTCAATCCTTTACCTTCTCCGCTTCTAAACCGGCGTTTTCCATCAGGAACCTTCCTCTTTTCATTCATTTTTCATTACCACCAGCCCGGTTTGGGCAGCTTTCCTTCCCGACACCAGCGCCGCTCGTCATCCCGCCAGGTGGCACGGTCGGCGATGGCCTTCTCCACGTCTTTGGCCGCCAGGACGTCGGCTACGAGGATGCCCGCCTTCTGGAGGGGCGCAATATTGACCCGGACGCCGTCGTTGACGTCCGGATGATACGCCCCCTCCTGGAGGATGAACTCCTGGACCGTCTGCGGCGGCGGTCGCTTCCTGTCCAGGCTCGATACCTGGTCGTACATCGCCTGTTCCGCCAGCCAGTCGCCCCAGGTCAGGGCCTCGGGGCACCGCCAGGATCGGATCGAATCCCGGACGGCCTGCCCCTTGCCGGTCTTGACATCCAGTTCCTTTTGCCAAGCCTTGATCTCGGATTTCAATGCATCGAGCCGTTTCCTGATTGCATGCTGAACCTCAAAAGATCCTGTCGCTTCCTGAGATTGGTCCTTCAGGGATTTCTGTTCCTTCTTGGCGTCCCGGATCTTTTCCGACAGAGGTTTCAGAACGTTTTGGTTGAACGGCTTCCACCACACGTCGCAGGCGCACTTCAGGGCCGCCGGGACCATCGCATCCGCCTCGGCGTCGATCAGCGCCGCCAGATCCCCGGCCGTGGGATCGGTAACCAGCGTCGTCTGTTCCGGCGGATTGGGGTTGACGGCGGTGCAGTGATGATCCAAATGGTTCATGGCGTCGGCGATCCAGATGGAAAGGTCCGGATGCAATTCCGTCTCATCGGCCGCCGTTTTCCAAATCTCAAGGGGACCGGCGGCAACAGTCTCGCCGATCCTCCGGAGCCAGCGCGACTTGAGGCAGAGCATCGCATCGTTGACGGCAAACTGACGCAGGAGAGGCTTGACGGACGCCGGGCCGAAACCTTCCCCGATGATCCCGGACAGCGTCTCGTCAAAAGCTTTCGATTCGTCGATTCTGCCACGAAGGATGTCCCGCCGAGCCTCCTGTTCAGCGGATAGATTCCGACCAGAAGCATTCTCCAGACCATGCAGTTCCATCTCGCAGCGTTTCTGAAGGGGGCCAAGATGCTGGATCCGGAGTTTCGGCAGAGAACTTCGAGACACCTGATCACGGCGTTGATCCGTATTCCCTTCTCATGTTGGTTATATAGGAGAATCTTTTTTGCATGTCAACGTGATTTAGGCGTCAAATGCTGACGCGGGTTCGACTCCCACCGTCTCCGCCATTAAGCTATTGATATTGTTTTGATTGCAGGTAATTTTCAAAAATGATAAAGTCTTTCCAAAATCTTTTCCCCCTAAAACAAGAATAGTGGAAAGGAGCTTCCTAACGACCATCCTTTGCTTCAAAGACAATCCGCTCCAATACGCCGAACGGCCGACCGACCAGGAACTCGGCGGCTACCGTTTCCGCATCGGTGATTATCGCGCGATCTTCGACATAGAGGGCAACGACATTGTCGTGCTTCGCGCCGGTCACCGCAAAGAAATCTATAAAAAAATAAGAATCTCCATAAGCTTTCTTCTAATGACGAAGACAGCCGACCGCGCCGGCGCAGCCGTAAATCGATCCACAGAGGGAACGCGGACAAGGGTACGCCCTTCCGGTCACCAAGCATCGGGGGCGAGAACCTCTGCCGGTTTAGCGCATCAGGGAGACTCATGGCGGGGCCGCCGTTCGGAAGGCTTCTCGGCGGACCGATCCACCGAAGTATTCCCTTCCAGTCCTCGACCCGCCTGCGGCCTCTACGAAACCTGCATCGCGCCGCTGTGACCGCTGGATCGGAGCAGCCTCAACGGCGTCTGGTACCCCGACGAGGAGATCTGCCACTTCTGGACCCAGGGAAACCTCCCCCCGATGAGCTCTCAGCCCCCGAAGCGCTACTTCCGGTTGGACGAGGGGGATCTCCAGGCGACCCGGATCCGGGGGTGCGTCCGGGTGTCGGTGGAGGAGATCCGCAGGTTTGAGGAAACCCTGAAAGAGATGCTCTGGCGTTAAATCGGTCTGATTACGATTTCAAATCTTTGCCTTGTCTTGAAGATCCTGTCACAAAAAATATGTCATCAAAATTATTGAGAACATGCTGAAGAAGTGCTATTTATAAACGCCTTTTGGGTGATGGTTTTTAAAACAATGTGAAACGTGAGAATTTGATGACGAGTGCACCAAAAAAGAATGACAAGCAGATGGTTCTCCTTGAGGATGGGGCGTCCTATGGATCCAGTCCGACTGGCCGCAGTGATTTGAAACCTTCCCCCAGGTCAAAGGCCGATGGAAGTCGCCGCGAACGTAAGACGATACAGGATGTTCTATTGCGGGAGGGATTGCTGGCCGCCAGGCTTGCCGTGGGCTTAGCCAGCACCGAACAACTTCAGGAAAAACTCCAGCAGGAGTTGAGTCAGAACAGCGCCGAAACGCGGCGACGTTATGCCCGGTCCATCCTGCTCTGGTTCTTTGGGGATGGCATTGACGGACTGGCCCGCCAGGCATGGCAGGCCTATGAAGATGAACAGATCGAACGCGACATCCTCCGTTACCTCTATCTGACCGCGGAACCGATAGTCGGCAACTGCGTTGCGAACTGTCTCTTCCCGCTGGAAGAAGGCATGCTGATTCCGGCGACCTATTTCGAGCGATATTTACGTAACGCACTCGGCGAACAGCCCCCCGCCAAAACGCTCGAACGGCTGAAGATGAATCTGGCCAAGCTTGGCTTCCTTGACCGGACTTCGCCTCAGGGCGACCGGCTGGGACGGATCAACCTGGACAAGACGGCGTTTCTGGCTGTTTTCCATTCGATTTTCTGCCCGGCCGGACCCCGGACGGTCGAACTTGCCTCTGTCCTGAGCAACCCCTTTTGGAAACGCCTCGGCCTCAAGTCCGAACAGGCCGTCAGGGCCATCCTGCGGGAAGCGGACGCCGCGCATCTCATCGGCAAATACGTTGTGGCGGATCAGTTGGAACAGGTGACAACCTGCTTCTCTCTCCGGGACTTGCTCAAACGGAGGGCCAGACTATGAACGGCGTGACGGAACTGAAGAACCTGCTCCGGCAGAAGACATGGGACAAGGATGTGGTCCTCTGGCTCGGTTCCGATGCCGCCCTGAAAGATGCGCTTAGCCTCTGTAACACCCAAGAACTGGACATCCTGGATCTTTTCGATCCGGATAACCTGCCGGCGAATGACGAAGATGCCCGCGCCCGCCTGGCAACATCCTTGCGTCAGCATCTGCAAGGACTCCAACCCACGGCAAGGTCGAAAATCGTTCTGGTCGTTCGCTCCGGCGGGCTGCTGGTGCGCTACAACCTTGGCCTGAAGAGCTTCTACGATTGGTTCTGCGGCGACTTCGGGATGGTCATCATCACGCTTGCGCGAGCCGCCGAGAAGATGGCCTGGCCAGCGGCGGTCGTCTTTGACGATGACCGGCTGTACGACTACTTCACGGGAATTGGAATGTGCAGCCGCGTCATCACAGACAAGGGGTGATTCATGAAATTGCAGCGTCTTAAAGAGATCATTTGCGTAAAACCGGAGCCGCCGGAGACAACGCCCCTCCTCTCCAAGATCATCTTAGAGGCGAACGCCGTGCGAACGGTTCAGGAGTATCTGTTCACGCCCTCCTTACGGGCCCATTTCCAAATGGTCTTCGAATGCGCCGTCCATCGCCGGGGGCAGGGGTTCTGGGTTCAGGCGGAGTACGGCGCCGGGAAAACCCATTTTCTGGGTACGCTGGTCAACCTGCTCATTTGGCGCGATGAAGCGCTCTGGAAAGCGGTTCGGGACGACGATCTCCGCAAGACCTATGCCCATCCGCTCTCCAAAGTTCGGATGTTCCCCGTGGCGTTTTCTCTCCGCGGCATGGGTGCGGCCGATGGCGCCGACAGCCTCATGCGGATCCTCGAAGAACAGATTCGGGAAAGCCTCCGAACGATCCGGCCCGATCTCGATGAAAAGATCCCGATCACGTCGGAAGAGCTCGCCGACCATTGGTACCGCACCGAATCCACCGATTGGGAGAAGGCCGGCGCCCGGTCCTTCTTCGAGAAGGAGAACAAGGCGTCGCCGGAGGAGTATCGCAAGGCCAATGGGGTCAAGGCGTTCGGCCGTGAACTCGTTCGCTCGGGTCTTCCGCAAGGCAAACTCAAAGGCAAGTTCAAGGAACGGTTTTCTTGGATCTATGAGCAGATCACGAAGCTCGGCGAGTACGACGGCCTGCTGTTTGTCGTGGACGAGTTCCGGTCTTGGCAAGACCGCCACGTGCAGGGTACAGCCGCCTATGCGGAGGACGAGGAGGTGCTCGAAACCCTCGCTTACGTCCTGCCGACGAACCACCACAACATCCTGACCGTAATCGCCAGCCAGGGCGACATGCCGCAGAAACTGTCCGGCGGCGGGGAAGGCGACCGATTCATCCCCCTGTATCTGCTCGCCGACAAGAACAAGAGCGACTTCGGCGAGATCGTCGCATTCCGTTGTCGCGATCTTCTGCCGGGCGCCGATGTCGGGATCAAGGATTATTACAACCACTGCCGCAAAGAGTACCGGTTCATCAGACAGGCCAATATCTCCCAAACGGATTTCAAGGCTACCTTTCCGTTCCAGCCTCGCTGTTTCGAGGTTATGCGGCGCATCACGCAGAATGCCGAAAAACACAATCTGCCCACCGCCCGTTCCGCCATTCGCATGGGCTGGCAAGCGCTATCGGACCCCGCATTCCAGAACGGCGCCCGTCTGGTTGCGATTCCCGATCTCTTCAAAACAGATGAATTGGAAAAGATGCCCCGCTCCGAAGGGTACAAAGACGCCTTCCAGAACCTGCACGACACATTCGAGCTGCTTCCCCCGCTCGATGTCTCGCCAGAAGAGCGGGATCAGGCCCGGCGTCTCTTGCAGGCCCTGTTTCTCTGGGCCGTCAGCCTGCCCGACAACCTGAGGGATGGTCTGACGTCGCAAGAGGTCGCGGAGGCGGCCTGGCTGGCCGATGACGCCGTCGGGGCAACCGCCCAGACCGAGTATCTTTTTGAAAAGATGATCCAGAACGGCTTCCCCGTGCGAGATGAAAAAAAGTCCCGCGAAGGCAAGACCGTGTCGATCTTCTCCTACGAGCTTTCCGCGGCGCAGGCCAACCCCGTCAAATACTTCGGTCCGCTCAAGAAGAAAGCCAAGGAAGACGCCAAGGCCCAGAACGACAAGTGGCTGGAGAGCCTGTTTTGGCAGTTGCCCGATATCACCCAGGAAGCCCAGATGATCCTGGGCATGAACGGCGGTCTGCTGTCCGATTTTCAGCCGCCCGATCAGCGCACCGCCAAGCAACGGCAGGATAACGCGCCGCCCCTCTACGCATTGCCCCATCGCGTCGCGTCATCCTCGTCCCGGGTTCACAAGGTCCAGTACGGCGGTGAAATTGTCGTATCGGACCGCTGGCGCGAAGAATTCGGCAAGGAGATCGAGAATCCCGATCAGCATTTCCGGCTGGTCTATCTGATCCAGGCGCCC